>VOFK01000827.1_pt1 | contig 44569 bp, 62 predicted proteins | sample 5384121 | NCBI WGS metagenome assembly VOFK01 (sample SAMN12384730, study PRJNA508395) | human gut metagenome | isolation source: healthy gut J | host: Homo sapiens | reverse complement strand
GGTTTGACCAGACGCATCTTGGCCATCGAACGTAACTTGTAGGTCAGCGGCGAGATCACCAGCTTCACCAGAAGCACCAGGGATGAAGATGATGATGCCGAAACTGCCGATGTGAAGTTGCGCAGGAAGTCGAAGACCGGAATCACGCACCAGCGGTTCACCCAGCCGAAGATACCCCATCCCAGCGGCACGAGACGCCCCAGATAAATATCCGCACCGCCCGGCTCCCCCGATCTTCTTGAGGATCGAGTACTTGTTGGGGCCGAAATAGAATGCGAAGTCATACCCTTCGGTCTGCGGCGTATAGGGCACGCCCATCTGCGCCGTGAAGGTCTTGAGCAGCGACGACTCGGGAGCCGCCGTGTCGAAGGCGAGGTTGGCGTAGGGGACACGTTGTCCGGGGCGATGAACACCGACGAGAAGAAGAACTGCTGCTTGAAAGCCACCCAGTTGACCTGCGTCGAGATGTTCTTCGACTTTTGCACCTTCGCTCATGCCCAGCTCCTCGATCGAGGTCTCGTCGGGGAAACGGTACGAGAGCGTGGTGTACATGTTCTCGTTCTGGAAACCCTTCTCGTTCTGGAAAGTGGTGTTCGCCCAGTCGATCTGAATCTGCGTCTGGTTGGCCATCTCCCGGAGCCATATTCACCAGCCGCACGTCGAAGTCGACGAGGTAGTCGCGCTCGGGAGCCCGTATCATATATAAGGTAACGGTACTCCAGATAGGCCCCTCCGCCACCGGAAGGCGCATCACGACGCTCTGGCCCGTCCGCCTCCCCGACTACGGGCTGGGCCGTGAACACGTAATCCAGCGTGTTGACCGGCACGTTCTTCAGCCCGTTCTTCAGATAGAACGAAAGCCCGAAACGCGCCGTGGCGGGGTCCATCATCTCGATTTTCCGGTCGCGTTTTCCGCGCGGACCGTATTGGGGTGTAATCCTTCAGCGTGACGCCCTTGATCTGGCCGCCGCGGGTCGAGAAACGCACCGCTATCACGTCGTTCTCCACCGTGAACTCCTCGGGTTCCGCCTCGCGGGCATTCGCCAGCGACTCGCCCAGCGTCTCCACCTGACGCGTTCGCGCGCCGCGGCCGCAGCCTCCCTGCGGCCGCCACTTCTGCCTGCACGCCGTTACCCCTGACGCCAGCGAATCGGCCACGGGAGCCGCGCGGCTGCGGCCACCGAATCGACATAGGCCTCGTATGCGGCTTTTTCTTTCCAGATACTCTTTCTGTTGCTGGCTGTTGAAATAGGCGAATCCCAGAAAAAGAACCGCTACGACGGCAATGCCTATGATTGATTTTTTATCCATTAAACTGTCTTCCTTTTTATCTTTTCAGAGGGTGATTACTTCTTCTCCGCATACGCCAGCGCGGCCTTCACAAGGCCACGAACAGCGGCGAGGGGCTCAATACGGTGCTCTTAGTATTCGGGATGGTACTGCGTACCGACGAACCAGGATGATGGTTCTCGATCTCGACGACCTCCACCAGATTGGTGTCGGGGATTCCACGCCCACGGCCTTCATGCCGGCCGCCTCGAACTGCTCCAGATAGTCGTTGTTGAACTCGTAGCGGTGACGGTGACGCTCCCGAAATATTGAGCTTTCCGTAGGCCGCAGCGACCTTCGAACCCTTCTTCAGCGTACAGGGATAGGCGCCCAGACGCATCGTGCCGCCCTTGGCCGTCACGCCCTTCTGCTCCTCCATCAGGTCGATCACCGGATGGGGCGTCTGCTCCATCTCGCTCGAATTGGCGTCGGAAAGACTCATCACGTGACGCGCGAACTCGATCACGGCACACTGCATGCCCAGGCAGATGCCCAGGAACGGATGTTGTTCTCGCGGGCGAAGCGCACGGCCTCGATCTTGCCCTCGATGCCGCGGTTGCCGAAGCCCGGGGCCACCAGAATGCCCGACATCCTGCCCAGCAGCGAGGCGGCCGTCTCGGCGGTGACCTTCTCCGAATTGACATAGCGGAGCTTCACCTTGCAGTCGTTGACGGCCCCGGCGTGAATGAACGATTCGCTGATCGACTTGTAGGCGTCGGGCAGCTCGGTGTACTTGCCGACCAGCGCGATCTCGATCTTCTTCCGAGGGGTGTTTCACCTTCTCGACGAATGCGCTCACGCGGCCATGTCCGGCTCCTTGTCGGCCGGGAGGTTCAGCTTGTCCAGCACCACTTCGTCCAAGTGCTGTTCGTGCATTTTGAGCGGCACGTTCGTAGATCGTCGGCACGTCGATCGACTCCATCACGGCGTTGGCGTCGACGTTGCAGAACAGCGCGACCTTGCGTTTGAGCGCCGAGGTCAGCGTATGTTCGGCGCGCAGCACGAGAATGTCGGGCTGGAGCCCGTTTTCGAGCAGCGCCTTCACCGAGTGCTGCGTGGGTTTGGTCTTCAACTCGCCCGAAGCGGCCATGTAGGGATCAGCGTCAGGTGAACCAGCGCCGTATTCCGGTAACCCAGCGAATAGCGCAGCTGGCGCACCGACTCGATGAACGGCTGCGACTCGATGTCGCCCACCGTGCCGCCGATCTCGGTGATGATGACATCGTATTTCTTGGTCTGCGCCAGCAGCTGGATGCGGCGTTTGATCTCGTCGGTGATGTGGGGAATGACCTGCACGGTCTTGCCCAGGTACTCGCCCTTGCGCTCCTTCTCGATGACGCTCTTGTAGATACGGCCCGTCGTGACGTTGTTGGCCTTCGACGTGGGCTGGTTCGTGAAGCGTTCGTAGTGTCCCAGGTCGAGGTCCGTCTCGGCGCCGTCCTCGGTGACGTAGCACTCGCCGTGCTCGTAGGGGTTGAGCGTTCCGGGATCTACGTTGATGTAGGGGTCGAGTTTCTGAATGGTCACCGAGTAACCGCGGGCCTGCAACAGGCGGGCGATCGAAGCCGAAATAATACCCTTTGCCGAGCGACGACGCCACGCCGCCCGTTACGAATATGTACTTGGGTTTGGAAAGTTTCATTACTGTTTTATTTATAAATTCGTTGTAACACCGTTCAGCGCCTTTTTTCCGCAAGCCCCCGCCAAGGCGGGGGTTCGGGGGCGGGTCAAACCTGTATACACGGCGTTCCGCCGTGGGCCGGCGTCCGGAGCGGCAGGGCGATCCGATCGTCAGGCATTGTTATTTTCGTCCTGGTCCTGCTTGTCGATCAGCTTCACCTTCTCGATCGTCGAGGCCATCTCCTCGCGGGCGCGCTCGATCTTCGCACGCACGTCGGCCACCAACGCCTCGGCGTTCTTCGACTTGGCGAAGAAGCCGATGTTGTTCTCCAGGAGGCCGATCTCCTGCTCCAGCTGACGCACCTTTTGTTGTAGAGGCGTTCGCGTTCCGAACGCAGGCGGCGGTCGCCCGACGCCTTGAACGACGAGACTTTCTCGCGGAAGCGGCCCATCGAACGGTCGCGCTCCGAACCGCGCAGCGTGTTGAACAGCTCGTCCACGGCGGCCTTGTACTTTTTCTGGATGGCGTCCTTCTGCTTGATGGGCACGAAACCGATCTCGCCCCAGCGGCGCTGGAACTCGCGGATCACCTCGTAGCCCCCCGGCCTTCACGTCGGCCCCGGCCATTTCGGCCAGCAGGGCGAGTTTCTTCTGCAGGTTCTCCTCGTGTTCGCCGTCAACGCTTGCGAAGTGCGACGCCTTACGCTCGAAGAACTTGTCGCAGGCGGCTCGGAAACGCTTCCAAACGGCATCCGAATGACGCCGCGACACGGCCCGATCTGCTTCCCGCGGGCCTGGAGGGCGATCAGTTCGTCGGTGGCCTTCTTCCACTCCTCGCTGTTCATCAGCGACTCGGCGGCCTCGCAGATCTCGGTCTTCAGCTGGAGGTTGTGCTCCATCTCGGTCTTCATCCCGGCATAGAACTGCCGCTTGGCCTCGAAGAATCGGTCGCACGCCGTGCGGAAACGCTCGTAGATGCGGTTGTTATCTTTCTTCGGCGCGAAACCGATGGTCTTCCAGGTCTTCTGAATCTCCAGCAGACGGTCGCTCGCGCGGTTCCACTCCTTGCGGGTGGTGAGCGGCTGGGACGAAAGTTCCTCCGTGGCGACGCACAGCCCGGTCTTGAGTTCGAGGTTCTTCACCTGCTCGCCCTTCAGCGTTTCGAAATGCTCTTGATGCTGTTTGTTGATGCGGCTCGACGCAGCTTTGAAACGCTCCCCAGAGCGCCTCCTTGTACTCATTGGCGACGGGACCCGTCTCGCGCCACTCGTCATGGAGTTTTTGCAGCTTGTGGAACGCCTCGACGACGGAAGGCTCCAGCACCAGCGCCTCGGCCTGCTCGCAGAGGGCTACCTTCTGTTCGTAGTTCTTCTTCAGATCGAGGTCGCGCAGCTCCTTGTTGATCTTGATGAAGCTGTAAAAATTCTCGACGTGCAGATTGTAGGTCTCCCACAAATCCTTGACATGCTGCTGCGGCACGATGCCGGTATCCTTCCAGCGCTGCTGCAACTCGCGGAACTTGTTGAACGTATGGTTGAGCGTCTCGTCCGGAATTGACCAGCTCCTTCAGCTCCTCGATGATCGCCTGCTTGACCTTGAGATTCGCCTCCTTCTCGGCTTCGAGGTTGGCGATGAACGCGTCGCGGCGACGGCGGTACTCCTTGAACTGCTCCTTGAGCTGCACTTCGGCTCCGTCCACCGACGGAGCGAAATCCTCCTCGGCGCCGCCCTCCTCGATGAAACGGCGGCGTGCGGCCTCGACCTCGGCGCGGCGGATGCGGTAGAAGGCGATTTTCAGCGCCTCGACATCCCGGCGGATCGACTGCACGGGCTGCTCTTCGAGCATCCGGGCGAACAGGGCCACCAACTCCTCCTTGCCTTTTCCCGGGCGAACTTTGTCCTCCTCGGGCTTCTGCGCGGCGAGTTCCTCCGCGGCGCACTCCTCCTCCTCGGGCGTTTCGTCCTCGATCTCCAGCCGGCGTTCTGCGCGGCGAGCGCAGCCTCCTCGTCGGCAAAGTCCACCTGCACGTCCCGGGACGCGTCCTCCTCCGATTCCGCAACCTCCTGCCCGGCGGCAGGCTTGATCCGGGCACGTTTGGCGCGCGGCGCAGCCTCCTCCTCGCCGGAAATCCGCTCCGCAGCGGCCTCCTCCGCAGGCGTTTCTGCGGCGGGCGTCTCCGTCACGGCGGATTCCGCGGGCGCGTCCGCAACCTCCGCAACGGGTTCTTCCGCAGCGGCGGACGCCTCCCGCAGCCGGTCCTGCGGGCGGCATTTCGGTTCAGGGACCGGACAGTCACGGCAGGATTCGCTTTGCACATCTTCAGCCGCAGGGCTGACTTGCTCCTCGGGAGCAGGAAGTGTCGGTTTTTCAGTAGCCATTTCAGTACATCGTTTTTGGTTCCCGCATGTGCGGGGCATATAAATCTCGCAAATATAACCATTTTATGCGGAACGCCGGAAAAGATTTCGTCAAAATGCAACAACGCCGCCCTGCGGAAGCGCGAAATCGCTGCATCCCAGCACGGCGGCGCAATTTTCCGGTCTGTTCCGGCCCTTCGTCAGCGCTTGCGGCCCTTTTGCGGCAATGCGTTTGGGCGCAGCCTGACGGCCCGTGGTGACGGGGACGGCCGCTGCGGCGGACGCTCCTGGTCCCGCCGCCGCGCTTGGGCTTCTCCCATGCCGCGGCATCGTCGTAACGCTGGAAAGCCTCCCAGTCGAACCCGTCGTTGCCGCCTGCCGGAGACGCGTTCCAGTCGTTCTCGGCCTTTTTCCGGCTCCGCGTCACGGGACGCCGCTCCCCGGCGTCGTCCGCCGTTTCCGCGGTTTCCCTGCGCGGCCGCCTTTCGGAGCGGAACTCCTCCGCGCCCCGGGCTGCCCGGCCTTCCTGCGGCCCCGCGTCTCGGAACAGGCTCTCCGGCCGATTCGCTTCCGGACGCGCCTTCGCCGCCGTTGCGACCCCTCCGTAGCCGGCCGACGCCGCTTTCCGCCGCCGTTCTCCGCATCGGAACCGTCGATCTTGGCGATGCGGCGGCGTCCTCCCTGAGGCGTTGAGCCGGCTCACGACGCTCTCGGCGTCGCTGAACGGCACGCTCACCAGCGAATAATTCTCGAAGACACGCACGTCGTCGATATTCTTGTCCCGCAGTCCGCACTTTGCGCTTGAGCATCTCCACGATCCGGCGGGCCGTGTAGCCGTCACGGCCCCCGAGCGCCAGGAACAGCCGCGCCTTTGCCCTTGCGGTCGACCGAGAACGAACGGATTTCGGGATAATGCTCTGATCCAGCTCACTGCGGAAAGCCAGCCGCAGCAAGGCTCCCAGCGCCACGTCGGGCGCATAGCTTTCGAGCAGTTCGGCCGCGATGTCGGCGTAGTCGCCGTAGCTCTCATTGGCCACGATCTCCTGCAAATCGTCGCTTGATCTTGGCGCGCTTCATCGCCACGATGTCCTGCGGCGAAGGCAGCGTCTCCCGCTTGATGTCGGCCTTGATGTCGCGCATCATCCAGTTGAACGGCGCAGTTCGGCGCCCGAAATGAAGGTGATGGCCGTACCCTGGTTGCCGGCGCGGCCCGTGCGGCCGATGCGGTGGACATAGCTCTCCGAATCCTGCGGCAGCGAGTAGTTGATCACGTGCGAGAGGTTCGACACGTCGATACCCCGCGCAGCCACGTCGGTCGCCACCAGGATGTTGACCGCCTTGTCGCGGAACTTGCGGAGAATCTTCTCGCGCTGGGCCTGCGACACGTCGCCGTGCAGCCCCTCGGCAGCGTAGCCGTGCGCTGCGAGGCGCGTCGCCACCTCGTCCGCGCCGATCTTCGTGCGGCAGAAGACGATGCCGTAAAAAGTCCGGTTCGATGTCGATGATGCGCGTCATGGCGTCGAACTTGTCGGCTTCGCGCACCTCGAAATAGATTTGTTCCGTGAGGTCGGCGGTCAGGTGCTGCGACTCGATGCGCAGCATCTCCGTATCGCGCATGTAAGCCTCCGACAGCCGGACGATCCGTTCGGGCATCGTGGCCGAGAAGAGCAGCACGCGGCGGTCGGCGCCCGTATGGCCCATGATCTCTTCGACATCCTCCACGAAGCCCATGTTGAGCATCTCGTCGGCTTCGTCGAGCACGAGGAAACGGACCTTGTCCAGTTTGAGCGTGCCGCGGCGGATGTGGTCGAGCACGCGGCCCGGGGTCCCCACGACGATGTCCACGCCGCGCGACAACGGCGCAGCTGCTCGCTCATGGCGGCCCCTCCGTAGATGGCCGTGATCGAGAGCCGCCGCCCGGCATTGAAGCTCAGGAGCTCTTCGGCGGCCTGCACGGCCAGTTCGCGCGTCGGGACGAGGACGATGGACTGCACCCCCTCGGCCGAAGGCTCGATCTGCTGGAGTATCGGCAGTCCGAAAGCGGCGGTTTTGCCCGTGCCGGTCTGGGATTGTGCTATGATGTCGTTTCCGCCGGAGAGCAGGCGGGGAATCGTAAGTCGTTGAATGGATGTGGGAGTTTCGAACCCTTTTTGCCTGGACGGCCGCGAGCATCTCCCTCGCTGAGGCCTAAAGCGCTGAAATCAGCTTCGTTGATCATATATGAATAGTTGAAAGGCCAAAGGTACGACAATTTATTGAATATTCGCCGGAAAATCATTATCTTCGCAAAAAGTTACGCACACACGGCCCCTCGCGGGCCGCCTGACCGAAAACCGACACCATGAGTCACCGTATCCTGCTGGTCGACGACGAGGTAGACATCCTCGAATTCGTCCGTTACAACCTCGTACGCGAGGGTTACGAAGTCTTCACGGCCGAAAACGGCGCCGAGGCGCTGAAAGTGGCCGCCGAATGCCGTCCGCACCTGATCCTGCTGGACATGATGATGCCGGTGATGGACGGGGCGCAGACCTGCCGCGCGATCCGCCGAAACCCCGTGCTGAAGGACACGATGGTGGTTTTCCTCTCGGCGCTGGGCGAGGAGCAGCAGCAGCTGGCAGGGTTCGGCGTGGGAGCCGACGACTACCTCACGAAGCCGATCAAGATGAAGCTGCTGGTGAGCCGCGTGCAGGCGATTCTCAAGCGCATCGACGCCGACAGACCTCCCGAGAAGGCCCCGGCCCCGCTCACGGTCGACCGCGAGCGTTACACGGTGATCCGCGACGGACAGGAGATCACCCTCCCGCGCAAGGAGTTCGCGCTGCTGGACCTGCTCCACTCGTCGCCCGGGAAGCTGATTCCCCGCGAGGAGATCTACGCCAAGATCTGGGGCACGGAGGTCGTCGTGGGCGACCGCACGATCGATGCACATCCGCAAGCTGCGCCAGAAGATCGGCGACGAACGCATCGTCACGGTCAAGGGCGTGGGATACAAATATGAACCTTGAAACGAAAGGTGAAAATTGGATTGTCATTCCGGGAAGAGCCGAAGGACCGACGCGGGAATCTGCTGAACGCGTTGTGAGGTTACGACCTTTTGATCGGATTGCCGCGTCGCGACGCTCCTCGCAATGACGGGAGGGGGGGGGAGGCGACCGAATCGGTTTGTCCGGACGAAGCGATTTTGAATCGTGAATTATGAATTGTGAATCGAAAAAAACCGCCGCATCGTCATCAAGATCGGCAGCAACGTGCTGATCACCCCGCGAAGACGGACGGCCCGACACCACGCGCATCTCGGCGCTCGTGGACCAGTTGGCGCGCCTGCACCGGGCCGGCACGGAGTTCATCCTCGTCTCGTCGGGCGCGGTGGCCTCGGGCCGCAGCCTGCTCGAAAACCCGCGTCGGACGCATCGACACCGTTTCGGCCCGCCAGCTCTTCTCGGCCGTCGGGCAGGTGAAACTGCTGAACCGTTACTACGACCTCTTCAACGGAATACGGCATCGCCTGCGGGCAGGTGCTCACCACCAAAGGAGAGCCTCTCCACGCGGCGGCAGTACCTCAACCAGCGCAACTGCATGGAGGCGATGCTCGCGGCGGACGTCGTCCCGATCGTCAACGAGAACGACACCATCTCGGTCACCGAACTGATGTTCACCGACAACGACGAACTCTCGGGCCTCGTGGCCGCGATGATGGACGCCGAGGCGCTCGTCATCTTGAGCAATATCGACGGCATTTACGACGGTTCGCCTTCGGACCCCGCCTCGCAGGTCATCCGCCGCGTGGCTCCGGGCCGCGACCTCTCGCAGTATATCGACACCGCACGCTCCTCGCGCGGCCGCGGAGGCATGACGACCAAAAGCCGCATCTCGTCGCGCGTCGCGGGCGAGGGCATCGAGGTCGTGATCGCCAACGGCCGCCGCGACAATATCCTGACGGATCTGATCCTCACGGACCGCGACGTCGTATGCACGCGTTTCGAAGCGGCTCCCCCGACCGGCTTCGGGGTCAAGAAGTGGATCGCCAGCAGCGAAGGGCTTCGCCAAGGGCGCCCTGCACCTCGACGCCGGGGCCGCCGCGGCCGTCTCGCAGAGCAAGGCCGCGAGCATCCTCGCCGGGGGGTCACCGCCGTCGAGGGGGAGTTCGAACGCGACGACATCGTGCGCATCCTCTCGCCCGAAGGCGCGCCGCTGGGCGTGGGCCGCATCTCGTGCGACAGCGCCGACGGCCCGCCGCAACCTCGGCCGCAAAGGTCTTTCAAACCACTGATTCACTGCGATTACCTATATCTGGAATAAAAATGGAATACGATATGATCTTCGCCGCCGCCCGCCGCGCGGGAACCGAACTGGCCCTTGTCGACGCCGGGCGATTGAGCCGCACCGTCGTGAAAGCCGCCGCCCTGCTGCGGGGAAAAACGCCGGAAAAGTCTCGCGGCCAACGCCCTCGACCTGGAGGCGATGGACGCCGATTCACCCATGCGCGACCGCCTGCGGCTGACGGCGGAATCGCATCTCGATCGCCGCCGACATGGAATCCGTCGCCGGACTGCCGCCGCAGGGCGAAACGATCGCCGAATGGACCCGTCCCAACGGCATGACCATCGTCAAGCGCCGCGTACCGTTCGGCGTCGTCGGCATGGTCTGCGAAGCCCGCCCCAATGTCACGGCCGACATCTTCTCGCTCTGCGTGAAGACGGGCAACGCCTGCGTCCTGAAAGGGGGCAGCGACGCCCGCCACTCCAACGAAGCCATCGCCGCCCTGCTCCACGAAGCACTCCGCAGCGAGGGCGTCGACCCGGCGGCCTTCACCCTGCTGCCCGCGGGCCACGAGGCGTGGCGGGCGCTGCTGAGCGCCGTGGGTTACGTCGACGTAGTGATCCCGCGCGGCGGCGTGGGGCTGATCCGCTTCGTCCGCGAGAACGCCCGCATTCCGGTCATCGAAACCGGCGCCGGCATCGTCCACACCTACTTCGACCTCGACGGCGATCTGACGAAAGGCCGCGCCGTGGTCTGCAACGCCAAGACGCGGCGCGTCAGCGTCTGCAACGCCCTCGACTGCCTCATCGTCCACCGCGAACGGCTCCGGGACCTCGCGGAACTGTGCGACCGATGGCCGCCGAACGCGTCACGGTCTACGCCGACGCGGAGGCGTACGCCGCACTCGAAGCCGCTACCCCGCGTGCCTGCTCCGCGCCGCGGAGGAGCACTTCGGGACCGAAATTCCTCGACTACAAGCTGGCCGTGCGGACCGTCGGAGCTCCCTCGACGAAGCTCTGGCGCACATCGCCCGCTACTCCCTCGCGCCACAGCGAAGCCATCGTCACCGAAAACGCCGGGACGGCCGGGAGTTCACCCGGCGGGTCGATGCGGCGTGCGTCTACGTCAACGTCTCGACGGCCTTCACCGACGGCGGCCAGTTCGGGTTCGGCGCCGAGGTCGGCATTTCGACCCAGAAACTCCACGCCCGCGGCCCGATGGGGCTGCCCGAACTCACGACCTACAAGTACGTGATTTCAGGCAACGGACAGACCAGAGAGCCATGACGGTCACGCCGCCGCCCGCCGTTTTCGCGGCATCCCGCCGCGTTCCCGACTCCGCCCCGCACGGGAGAAGCGAAGTCGCCGCGCACCAATGCATCCCCCGACGCCCCTCGCGGAAGGGAAACGCCGCCGCATGGCGGACGGCCGGCGCCAAAAGACCCCGACGCCATATGTGACAAAAAATTCCACTTATTTCGGCAAATAATTGAACGATTCGTAAGCATTTTTTGCTTAAATTTGCTCATCCGTAAAATAATGCCTATATTTAGCTTATGATTCGTGAACTTTTGTGCCGTGGGGCTCGGCGGCGCCGCCGGCAGCGTCGTCCGCTACATGCTCTCCGTCTGGCTGCTCGGAGGGCACACGTTGCTGGGTTTTCCGGCCGGAACGTTCACGGTTAACGCCGCGGGATCGCTGCTGATCGGCATTCTGCTGGAGACCACGAATTCGGCTGCGGCAGGATGGTTGCTCATCGCAGGATTCTGCGGAGGATTCACCACCTTTTCGACCTTTTCGGCCGATGCCGTGCGGTTGCTGCGTGCCGGAGACTACGGGCCTGCGACGGCCTACATTGCGTTGAGCGTCGCGGTCTGCATCGCCTTCGCCGCGCTGGGCATGTGGATCAGAGCGCAAATTGCACGTAATTAAAAATGAAAAATTAAGAATTAAAAATAACCTACAACCCGGTTAAATCCCGGCTGAAATCCCGGTCGCGCCTGCGACAAGCCCCCCGAGGAGGGATTTAGGGGAGGGTTAAATTGGATACGCGGCGGAACGCCGCGAATTAGATGGCTGAATTTGCCTCGGGTCAGGCTTGTAACGACGCCAAAGGCGGCGACGACACCGCCCGGAAGCACAACGACGAAGAAAACGCAAACAACCGGATTGCAGCCCTAAAGCGAATGAAACTACGCCATCTCCCCCGAGGGAGGGCCGGGTGGGGTCAGGCTTTGTAAACGGCGCCAAAGGCGGCGACGACACCGCCCGGAAGCACAACGACGAAGAAAAAACGCAAACAACCGGATTGCAGCCCTAAAGCGAATGAAACGTACGCCATCTCCCTCGGCGAGGGAGGGCCGGGGTGAGGGTCAGGCTTGTAAAAGCGACGCCGAAGGCGGCGACTAACAACCGCCCGGGAAGCGCAACGACGAAGAAAAAACATAAAAACTTAAAAATAGAAGTATATGGTAATTCTGGTTTTTTTAAACTGCGGCTCCTCTTCGATCAAATATCAGGTGATCGACATGGAGGACGCGTCGAGCAAACTTTGCTCGCAAAAAGGCATCGTGGAACGTATCGGCCTCCCGGAAGGCGACCTGACCCATAAACCCGTCGGCAAGGGAGCCGTTCGAGCTTCACCAGCCGATTCCCGACCACACGACCGGCATCAAGCTCGTGCTCGACGCCCTGACGGACCCCGCGCACGGCGTGATCGCGTCGCTCGACGAGGTGAAGGCCGTCGGTCACCGCGTGGCCCACGGCGGCGAGTTCTTCCCCGAGAGCTGCATCGTCACCGAGGACGTCAAGACGAAGATCCGCTCGCTGTTCGAGATCGCCCCGCTGCACAACCCCGCCAATCTCGAAGGCGTGCTTTCGATCGAAAAGGTCCTGCCGGGCGTGAAGCAGGTCACGGTGTTCGACACCTCTCGTTCCACCAGTCGATCCCGGCGGTGAATTACATGTACGCCCTGCCCCCACGCCTATTACGAGAAATACCGCGTGCGCAAGTACGGCTTCCACGGAACCAGCCACAAGTATGTGGCCAAGGTGGAGCGCCGAGCTGGCCGGACTGGATTTCCACAACTCGCGGATCATCACCTGCCACATCGGCAACGGCGGTTCGGTGCCGGCCGTCCTCGACGGCAAGTCGTTCGACACGTCGATGGGATTCTCGCCGCTCGACGGCCTGGTGATGGGCACGCTGCGCAGGTGCACGCCAGCGCCATCGTTCATCGGCGAAAAGGAGGGCATGAGCTATGCCGAACTGAACACGATGATGAACAAGAAGTCGGGCGTGCAGGGCCCCACGGACATTTCGCGACATGCGCGACATCGACCGCGCCTACGACGAGGGCAATCCCCGCGCGATTCTGGCGCGCGATATGTACTACGGCCGCATCAAGAAGTTCATCGGCGAATACGCCGCCGAAATGGGCGGTGTCGACATGATCATCTTCACGGGCGGCGTGGGCGAGAACTCGTGCGAGATGCGCGAGGAGGTGTGCCGCGGACTGGAATTCATGGGCGTCCGGATTCGACCCGGCGGCCAACAAGGGGCGCCCGGGGCGTGAACAAGATCCTCTCGGCCGCCGATTCGAAAGTCAAGGTAGCGACCATCGCCACCAACGAGGAGCTGGTGATCGCCACGGACACCCAACCTGGTAAAATAACGTCCTCATCCCGGCCGCATGCGATAAGCCCTCCCGAGAAAGGGTTTTTGGGGTGGGGTCGGGCTTGCAAACGACGCCGGCGGCGGCAACGACCGCCGACAGCATAGAGGCAAAACAACAAAGCATATATCAATTTTAAACGTAACAACACCATGATTCAGCATCTTACCGAAATCGTCGAGGAGGCGAGGAAACGGGGAAAAACGTCTTGCCGTAGCTTACGGACAGGATTCGCATACGCTGGAAGCGGTCTACGAAGCCTATAAGGAGGGTCTCGTGGAGCCTACGCTCTTCGGCGACAAGGAGGTTATCAAACAGGTCTGCCAGGAGAACGGCATCGACATCAAGGCCTTTCAACATCGTCGATGAACCCAACGACGTGAAATGCGTCCAGCAGGCCGTCGCATCGGTCGTTTCGGGCAACGCCGACGTTCTGATGAAAGGTCTCGTATTCGACCGACAAATACATGCGCGGCATCCTCAACAAGGGAGGCCGGACTGTTCCCCGAAGGGCGTGCTGAGCCACGTAGCGATCGTCGAAATGCCCTGCTACCACAAACTGCTGATCATCTCCGGACGTGGCGGTCATTCCGCTCCCCCGACTTCAAGCAGAAGATGGTGCAGATCGGCTACCTGGCCCGCACGGCGAACCTGCTGGGTATCGAGGCCCCGAAAATCGCCTGCATCGCCCCCTCGGAGCAGCTGCTCCCCAACGTGATCTCCTCGACCGAAGGCGCGCTGCTGGCCAAGATGGCCGACCGCGGCCAGTTGGGCAACGTCGTCGTCGACGGTCCGCTGTCGCTGGACGTGGCGCTCTACAAGGAGGTTGCCGAGCACAAAAAGGTCAAGGGTTCGTCGGTGGCCGGCGATCCGGACTGCCTGCTGTTCCCCAACCTCGAATCGGCCAACGTCTTCTTTCAAGTCGGTCTCGCACCTCTGCGGCGGCGAACTGGCGGCGATGGTCATGGGTACGAAGTTCCGTGCGTGCTTTCCCTCGCGCGGCGACACGAGCAAGGCACCAAGCTCATAGCGCTGGCCTGCCTGGCGGTAAAAAAAAATAAAATTCCGGTCATCCGGACCTAACCCAATCTTAAATCAGCCCGACGAAAGAAACAACGCCTCCCGGTTGAAAAGTCACCCTTCGACAATCAGTCGTTGCGAACCGTCGGACTCACGTTAAAAACGAACCGAGAACTTATGGGCTACAAAGATTTTAGCAATAAATCCCGGCTCAACATCCACGAAGGTCGCCCTCTACGACGAGGAGCGGCCTTTGTTGGAATTGAACCTCCGTCACTCCACCGAGGAAATCTCCCGCTTCGCCGGCGTGAACGACCAGCTGGACTGGCGCCGCGGACTGATCCTTTCGGCGCTCCGCGAAGAGGCGTTCGACATCAGAAACCTCGGCGGTGATCGGCCGCGGCGGCCTGATACGCCCCATGCCCGCAGGAGTTCTACGAAGTCAATTCGCGCATGCGCTACATCTGCGGAACGCGCAGATGAAAACACGCCTGCAACCTCGGAGGACTGCTGGCCGCACAGACGCCCACATGGCGGGTGTCAGGCCTATCGCCGATCCCGCCGGTGGTCGCGAGATGGGACGACGCGGCACGCATCTCGGCATGCCGATGTGCCCGCGCAAAACCGGTCTTCCACGCCCTGAACAGAAGGCCACGGCGCGTCCCACTGAACGGGATGGGCTGGTGTACGAAGAGTCGAATCTGATCGTGGCCCACATGGGCGGCGGCATTTCGGTCGCCGCACACAAGCAGGGTCGTCGACGTCAACAACGCGACGGCGACGGTCTCGCCCCGACCGCGCGGGGGAGCATCCCCTCGAGCGAACTGATCAAGGTCTGCTTCTCGGGACAATACACGAAAGAGGAGCTGTTGAAATTCATTTCGAGCAAAGGCGGTCTGGTGGCCTACCTGGGGACCAATTCGGTCATTCAGGTCATGGAACGCATCGCGCAGGGCGACCAGCGGGCCAAAAAAGGTTCTCGACGCCATGTGCTACCAAACATCGTGAAACAGATCGGAGCCATGGCCGCGGCCCTCTCGGGCAGCGTTCAGGCCATCGTCCTCACGGGCGGCATCGCCTACAACGAGCCTGTCGTGGAGTACATCCGCGAACGCTGCTCGTTCATCGCTCGATCGCGGTCTATCCGGGCGAGAACGAACTCGAAGCGCTGGTCACCAATGCGCTGGTGGTGCTCCGGGGGGCGTCATCACCCCCAAAGTCTACAACCCGCATTCTTCCGGGGAAACGAACGGGCCGCATCCTTCCGGGGTGCGGCCCGTTCGTTCAGATGCGGAGCAACGGAGCGGTAAAAATAACGAAAACACCCCTGCGTCACTCGAAAAGCGATGCTCTTCCAGGTAAGCGGGATCTCCGTAGTAGTTCGTGGCCCATTGGTCGGCGGACGCAGCTTTCGGTGCCGCCGTGCCGGTGCTGTAATGCTTGTCGGCATTCAGCGTAAGATCTACTTTGGCGAAGTTCGGGCTGAAAAGGAGTTGCTCACTGTCCATTTCAGGGTAATATTCCCTGCTGCTGTCAGCCGCAGCTCGGTCAGAGCATCGCAATGCTGAAATGCGCTGTATCCGAGTCGGGTCGTTTCGGGCAGCGAAAGGGAGGTCAGGCCGGAAGCCATGAAAGCTGCGTTATAAATCCGAACCGCCTCGGGCGAGTTGCACGCTCTCCAGCGAAGGGCAGCCGACAAGGGCCTGCACTCCGACCTCCTCCACGCCGTTGCAGGAGACGAAGCTCAACGCCTGGCAGGCGAAAAATGCCAAACAGCCGAGCGCTTTCACTCCGGCGGGCAGTCTCACTTCGCGCAGGGCGGGATAGGCATAATGGAACGCTCCGTTATCATATTTTTGTCCGTCGAACGCCGGCAAGGCCGCGGACACGCCCGGGGAAAGTTGAAATCGTCGTCCACCCGTCCGTTCACATTCACTTCCGGCCAGTCGGTCACGCCGGTCAGGTCGATCTTTTCCACGCCGGAGTCGTAGAAAGGGGTTGCCGACCGGAGGGTGCCGGAAAAGGAGACCCGAGCGGGAATCCCGATCTTGGCAAAACTCGCCCGTCAGTTTGAATTCGGTGATGCCCGCGTCGAGTGCGGCTTCCGATCGCGGTCTTTACCTCATCGGCGGTCATCCGGGTCATATCGACCGTGCCGGATACCGGTGACGCCTTGATCCCGCCGCCGTCCGAGCACCCCGCCAGCGCCAGCACCGCGGCCGACACGGCCAATGCGGCCAATGCGGCCGTAAAAAATCCTTTCATCATCATATTGCATTCGTTTAATCCGATGATAAAAGTAGCGCAAAAACGGCTGCGGAGGTCCGGGAACTTAAAAACAACGCCGGGTTTCTGGACTCGGCGTTGTTTTCACTCTTGCAAAGGGGGCGATCGGGTCTCCGCCGGCATAGCGGCGGCGGTATTCGCCGGGCGACATGCCCGTCACTTCGGAGAACTGCGCGAAAAAAGTACTGCGCCCGTGGATGCCGACCATCTCGCCCACCTCGAGGGCCGAAGCCCCGGGATGCTCCAGCAACAGCCGCTGCGATTCGGCAATGCGCAGGGCGCGTATCCACGATTTGAAGTTAAGCCCCAACTCGGGTTGACATACCGCGACAGGTAACTGCGGTTGCACCCGACCTCGCGGGCCAGCGACTCCAGCGAAAGCCCCGGGCGGACATACCCCTTTCGCGGCGATCCATTCGTCGAGCGCCGTACGGATATTCTCCCCGGCGGCCAAAGGCTCCGGCACATCGTCGGCGATCACGGGAGCGATCCGCCCGAACTCCGCGGGATAGTTGATATACTTCATTCCGAAGAAGGTGTAGAACACCATGTAGACCCCCGTAAAAGCAAACAGGTAAGGCATCCCTAACCCCGACACCAGCGATGCCTCGCCGTCAGTCCGATCAAGGCCGTCATCAGAAACGACACGGCCCCATCGCAGACGGCGCATCTCTCCGTCCGAAAAAAAAAAGTTGTCCAGCTTGCGGCGACAGACCCGGTATTCGCGTACGAAAGTCCGCGCAAAGAGGGCTATCTGCACAATAAGCGGCTGCCGTCAGCCGGAAAAAGCACCGGAAAGGCCTGCGGAAAGAACAACATGCAGCCGAACAGCGACGCCGTTCCGGCAGCCACGGCAAGCAGATGACGGCGAACTCCCCGCGCAAGCGGAAAAACGGGAGTTGACCAACGTCACCAGCGCCCCGGAGAACATCGTGGCCTGCACCGCAGCGACGGCCAGCACCAGAATCCGCGTGAAATCCAGCTCATACTCCTCCCGCAAGAAGAGCAGCCACAGCACACCGGTGAAAGCGAGCGAAAAGTAGGCCCAGCCGACAAAACGGCGCGAAAGGCGGTAATTGCGCAGGCGTTCATCGCCCGGCATACGCAGCCAAAAAAAGATCCGTCGACCACCGCGAGAATGATCGCCGAACAAAGCAACACTCCGGCATAGAGTGAATCGGGTTGTCGGAACATGTCAGAGGCCCTTGGGTTTCAAACCTTATTTTTTCAGCTGCCTGCGCACGATGGTCGTCACCTCCCGGAAGGCTTCCAGCCGGAACAGCGCCGACAGCGCGAGGTAGCTGACCACGCCGCCCGTCGCCAGTTCGGCCAGCAGCCGCACGAGGTCGTTGCCGGAATCGCCGCGGCCGTGAGCCGCACGAGGAGGGTACATCGTCCCCGACACCAGCGCCACGGGCAGCAGCGTACGGACGAAACGCCGGAACGTCAGGGAGGTGAAGCGCGTCGTCGCCAGGAAATTGACCGCCATTTCGCAGAATGCGATGGCCACCAGCAGCCCCCAGACCACGGCCATCACGCTGTGCGGAATCGTCACGGCGAAAATCGCCGTCATAATGATCTTCTTCACCACTTCGAGACGCACGATCAACGGACCCTTACACCTTGCTTTCAACACATTGTAAGCCGTCAAAGCGATCGGCGAGAACAGTCCTGCCAGACATACCGTCTCGAAATAGGGCACCGTAGGCATCCACTCCTCGCCCAGCAGGACGGCGAACATGTCGTGCGCCACGGCCGACATGCCCAGCATGATCGGAAACATCACGTAAGAGACGACCATCACCACCTGCCGGTATCCTTCGGCGAACCTCGGGGCGTCGTCGCGGATCTTCGCCAAGGCCGGGAACGTGACGTTCTGCACGGCCTGAATGCCCGTCGCGGCGGGCATGTCCTGAGTTTCACCGCCTGGTCGAACGATCCGAGCACCGCGGGCGAATAGAGTTTTCCGAGAAAAAAACTGGGGGTATCTTGTTATAGAAATTCGAAATCAGGTCCGTCCGTCACCATCAGACTGCACCCGAACGGCGCCATCTCGCGCAGGGGCTTCACGCTGCACTTGCCGCAGGGGCGCCAGTCGCTCAACCACCACAGCAGCGCGGTCCGCATCCCGACCGCGATCACACGCTCCGCCACGAGGCTCCAGATGCCCCACCCGGCCATCGCCAGCGCAATGGCCGTAAGCCCGCCCGCCAGCGACGAAAGGAAGGTCACCTTCGAGAGCAGCGCGAAACGGAACTGCCGAATGAAAATCGTATTCTGAACGGCGCACAGGGCGTTGAGCGGCAGCAGCAGGAAGAAAACCGGGGCGATCCGCGCGATTTCGGGCATGCCGTACCAGCGCGCCGCAAGGGGCCCAGGGCCACCAGCACCGTAGAGCACCGCCGAAACGGCGATGTTGAAGAGGAAAACCGACTTGTAATCGCTCTGCGAAGGCCCTTTGTGGCGGACCAGACTCTGCGAGAACCCGCTGTCGACGATCACCAGCAGCACCGTCACGACGGCCGACGGAATGGACATGAAGCCCAGTATGTCGCGCGTCAGCAGGCGCAGGATGACCAGCCGCACGGCCATTGCCAGCAGCATCGAACCGATCTTCTCGGCCATGCTCCACGCCACGCCCTGCGCGACCTTCTCTTGAGTTCGCCGCCCAACAGCCTAACAGTTGTGCTGCGCGACGATCTCCTCGTTACGCTTGCGGATGTTCTGCACGTTGGCGATCTCGACGTACGACGCACCGCCGTCGGGACCGAAACTGCCGCCCACGATGGCCATCAGGTCCCCGTCGTCGAGTTTGCGGTACTGGTCGAGGCACTCCAGCGCATCGACCAGAAATGGTATCTGTCGGAGTTCCTGATTCCGGAGAATCGGCACGACACCGTACGACAGGGCCAGAACCGCTGCGCATGCAGCTGGTAGCAGACGGCCATCACGGTCTTGCGGCCGCGGAACGCCGCCAGATAACGGCCCGTGCGGCCCGTCTTGGTGTCGAGCACCACGTATTTGATCGGCAGGTTGGTCGAGGCGCGCACGGCCGAACGGGCCAGCTGCGCGGTGATCTCGTGGTTCACCGAAACCATGTCCATGTCGATCATCGGCTTGAAATGCGTCTCGTCGCGCTCGATCTCGCGAGCGATGCGGGCCATCGTCTCCACCGACTGCACGGGAAAATCGCCCATGGCGGTCTCGTCGCTCAACATCACGGCGTCCACACGCTCGTAAATGGCGCTGGCCACGTCGCTCACCTCGGCGCGCGTCGGACGCGGGGACTTTGACCATCGAATAGAGCATCTGCGTGGCGATGATCACGGGACGCTTGGGCAGATACACTTCTCGACGACGCCGCTGCGTGTTGGGGGATCACCTCGGCGGGAAGCTCCACGCCCAGGTCGCCGCGGGCGACCATGATGCCGTACGACGCCTCGATGATCTCGTCGATGTTGTCCAATCCCTCCTGGTTCTCGATCTTCGAGATGATCTTTGATGTTGCTGCCGCGGGCGTCGAGAATCTCCTGCACGGCCCGGATGCGCGGGCCGAGCGCACGAACGAGTGCGCGATGAAATCGACATCGTTCTTCACGGCCCACTCGATGAAGCGGCGGTCCTTCTCCGTCACCGACGGCAGGTCGATCGACACGCCCGGCACGTTGACGCTCTTGCGCGAACGCATGGCGCCTCCCCACGACGAACTCGCAGTCCAGCTCCGTATCGTTCTTGCCCACGACGCGGATTTCCAGTTCGCCGTCGGCGATCAGCATCCGCGCCCCGACGGGAATGTCGCTCACGATCGACGGCACGTTCATGTACCACCTTGCGGGTCCGTGAAGTCCGAGCCGTCCGAACCGCCCACCGCCACGGTCGCCCGCGCGGAAATTGATGCTGTTCCCGTATTCGTCGGCGATCGTCGTCACGCGGATTTCGGGTCCTTTGGTATCTATCATAATCGGAATGGCCGGTTCACCGGTGCACCGTCTCGACGATTATGCGTGGCCGTCCTCGGAGACGTGCGCCGGAATTGACGCGCACCACGTCCATACCCGCGTCGAAAGCTGTTTTACGAACTCTTCGGTGCAGCGGAAATCCGACATCGTAGCGACAATCTTGGTTTTTTTCATGCGATACATAGAGCTATGTTTTTACGTTTATATTATCCTTCGATACGCTCTCGGGCGGTGCCGCCGCCGTTGGCGTCGTTCACAAAGTCTGTCCACCCCGAATCCTCCCCGGAGAGGACTTGAAGGCAGCGTTGCCGGGCTCCGCCCCGACGCAACTATTTTTCCGCGCCTGTCAGCAGCGCGTACACGCCCAGCCGATAGGAGTTCAGGCCGAACCCCATGATCGACCCCAGCGGCCACGGAGCCAGCAGCGGGTGTGGCGGAACTTCCCCGCGGCGAGGTCGAGCATGTGCACCGACGACGGGAACCGACACGGCCGACACGTCGCGCAAGCGCCACCGAAGTTCAATGCGTATATCCGCCGGCATTGAGCACCACGCCGTCGTAAACGCCGTCGGCCTGCTGCACGGCGTCGATCAGTTCGCCTTCGATGTTCGACTGGAAGTAGGCGAACTCCACCGAGGGATAGTTCGCTTTCAGCGCTTCGAAATACGACTCGAAAGTCTGCGATCCGTAAACCCCGGTGTCGCGCCGCCCCTGAAGATTGAGGTTCGGTCCGTTGAGAATCAATATCTTCATAGTTTCATTCATTAACCTAACGCCCCAAGCGGGCGATTCCCGGACAAAAAGATAATCAAATTCACCGAAAAATCGGTAACTTTGCGCCATAACACAACTCTTCCATGACCGAATTCGGATTCATCGACAGCATAAAAACCCTTTTTCGCCCCGCTTCCCGACAACGGATTCGAGGGCATCGGCGACGACTGCGCCGTGCTGCCCCTCGGCGGCGGCGAATCGCTGGTCTTCACCGCGGACCTGCTGACCGAAGGGGTCCATTTTCTCCGCACGGCGACCTCGCCCCGCGAGTTGGGACGCAAATCCCTCGCCGTAAACTTGAGCGACGTGGCCGCAATGGGCGCCCCCCGTGGCGACGCTGCTCTCGATCGCCCTTCCGGCCGATGCCGCCGATGCGTGGGCCGCGAGTTCATGCTCGGCTACCGAACTGTCCGAGGAGCGGCGTGACGCTCGCCGGGGGCGACACGACCCGCTCGCTGTCGGGCCTGACGATCAACGTCACGGCCATCGCGCGGCCGACGCGCACCTCGCGACGCAGCGACGCACGCCCCGGGACGTGATCTTCACCGCCGGGGAACTCGGAACCTCGGGAGCAGGCTTGCAGGGACATCCTCGCGGGACGCTGCGACACCCCCGCGGCCGCCGTGCACCGCAACCCGCAGCCGCAGGTCGCCGAAGGCATCTGGCTCGGCAGCCATCCCGAGGTGCGCGCCATGATGGACCTTTCGGACGGTCTGGCCTCCGACCTGAAGCATATCCTCGACCGCTCGGGCGTCGGCGCCGAAGTCGCCGTCGAGCAGATTCCCGCAGCCCCGGGCGCCGACATCCGCATGGCCGCCTGTTCAGGTGAGGACTACAAACTCCTGCTCACCGCCGCGCCGGAGGGGCCGCCGAACGCCTGCCGCTGATTTCCGCATCCGCTTCGGCACGCCGCTCCACCCCATCGGCCGCATCACTTCCGACCGGGCCTCGTGGGCTCCGCAACGGAAAAACCCGAAACCGCTGGACTGGCACGGCTTCGAGCACTATTAATGCAAACGGGGATGGCTTCTGCAGCCACCCCTTTCGTTTGCCGGGCGGTTATTGAAGTACGTCCCGTTCGCGCTGCACGAAAGCAAGCGCAAAGAGGCCCTCATGAAAATCGGAAAGCCTATTCCCGATAATGTACACGTGTTCGTTGCGCCCCTGCATGTGGTAATTCTCCCGGGCGTACTCTTCGAGGTAATCGTCGTATTTCAGCCGTTCGAGCAGGGTGCTGTCCTGTGCGATCTTCTCCGAATAATAGCTCTGCTCGCGTGTCAGGCGTTGATCTGCCGCTTGATCTTCACGGCATGCAGGGCGTTACGTCCCACGACGAACACCGTGAAGACGACGATGACCGCCGTTGCGACGATCCAGAACCTGCGGCCGAACTGAATTTTCATTTAAGGAATTATCGTATTGCCAACCGCCCGAAGCCTACGCCATCTCCCTCTCCGAGGGAAGGCCGGAATGGGGTCAGACTTGCATCTGACGCCGCAGGCGGCAACGACAGCGATCGACAGCGGACCAAGCGTGAAATCATCCGATTACTTCTCTTTACGGTATATGCATGTATTTGTGCGTCTGAATGGAGATATTCCATTGCGGATGCGCCTTGGCGTACTCGACTATTGCGGGCATGACCCGCTTTCGGCGACGCTCCATTCGGGTTGCAGGTAAAGCAGGCATTTTTCGCCCACGCGCGCGGCGTTCCGCTCGGCCCATTCAAATCCTCCTCCGACTCGACGATCACTTTCCAGTTCGTCGGCCCGTTCGAACGCCTCGTCCGGGGCGGCTGCCGGCGCTTCGGCGAGAGACACACCCAGTCGAAAACACCGCTGAAAGGGGTGCGAGCCCGATGTTTTCAGAAAAATCTGCAACCCCCTCTCGCGCAGCCGCGTCCCCGTGAGCACGCCCAGCGGATAGAGCAGCGGCTCGCCGCCCGTGATGACGATGGCCTGCGCCGGACACTGCCGTCGCCCGGTCGATCACCGTCCGGACATCGGTCGGGGGATAGAGTTTCGGGTTCCACGTACTTAGCGGCGTCGCACCAGCGGCAACCCACGTCGCACCCGCCGAGACGGATGAAATAGGCGGGTTTCCCGGCGTTGGAATCCCTCGCCCCGAATGGTGTAGAAATCCTCGACCAGCGGCAGCATTCGCCCGCCGTCGAGCCATGCGGGATCGGTCGCGGCAGCCATCACTCCGTCACTACGTAAATATCGCTTGAGACTGCGGCCCAAAAAAGTGGTCCCAGCCCGTAACCCACGATGAACTCGTTGCCGATCTCCATGGCGCGGTACTTGATCGGCAGCGTCTTTGCGGTACGACCCGGGTTTGAAAAGAGCGTACAGACCTCGACCGACGCCGGGTTGCGGGCCTCCAGCTCCTTGATCATGTGTTCGATCGACTCGCCCGTGTCCACGATGTCCTCGACGATGATCACGTGACGGCCCTCGATCGGATTGTTCAGGCCGATCAGACTTTTCACGCAGCCCGTGGAGCAGGTCCCGTCGTACGACGCCAGCTTGACGAACGAAAGTTCGTTCTGGAATTCGATTTTTCTTGATCAGGTCCGACATGAACATGAACGAACCGTTGAGAATGCCCAGGAACAGCGGGGTCCCTTGCCGGCATAGTCGGCATTGATTCGCTGCGCCACGGCATCCACGGCCTTGTCGATCTGCTCGGCGGGGATCATGATTCTGAACTTCTTGTCGTGAAGTTGTATGGTATTCTCCATTTCGTTACGGGATTTTTGGGATTATACCTGCAAAAAGTAACTATTTGCACGCAACAAACGAAGTCTTCGGGCAAAATAAATTGCAGAACGCGCAAACTCCGCACGGCGACGAAAAAGAGCCGCCCGGGCGATCCGGCGGCGTAAACACTTTGAAATCGGCGCTTTTTCGCCTATTCCGCGTAGGTAAATTCGAATATCGTTTCAGAGGTGACCTTGACTCCGATACCCATCATATCATACCTACTCCGCCCCACTTGGCAACGGTCACGTAACCCTCGCCGTCCTGGGTGCAGGTTACCGCCTTGGCGGGATCATCTTCCGACATGGCGTCGAACATCGTCGCAGTGGGCAGGTTGAGCGAAGCTCTTTCCGTCATAGCCCAGGAAACAAGCCAGGGGCATGATCGTCGTCCAGCGAGGTGGTAACACCAGCAATGGCTTTCGCCACATCGACGCCGAAGATGTTGTTCTTCTTTGCCGGCACGCCGTATTCGAACATTCCGCCCGCCGTATAGTTCCCGTTTTTCAAAATCGAACGAGACGTAATGGAGCCGGTGCTCTGATAAACGACGCCGGTGCACTGTCCGTTAACGGCATCATAGGTCCAGGTGAAATCAGCGGGTCTCGAAACGACTTCGCCGCTGACGGTTCGCATGAAGTCGACGTTGCTGCTCTCTACTTTTTTCCGCCGTTGAGCACCCAGGAGAATGCCCGGATACCGGATTCGCCGTCTTCGTACATCTTGTTCAGGGCCGAAACCTTGTCTCCGTCGAAAGAGAACGTGTACCAGTCGGCAGCGTCTGGTGCCTCGCCCTGCTGAACGGCGGTCACCCGGTTGTCGCTGCCATATTTGAGCGACAACTGCGACACGACGTTCGTTCCCTCGCTGAACAGCATCTCGAAATACATATCGGCCATCTCCTGATCGTTTCCTACCATCTCCAGCATGTGCCTCGTCCGGGTCAACGGACTCGTCGGAACGCTTCCGGTCAGCGAAGCGCAGATCAAGGCCATGAACATCCGGAGCGATGCGAACATAACGGTTTTACGTTTCCGCCATCCGTTTCACGAAGCGGCAGATCACATTCTCACTCACGCCCACGACCAACAACGATCTGGCCGTCGGCTCCCGCGTGCAGTGCACCGTAGTCAAGGCCACGGCGCACCATGTGTTCTGCACGTTCCCCAAACGGGGCAGGCTCTACGACGCGGCGATCCGGTCCTCGGAGTTCTACTGGAACCGCCCGACCGACGTGCCGTGCCAGCCGGTCGACCGGATCAACGCCGTCATCACAGGTGAAGAGATCATCGGCAAGACAAAGTACACGACGCTCAACGCCTGCGCGCTGACCCCCAACCCGCCGCTGACCTGCGAGACCGGCGACACGCTCCCCTGCACGGTGCTGGGGACGACCGCAGGCGGCTACCTGATGCGCTGCGGCGGAGCCGTCGGCTTCTCCACTGCTCCGAGATCATGTGGCAGTACTGCGACCAGTGGCACGGCGTCTGGAAGCGCGGCGAGAAGGTTTCATGCCGGATACTGCACCTCGCCCGCGGAAGGCGGCCTGCTGCTGGGCCACAGACAGACCGTCGGCGATCCCTTCCTCAAACACACGCCCGGCGTCGGGAGCGGTTATCCGGCCACGGTGCGGCGCTCCTCGGACGAGAGCGTCGTCGTCCTGCTCGGGGACACCGGGATCGAAGCCACGATCTCCAAGGCCGACATGAAACTTTTTTCTTCACGGGCGTCGGCCAGTTTATCCCGCAGCCCGGCACAACCATATCCGAGGTGACGGTCGTCCGCATCGAAAACCCCGGGGACCCGAAGCGGCGCCATCCCTTCGTCCGAGTAACCCTGCTTTAACCCACAACGATCCATGGATAACAAACTGCATTACGCGCATACCTTTTTCTGCAGCCACCTCGCCGCCGTCGGACGGCCTCCGAAGTGCAGGCCGCCGACAAGCGGTGGCAGGCGGAAAAACCCCTGACCCGCGAGGCCTACGAACGGCTCAGCAGCATCTATTACGAGAGTTTCATTGATTCGCTCATGCAGGTCGACGGACAGACCTCGGGGGGCGGTCTATGCCGACACGGCGCACCTGACCCTGGAAACCGACCGGCTCTGCACGCTGCGCCACCCAAAGCTCCCCGCCGCGGAATACGCCTTCAGACTGTGCCGGTTCCACCTCTTCTTCTTCCCCTACGACATCTGCCTTTTTCGCCATGGAGATCGCCGAAGAGCCTGAAACGACGCTCGACACGCTGATCGCCGCACACGGCATTCTGCGCGAGACCTCCTGCTATGAAATCGCAGAGCAGGGGATTCTGAAATCGCAGATCGACGCCCCCCCGGAGTACCTCGCCCTGCTGGAAGAGATCCTGCGGCTGTGCCCTCCCCCCGGCCGTCGGCCGAATCCCCGCGTCAGGGACGTTTCTCCGGCCTGACCCTCACCGGCAACAAGCTGAAATGTTTCCAGATCGTCATTTTGGACGACTTCTCGGACGAACTGCTCTTCGAACTGGGAACCTTGAGCCCCGTCGGCTGCGTCGCCGACCACAAACACGAATATTGCCCCTCCCAGGAATATTACGACCGGATCATCCGCACCCACACGATTTCGGCATTCCGCAACTGGAAAGCGCTGGCGCTGGTCGACAGTTTCACTGTGGTTGCAAAGGCCGCACGGCCGCACAGATGTGGGTATGGCCCAACAGCTATTTCCGGCTGATCTACATCCATGCGCTTTTTACCAGAAGACGCTGCTCTTCGTCGTCAACCGGCAATTCCCTCGGCCGCCAACGACCGGAAGTCCATCCGGCTGCTCCACAAAATGAAGGAGCAGGAGCATTGGTACGCCTTCTCGAATATCTCCTACAACTTCCTGCCGCAGCTCATCTACCGGGCCATCGACACCGGGCTGGACATCGCCACCGAGCGCGAACAACTGCACCGCCACCTCGAACAGGAGGCCGAACGCCTCGAAAAGAACTCGGAGCGGCGGCTGGCGGGCCTTATCCTCTTCCTGACGATGCTGACCGTCTGCTCGGCGACCTACGACGGCGCGTCGCTGGTCAAGGATTATTTCGGCTGGGAAAGCGGCACGACCCCGTTCCGGATTTTCGCCGCGCTCCTGCTCTCCGCAATCGTGATCACAAGCATCTCCGTCTGGCATTACCGGCGCAACAAATCCTGATCGGAGATGGAACGAATATCCTATTCGCCCGAAACGCTTTTTCACGTCCTGACCCATTTCGAAACGGCGGACGAAGCCCTGCGCGACAGCCTGCGCCGGGCGGGATTTTTACCGACGAGGCGATCGACGGCCAGCTACGCATGCCCGGGTCCAAATTCCTCCGCACTTTCGCCCTTTCTCCGCAGGAAGCCGTCGCACGGCTGCAACGGGATTTCCCCGAATCTTTCACCGCCCTGCACCCCGGAACCGACGGCCGGGTGCGCCTGTCGTTCCGCTACGACGCACCCGTCGGAACGAGCGGACTGGCGGCAGACGCGGAGCTGACGCCCGCCGAGCGGGCTGCTGTTCGCAACATCCTGCGCAACGGATGCCCTGTCCGCACGGTCCGCACCTCCCGCACGATCCACCGGAGCCTGCCAACTGATCCTCGAACGCACCGGGAGGCCGGGTATGCCTGCGCACGCTCTTTCCCGGGAACTCGCCCCTCCTTCCCCTGCCGGGCCAAGTCCCCGATCCTTTCTGGGCGACGCATCTCCTCATCGAATTCAACTGAATCCGGCTGCAACCGGGGGCGGCATGCGCACCGGTTCCGAACCCGTTTTCCAAACAATGCGGGACATTGATGCCGTGCATCGTGAAACAGAGTTTTTGATTTTAAGCCGGAGTTCCGTATATCGTGAAGAACGGGGCGCATGGATAGTACCTCAAGTACATTCCATTCGCCCCGTTCGAGGGATGCGGAAATATAACCGCCGCACAAATCGGAAATCAAACCAGACCGGAGAATCCCATAAACGCCATGGCCAGAATCCCGGCCGTGATCAGCGCGATGGGGAATGCCCTTGAACGCCTTGGGCACGTCCTCGAAATCGAGAGACGCTCGCGGATACCTCGCGAAGAGCACCAGCGCGAGGGCGAAACCGAGGGCCATGTGGCCACCGAATAAGTGACGCCTGCAACAGGTTGAACTCCTTCTGGATCATCAGGATCGCGACGCCCAGCACGGCGCAGTTGGTGGTGATCAGGGGCAGGAAGATGCCCAACGCCTGATACAGAGCGACGGCGAGATCTTCTTGAGCATGATCTCGACCATCTGTACCAGCGCGGCGATCACGAGGATGAAGACGATCGTCTGCATGTAGACGATGTCCAGCGGCACCAGCACATGAGGTCTGGATCAGCCAGGCCACCACGGCGGCGATTGCCATGACGAACGTTACGGCAGCGCCCATACCCAGCGAGGTCTCGACCTTGGACGACACGCCCAGGAAGGGGCAGATGCCGAGGAACTGCGCCAGTACGACGTTGTTGACGAAGATGGCGCCGATGATGATTGCGAAATATGAAAGCTCCATAACTATTTCTTGGCTAATTTATTAAACAATACCATGAGGTACCCCAGCACCAGGAATGCCCCCGGGTGCGAGGACGAAGATCAGCGGCGTGTAGTCGGCGATTCCGAGGCTGACGCCGAAGATGGCGCCGCTACCGAGAATCTCGCGCACGGCGCCGACGACCGTCAGCGACAGCGTGAATCCCAGGCCGATGCCCACGCCGTCGAGGATCGAATCCAGCGGGGAGTTCTTCGAAGCGAAGGCCTCGGCGCGGCCGAGGATGATGCAGTTCACCACGATCAGCGGGATGAAGACGCCCAGCGCGCCGTACAGCGCCGGCACGAAGGCCTGCATCAGCATCTGGATGATCGTCACGAACGAGGCGATCACGACGATGAACGCCGGATGCGGACCTTGTCGGGAATGATGTTCTTGATCAGCGAAATCACAAGGTTCGACATGATCAGCACGGCCATCGTCGCCAGCCCCATGCCCATGCCGTTTTCGGCCGAAGTCGTCGTACCCAGCGTGGGGCACATGCCCAGCACCAGCACGAACGTCGGGTTGTTCTTGACGATGCCGCTCACGATATAATTTGCAGTTTATTCATTTTGACCTCCTTCCTGAGCCGCAGGCTCGTTGGTTGTCCGGCGGCGGCCGTCGTCGACTCCGGATGCGCCGTGTCGGTCGGGGCTTCGCCCGTCGCCACGCTCTTGTAAGCCATCCACGCGCGGTTGATCGCGTCGACATAGGCGCGACGAGATCGTTGCGGCGGTCAGCGCATCGACGTCGCCGCCATCCTTCGTCACGGCCAGCTTGCCGTCGACGAGCTTCTTCGATTCGAGTTTCCGGCCCTTGACGCTCGCAAGCAGGACGTTGCCCCTCGTCGGCCATCTTGGTACCGAGACCCGAGTCTCGGTCTGCTCAACACGTTGACGTTCACGACTTCGCCCTCCCGGGCGTGAAGCCCACCATCAGGCGCACCACGCCGCCGAATCCCCGCTTGCTTGGTCACGGCATAACCGCTCACGCTGCCCCCGGCCGTCGCCGTGTAAACCGTGATCGGCATGTCGTCGATGGTCAGCTCCTCGGCGTCGTCGACGTCGAACGCCGGAAGCACCTCGTTCAGGGCCGCCAGCGTCGCGGCCTCCTGGCTTCGCCGCGATCGGCTCCCACGGTAATCATATTGACGAAGCCCACTCCGGCCGAAGCCACGAGGGTGAGTGCCGAAGAGGACGGCCGTCATGTTCAAAAGTGTACTTTCATGCTGTCACCTCCTCTTATTTCACGCCGAAGCGCTTGGGTTTGACATATTTGTTGATCAGGGGCACGCAGGCGTTCATAATCAGGATCGCAAACGACATGCCCTCGGGATAAGCGCCCCACAGACGGATGCACATGGTGATCAGTCCGATTCCCACGGCGAAGATCACGCCGCCCCGAACGGTCATCGGCGAGGTCGAATAGTCCGTGGCCATGAAGATCGCACCTAACATCGCGCGCCGCCCGCAAGGACATGGAATATACCGGCCCTCCACGCAGTCCCGAAAGAGGTATCCCAGTTTATAACCGGCCGAACAGGTTCCGTCGGCAGCCTGCGGAAGCGCGTCGAACGACACGGAGCACATCATCGCAACCACCCCGGCGAACACAGCCATCGTCGCGAGCACCGTCACGGGAATGTGCCACGTGATCACGCGCCGCCACAGCAGGTAGACGAATCCGCACAGCAGCAAGGCCGCAGCGGCCTCGCCCAGCGAACCGGGGATGTTGCCCAGCAGCAACATCTCCTGCACGCCGATGGCGCCGGGACCCGCCAGCCCCTGCTTCACGGCCGCCAGCGGCGTGGCGCCCGACAGGACGTCGAACGAGCCGTTCACGGGCAGCGGCAGGTGGTCATCACCGGATAGGCGATGCAGGAACACGCGTCCCACCAGCGCGGGGTTGAAGGGGTTCTTGCCCAGGCCGCCGAAGGTCATCTTGGCGACGGCGATGGCCACGAAGGCGCCCATCACGACGAGCCACCAGGGCATCGACGCCCGGGAGGCGGAAGGCAAAGCAGCACGCCCGTCACCACGGCCGACCAGTTGCCGACGGTAGTCGCACCGCGGACCATGAATTTCTGAATCAGGTACTCGATCACCACGCACGACACCACGGAAAGGGCCGTAACGCGCAGCATCAATAATGTCCAGTCCGAAGACCACCGTCGACGACCAGCGCGGCATCAGCGCGATCACGACGTCGCGCATGATCCGGGTCGTCGACTGGGCCGTCTGCACGTGGGGTGCGGAGCCACATGAGTTTATTCCATATCTATACTGTTTTTCATTTACTTTTTAGGTGCAGCCGCTGCTCGTGCGCGGATCAGGCCATCACGGTCTGCTTGCCGAGGCGCACCCAGTCCAACAGCGGCAGATAGGCCGGGACACGTCGACTGGCAGCAGCCGCACTCGATGCACGAGGTGATCATCAGCGCTTCCAGTTCGTCCCAGCCCTTCTTCTGGGTCATCTTCGAGAGGTAATAGGGTTCCAGTCCCATCGGACGGCCACGCACTTGGCGCGAACCTCTCGGCTTGCGCGCGGCCGCTCATCACCGTAATGCCCGAGCAGCCCTTCGTCACGGGCGAGTCGAGGTTCACCATCGCCCGGCCCATCATCGGACCGCCGTTGATCACCTTGCCCGCAACCCCGGGAAGGCCGCCCGCGGCCTCGATCAGCGCCGAGATCGGCGTACCCATGCGGGTCAGCAGGTTCTTGGGCTCTCTTCAGGCGTTTGCCCGTGACGGTCACCACGCGCTCGATCAGCGGTTTGTTCTTCAGCACGGCCTGATAGACGGCAACGGTCGTCAGGCGTTACACCACGGCCCCCACGTCGATCGGCAGCGCGGGCGGAGGCGGAACCTGACGGCCCGTGACGGCTGCGATCAGCTGTTTCTCACCCCCTGCGGGTACATCACCTTCAGGGGTACGACCTCGATGCCCTTGTATCCGGCGGCGATCTTCGTCAGATGCGCGATCGCGTCGGGTTTTGTTGTTCTCGATGCCGATATAGGCTTTCCCGACGCCCACGGCCTTCATCAGAATCGTGACGCGACGACCAGTTCCTCGCCGTGCTCCAGCATCGTGCGGTGGTCCGACGTAAGATAGGGTTCGCACTCCACGCCGTTGATGATGACGCACTCGGCCTTCTTTCCGGGAGGAACCGAGAGTTTCACGTGCGTGGGGAACGTCGCGCCGCCCATGCCGACGATACCGGCGTCCTTGATCTTGGCGATGATCTCCTGCGCCGAGAAGGAGCAGACCTTCACCAGCGCCTCCGAACGGTCGATGCCCTCGGCCCAGTCGTCGCCCTCGCGCTTGATGGTGATCATCATCTGGCGCAGACCCTGGCCGTTGACGGCCATATCGACAGCCGTCACCGTACCCGAAATCGGGGAGTGGATGTTCGCCGACATGAAACTGCCGGCTTCGGCGATGAGCTGGCCCGTGAGCACCCGATCGCGCTTTGGCGACCGGCCACCGCCGGGGCGCCGATGTGCTGTGCGAGGGGATCGTCACCACATCCGGGCAGCGGCAGCACCTCGATCGGTTTGGCGCAGCTCAACTTATTTTTCCGACGGATGGACTCCGCCCATTGGAAATGTTCTCGCATAGATATAGTAGGTTCTATTTTTTATGCTTCTGCTTCGAAAAACCTGTTTCGTTTTCCTTATCCGCAGGTCGTGATCGCGGCGCAACGCCGCGTTTATACATTGACCCACCTCTAAATCCCCCCTTGACGGGAACTTATCGCCCGCGACCGGATTGTCACCGGAATGCGGATGGAAAAGTCTCAACTCGTCTCTTTCAGTTTTCAACTTTCGGCGCAGCCCCGGCCTTCGGGCGGCGGGTGGCCTTGCCGGTGTTGCCAGGAGCCTTCGGGGGGCTTTGGGCAGCGGGTCCATGCCGACGAGCCGGATGGCTCCCGTAGGAGCATTCGTTCACACACTTGCGGCACAGCTTGCACTTCTGCGGGTCGATGTAGGCGAGGTTGTTCTCCACGGTGATGGCGTCGAAGGCGCAGACCTTCACGCACTCTGCCACAGCCGATACACCCGGCCTTGCAGGCTTTCATCACCACGGCGCCCTTGTCTTTCGACACGCACGACACGTACACCGCACGGTTCTTGGGCCACTTCTTCCGCAGTTCGATGATCATTTTCGGACATGCCTTCACGCAGGCGCCGCAGGCCGTGCACTTGTCGGCGTCGACCTCCGGAAGTCCCGTCGCGGGATTGATGTGAATGGCGTCGAAGGCGCAGACCGCGACGCAGTCGCCGAATGCCCAGACAGCCGAACGCACAGCCCGTCTCGCCCACATAGAGCGACGAAGCCACGGCACACGACTTGGCCCCGTTGTACTCGTTGGTGCGGGGACGCTTCGCACGTGCCGCCGCAGCGGACGGTCGCCACTTCGGGCTTCTCGGCAGCGGCCTTTTCCGAGGTACGCAGCCACGGCCTTCATACCGCCGCCCCCACGGGGCAGAAGAGCGCCGAGATGTCATCCTGCTTGACCAGCGCATCGGCCATACCCCGGCATCCTGCGAATCCGCAGCCGCCGCAGTTGGCCCCGGGGAGCATCTTCTCCACCTCGTCGATGCGCGGGTCCTCCTCGACCCGGAACTTCTGGGCCACGAAATAGAGGATTACCGCCGAGGAGAGCACGCCCAGCGCACACAGCGTCAGGATCGTGTAAAGTAATACTTCCATCAGATTTTTTGTTATTGTAAATTGAATTGTGTGTTCGATTTTCCGCCGGAAGAGCCACAGCGCAAAATAATAAACGCCCACGCCCGCAATAGCGGCGAGGGCGCCCGCTCCATCCGGCAACGGCGATGTCCCGCCAGAGTACGGCCAGCAGGACGGCCAGCAGCACCGAAGGCCAGCACGACGGCGCGTACGCCGGCACTCCGCACGCCGACCATCACCTCCCCCGGCGGCATACTGCCCGGCCTCGGGGTCGCCACGGCGACGATCTTGTCCTGCGCCTCGGCCAGGCCGCACGCCTGGCGAGGGCCTTGCAGGTTCCGCAGGCGCTCCGGGAGGTGATCCTCACATAGACCGTGTCGCGCCTCCGTACGTTCCACCACACCGCTGTGTTCGATCAGTTCCGCCACGCCCTAATCTCCGTATTTATTGGTCAGGGCATCAGCCGCTCGTGACCGAAGGTGCACGACGAGAGCCGCAGCACGGGCGGAAACTGGTAACCAGCGTTTCTTCTCGTTGTGCATGATCATGCCGTGGATTTTCTCCACCACCTCCGAGTCGAAACCCGCGTTGACGATCTCCTCGCGGTGCTGCCCCTCCTCGATCATGCGGAACAGGATGGCGTCCACCACCTCGTAGGGCGGCAGGGATGTCGCTGTCCTTCTGTCCGGGATGGAGTTCCGACGAGGGTTCCTTGGTCAGGATGCTTTCGGGGATCGGGTTGCCCTGCGTCCGGTTGATATAGCGTGCCACGTCATACATTTCGCTCTTGTAAAGGTCGCCCGTGGGGCTGAAAGCGCCTGCCGTGTCGCCGTACAGGGTGCAGAGCCCCAGTGCGTTCTCGCTCTTGTTCGAGGAGTTCAGCAGGATGCCCCGTCTTGTTCTGGAGGGCCATCAGCAGCACCGTGCGGATACGCGTCTGGATATTCTCCTCCGTAAAGGCGTCGAACTCCGTGCCGCCGATGACCGGCTTGAGGGTGTTGACCACGCTGGTATAGATTTCCGAGATCGGAATGACGTTGTATTCGATGCCGAGGTTACGGGCCAGCCGTTTGGCATCCTCGACCGACTCGTCGGACGAGAAGGGCGACGTCATGAGCAGCGCATGGACGTTTTTCGGCACCCAGTGCATCGACGGCGATGGCCGCGACGACGGCCGAGTCGATGCCGCCCGAAAGGCCGATCGAAGCCTTCCGGTAGCCGTTCTTGCGGAAGAAGTCCCGCAGTCCGCAGCGTGCCGCCTCGTAGATGATGAGGCGGGTGCGGTAGCTGCTCGACGAGGGGATCTGGACCGGCGCAGACTTGGCCCGGGTATCGAAAATGCCGAAGTCCTCCTCGAAGTTCTTCAGCATCAGCACCGGTTCTCCCTGTTTGTTGAGCGCTCCCGACGTTCCGTCGTAGACGATCTCGGTCGATCCCCCGACCTGGTTCACGATGACCAGGTTCTTGTCCTCGACGAAGGCCAGGTTGCGGAGCATCTCGTAGCGGTAGGTCATCGTACCCTTGCCGTAGCGGCGGGCATTGATCGAGATGATCGTCTCGACCGACTTGTCGAAAATCGTGTTCGCGGCTGAGGTCGTCACCGACGATGATCGCGCACTTGTGGGCCCTTTGATCGTGGCGTACTCGTAGCCTTTCGAGGGGACGAGAAATCCCATTTCGCGACGGGCCGTGATGTATTTCTTGCCGACGTAACGCAACACCTTGCGGTCCTGGATGAGCGCGGCGGCGCTGATGGTCCCGGAGGAGGTCAGGGATCGGCAGTCCGACGATGGCGGCGATGCCGTCGCAGCAGGATGCGATCTCAACCAGCGCATCTTCGCAGAGTTCGAGGAAGGTGGTCTTGCGCAGCAGATCGAAGGCGGGCGTTCCGCTGACGGCCTGTTCGGCGAAAATCACCAGATCGGCGCGTTGGGCCTTGGCCCGCTGGATGGCATCGATGATTTTCGAGGTGTTGCCGTCGATGTCTCCGATCGTGTAATTGAGTTGCGCGATGGCTATTTTCATAGGGTGTGAGTTAGGTCGGTATGTTTACAACTGTGCAAAGTTAAGGATAATTTGGGAAAGTCGAAATATTTTCGATGTTAATATATTAACATCCGTCCGAGGTCCGGAGGCGCCGGCGCCGCAAATGCGAAGAGCCTCCGGGGATCTCCCGGAGGCTCTTCCATGCGTTGTCCGACACATCCGCCGGCATGCGGCGCTACTCCTGCTCCGCCTCGGGATCGGCCACGAGGATACGCCCGCAGTACTCGCAGACGATGATCTTCTTGCCCTGACGGATGTCGGCCTGGCGCTGGGGCGGGATGCGGTTGAAGCAGCCGCCGCAGGCATCGCGCTTGACCGTCACGACGGCCAGTCCGTTGCGGACGTTGCGGCGGATGCGCTCGTAGGCGGCCAGCAGGCGTTCGTCGATCTTCTCCTTGGCCTGGGCCTCCTGCACGCCGTACTCCTCGACGAGCGGGGCGGTTTCGGCCTCGATGCCCTCGAGTTCGGCCTTCTTGGCCGCGAGGTCGGCCTCGCGCTCCTTCATCTGGTTCTCGGCCTCCTCGAGCTGGAGTTTTTGGCCTTGATGCCCGCGGCGTACTCCTTCAGTCGCTTCTCGGCCTGCTCGATTTCCAGCTCCTGGTACTCGATCTCCTTCGAGATGGCATCGTACTCGCGGTTGTTGCGGACGTTGTTCTGCTGCTCCCTTGTAGTTGCCGATCATGATCTTCGCCTGATCGACCTCGCGCTTGCGCTGCTTGGTCAGCGGCAGTTCAGCTCCTCGATCTCGGCGTTGATGTGCTCGATGCGGGTCTTCATCCCGGCCATTTCATCCTCGAGGTCCTGCACCTCGAGAGGCAGTTCACCCTTGACCTTGTTGATTCCGTCGATCTTGCTGTCGATCTTCTGCAACTCGTAGAGCGCAAGGATCTTCTCCTGCATCGAGTAATCCACGTCGGCCGTCTTCTTCTGTGTTGCCATATTGTGTTTTTAGAGTTTAGACTTAAACCAGATAATTCACCGGATTGCGAGAGCATTCACTCTTGCGAACCGCAAAGGTACATAAATTTTTTTTCGACAAAATATCAAATAACAGCCGAATTGCGCAATATTCACTCTCAAAATGGCCTATATCGGCTACAGTGAGGGGGCTTTATCGGGTGTCATGAAGTCGTTGTACTTGAGGTCGGCGGTAATGTAGAGCCCGGCACCGGCGCGGCGGGCGTCGCCGATGAGCGAAGCTCCGGCCCCGGTGCAGAGGGCGACGCGGACCAACCCGCTCGGCGGCGATGTCGCTGTGGCGGATGACCCGCACCGAAAGGCGCTCGCGGACCCGCTGCAGGAAATCGACCGTCCGGACCGGTTCGGGCAGTTCGCCGACGACGCCGAAGCCCACCCCCTCCTCGGCCGAGGGCTGCAGCAGCTGCAGGCTGCCGATGCCGAGCATGTCGGCCAGGTACCAGCTCATGCCGCCCGGAGCGCTGTCGAGGTTCGTGTGGCAGGCGTAGAGGGCGATTCCGCGCCGGATGGCCCGCTCGACACAACGCTGCACGGCATCGGCCGAATGAAGCGCTTGAGCGGGTGAAAGACGATCGGATGGTGTGTAATGACCAGGTCGCAGCCCAGCCGTTCGGCCTCGTCGAGCACCTCCTCCGTGACATCGACGGCCAGCAGCGCAGCGTTGCACCTCGTCGTCCTCACGGCCGACGACAAGTCCCGCATTGTCATAGGTTCCTGCCAGCGAAGCGGGGCAAAGGTTTCGATAACCGAGGTTTACATCTTTGATTTTTTCATAGCCGTATGGTTTCAGGTCGGTTTTCGGTGCGCCGTCAGAAGAGCGACGCTGTTCGTAGAAAGGCGAACAACTCCTTGTGCTCGGTCTCCTCCTTCTTGCGGCGGGGTTTGCGCGCGGCGCGACGCGGCTGTCCAGGACATCCGACGGCATCTCCTCCAGAGGCTGTCCCGTCGCCTCGTCGATCCGCACGACGGCCTTGCGCCCGCGTTTGCGGGAAGCCGGCACGGCCTGCACCTCCGGGAAGCCGTTTCGGTCTCCGGTTCGGCGGCAGCCTCCGGGGCCAAACCGGCGGCGGCCTCCGGGAGCGGGCCGGCGGCAGATTCGGCCTCCGGATCTGTAACGGGACGAGCCCCGGATTCGGCGACAGATTGAGCCCCGGATTCGGCGACAGATTGAGCCCCGGATTCGGCGACAGATTGAGCCCCGGATTTGGCGGCAAAATCCGGCTCGGAGGCGGTCCCGACCGGCAGCACAGTCCCGACAGGCACCCCCGTCGGCCGGCACACGGGTCCCGGCCGGCAGGACGGAGTCGGCGGCCGTATCCGCCGCATCGGCGTCCGCCAGCACGGACTCCCCGTCCCCCTTGAGCTCCTCGCGAACCTCGACCAGCAGGGCGCGGATCCGCTGCAGCCGCTCCATCAGTTCGACGTCGCGGCTCACCCCCTTGCCGGAGCGCTGTCCGCGCATCGCACGCTTGGCACCCTCCAACGTCATGCCGCACTCCTTGACCAGGTGGTAGATCTGCTTGAGGTGCTCCACGTCCTGCGGCGTAAAGAGCCGGTTGCCCTTCTTGTTGCGCTTGGGCCGCAGGATGGGAAACTGCGACTCCCAGTGGCGGAGCAGCGACTGATTGACGTCGAACATCTCGGCCACCTCGCCCATCGAATAGTATAATTTTTCGCTCATAACGCTAAACTTCCTTTCCCTTGATTCGGATTCTCTCTTTTTGCAGTCCTGCCCTGCAGCACCCTGCCGCGGCCGCCGCGTTCACTCCTGCCGGAGGATCCGCAGCGAATTGGGGTACATGTTGTTCACCCGCGCACCGATCCGCTTGGCGAAGCCCAGGGCCCGCCCGCGCGCCGTCACGAGGTTCACCCCCTCGGCCAGCGCCCCGGCCGCCACCTCCTGACGCCGCAGGTAGCGCAGCGCCTGCTCGTCGTCGAGCCCGGCAACCGGAACGGCCCCGCGTTCCAGGCCGTCGAAGAAGGCCAGGGCCGGATCGGGTTTCAGCCGTCCCTTGAAGAGTTGTCCCAGCGCCACGCCCGAGCAGATCACGGGCAGAGCCTCCGAGAGCGTCTTCACCGCCTCGGCCTGCTCCCCGTACCAGGCGTAACCGGTGCCGGCAACCGTGCCGAAGATCATGCGGTCCGGCTCGCGGACCCAGCGCCGCAGCTCGCCCGCCGACGCCCGGTCGGCCGGAGCGACCATCGACCGGCGCCCCTTCGGAAGGCGCTGCCGGCCGGGCGTCGGCGCCTTGCGGCGCCACAGCGGCGAAAGAATCCCTCGCCCACGGTCCGGTGGGGGAAGAAACGGAACGTACGGAACGGGCCGACCTCCCCTCGACAATACCCCACGCGGGGTCCATCCACCGGATAAGGAGCAGCGGCCTCGTCACCGGCCCAGGCGAGCATCCGCTCGAGCGAACCTTCGTCCTCGTCGCGGTTGAACGTACAGGTACTGTAGATCAGCGTACCGCCCGGACGCAGCGCCCGCCACGCCTCGCGCAGGATATCGTCCTGCCGCGCGGCGCACTGCCGCACGTTGTTTTCGCTCCACTCCCCGCGCGCAGCGGGGTCCTTGAACATGCCCTCGCCCGAGCAGGGGGCATCGACGGCCACCACGTCGAACCACGCCTCGCAATCGCAGACCGCATGCGGCTCACACGTCGTGACCACCACGTTGCCCGTACCCCACTTGCGCACGTTGTCGGCCAGCACGGAGGCCCGGCGGCGGTCGATCTCGTTGGCGACGACCAGCCCCCCGCGTCCGACGAGCGAGGCGTAGAGGGTCGTCTTGCCGCCCGGGGCCGCACAGAGGTCGAGGATCCTCGCCCCGGAGGTCGGGACCCCCTGCAGCAGACAGCCCACGAACTGCGAGGCCGCCTCCTGCACGTAGTAGGCTCCGGCATGGAAGTCGCTGTCGAAGGTGAACGACGGGCGGCCCGCAAGCAGGAAGCCGTCGGCGCACCACGGAACGCGGCCGGCGGCCGTGAGCATCGGAAGTACCTCCGACACCCGTGCGGGCTGCTCCCCGCGGGAGTCCCTCCGCCTTGGCGGGGTTCACACGGATGCTGACGCACGCCTCGCCGTCGAGGGCGCGGCAGAGGGCCTCGCCCTCCGGCGTCCCGAGGTCGCGAAGGACCCGCTCGACGAATGTCCGGGGCAGCTCCATCTCCGTCATTTTGCCGTTTCGCGCAGCGCATCGAGGCGTGCGCAGATCTTCTCCAGCACGGCGGGGTCCGAGACGAAATCTCCTCGTGGTCCTTGTCGATGACAAGCACCTCGCCGTCGTAGAGGTTGTCGATCCAGTGGTTGTACTTGTCGTTCAGCCGCCCGAGGTAGGCCTCGTCGATGTTCATCTCGTACTCGCGCCCCCGCTTGCGGATCTGCGAAATGAGCGTCGGAACGCTCGCCTTGAGGTAGATCAGCAGGTCGGGCTTCGGGATGAGCGCCGTCACCAGGTGGAAGATCTTCATGTAGGTCTCGATGTCGCGCGTGGCCATCAGCCCCATCTCATGCAGGTTCTCGGCGAAGATGTGGGCGTCTTCGTAGATCGTGCGGTCCTGGATGATGTCCCCGCGCCCGGTCTCCGAGAGCATGTCCATCGTCTGCTGGATGCGGCTCCCGAGGAACGAGATCTGGAGGTTGAACGACCAGCGGTTCATGTCCTCGTAGAAGTCGCCGATGTAGGGGTTGTTGCTCTCCTCGAGGTAGGAGCGGGCATCGTAACGCTCCGTCAGCATCTGCGTGAGCGTCGTCTTTCCGCTGCCGATATTTCCGGCTATGGCTATATACATATCTCTTATTGTTTTTCGTCTCCTTGTTCCGTTTTCCGTCCGGACCGGGCTGCCCGCACGGGTCAGCGCGCCGTCCCTGCGCCCGCAGCCTCCGCCTCACGGCCGAAGGCGAGCACGTCCTCGATGACTCGGCGGTCGTTCATCAGCCGCGGCACCTTGTTCTTGCCGCGCGCCCGCATCCAGCGCAGGAAGCAGCCCCGGCCGACGGTGCGGATCCGCTGCCGCTCGAGCGTCGTGCGGCGCTTGGCGTCGTAGTCCGAATTGACCTGCCGCAGCGCCTCGTCGAGCGCCCCGGCGAAGCGTTCCGGATCGGCGGGTTCGCGTTCGAACTCCACGACCCACTCGTGGGCGCCCCGCTCGCGCAGGGACATGTAGCACGGGGCCACGGTGTACTCGGCCACCACGGCCCCCCCCTTCGAGCAGGCGTCAAGCAGGGCCCGGTCGGCGTTATCGAACGATCAGCTCCTCGCCGAACACGTTGATGTACTGCCGCGTGCGGCCCGCAAAGCGGATGCGGTAGGGCGTCGTCGAGGTGAACTCGACCGTATCGCCGATCTCATAGCGCCACAGGCCGTTGATCGAGGTGATGAGCATCGCGTAGACCCGGCCGCACTCGACCCCCTCGAGGGGTACGATGCGCTCTCCGTCGCGGAATTCGTAGAAGGTCCCGTAGTCGAGCATCAGCAGCATGTCGTCGCGCGCCGGGTCGTCGGCCAGGGCGAAGAAGCCCTCCGAGGCGTTGTAGGTCTCCATGTAGACAAAGTCGTCCGAGGGCAGCAGCTCGCGGAACGACTGCCGGTAGGGCGTGAACTCCACACCGCCGTGGGCGAACATCTCGAGTTGCGGCCACACCTCAAGCAGGTTCTGCCGCCCGGTGTACTCGAGCACGCGGCGCATCAGCGCCAGGTTCCACGACGGAACGCCGGCAAAGGCCGTAACCGGCTCGCCGACGCACCTCGCGGCAGATGGCCTCGCACTTGGCGTCGAAGTCGGGGAGGATGGCCGTCTCGATGCGCGGGGCGCGGAACCAGCCGCTCCAGAAGGTCGTCTCGTGGATCAGCAGCGCCGAGAGGTCGCCCACCAGGTTCCGCCCCTCCTGCGTGCAGGAGCCCCCCAGCGTCAGGGTCTTGCCCTCGAAGGCCCGCGTCTTCGGGTGCGCCGCCGCATAGAGCGTCGCCACGTCGCGCATGCCCAGCGTGTGGTTCCACCAGAGCGAGTCGCGCGTCACGGGGATGTACTTGCTGCGGTCGGAGGTGGTGCCCGACGAGCGGGCGAAGAGCGTCACGCGCCCGGGCGAAGTCACGCTGCGGATACCCTCGAGCATCCGCTCGACGTAGGGTTTGAACGTGTCGTAGTCGAAGGTCTCGACCTGCGACTGGAACTGCTCCACGGTATGGATGTGGCGCAGGTCGTAGCGGTCGCCGAACTCGGTCATCCTCCCCCGGCGCAGCAGCAGAGTAGCGGAACATGCGCTCCTGCGTCTCGATCGGATGACGGCGGAAGCGGTCGATGGCCCGTGTCCGGCGCGAGAACCACGCCTTGAGAATCGTATTTCGCAAAGACATCGTATCGTCTCGTTATGTGAACCCGCACGCCGCACGCAACCGGCCCCCGCCGTGGAGCCCCCCGCAGGTCGGCGACCCGGGTATGAACTGTCAGTTAAAATAATAACCCACCTTGCCGACGGAGCCCGGCATGGCGAAAAGCACCACGCGGTCGTAGGGGTTGCACTGCGTGTCGTCCACGGCGATGAAGACCTTGTCGCCCCGGACGACACCCCCCCGACGATCGTATCGTCGGGAAGACCCAGGTCGCGGATCCGCGCCTTGGTGGCCGGGGAGTTCGGCTTGACGATGAACTCCAGCACCTCGGCGTCGCTGCCCGTCAGGCACTTGATCACCTGCACGTCGGTGGACATCGTGAAGCGGAAGATGTTCGACGCGGTGACCAGCTTCTTGTTTGATGATCGTGTCGATGCCGATCGACTCGGCCAGGTTGATGTAGTTGAGGTTCTCCACCTCGGCGATCACCTTCTTGACGCCCATGCGCTTGGCCAGCATCGCCGCGAGGATGTTCGTCTCGCTGCGCCCGGTCACTGCCACGAAGGCGTCCATGTTCGACAGCCCCTCCTCCATCATCGCCTCCGTATTGCGGCCGTCCTCGTTGATGATCAACGTCTTGTCGAGCATCTCGGCCAGGCGGTAGGCCTTCTCGGCGTTGTAGTCCACCAGCTTGATGTTGATCTCCTCCTGCAGCTCCGTGGCGATGCGGATGCCGATGCGCGAACCGCCCAGGATCATCATGTTGCGGATCTCGATGTTCGAGCGGCCCGAGAACTCCATGACCCGGTGCACGGCGTCCTGCCGCGCGATGACGTAGATCACGTCGCCCTCCATGTAGCGCTCGCCCACCCGCGGGATGATCGTCTCGCCGCCCCGCGTGATGGCTACCGTGCGGTAGGCTCAGCGACTCCTGCTCCTCGTCGAAGCCCGTCAGCGGCTCGCCCACCAGCGGCGAGGCCGGTTCGAGGCGGAAGACCACCAGCGAGAGCTTGCCGCTCGAGAAATCGACATACTCGGTCGTCGAGGTATGGCCCAGGAGGTTGATCACCTCGCGGGCCGCGACCTTCTCGGGATAGAACAGGTAGTCGATGCCCATGTCGATGAACATCTCCCCTTGTTGTCGGGTTCGAGGTATTCGTTGTTGTCGATCCGCGCGATCGACTTCTTCGCCCCCGAGGCGCTTGGCCAGCGTGGCCGAAACGATGTTGGCATTCTCCCCGTGGTTTACGGCGATGAACAGGTCGCACTTGCGGACCGCGGCGCGGCAGCACGGCGAAGGTCGTCGAGTCGCCCTCGACCGAGATGACGTCGGCCAGGCTCGCGACCTCGGCCAGAGCCTTCGGGTCGCTGTCCACGATGGCGATCTCATGGCCGTTGCCGCGCAGCATGCGGGCCAGATGGCTCCCCATCTCGCCGGCTCCCGCAATGACGATTTTCATGGCTAATCCGCGTTTTTCGTAACTTCCAAATCGGTATTCGGAACCCGGGCGGAACCTCTCCGGAAACGCCCGGGGCACTTTTTTGCATTTTATCCTACAAATATATATTTTGCCGCCGAACCCCAAATTTCGGGACAAAAAATTCATTTTCCATGCCAGACTGGTTGATCGTCGTACTGTGCGCCGTGGCGGCCGTGGGACTCTTCGTCCCGGAATGTCGCTCACGCTGATGATTAAGGGACACCACATCGATTCGGAGATCTCGACGAACAAGAACATGCAGCGCCTGGGCATCAAGTGTGCCGTGCAGGAGACCCGCGAAGCCGATGGACACGCCGACTGCTCCGGACCCGGGGAAGACGCTGCCGGGGTGCTCCGGGCAACTGCGGAGCCTGCGACATCGAGCACAAAGTAGCCGCGCGGAGCATTCCTGCCTCGCGCACGGGCTGGAAAGATTCCGGCCGCGGGAATCCGCAGCCGGAAAGCGTCACAACACAACAGGGAACCAGCCTACGGACGCCTGCCACCGGCCGGATCAGGCACGGCAACGCCCCTGTCCAACATCCGGCCGCCCTTCGGCTCCGCCCCGACAGGACCGGCACCGCACGGGCGTCGGGGCGCACGTCGGCGTCACAGCGCCGGGCAGAACTGACCGGCAGACGAACCACGGATTGTGGAGGTCCTCCTCGTTGTACTTCAACTCGCCGCCGTCGGACAGCGAGCGGGTCTCGCCGCCGGCCTCCTGCAGGATCAGTTCACCTGGCTGCCGTATCTCATTCGAAGGTGCGTCGTCCGCACGTAGCCACGCGCCCTCGGCCAGCATGCAGAACTTGTGAACTGCCCTGCTCGATGACCTCCAGGCCGGGGTGTACGGCCCGCAGGCGGGCGTGATGCTCGTGGGTCTCTGGGCCAGGCGAACGCGGGTGAAACGGCCACCCGCAGGTGGTCGTGCGAGCTGCAGAAGGCAGCGGAAGCGGGGTCCAGCGGTCGATCTCGTCCATAGGTATAGAGGCGTCGGCCGACGGAAAAAACCTCCTGGAGTGAAGGAACCCGAATCGCGGCCCGCCATTGCCATCTTTCCTGAAATAGGGTACATAATTCACGGCGCCCGGCTACACAGACGTTGCCTCCATGGCGCGATGTTTACCGTGAATTCGTTGTTGCCCTTGATGAACTCGACCGTTCCGTCGAGCGGATCTACAAGCCAGTAGAGCTCCCAGTTGCGGCGTTCGTCGTAGCGCATCTCGCGCCCCTCCTCCGAAAGGATCGGGATGCGCGTCGGACCGAGGTATTCCGCGGATTGTCTTGTGGGCCAGACGGTCCGCCATCGTGACGTGGCGTACGGTCGTTCTTTCAGACTGATGTCGTAATCGTCGCGGTTCTCAGATGCCTGGCTGATCGCCGCCCCGGCCCGGACCGCCGCATTGAAAGCGGAGGCAGCAGATACATGCGCACCTTTATCATTTA
>VOFK01002761.1_pt1 | contig 44605 bp, 56 predicted proteins | sample 5384121 | NCBI WGS metagenome assembly VOFK01 (sample SAMN12384730, study PRJNA508395) | human gut metagenome | isolation source: healthy gut J | host: Homo sapiens | reverse complement strand
CGTCGCGCCGAAAAACGCCACGAGCTTGCCCCACCAGAACGCCGTCAGCAGCGGCAGGGATGAGGCTCACGCTCAGCACGCAGAGCATGAGCATATATGCCAGCGACAGCGGACGCAGCGCGCGCGGAATGTTTCTGCGGCTGTTTGCGTACACAAACGCGGCACCGGCGGCGTAGACCGCGCTGATCACGACGATCCAGACCCAGCCGACGCGAATGACATAGTGCGTGTAGATAAAAATCAGGTAGCACACGTGACCCAGGAAGAACGAGGACGTGCCGAGGACAAAGAACTTTTTCTTGAGCGGCCAGAGCAGAAACAGATCGCCCTGGCAGCCAAACAGCAGGCCGGCGACCACCCAAAGCGACGGCGTGCAGGAAAAAGGCGAGGTAGGCCAGCGCGATGACCGGCATCAGCGCGACCTTGGTCGGCTTGCGCAGGTCGTCATCGCCGCGCCAGCAGCTGATGAGGTGCACGATGGCGAGCACCGCCAAAAACACCGGGAACACCCATTTTAATACGATCATCTTATCCCATCCTATCTCCAATCAGAATGTTTTCGGAATCCGTGCAAGTTTACATCTCGTTCATTGACACGGTATTCCGATGTACTTTAATAGATTTGGAACTTTATCGTCAATGACTATTGGCAATATTTTTAATATTTAATATGCTTGAAGGTGTCCGTTCGTGCTTTATTACCTGCTGGCTGGATTCCCGCCGTGCTCAGCACAGCGTGGATTTATTTTTTGTCCCCGGCGCTGAGCTACTGGTGGCTGCTGCCGGTTTTTAATCGGCTGCTTCGTGGCAGCGAACCTCGTGTACGTGCTGCTGATGTTTGTCTGCACGTGGTTTGCCGGCCCGAATAAAATGTATGCGCACATCAGCCCGTTTTATCATGCGCTGACCATGGCGCTCGACGGGTGGATTCTCGCGCTGTGCCGCGTAAAGATCCACGTGGAGGGGCTCGAGAAGGTACCGACGGACACGGAATATCTGTTCGTGAGCAACCACCGTTCGAACTTTGATCCCATGGTACAGTGGTGGGTGCTGCGGCGCTGGCGGCTCGCGTTCGTGTCCAAGCCGTCGAATATGCGCAAGTTCGTCATCGGCCCGTTCGTTGCGCCGGTGCTGCTTTTTTGCCGATCGACCGCGAAAACGCGCGCAACGCCCCTGACCACGATCAATGCCGCGGCCGACCTCATCCGCGCGCACGAGTGCTCGTTTGCCATCTATCCCGAGGGCACGCGCAGCAAAAGCGGTGAGCTGCTGCCCTGGCACGCCGGCTCGCTCAAAATCGCACAGAAGGCAGGCGTCCCCCATCGTCGTGGCGACGATCGAGGGCACGGGCGCATCGCGCACAATGTCCCCCCTGGCGGCGCACGAACGTGTATGTGCGCATCCGCGAGGTCATCCGGCCGAGACCGTCAAGGCCGTGAAAACGACCGACCTCACCGAAGGCATCCGGAGCAAAATGCTCGCCGAGCTGGGCAAATAACCCTGAAAAATCAAGCATTTTCCTCGTCCGCACCTTTGCGGGCGAGGATTTTTTACAGTAAGATAATATGTCACATTTTTATCAGAAATGTTGAAATTTGTCGAAATATGTCTCTATAATACAGGCTGTCCTCAAAGACCACAGACAGGAGGTTTTTTGCAATGACAACCCAAAAAACATAACACGGATCCTTGCGGTCCTGTTGGCCGTACTGCTGTTCGGCCAGCTCGCCGCGTTCCAGATCCCGGCCTTTGCCGCGGACGTCGTGCCGGACGTGCACGACGGTGCGGCCTAGCATCCCCGGCGATGCGGACGTCAATGACCTGCTCAGCCAGACGCTGCTGAGCAACTACAGCGATGTCGGCACGCAGGAATGGGAGTACAAAGCGACCAGCACGCTGTCCGGCGGCGCGACCAAATGGGTGCCCGTGACCGGCACCACTGCCGGCATCATCCCCGCGCTCACGGCGGGCAAGGCGGGCTTCCCCGCGCTGGATGTGCTCGGCGTGAGCTATCCCGCGCTGGACAGCCAGTCTCCCGCGCAGGACTACGCCGTGCGCCTGAAGGGGCACGACGGAGTCTACGTTCACGAAGCTGGCGCAGCCCGCGGATGCGGACACTGATACCCCGGCCGATACGCCGGCGCAGACCCCGGACACCACCCCGGCTGACACGCCGGAGGAACCGGCCGACACACCGGAGACTTCTGGCGAGACCTATCAGGTCAACATCCCCTACACGGCGAACGGCGCCATCGACTTCGATGCGCTGCGCGCCGCCATCGTCGCCGCCGTCCTGCCCGATGCGGACGCCGCGTCCGTGACCGTGACGCAGCAGCACACAAAGGTCTCATCAAAACCTATTGGGTCGACCTCAAGGGCGGCTGGGCCGGTGCTACGAAGGTCTCTGCCGTCAGTGCGGGCACCTATGAAATGAAGCTTACCACAAACGGCACGGAAGCCATCGTCACCGTGACGCTGAAAGACGCGCGCACGCAGGCGAAGATCGTGCTCAGGAGGGCGTGTCCGTCACCTACACGAAGGACGCCGCCGCCATGCGCACGCAGATCCTCGACAAAAAGCTCGTCGACTGGTCGCAGACCACCGTGAGCAAGGAAGCCGCAGCCAAAGAGCATGGTCATCGAATATAAGACCAAAGGCTACCTGTCGAACACAAGCACGAACAAACTCCCCCGGAACTCTGGTTCCCGATCGAGGGCGGTAGCGTCACCATCTACACCGCGCCGAGCATCGGCGCCGGTGAAAACCAGAAGATCCGCGCGAGCTTCCCGACCACGGCGGACTACCACGGCTGTGACGCAGCCGAGGGCACGCTCACGGTCGACAAAGCCAATGTGCGCGTCAAGGTGCAGGCGGCCGCCATCTCCGCCGGCACAAAAACGGACCACGCAGCAGTATGTGACCACGAACCCGGAGGACACCTTCGCCATCTTCAAGGTCTACAGCGGCGTGACGAGCGGCCTGTCCGGCATCGTCTACGTGCAGCTCCCGGAGAGTATGGTATCCGAGACCGCGCTGAAAGTGCTTTGACCCGATCGTCGCTTCCCATTCTTGGCAAAACACTCACCGAAGCGCTGCAGGACGGCACAAACCGTCGGCGAACTGCGTGCATTCCTGAAGGACAATCAAAAACTGCTGGATGGCGCGGCCGATTTTCTGAAGCTCATCGGCGTGGATATCACTGCGTTCACGAAGCTGGTCGACACTCTCAACAGCCTGCCCAGCGTGTTTGACAGCACGCGCGTGGCCTTCGGTTCGCCGAACCGCGCGGGCATGTACCTCGTGACGGCCATCGCCTCGAACCCGAATTACAACCCAGGCGTCGGCTCCGGCGTGCTCGTCGTGAAGATGCACATCTCCGGCGCGAGCCTGAGCTGGAACAACAGCGAGACGACCTATGCCGCCAGCGCGCTCAAGGCCGATACCCTCAATGCCACGCTCATGCGCGGTGACAGCGCCGCTGACAATCAGAGCGGCGTGCACTACCGCTACATCGGCTTCACGGCCGCACACAAGCTGTATGTCAGCAGCAAGGCGCCCACCGAGGCCGGCACCTACCGCTAGACCGCCTATATCTTCGGCGGAAACGACATGGCAAAGTCCATCTCCCGCACCGTGACGATCACGGCGGACTGAGCCGCAGCAAACTGCAAAAAAGCTCCCGGGCAGTGCTCCGGGAGTTTGTTCTGGATAGGGACTCAGTGGCTGTCGGCCATGCGGTAGCCGACGCCGACCTCGGTGAAAATGTACTGCGGCTCGACCGGGTTCGGCTCGATCTTGCGGCGGATGTTCGCCATGTGCACACGCAGAAGCTTGTTGTCCCCGCCGACGCCGGGGCCCCAGAGCTCCTTCATCATGGACTTGTAGGTGAGCACCTGCCCGGCGTGCCGGCCGAGCAGCGCCACGATCTTGTACTCGTTCGGCGTCAGGTGCGTGTCCTCGCCGGCGAGAAAGACGCGGTGCTTGTTGTAGTCGATGCACAGGTCGCCGACACGGTACTCGCCCGTCATGGCCAGACCGTCGCTCGTGCCGTCGGTGCGCGTGTGGCGCAGCGCCGTGCGGATGCGCGCGAGAGCTCCACCGTGCCGAAAGGCTTGGTCAGGTAATCGTCTGCGCCCATGTCAAGCGCGGCCGCCTTGTCGATCTCCGCGCTGCGGGCCGAGATGATGATGATCGGCATCCGGCTCCAGGTGCGCACGGAGCGGATGATCTCGCTGCCGTCCATATCCGGCAGGCCGAGATCCAGCAGCAGCACATCCGGGCAGTGCGAGGCGATCATCTCCAGCGCGGTCTTACCGTCAGGCGCCAGCAGGATATCATATCCGTGCGAGCGCAGCGCCGCCTGCAGGTACTTGCTGATGCCGGGATCATCCTCGACGATGATGATTTTATCACGGATCATGTGTTCGATTCCTCCTCCGCCGGCAGCCAGAAGCGGAACTCTGCGCCGCCGTCGATCTTGTTTCTTGCATAAATCTCGCCGCCGTGCGCGCACGATCGCGCGGCAGACGCTCAGTCCGATGCCCATATGGCGGCTGCGGTCGGACGCCTCCACCGCGCCGAGCGGTAGATAGCCGTCAAAGAGCACACCGAGCAGCTGCGGCGGGGATGCCGTCGCCGTTATCGGCCACGGTCAGCCAGACACGGCGGGCATCTTTGCGGATCTCAATGAAGATCTCCGTCGCCGACGGGCTGTGCTTGGCGACGTTCTCCAGCAGATTGAGCAGCACCTGCTCAATGAGTGTGGCGTCCATCGGTGCGAGCACGATTTCCTCCCGGCTTAGTCACGTCGATGGGGATGTCCGTGCCGCAGTTTTTGCGAAAGCGCCGGATGGCGCTGCCGACGATCTCCTCGACGACCTCGTCCCGATTTCTCGATCACGACGCCTTCATCGCAAAAGCGCGTAACGGACAGAATGTTCTCCGACAGGTGCAGCAGCCACTGCGCGTTCTGGTGGATCTCCTCGACCATGCCGTGCCCCTCGTCCGTGAGCGCCTCGTTTTCCTCCACGGTCGCGCTCAGGCCCATGATGGCCGTCAGCGGCGTGCGGATATCGTGCGACACGCTGCGCAGGAGATTGACGCGCATGCGGTCCCGTTCCGCCTCATAGCGCAGCTGCTCCTGCCGTTGATCTGCGTCGTGAGCGTGCTCACGAGAACGCTTCACGACCAGCATGACCGCAAACGTCAGCGGGTAGCCATCGATCGACATGTTGAATTCGTGAAACGGGTAGGTAAACAGATAGTTCACGCTCACCACGCCGACGGCCGACGCCAGAATGCCGGGCCAGTACCCGGTTGTAAAGCGCGAGACGAGCACCACCGCCAGAATGAACACGGAGGTGGCAAACGGTTGTTGTCGTCATAGCAGGCAGACAGCAGCTCGCACACGCCGACTTGGCGCAGCCCATGATGAAAATGAACATGATCGTATCGCGCAACCACTGCGGCATGCGCTTCCATGCTTTCTGCATAAGCACCCCTCTTTCCGAACAGCCGTCTCGGCTCCACTGTCAGCATAGCACATTGTCTGTCCAAACGCGACGGTCTTTGCAGCCTCAGGCGCATTCTTTTCCGCCTTCTTAACGGCTGCGCAGCGTTTTGGGCCGCTGTTTTCCCGGAAACTTAGCGCATAGATTCCTTATAATAAAAGTATCTTCACAGATCCCGTCCGGACCCCGGCCGGGACATCGGGGGAAAGGAGGCAGTCACATGATCTTTGCAGCAGTTGGCGGCGGCATGATCATTACCCTGCGGCGCGTTTGTGTGGTACATCCTCAAGCGCTGATGCGCGCCACCGCGTCGAAGAAAAAACGGAAAACATAAGTGATGTATCCAGAGGCCAGACCGGAAGCGGTTTCCGGCTGGCCTTTTGTCCTATTTTTTCAGCGAACGATCGCCTTCGTGCACAACCAGTCGCACCAGTCAAGGTCATACTTTGCGTAGACATGGGTGCTGTCGCCGCTGGCATCGGCACGCAGATTGCCGTTTTCGTCGTCGAAGAGCTCGTTGATGTCGATGTAGAAGATCGTCTTGCCGTCGGCGAGGCGGCGCAGCTTTTCATTGAGCTTGTCAATGCGGGGGTTATTGAACGTTGCGTCCGTGCTCGAGCGCGAGGGGCCAACGTGCAGGTTCGCCTCGACATAGATGATGGCGTCCGGCTGCGCGGCGCGCACGGTGTCGATGAGCGAGGAGAACTTGGCCGTGATGTCGTCGAGGTCGTTGCCGAGCTCGTTGATGCCGAGCATGATGTAGACCTTGCCGAACGTCTTCTGACTCAGCAGCTGCGGCAGCGTGACGGTGCCGACATTTTTCACGGCGATGGCCTTCGTCTGCGCAACGTGAGACATTCAGGCCGACGTCGGCAAAATACGTCGCGTTTTTCAGGCTCCCGTATTCGGCGATGCCGACGGTGCGCGAGTCGCCGATGAAGAGCGCGTCGTCAAAATACGAGGCATCCACGGTCGTGAACTGCAGCGGCGTCGGCTCCGGCGTGGGCGTCGGCTCGGCGGTCTCCTCCGGCGCCGCCGTGACGGCCGCGGCCGGCTGCTTGCCGACACTGCTGCGGTCGATCAGGCCGCGGATGAACGGCGCCGCCGCGATGGCGGGCCACCAGCAGCAGAATGAGAAAATATTGCGGTTTGATGCGTTTCATGCGTCTATGCTCCTAGAATCAGGAAGTACATAAAGGGGTCGTTCATGCCCTTGCTCAGGCAGAACAGGCACAGCCAGAACAGCACGGCCAATGACCGCCCCCGGCCCACGTGCCCTTGAGCCGGCGGTACACATATGCCGGCAGCGACGTCGAGCACAGCAGACCAAGCACGAGGAACACCCCGTAGGTCTTGCCGTACTTGAGAAAATCGAGCGGGTAGGCCGCCGCGTGCGAAAACAGCGGCAGCAGGCGGCCGAAATATGCGCCGAGCTGCCCCAGATCCGACACGGAAAACACCGCCCACGACAGCGGAATGAGCACGAGATGTACAGGTGCCCGAGCACCGGCCAGCGGTCGAGATATTTCTTGAGCCAGAGCTTTTCCGACCAGGATCACGAACAGGCCGAGGCCCCAGAGCAGGAAGTTCAGATGCGCGCCGTGCCAGAGCCCGGTCGCGACCCAGACAACCAGCAGGTTAAAAATCATGCGCCCGCGGCTGCAGCGACTGCCGCCGAGCGGGAAATACAGATAATCGCGGAACCACGTGCCCAGCGTGATGTGCCAGCGGCGCCAGAACTCCGTCATGCTCAGCGCGAGGTACGGGCAGCGGAAGTTCTCCGGCAGGTGGAAGCCAAGCATCCGGCCGATGCCGATGGCCATGAGCGAGTAGCCCCAGAAGTCAAAAATAGAGCTGGAATGAATACGCGAACGCGGCCATCCACGCCAGCGGCGTCGAGAGTCTCAAAGCCGATCGTGGTCACATCGCTCCAGAGGCCGCCGAGCTGGTTGGCAAGCAGAATCTTGAGCGCCATGCCGAACACGAACAGCTTCAGCCCGTCGACCGCCTGCCGCAGCGACATCGCGTGCGCCGAACTCCGGCTGCAGCTGCGCATAGCTCGCGATCGGGCCGGAAACGAGCTTCGGGAACATGGTCAGGTATGCGGTGCCGAACGTAAGCAGTGAAGCGCTCCGGCGCGACCGTGCCGCGGTAGACATCGATGAGATAGCCGCCGGCGGAAAACGTATAAAAGCTGATGCCGACCGGCAGCGCCCAGCCCAGCAGCGGCACGGCCGCCTTGCCGCCGGACACCCAGCCGAGCACACCGTTGACGCCGGTGAGCAGGAAATTGAGATATTTAAATAGGAACAGCCACAGGAAATTGTAGCACAGGCCCACGATGAGCCACAGCTTTGCGCGCGGCTTGTCGCGCGTGATGGCAAGCCCCAGCCCGTAGTTGACCAGCACAGATGCGGCCAGCAGCGCAAAGTACGCCCACTGACCGTCCAGCCCGATGACATAAAACACACAGCTCCCCACCAGCAGCACGGCATTGCGCGCGCCGGCCGGGCGCGACGGTGTCAGATAATACACCAGCAGAAACGCCGGAAAGAAGCAAAACAAAAAAACGACAGGCTGCTGAAAACCACGGACCCTATCCTCCTGAACCCTCGACAAACCTGCAAAAACAAAAAATTTCGCATGAAAAGGGTAGCATAAATTTCGGCATTTGTGTGCACTTTCCGACAAAAAAACTGCACAAACTTTCTGCCCGTTATTTGGTGGTTTTCGTGGGTGGTGCTGCACGGCAAAAATGCACGGCAAAAGTGCCGGAAAAAGGTCTCCGGCGCTGTGTGTTTCAGCGCCGGAGATTCTCTTTTTCTCAATATCCGATGGGCCGGGATGTCTGCGTGTCAGCTCAGGAGCACTTCATCGGACTCGACCTGCGTGCCCGCCACCTCGGCGAACTTTTCGAGCAGGTCCTGCTTCGTGAGCTTCTTTTTCTCCTCGCCGCCAATGTCGAGGATGATGTGGCCCTCGTTCATCATGATCAGGCGGTTGCCGTGGACGATGGCGTCTTTCATGTTGTGGGTGATCATCATGGCGGTGAGCTGGTTTTCGTGCACGATGCGGTCGGACAGCTCCAGCACCTTGGCCGCCGTCGCGGGGTCGAGCGCCGCAGTGTGCTCATCAAGCAGCAGGAGCTTCGGCTTCTTGAGAGGCCATCAGCAGCGTCAGCGCCTGACGCTGGCCGCCGGAGAGCAGGCCGACCTTCGCCGTCATGCGGTCCTCCAGGCCGAGGCCAAGCTCTTGAGCTTCTCATGGTATTCCTCGCGCTCCGCCTTCGTGACGCCCCAGCGCAGGGTGCGCTTTTTGCCACGGCGCGCGGCGAGGGCGAGGTTCTCCTCGATCTGCATATTCGCGGCCGTGCCCATCATGGGATCCTGGAACACGCGGCCGATGTACTGTGCGCGGCGGTACTCCGGCATCGCCGTCACGTCCACGCCGTCGAGGATGATGCGTCCGTCATCCACCGGCCAGACGCCCGCTACGGCGTTGAGCATGGTGGATTTTCCGGCGCCGTTGCCGCCGATGACGGTCACGAAATCGCCCGGATTCAGGTGCAGGGACAGCCCGTCGAGCGCCCGCTTCTCATTGATGGTGCCGGGGTTGAAGGTCTTGGAGATATGGTCTAATGTCAGCATATCACTTGTCTCCCTTCTTCAGGCGGTGGAATGAGCTCTTGGCCTGCCCCTTGAGATACGGCACGGCCAGGAACGCCGCCACGATCACGGCGGTAAAGAGCTTGAGGTCGTTCGGGTCGAGCTTGAGCCAGAGGATGAGCACCATGACGAGGTAATACACGATGCCGCCGAGGATGACAAAGCTCAGGCGCACGGAGAAGTTGCAGCCCTTGCGGAAAATGGCATCGCACAGCACCTCGCCGATGATGACGGCGGCGAGGCCGATGACGATGGCGCCGCGGCCCATGTTGATATCGGCAAAGCCCTGATACTGCGCCATCAGGCCGCCGGAGAGCGCGACCATGCCGTTCGAGAGCGACAGGCCGAGCACCTTCATAGCATTGATGTTGATGCCCTGCGCGCGGCTCATCGACGGGTTGGCGCCCGTGGCGCGGATGGCGCTGCCCTGCTTCGGTGCCGAAGTACCAGTAGAGGAGCGCGATGAGCACGGCTGCGAGCAGCAGGCCCTTCCAGATCGCGCCGGGCACGCTGCGCAGCGTCAGAAACAGGCTGTACTTATCCGGGTTGACCGGGGTGTTGGCCTTCATGCTCATGATGCGCAGGTTGATCGAGTAGAGCGCGAACTGCGTCAGGATGCCGGCGAGGATGGCCGGGATGCCGAGCTTCGTGTGCAGCAGGCCGGTCACGAGACCCGCGAGCAGGCCCGCGACCACGGCGGCCAGCAGCGCCCACGCCGGCCAACCGGCGATGATGAGCATGACCGTCACGGCGCCGCCGGTGGTGAACGACCCGTCGACCGTCAGATCGGCGACGTCGAGCAGGCGGAACGTGATGTACACGCCCAGGGCCATGATGCCCAGATGATGCCCTGGGCGACGCCGCCGGGCAGACGCGAAAACCAGATTCGGCAGGCTCAGGGGACGCAAGAACCAGTGAATTCATAAAATTACCTCATCGTGTAGAGTATCCCTGCCGCAGAAACTGCGGGCAGGGAGCCGGGAATTTGTTCGAATGATCCAGCCGATGGCCGCGTAGTCGCTCGGGATGGTGAGGTTGTAGGCAGTCGCCATCTCGGGATTGTACTTCTTGACCGGGTTCGGGTAGTACTCGATGGGCATGGTGGAGACATCGGCCTCGCCCTTGAGGATCTTCACGGCCATCTCGCCGGTGGTGCGGCCGAGCTCGTAGTAGTCGATGGACAGCGTCGCAACGCCGCAGCCCTTGCAGATGCCCTCCTCGCCGGCGACGATGGGCTTCGTGGCAGCGCCCTTGATGGCCTCGGCGCAGGAGGCGGCGGTGTTGTCGGTCGGGACGTAGAAGGACGTCGTTGGCGTCGCTCGCCGTGCCGGTGACGGAGACGACGTCGTTCGTATCGGCGAAGGTGTAGATGGTGACGGTGCAGCCGGCCTTTTCAAGCGCGGCCTTGACGACGTCCGCCTGGTAGACGGAGTTCGGCTCGCCGGAGCAGTAGATGATGCCGACGTTCTTGGCATCCGGGAACAGCTCCGTGATCATGGCCGCCTGCTGATCGAGCGGCGCGAGGTCGGACGTGCCGGAGATGTTGCCGCCGACCGTGCCGGAGAAGTTGCCGATGCCGAGCGCGACGCCGTACTCCGTGACGGCCGTGCCGAGGATCGGGATGTCCTGTGGCGGCGGCCGCAGCCTGCAGCGCGCCGGTCGCGTTGGCAAGGATCAGATCCACGCCGCTGGACACGAAGCCGTTGCAGATGGTGGCGCAGGTGGCGCTGTCACCGGCGGCGTTCTGCTCGTCGAAGGTGACGTTGTCGGCGCCGAGCGCGTCGGTGATCGCGTCGCGGAAGCCCTTGGTGGCCGCGTCGAGCGCGTCGTGCTGCACAAGCTGGCAGATGCCGACGGTGTAGTGCTTGCTGCCGCTGGCCTTGTCGCCGTTGCTGCCGCAGGCAGCCAGAGAGAGGACCATGACCACGGCGCAGAGCAGCGCGGTAATTTTCTTGATGTTCATGTGTTTTCTCCTCCTAAATGTAAGTTCCGGCAAAGAAAAAAGCCACACAGTCGTCTGTGCAGCTTTGTCAAAACCGGATCGGGAAGTCTCAGATGGTTCTGGTATGATCGCAGCACAAACGACTATTACCCTCGATAAAAAGTAATAGTAGGAATATGCGCTTGCCAAAATCGGACCAGACGCATGTTTGCGGCCTCCTGTAGTGAAGATGTGCCTACTTTAGCGCTTTTAGTCGATGAAGTCAACCCCGTTTTCAGAATTTTTTTACTTTTGGCATTTGTGCACAATTCTTTTGGGGCGCGCCTGTGCATTTCCGTCATTTTGCGCCGCCGTGCCGCGGCATTGACGCTCCCGGGCAGGTGTGCTATATTAAACAATAGTATATTTGAGTATATTTGCTTTCGAAGGAGGCGCGCCATGAAGACACCGCAGCAGCTGCTGCAGCAGACGCTGGAAGTGGGCGCGTGCCTGCTGCCGGACGCAGCATCCGGCGGCCGCACACCGTACCCGGCCGTGTTCGTGCACGGTCTGCTGGGCTGGGGCGCGCGCGACGCGCTCTACCGCGCCGTGCCCTACTGGGGGCTCGCGGCGGGCGACGTGCTAGGTTATCTCAACGCCTGCGGGTATGACTGCCGCGCCGCCTCGGTGGGCATCATCTCGAGCGCGTGGGACCGTGCGTGTGAGCTCTACGCCGAGCTCACCGGCGGCACCGCCGACTACGGCATCACGCACGCGCAGCGCTTTGGCCACGCGCGCTTCGGCGCGGCGTATCCGGCCCCGCTCGTGCCCGGCTGGGGCGCGGACAAGCCCATCGACCTCGTGGGCCACAGCTTCGGCGGCGCGACGGCGCGGCTGCTCATGCAGCTACTCGCGGACGGCTGCCCGGAGGAGGTGCAGGCGGCCGAGGCCGCGGGCGAGACGCCCTCGCCGCTGTTCACCGGCGGCAAGGCGGGCTGGGTGCACGCACTGGTGGCCATTGCCGCGCCGCACGACGGGTCCACGTTTCTCGATGTGCAGCCGGACGCGGCAAACGCGCTCTCGACGCTGTTTCTGGGCGCGGCCCGCGCGCTCGGCATCTCGGCGTTCAAGGGCGTGTATGACTTCCGGCTCGACCAGTTCGGCATCCGGCGCGACCCGGACGAACCGCTCACGACGGCGGCGCTGCGTATGCTGGCGCAAAATCCGCTCCCGGCGGGCGACAACGCCTTTGACGATCTGCGCCCCGCGGGCGCACGCGCGCTCAACGCGCGCATCGCGACCCTGCCGGACACGTGGTATTTTTCCATCCCCTGTTGCCGGACGTTGCCGCGCCTGCTCACGCATGACCAGAAGCCCGACACGGCCATGACGCCGCTGCTCTGGCCGTTTTCGACCGCAATGGGGCGCGACGGCGCGGGCATGCCGCGCAGCTGGCTGCCGAACGACGGGCTGGTCAACACGATCTCCGCCCGGTACCCCAGCGGCGCGCCGCACGCAGACTTTGTGCCCGGGCAGACGCCGGAGCGCGGCGTGTGGCAGGTGCTGCCGGTTGAACCGCTCGACCATCTGGCCGCGATCGGCGGTGTGCTGAACACCGGCGTCGTGCGCACACGCCTGTTTTACCGCCGGGTCATGGCGCTGCTCGACGCGGCCGCCGCGGCCGATTCGGCCCGTTCTTGCGAGGTCTGCCCGAAACCGGGCATACTATCATAAATCAGCGAAACAACCACCACAGGATAAGGAGTGTATGGATTATGGATTCTATTGAAAGCTATCTGCGCAAAATGATCGTCGCCTCCGTCGGCGCGGCCGACCTCGGCTGTGAGAAGCTCGGCAAGCTCATCGATGAGTGCGTCGCCCGCGGCGAAGTGACCGTGGAGAAGGGCCGCGTGCTCAACGAGGAGCTCAAGCGCACCTGCAAGCAGGCCGTGGCCAAGGACGCGGCCGAAAAGCCCGCCGTGGACGTCGAGGCCATGAGCGCCGACGAGCGCGAGGCGCTGCTGCAAAAGCTGCTGGCCATGAAGGAAGAGGGCTGATGGCCGGCCCCGCTGCCGCGCAGATCGACGAGGCGAAACGGTTTGCCGAGATCGTCGCCATTCTGCAAAAGCACCACCTTGTCCAAGGGCTGACGCCGGAGAAGGTCCGCGATATTTTTCGTGGACCTCGGGCCGACGTTTGTCAAATTCGGACAAATTTTGTCCATGCGTTCGGACATTCTGCCCAAAGAATACTGCCACGCGCTCGAAACGCTGCGCACGGACGTGACGCCCATGCCGCTGACCGAGGTGGAGAACATCCTCACGCAGGCTTACGCCCGCCCGTGGCAGGAGGTCTTTTCGGACATCGGCATCCGGCCGCTCGGCTCGGCCTCCATCGCGCAGGTGCACGCCGCGACGCTCACGGACGGCCAGCGCGTGGTCGTGAAGGTGCAGCGTCCGGACCTGTACGACATTATGAGCCGCGACGTGCGCCTGCTCAAGCGCGCCGCCGCACTGCTCAAATACACGCCGCTCGCGAGCGCGCTGGATTTTCACGCCGTGCTCGACGAGATCTGGCACACCGTGCAGGAGGAGCTCGACTTTACGATCGAGGCGAACAACATCGCCGAGTTCAAGCGCCTCAACGACGGTGTGGCCTACGCCGACTGCCCGGCCACGTTCCCGAAGTGGTGCACGAAGAACGTGCTCGTCATGGAGTACATCGCCGGCCACCAGATCGACGATGCCGACGGCCTGCGCGCCGACGGCTATGATCTCAACGAGATCGCCGTCAAGCTCGTGCACAACTACATCCGCCAGATCACGGTCTACCGCTTCTTCCACGCCGACCCGCACCCCGGCAACATCCGCGTGCAGGGCGGGAAGATCATCTGGCTCGACCTCGGCATGATGGGCCGCATCAGCCCGCGCGAGGCGGAGCTGTACATGGGCATCATCCGCACGATCTATGACCAGGACGTGCCCGCCCTGACGCAGACGCTGCTCGCGCTCGGCAAATACGACCGCACGCCCGATCAGCAGGCGCTTACGGAGCGCATCGGCATCTTCCTGCACAAGTACGAGTCCATGCCGATGGCCGACATGGACATGGGCGTGCTCGTGGATGAGTTCGTGCAGATCCTGAACGAGTACGGCGTGTCCGTGCCCGGCTCGCTGACGATGCTCGGGCGCAGCCTGCTCGTCATCAGGGCATGCTCACGAGCGTGTCGCCGGACGCGAACGTCATCGAGATCGTGGCGGAGTACGTCAAGAACACCGCGCTGAGCCGCGAGCACATTGAAAAGAAGGTCAAAACGCTTGCGCAGCAGCTCGCCCGTTCTGGCGAAAAGCTCACGGTGCTGCCGGCGCAGCTGTCGGCTTTTTTGAGCAAGGCCAACGCCGGGCAGCTGACCGTCAACGTGAAAAAATCGTGGTCGGACGCGGCGCGCGCCGCGCAGTCGAAGCTGCTGAACCGGCTCATCTTTGCGTTGCTGGACTGCTCGCTGCTGTTCTGCGCAGCCATCACGTGTCTCGCCCCGCTGCCGCGGGTGCTGGGGCTGCCGTGGCCGGCGCTGGTGTTTTTCGCCGCCGCCGTCGCTGTCACGATCGCGCTGTTTGACCGCCGGCATTGGTCGGTGTGAATGCCGCAATATGCACGCAAAGCCGCCCGGAGGGCACAGCCTTCCGGGCGGTTTTTGATGAAAGCGCGATTCCCTCGGAGGGAGAACGAACATGAACGAAAAAAATCCAAAGCAGCCATATGCACCGACGAGATTGAGGCCGCCGTCTATGCGCAGCTCAAGCCGCTCGGCTTCCGGAAATACGGGCGGACACTGCACCGCTTTGTCTCCGGCGACCTGTCGCAGGTCATCCACTTCCAGTGCGGTTTGCCGTCTGCGGGCCCCGCACAGCAAATGGGGTCAATCTCGGCATCCGCATACCGGAGTGCGACGAGCGCACCTTTTCCCCATCTCCACCAAAACGGTATTACCGCGAATACAACTGCACCCCTGCGCTCCCGTCTCGGGAGCATTGACGGCAGGCAGGAGCTGTGCTTTGACCTGCGAAAGCAGCCGTCACAGCTCCTGAATCAGATTCTGCCCGATGTGCTGACAAAAGTACTGCCCGTCTACGACGTGCTGTCCTCCCGGGAGGCGATTCTCGCGCACCGGCGTGACTATCCGCACTTCGATGTGATGGGCCGGCAGCTGATCCTGCTCGACGAAGCAATGATCTGCGGCCATCTGGGCGACCTGGAAAAAGCACAAGCACTGTTTGCACAATACTATCTGAACGCTGTGCACGCATACCAACGCGAAAAAGCCCATGGCAAGCAGGCCTATTTGCAAAAAGAGGAACGGGTAATCTGCCACGGGCAGAACATCACGGCTGACAAAACCGGATACTTCACCATCCGCAGTGCGGATGACGGCCACATCCGTTATCTGGCCGAGCTGGCCAAAAGACTCGGCCTTTCGCTCCCGGATATTGCGCCATAAACAGGAATGACCGCCCCGGCCGGGGCGGTCATTCTTTCTTTTCAATATCGCCGCGGCGGCGCAGCGCGTCCAGAAACGCCGTGCAGCCGAGCACGAGATCGTCATACGCCGTGCCGAAATCGTCCGTATACCACGGGTCGGCGATGCCGCGCTGCAGCCCCGCGAACGACAGCAGCGGGCGGATCTTCCCGTCCGGGTCGTGCGGGAGGATGCGGCGGAGGTTGCGCGCGTTGTTCTCGTCCATCGTCAGCAGCCAGTCATAGGCATCGTAGTCGCGCGGCGTGACCTGCACGGCGGCGCGGTGACCGACCGGGATGCCGTGGGCGCGCAGCTCAGCGCGCGCGGGCGGGTAGACGTCGTTGCCGATCTCCTCGCGGCTCGTCGCTGCCGAGGCGATCTGAAACTGCGCCGCGAGCCCCTGCTGCCGCGCCATTTCCTTGAGCAGATACTCCGCCATCGGGCTGCGGCAGATATTGCCGTGGCAGATAAAGAGCACTTTGACCATTGCAAGCGCAATTCCTTTCGACCGTGATGCCCTATTATAACAACAGCGCAGCACAAAAGCAAATTCGGGGCGCAGGCACGCAACTGCGGTTTTGTCGTGCGCGCCCTCGGCACCAAAAGATGCGCACAGCGGCTTTCTTTTCCACACCGGTCATGATACAATAAAAATATCTTTACGCCCCGGAAGGGAGGGTTCTGCTATGCCAAGGCCGAAGTGGACCCTGAACACGATCTATATCTCCGAGCGCCTGCAGGAGCGGCTGCGCCCCATCTCCCGCTGTGCGCTGACGACCGTGGTCGCCCCCATGGGCTACGGTAAGACGACGGCCATGAACTGGTATCTCGCCGGGCGGGCGAAGGCCGAGGACGCGACTGTGGTGCGCATCAGCGTCTATTCCGACCATCCGGTCATCTTCTGGAAGAGCGTGCAGGACGCATTCGAACACGCAGGGCTGCCGCTGCTGCGCGGCTACGCCTTCCCGGACGATGCCGCCGGCGCAAGCCTGCTGGCGGACGATCTCTGCCACGGTCTGGCCGGGCGCGGAAGCGTGTACATCTTCATCGACGATTTCCATCTGCTGACGGACGGGCGCATCACGGAGTTTTTGTGCGCGCTCGTCAACCGCCTGCCGGAGAACGTGCACCTGATCGTGGCGAGCCGCGACCGCTTCCTCCCCGGCGACGCCGTCGTGCGGCTGGGCAGCCGGGTCTATCCGATCGGTGCCGAGCATCTGCGGCTCAACCACACGGAGCTGGCCATCTATGCGCACCGCTGCGGCACGGACCTGACCGATGCGCAGGTCGAAACGCTGCTGCATGCGAGCGAGGGGTGGTTTTCGGCCGTATATCTGAACCTGCGCACGCTTTCCGAGCGCGGCACGCTGCCGGACCGGCACTCGGACATTTACACCATGTTTTCCGCCGCCATGATCGAGCCGCTCTCGCCCCGGCAGCAGGAATTTCTGGCCGTCATGGGGCTTGCCGACGAGTTCACCGCGCCGATGGCGCGCTTTGTCACCGGCGACCCGGACACCGATCGCCTCCTGACCATGATCACGGAGCAAAACGCCTTCGTCACCCGCCTGCCGGACGGTGTGAGCTACCGCTTCCACCACATGATGAAGGTCTGTGCCGAGCAGGCGTTCGCCGCGCTGCCGGAGCAAACGCGCCGTGCGTATCACGGCCGCTACGGCGCGTGGTACGCAGCGCACGGGCAGTATCTGCACGCGCTCGCCGCCTACCGGAAGGGGGAAGACTACGACGCTGTGCTGCAGGTGATCCAGGACGATGCGGGCATCCTGCTCGCAGCGCTCAGCCCGGAGGAGGTGCTGGCGTTTCTGGACGCGTGCCCGCGCGATACGCTTCAGGCGCACCCGCTGACGCTGCTCGTGCTGATGCGGCGGATGTTCACCTGGCAGCAGATCCCGAAAATGCTGGAGCTGCGCGCGCGCTGCTGCTCGCCGGTATCGAGGCGCACCCCGAGCTGCCGGACGCCGAGCGGGACAATCTGCTCGGCGAGTGCGACCTCATCATGAGCTTTCTGCAATATAACGACATCACGGCCATGAGCCGTCTGCACCGCAGCGCGGCCGCGCGCATGACCCGTCCCGCCATCAGCATCCGCAACGAGGGGAGCTGGACGTTCGGCTCGCCATCGGTGCTGATGATGTTTCACCGTACGCCGGGGCAGCTGGGCGCGGAGCTGGACGCCATGAACGCCTGCATGCCGCACTACTACCGGCTCACGAACGGGCATGGGCAGGGTGCGGAGCGGATCATGGACGCCGAGGCGGCTCTGCTGCAGGGCCGCTTTGCCGACGCGGCCATTTTTCTCGAGCGCGCCCGCGCCGCCATCGCCGGAAACGGGCAGGAGAATATGGCACTCTGCTGCGACTTTCTGGAGCGCCGGCTCGCGCTGTGCGTAGACACCGCTGCGCCCGAGCCTCCGGCGCACAAGCGCGCCGCCCTGCTTGCGCAGCACGACACGATGTGGCTGCGCATCTTCGACAGCGCCTGCGCCTACTGCGCCGCGCTGACAGGGCAGACCGAACAGATCCCCGCGCTGTTTCGCAACCATGCGCTGCACACGGTGCATTTGCTCGCGCCGTGCCGCCCCATGATGGAAATGATCGAAAATCAGGTCTATCTCGCCGAGGGCGCCTGCGCCCGGGTGATCGGGCGCAGCGAGGGACTGCTCGCGCAGTGCGCGCAGCAGCACTATGCGCTCGTCGCGCTGCAGGTGCGCATCCAGACGAGCGCTGCCTACGCCGCGCTCGGCAAGCGGCCGGAGGCGCGCAGCCTCCTCGGTCAGGCGCTGCGCGCCGCGGCTCCCGACGGTCTGCTGCTGCCGTTTGCGGAAAACGGCCGCGGCCTGCGCCCCCTGCTGGAGGGCGGCGCGTGGGAGGCGGACCTGGGTGATTTCCCGCAGCGGGCAGCAGACTGCATCGCGGCCTACGAGGCGCGCTGCGCCGCGCTGTGCGCGCCCGGCGGCCCGGCGGCGCTCGTCGGGCTGACCGGGCGCGAACGGGAGATTGCGGCACTCATCGCCGCGCGCGCCTGACCAACGGCGAGATCGCGCGCCGGCTCTTCCTCTCGGACGGCAGCGTAAAGCAGTACGTCCACCAGATCTACGCCAAGCTCGGCCTCACGGGCGACGCGAAGTCGAAGCGGCAGCAGCTGATCGCCCAATGGCACGCAAAACCCTAACCACCGGTGAATGGTTTTCTCACAGATCCACTGTACAATGGCCATGTACAGTGGATCTTTTCATTCCGGGAAAGGGGGAAGCGCACATGTACCGGAAATACATTGCGGCCGTCCAACCGCTGAGCGACCACGTCCTGCAGGTGGATTTCGTGTCCGGCAGCCGTCTGCTCCTGGACATGAAGCCCTATCTGGACAAGCTCCGGTTCCAGCCGCTTTCCGATCCGGAGACCTGGCGCAGTGCCGTGACCAACGGCATCTTCGTCCGCTTCGGCAATGTGGAGCTGAGCCATGACGAGCTTCTGACCATGGCCGAACACAGCTGAGGCGAAACCACACCCGGGCGACCGCCCGCGAGAAAGAGAGGAAAAGCATGAAACATCTGAGCAAATGTCTGGCGCTGGTGCTCGCAGCCGCGCTTCCTGCTGGCCTTGCCGCCTGCGGCAAGGACACGACCGGCGACGACTGGCGCGCCTCCGGCGTCGTGACGGACTACGGCACGATCACCCGAGACGGCGAGCGCGTGCCCGTGTGCATCTGCCTGAGCACGGAAAACGCCGCCTTCTATTATGACGAGGACGAGCAGGTCTGGTTTGACGGCGTGGAGTTTCCCATGGCGCTCACCGACGCGCTGACCGCCTACAGCAGCACGTCGTTCGACGATCTGGACGGCGACGGCCAGAGCGACGTGACCATGATCTTCGATCACGGCGACGGCAGCACGACCGAGCTGGTCTGGCTCTGGTACGACGACACGGGCTTTGAATTTGAGCCCGTGCTCTCGAGCGTTACGAGCGGCACGCCGTATTTCGAGGCGAACAATCTGGACATCAACGCGCGCGTGGACGGTGGCACATACGTGCTGGCCAACGGCGTGTGCAGCTATCACGGCACCGGCGACGGCTATGCCGTGGGCGATGTCTACTGGGAAGTGACCAAGACCCGCGACGAGACGCACGACGGTATGCGCGAGATCGAGTTTGACGCCGACTGCACTACGTCCCGGACGAATCCGTGCCGGCGTTCACGACCGAGTTCATCTCCGTGACCAGCAGCGAGCTGTACGACTACTACACCGGCATGTGGTTCACGGCCTCGACCGCCTACAACAACACCGAGCGCGGGGACAACCACTACATCCACACCGTCTCGTGGAACGGCGAGACCTACGAGATCGAATTTTTCTACCCACGAGCTGGGAAAAGACCGGCGACTGGAACAACGTGCTCACCAAGAGCTACGTCGTCTACCTGCCCGAGGGGTATGACGGTCTGGTCTTTGCCGCCGAGCCGCAGCCCGACAATTACCGCGACTCGGGCAAGCGCGACCAAGCTCGACAGCATCTGCCCCGAGGCGGACATTCTCAACTGCACCACAGTCGATGCGCACAACTGCCTGTTTTTCCGTATCGGCTGACCGGATAAGGAGGACGGCATGAAAACATCTCTCAAAAAAGGCACAGCGCTGCTGCTGACCCTGCTGCTGGCGCTGAGTCTGGCCGCCTGCGGCGGCGCGGACGACGATGACGACACCGACCTGACCGACTTCACCCCCATGACCGTGGAGGAGCTGACCGGCGGCTGGGTGGATGACGACGGCAACCAGCTCGTCATCGACCCCGACACGGGCACCTACGACTACCGGACGTGGTACGGCCGGGTTGGCTTTGGCCCGTTTGAGGTCGTGGACGACCGGCCCATGATCGAATACGACGGATTTTACTACGACTTCGAGGCTGACAGCGGCGGCTTCATCCTGCGGCAGAACGGCGCGTCTGACCGCGCGGGGCTTGACGGCGCGCACTTCGGCCCCGGCGAAAGCGACGTGTACGCACCCGAGCTGAGCACGCTCGACGGCATCTGGCAGGACGCGCTGGGCGAGACGCTCGTCATCGACACTGACCGCATGGAGTATCTGGCCTACTCGCCCGACGGCATGACCGGCGGCACGATCCACGACGCCGGTGACGGTATGGGCGTGTACCTCTTCCTCAACGGCCGCGGCTACTTCGCCGTGAGCCCCGACGGCAACAGCTTTACGCTGTTTTTCGAGGCCAGCGACACGAACGCGCCGGACGGCACGTACGAGGGCGTGTTCTATCGCAACGGCGACGCGGACCTCTATGCAGAGCTTGACGACGCGGAGTTTTACGCGTCCGACGGACACCTGCGCTATTACGACGGGGAGAACATCTTCTTCCTGCCGGATACGTATTCGGTCGCGGCCGACGGTCTCGCCTACGACGGCGCGGGCAATGTCTTCGCCGCCGGCTGGGACATGCCCTATTACGACCCCGCCGACGACTGGGGCGACAGCTGGGCCAGCAACTGGAACTGACCCGCACAAGAAAAAAGCAGCGGAATGCGTTTGCATTCCGCTGCTTTTCTATCGTTTTGTTTACGGCCAGGGCGCCCGCGCCGCCTTGGGTGGTTTGGGCGCTTTCGGGGCCTTGGGCGCCTTCGGCGGATACAGCCGCCGCGCGCAGGTCACGTGGCAGCACCCAGCGGTCAAGCAGGGCAAAGCATGCCGGGCAGGAACAGCAGGATGAGGATGATGGCCGAGAACGCACCGATGGAAATCGTGCGGCAGATCTGCTCGATGGTCGGGTTGCCGAAAAATTTTCCGACGACCGCCGTGACGAGCACCATGATCGAGCCGGACGTCAGCACCGTGTGGATGCTGCCGCGGTAGGCCGCGATGAGCGTCGCGCACGGAAATGGTCTCACGCATCTCGCGGTAATAGCTCGTGTAGAGGATGCCATAGTCGATCGTCGCGCCCATGAGGATGCACTCGACGATCAGCAGCGCGAGATAATAGATCTCCAGCCCCTGCAGGCCGACGACCGTGACGGTGATGAACACGCCGCACTGCACGATCAGCACGAGCAGCGCCGGGATGACGAGCGAGCGGAATGTAAACACAACGACGAGGAAGATCGACGCCGCCGTCAGCAGTGTGATGAGCAGCAGCTCGCTGTCGAAGCTGTTTTCCATCTCGTAGACCATGGCGCTGTTGCCGATGATGTAGTAGTCCCCGGTCGTGACGGCGTCAAGATCCTGCGTGAGCTGCGCAATGAACGCGTTCGTCTCGTCCGACTCGCCCGGCAGCGTCGTCGTGAGCACGAGGCGGGAGTAGTCGCTGCCGCGCAGCTGCGTGACGGCATCGGTGAGCATGGTCTGCGCATCCGTGATCTGCGCGCGCATGTCATCGGTCAGGAAGGAGGCAAAGCGTGCGTCCGTGAGCAGGTCATTTTGCAGATAGTCAAACAGCTCCTGCATGGACATGGTCCACGAGGCATCGCTGCTGTACACGCTGGCATAGTAGAGGAACAGCAGCTCCATCGTGCCGCGGTTCAGCTGGCTGGACAGGCCCTGAAACCGGTTTGCCAGTTCCGCAGCCGTATAGCTCCGGCCGGAGGCGACCGCGTCGATGACCGTGCGCGCCGACTGGAGCTGGCTGGTGTCCACGCCGCTGAGCTGGGAGGCAAAGCGCGCGTCCGGCAGCACCTCCTGACACAGGAAGTCCACGAACTGCTGCACCGAGAGCGTCCATCCGCTCGTGTCGCCGTGGCGGCTGATATAGAGCAGGTAGAGCTGGCGCATCTGCCCGGCGTCCATGCCGAGGAGGGTGGCAAGCTCCGGCGCCGAGTAGCTCGTGCCGTAAACAGAGCCGTTGATGATCCAGCTGAGCGTCGTGATCTGCTGCGCCTGCGCGCTGTCGAGCAGGGCGCTGTGGTCGGCGAGGAAGTTTGCCAGGTCCTGCATCGACACGTCCCAGCCGCCCGTGATCAGGTCAACATTGGCCGCATGATACGCCACAAACAGCAGCCGCACCGTCTCCTCGTCCATGCCGAGCATCTGCGCGATCTCGCCGCAGCCGCGCGGCGAGGTCATGGCGCTGACATTCGTGAACGTCTGCAGCATGGCCGCCTGCTCGCGCGCCGAGGCATCAATCATGCCCGCCATGGTGGGGTCGGTGAGCACTTCATTGACGAGGAAGTCCGAGAAAACGGGCAGCGTCATGCCGCCGGTGCTCGCGTCGCCGTGCTGCGTGTAGTAATAGAGCAGCAGCTGCTTGGCATCGGCTGCATCCATGCCGAGAAAGTCCGCCAGCGACTCCGCCGTCCGCTGCTGCGTGAGCGCGGCAGGGTCGGTGAATTTCTGCAGCTTCTGGAGGTTTGCCGTCATGCCCGCATCGAGATACGGCGCGAAGGCGGCGTTGTTTGCCACGTGCTCCGTGAGAAAGCGTAGAAACTGCCCGGCCGGGATGGTCACGGCGCGGCCGCCGCTGTAGACATCATAATAGATCATGCCCAGCATATCGGCGCTGACCGGGATGCTGGCATCGAGCGCGCCGACGATGTCGGCCATCTGCGTGGCGGTGTACTGCTTGCCGAGCGTGGTGGAATACGACATGGCGCTCTTGACGTTCGGGTCGGCCTCGAGCCGGTCCGCCAGCGCGGCCACGGCGTCCTCGTCGGCGTTGTTGTACAGCACGACGATGGGGTTATCCGGCGGGAACACCTCCGCGACCGGGTCGGTATCCGTGAGCGTGTAGGCGATCTGGGTCGACAGCTGCAGGACGTACGTCCCCGCGAACAGCAGCACGAACGCCGCCGCGATCGCGCCGCGCCACCGGTAGCTGAAGCTGCCGAGCGCCGCGAGCACGCTCCGGCGCTCGCGCTTTGGCGCGCGCGGTTTTTTTGTCATTTTGCGGATGAGCTTATCGCCCCACAGGATCAGGCCGGGCAGCACCGTGAACACGCACAGCAGGCTGCACAGCACGCCCTTGGCCAGCACGATGCCGAGATCCATGCCGATCTTAAAGCGCATGAACACCAGCATCAGCAGAACCGACGATCGTGGTGACCGAGCTGCCGGTGATCGAGCCGAACGCCGCCGTGAGCGCGCGCGTCATGGCGGCCTCGCGGTCGGGGTCGGCCTGCAGCTCCTGCCGGTAGCGGTTCATGAGGATGATGGAATAGTCCATCGAGAGCGCGAGCTGCAAAATGGCCGAAATGCTCGCCGTGACGTCCGACGTCTCGCCGAGGAAGATGTTCGTGCCCTGGTTGATGAGCACGGCAATGCCGATCGTGATGAGAAACAGCACCGGCTCAAAGTATGACGGGCAGGCGATGAGCAGGATCGTCGTCACAAGCACGATCGAGAGGATGAACACGATCGGCGGGATGTCCGGCGTCGAGGTGTCGTCACTGCGCACGGCCACGTCATAGTCGGCGAAGCGGTCGGCCACGTCGCGCTCGATCTGCGCCTCCTCGTCGGACTTGTAGTCATACTGCGTCGTGAGCTTGTAGAGCGTGGCATCGCCGCGGTTATAGTCGTCGCTGTCCGGCTCGTAGGCAACGCTGTCCACGTTCGGAATTTCCGTCAGCTGCTCGCGGATGGCGAGTTTGTCGCGCGCGTCCAGCCCGCGGAACATGACGCGGATGGTGTACGTCTCCGCCACGTCTGGGAAGGCCTCGTTCATGCGGTCCATACCGATCTTCATCTGCGAGCTGTCCGGTAGGTATTGGTCATGTCGGTGTTGATGCCGACGAAGGGCATCAGCGCCGCACAGACCACCGCCAGAGCCAGCATGACAACAAGCAACAGCTTGCGTTTTTTGACGATGAAAGCTGCGATCTTCTGCATGGCCTGAGAAACTCCTTTCGCGCGCCGGCAGGTAGTCAAAAGCAAAAAAACCAATGGTTAGGGAGTCAATTGAATATTATAGCACATCGGCGAAAAATGTGGTATGCTTATTTAAACATTTTTTTTTAAATAAATATATTAAGGGAGGCTATCCGATGAAAAACGATTTTCTGACACTCATAATGACCCGGCGGGCATCCGCGCCTACAAGCCGGACGCCGTGCCCGCGGACGTGCTCGCGCGCGTGCTCGAGCCGGCACCTACGCCCCGTCCGCCATGGGCAAGCAGTCGGCGACGATCGTCGCCGTGGAGACCAAGACTTACCGCGACCGGCTCGCGAAGCTCAACGCCGCCGTGATCGGCAAGGACGTCGACCCCTACTACGGCGCGCCGGTGATCGTAGTCGTGCTCGGCGACGGTGAGAGCGCAAATTACCTGGCCGACGGCAGCTGCGTGCTCGAAAACCTCATGCTGGCCGCGCACGCCGAGGGCCTCGGCACCGTGTGGGTCAACCGCGAAGCGCGAGATCTTTGACAGCCCGGACGGCAAGGCGCTGCTGCGCGACTGGGGCCTGCCGGAGACGCTGCGCGGTGTCGGCGCGGTCGCGCTCGGCTACGCCGCCGGCCCCGCACCGGAGGCCGCCCCGCGCAAGGAAAACTACATCGTGCACGTTTGAGCATTCGCTCAAGCGGAAAGCCCGCCCGCCGGAGTTCCGGCGGGCGGGCTGCTAGTAGAAAGAAAAGACCTGTCTCAGTCGACATGGATGACCAACTCGGTCAGCTCCGCGGCGGTCACGTTGGGGTTGTGATAGTGCTCGCGGCGGTCGGTGATCCTGCCGATCGAGATTGCCTGCCGCGGGCAGTACTGCAGACAGCTCAGGCACTGGATGCAGTTGCCGCCAATGACGGCGCGGCCGCCCTCGATGCGGATGTTGCCGCGCGGGCAGAGCCTGGCGCACTGGCCGCAGCCAACGCACGCATCGCTGACGGCGAACTTCTGCGCCTTGCCGGCCACGATCTTCGGCCAGACGCTGCTCTCGAGCTGGTTGAGGGGCTTTTTCGGCGGGGCCTTGGGCGAGACCGCCCGGGCGAGGACGTCCTGCGCAATCTGTTTTGCCTTTTTGTCCGCGCGGCGCTGCGCCATGGCGGGCGTCACCGGCGGCAGCATCACGCTGTGCGGCAGCAGCCAGATGCACGTGCACTGGTGCGACACGGCCGTCCAGTAGCGCAGGGGAATGATGCTGTCGAGCTTGTACAGGCCGGAGCCCATATAGCCCGCATACTGGCAGACGCCGAACGTATAAGCCGTGAGGCCGACCTGAATTTTGCGCAGCGATTCCTCCACGCCGCCGGGCAGACCGCCGCCGTAGCACGGGAAGACGAAGCCGACGCGCCTGGCGTCACGCACATCTGTGACCGCGGGCTCCCTGCGCATGAGAATGATGTCCGTGTCGCCCAGCTCCCGGGCAATGGTTTTCGCCATGTCGAGACAGTTTCCGGTGCCAGAGTAGCAGAAGATCACATTTTCGCTCATGTGAAACACTCCCTTAAATTTTGATTGTCCCTATTGTACATCAAGCCTTTTTACGATACAATAGTACCGTAAAATATAGAACGCCGGAGGCCAAAATGTACCACATCAAGAACGACAAACGCGCGCAGGCGTCCTCGGAGCTCATTTGCGCAGGGCTTTTGGCCTGCATGAAAGAAAAACCCTTTGCGCGCATCACGATCACGGACGTGCAGCATGCCTCGACAGTGAGCCGCTCGACGTTTTACCGCAACTTCGACTGCCTCGAGGACGTGCTGGCGCTGCTGTGCGACCGTGGATTTCAGGCCGTGTTCACCGAGTACAACGCCCTGCCGCCCGCACAGCGCGGCAGCCTGGCCAAGGCAGTGTTTCAGTACTGGTTTCGCAACAGTGCGGTGCTCGAGGCGCTCGTGCAGATCCACCGGACGGACATTCTGTTCGACAGTCTGCGCCGCAGCTCCGGCCTGATCGAGGCGCTGCAGCCGCTGGCGGACGATCCCGCGCGGTTTGACTATTTCGTCGCCATCATCACCTCGGCCATGATCGGCGTGCTGACCGTCTGGGTCGAGCACGGCAAGACGGAGACGGAGAATCAGATGGTGCAAAAGCTCACGAGCGCCTTCATCGAGATGGCGATTTTGGAGCTGCCCGGCTGAGAAAAACCGGCCCTTCCGCAAAGGAAAGGGCCGGTTTTCTGTTTGCTGCGTTTTTTACGGCACGATGCGTGTGCCGCTCTCGCCGCGCATGGCGGCCGGGGCCTGCTCGAGCGAGGCGATGACGGCGCGCCGCCGCCAGCCGCTGCGCACGAACTGCACGGCCGCGGCCACCTTCGGCTGCATGGAGCCGGCGCCGAACTGCCCGGCGCGGATCGCCTCAAGTCCATTCTGCCTCGTCCGAGGGCGCCCGCTGCTCCGGCGTGCCGAAGTTCAGGCAGACGTGATCCACCGCCGTGAGAATGAACAGATAGTCCGCGCCGACGGCCTCGGCCAGGCACGCGGAGGCAAAGTCCTTGTCGATGACGGCGTCCACACCGTAGTAGTCCCCGATTGCGAATCGCGCACGACGGGCACACCGCCGCCGCCGCAGGCGATGACGATATACTCACTGTCGAGCAGGTTCAGGATCGAGCGCCGCTCGGCGATGTCCACCGGCTTCGGCGAGGCAACGACGCGCCGCCAGCCGCGGCCGGAGTCCTCCCGCATGCGCAGGGACGGGTCGTCGCGCATCATCTGCTGCGCGGCGGCCTCGTCGTAAAACGCGCCGATGGGCTTCGTCGGCTCGTCGAACGCGGGGTCGTCCGGGTCAACGACGACCTGCGTGACGACCGTCGCCACCTGCCAGGGCATGCCGCTCGCACGCAGCGTGCGGCGCATGCCCTGCTGGAGATGGTAGCCGATATAGCCCTGGCTCATGGCCGTGCACTCCGGCAGCGGCATGGGCGCGACCTTGGGGTTCGTTTTCGCGGCGGTGTCGAACGCCGCCTGGATCATGCCGACCTGCGGGCCGTTGCCGTGGCTGATGATGATCTCGTGGCCCTGATGGATGAGCCCGACGAGCGCCGGGCACGCGGCGGCCACGCGTTCGCGCTGCTCCGCCGGCGTGTTGCCAAGCGCGTTGCCGCCGAGGGCAATGACGATTCTGGCCATGGCGTCACCTGTGCTGCGGCGCGGGCTGCTGCTGCGTGATGCAGTGGATGTTGCCGCCGCCGAACGCGACCTCGCGCGTCTGCACGCCGACCACGCGGCGGTCGGGGGGCCTGCACCTGCTGCGGCGTTCAAGCGCGTCATCGCCGTACTGCGGCAGGATGACGCCGCCGTTAACGATGAGGAAGTTCATATACGACGCGATGGCGACCTCGCCGTCCTCGCGCGGGATGGTGCCCTCCACGGCGTCGATCGTCGCCGCGCCCTGCAGCAGGCAGGGCTGCTGCGTCAGGCAGAGCTTGTGCACCTTCAGCTTGCGGCCCTTGGCGTCCGTCGCCTGCGAGAGCATGTCGTACGCGTCGCGCGCCGGCTGATAGAACGGGTTTTGCGGGTCGTCCGTCCAGATGCAGGCGACCTCGCCCGGGCGGATGAAGCAGGCCACGTCGTCGATGTGGCCGTTGGTCTCCTCGGGGTCGATGCCGTCGCGCAGCCAGAGGACCTTCTCGCAGCCGAGATAGTCGCAGAGCATGCGCTCGATGGCGCCGCGGTCCATATCGGGGTTGCGCCCCTCGGACAGCAGGCACATCTCGGTCGTGAGCACGGTGCCCTCGCCGTCGACGTGGATGGAGCCGCCCTCGAGCACGAAGCCCTCGGTGCGGTAGGAATCGACGCGCTCGATCTCGCAGACCTTCTGCGCGACCTGATCGTCGAGATCCCACGGGAAATAGAGCCCGTCGACGAGCCCGCCCCAGGCATTGAACGTCCAGTCCACGGCGCGCACGCCGCCGTTGTCGTTGACGAGGAACGTCGGCCCGCAGTCACGGATCCAGGCGTCGTTGCTCGCCATCTCGACGACGCGCACTTCGCGCGGCGAACTGCGCGTTCTGGTACTGCGGGGAAGCGCAGACCGTCACAAGGTTCAAACTGCAAGATGGCCGTCGCCCACGTCAAAAAGGCTTTCTGTGCGGGCAACGCCGTCACGCGCCAGTTGTCGTTGCGCTCCGGCCAAAGGCATCAGACACCGGCCTGCGGCTCGAAGCTCCGCAGGCATCACGGCACGTCGGCTTCGGCGTGGAGCCGGTGATTCGTTTGCCATAATGGTTCCTCTAAGAATGATGCCGGCGCGCACGCGCGATGAAATTTCGCCGATGACGATGCTGAGGATCGACCCGATCGTGATCGCGAATGCCCGAAGCGTCTCGCTGTCCATCGACGAGTGGCACTGCCGTGAAGATCGAGATGAGGATCCAGCGCCATGGGCACATAGGCCAGCACGCGCAGCATCCCGCGCCCGCCCGGCACGCGGCCGCTCGGAATCGGGGTCGATCTCCGCAGACACGCAAAAACGCCGGGAACACGGGCGCATAGCTCAGCAGGAGCATGACGAGGTTGAAGCGCGAAAAAAGTCCAGAGGGACGAGTCCGGCGAGACAGCTCGATGATGACCGGGGATGCACACGACGCTCACAACATTGCCGCTTTCGTGACGCGCAGAGCCGATGGGCATGTCGTTTTTCCGCCCAGCGGCGAGGCAAAAATGCCGGCATGTCGCCGTTTTTCGGCGGCATTGTAGGCGGCGCCGTGGAGTTCCACGCCCATGGACCACGGATCATGTTGCCGAACAGCGCGTAATAAGAAACGCTTGCGCCACCCGCGCCGACGAACAGGCCGCTCGTGCGGCCGGTCATAACGAACGGCGTCGATGAGGCAAGTCTCGCTGATCGTGCGCTAAAGGATGATGGCCCGCGCCGATGCGCGGGCAACAGGTAGATGAGCGCGATGACGATGCGCCGGTGATGGAAAGTGGCTTCCTGCGGGATCTGGCGCCCAAGGGTCACGCATGTTGTCGGCATACGTGCCGCACGACCTCGAAGCCAGGAGTTGAAGAAGATGATGACCGAGATATACGTTGACATGCAGGTCAAGCCTTCCGGCAGAACGTGCCGGTATAATGCGTTGACAAAGCCGTTTTCACAACGTAGACGATGCCGAGCGCCGACCGTCAGCGCGAGGATCATTTTGATGGCGGCGCTGCATGCCGAGAATGATGATGCTGTCGCAACACGGGGTGACACCCGATCCACGTGACGGTCAGATGAAGGCCAGCTCGATGAGCAGCGCTTGGCCAAACCACCCGAACTGCGGCCCCGTGAGAGCACAGCTCAGCGGCTCCGGAGCTTTGATGACACGGCGGGCGAGGCCATCCACGGCAGGAAGTTGATCCGGTAATGCGTGCCCGCAGGCGCGCGCGCCCCTTTAAACGCGGGAACGCCTTGACGATCCAGTGATCGCCAGAGCCGCCGTCGCCGGTGTACGTCGATGCCGAGCTCGCGGACGAGATCATGCCAGCGCGGCAGCAAAGCGGAATCATGAACACCAGAAATACCAGCTGTTGCCGATGGAGCGACGGGCGCCGCTTCCATACTGAGAACACGACGCAGATGACCGAGGAAGGGGACGACGTCGCACCAAAGGCGGAATTTTTCCGTTGTTCATGGTGTCTGCTCCTTTTGGCAGCCGGTCAGCAGCCACCGGGCCCGCGTCGAGGAAGGTGTCAGCGGAAGCTCACCTGCGCGGCGACTCCATCCGACGGGACGCGCGGCGGCGGCGCGTGAAGCCACCAGCAACCCGCGCACGCGCTGGCCAGGCGGTTGCCGACCTGCTCCCAGCAGGAGGCGGCGGGATCCGGCGACCTCGTCCGGTCGCCGCGCGTGGCGGGCAGGCAGTCAGGAACTTGCAGCCAGCGAGGCGCGCCACACGAGCTGCATGGACTCACGCGAGGTTGACTGATAATCCGCAAAGACGCGCGCGCTCTTCCTTGAGCATCGTTTTCATACAGGCCGTACCAAGACGTCGGTATAGATGAAGTCCACACCGCATATCCACGGCATCGCGCTCGTCCGTGACGGCCCAGCTGCTCTAAGGCTTGCAGTTGGCCTCGGGGAATGTGTATAGTTGACATTGAGCGCTGGTGACCCTCCGGGCCGTAGTGCACAAAGTGCATGCCGGAAAGCTTCGTGCCTGGTGCGATGAAGCCGAGGGACGCGCACCTGCGTGCCGTCGCCGACAACGAAAACGACCTTGCAGTCTTCCAGCCGCTTGCCCTCAAAGGCAGGACATGATGGTGCTGGGTCGCCGATCTCTCCTGCGTGGGGTGGTTATGGTAAGCTACCATGCCGTTGCGACCAGCCGGGGATCGTTGCACGCGTCGGCGGGAAGTTCCACGACTGGTCTTGTTAACTCGATGTGCGGGCCATGACCCGTCGACCAGCGACGCGGAAGCACCGCCTGATGCCGTATGGTTTCTATTGACCGCCGAGGCTTCAACGGATCATGCCGGGGCGAAAGATACTGGCGGCCGCCAGGCGGCTCATAGCCCGTCTCGAGCGACACGCGTTGCGGGTAGCGACTGCTGAAGATCATGCCGAGGTTCATATTTTTTCATCCAGCAGCGAGGGGGTCTTTTTAAACCCGGCGGATGGCGCTCGCTGCGACCGGCGACTTTGCGGCAGATGATAATCAGCACGGTTCCTGTTTGTGAAATCGTTTGGTGTCAATAAAGGCTCTTTTGGCCTCATTCTCCAAAGCCGCAGTTTACGCGGGTTGCTTCCCGCGGATTGTGTCGGCCGGATTTGCGTGGATATGCGCGGACGGGAATTTTTCCGTTTTCGCGGCACAGATCGGTGCCGTTTTTCGTCGAAAATAAAGCCGCGCCCCACCGGAACCAAGCGTTCCTGCGGGCGTGCTCCAACTGTTATTAATTTTATATGTATGCGTCTACTTTCTTTTCGTCATTGCTTTTGTGCATGCCGGCTACTTCGGAGCAGATCAGCGGATCTCGAGCGCGCAGCCGTCCATAAACGTGTTGGCGCACGCAATGCGGAACGGCTGCGAAAACTGCTCGAGCGACGGCGGAAGTATTCCGCCGATGTCCATGACAACGCGCGTCAGAGCGCGTGAGTGCCATTTTCCGCCATCGCCTGCGCTGGCGGAGCGTGTACAAAGAACATCTTGGCAATGGCCGCCTCGTGCATTGTATCTTCGGCTGGCTGGCGCGGCGGACATTGCGCTCACGCGCAGATCGCTTCTTGGGCGGCTTGCAGAAAGGCACGCGGTCGCCGAAATCGACGACTCTTGCGCGTCCTTCCGGGCGCTTCGTGACTGACGCACACGCCGCAGCCGATACGCAGCAGCGCAAGGGTACTCCACAAAGCTTACCTTGCCGCTCTGCGCGTTGAAGCCGGTGGCCACCGTCGGCAAGAAGTGGTTGCGAGATGTTGCAGCCGTTGCGAGATTTTCGGGAATTGGACGATGACTGGAGCTTTGCGTGCGCGCGCGCACTTATACAGCCGCTGCATGCCGCACGCATGCTGAGAGCAAAAGCCAACAGCTCACTTAGCACTGCGTGGCGGTCAAAGGCAATACCCTCGTCCATGTGCAGGCGTACAGTGAACACCTGGTGGACGCACTTGTTCTCGCAGTCTGGCGGATCCCGGCGCCTCGCCACTGAGCACCGGTGGCGATGCCGAACTCGATGATCTGCTGTGGCCCGTATTGCTGCCGACACACAGGCACCTCGTCAGCGTGGGGTGCTTGGGCTGCATGCCCTCTCTGCGGCGGATGTTGCGGCAAAAGCGAATTGCATGACGCTGATGGGCTATCCGGCAGGCTGTCGAGGTACGCCACCTCGAGCTGGTAGCTCGGCACGACGCTCGTCGTGTCGTTGGAAGCTTGCGGTCGACGGTACGACGCGAAGCGGCCTTGCCCTCGAGCGGGAGCGCCACCTCCCATGTGGCCCTTGTCACCTGCAGCTTTTAAGGTTGTTCTGCTGGCGGCGTAGCCCGTGCGCAACGGCTCGACGTTGAGCGTCGTGACCATGTTGATGGCCGAGGTGGTAGCTCAAAACGCCTTCTGGATCGTGTCGCTTGTCCTCGCCGGTCGAGGCAGAATTCAAAAACCAGCCCCCGGCAGCATCGGCGCGAGGTCATACGTCGGCTCCGGCGCCGTCATAAGATCTTCAGCAAGGAAGCCCTTGCGGCACGCTGTCGTAGAAGCGTGCCGGCCCAGTCACTGCCGATTGGCCAGAGCGCGCGCAGCTCTTGCCTCGTTGCGCGCAGCTTCGCCCCATCATGATGATGTCGTACTCTTCGTCGGTCAAAAGAACAGCTTGCGGTATTTTCAAACTGCGGCGGCGGCGCGGCACCTGCGTGACCGCGTTCATGCCGATTCATGAGCTTGAGATACTTCATGCCTCTTCTTCGTTCCCCTTTCCTGCGGACGGCGCTTCCCCCGCGCGTGTCCGAGCACCATTTTCCGGCAAAATTTTTGCATATACAGGTTTACTTTATCACTTTTGTTTATCTTTTAGCAAAGCCACTTCCTGTCGTTTTTTCCGCCTCTCAGGCAGAAAAAAACGCGAAACATATTGACATGATTCGGACAAAGTTCTATAATAATCATTTGCGCTTGTGCAAAATGTCAATTTTCTGAGCGACTGATTCATCGAGGAGGAATGCGCAGTTCTAAGCATCGATGACGAAAACCTGCTGCAGCAGTTCAACGTTCTGAGATGGCCGGCTGGCGCTGGCAAAATGAATATGCGTCGAATTTTCATCGACTGCTGCGGAATCTGTGCATCGAAGGAGGAATGCGCGAATGAAGAGGGCCTGAAGCATCTATTTTTTGAAAACCTGCAGCAGGCAAACAACGACCTATTCAGGACGCCTGCAAGGATGGCCGGCTGGCGCTGGCATGGAACTGTTCGTACATACCGGAGGTTTTTGCTGGATACGGACAAGTGTTTTGGCGTGCGATGCTGCGCGCGGCTCTCCGGCTGGCTACCTATTACATGACCAACCGCTCGTGCCCGTACTCCAAGAGCATCCTCGAGCGCGCGTTCGAGGGCGGCTACAACTTCATCTCCCGCGCTCATCGGGCAGGAGTGCTGCGACGATATGAACCGCATGGGCAGTATTTTGAATACTGCGAGCTGATCCCACGAGAGAAATTTTTCTGCACGTATCTCGACATGCCGCTGCGCAAGACCGAGTGGCGCGGGCTACCGCCGCCAGATCGGCAGAAGATCATTCAGCCGCTCGAGAAGGTCTACGGCGTGGACTTCTCGGAGGACAATACGCCGCGCCGTTGAGCAGTTCAACGAGGTCTGCCGCATCATGACGGAGATTAACGCCATGCGCGAGGCAGGAAAACCCCGTCATCACGGGCTATGAATTCCACGTCATCCAGCTGTGCACGCAGACGTGCCCAAAGGATCTCACCTGCGCGAGACGCTGCAGGAGCTGCCGCGAGCCGGACCCGAAAACCGTGGTACCGTGCGCGTGTGCTCATCGCCGGCAGCGAGATCGACGACCCAGTTCACGAAAATGTGCGAATGGCCGGCGGACTCGTCGTGGCCAAACCGCTACTGCTTCGGCTCGATGCCCGGCCGCGAGGAGATCCCGCTCGAGGGAGGGCAGGACGTTCTGCAGTCCATCGCCGACTGCATATGTGGCGCAACCAGTTGCCCGCGCGCCATGGGCCCCGAAACATCATCGCGCAAAAGAAGCCATTTTTCGATCTGCGTGGAGAAATACCACGCCGATGGCATCATCGTCGGGAAACATGAAGTTCTGCGAATACTGGGGCTACGAGCGTGCGCAGGGGACGGCATGGTTCTACGAGGGCTGAGCTGCCGCGCAGCTACCGGTGTGCCAGATCGAGAAGGATTACACGGCGCCGCCTCGGTCCAGCTGCGTGCGGTTCCAGGCGTTCATCGAGGTCGCTGGAGATCAAAAAGATCCAGGCGCAGCAATAAAGGGAGGGGTTCAGCTATGTGTGAAACGCAAACGCACGCTCAAAGAAGGAAAGAAGAAATACGGCACGCTCGGCGGCCACTTCCTGCGGGGTGACAATGAGTGCCATTATCTCGGCGACCTGTACATCGAGGGGCACGAACTTCTACCGCCACCGCGAGGTGGCGCGGCGTGGACACGGCCTATGCCTTCGCCCGCTGGCTGCAGACCTGGGGCAAGATGGCCGGGCTCATCGGCCGCGACCCGGTGCGCATGATCCGCGCATTCTGGAAGTATCGCTGGCTGAGCGCTTATCTGGCCACGCCGATGATGGTCGACAAATGGATCGAGGGGCGACCGCGGCATGGTCCCTGCACGCGCCGACCTGACGGCCATCGACTGCATGGTGTCCGACTCCATCGACGCTCTGGCGCGAGATCCCGCGCCGACCGCCGCTTCGGCGAGAACAAGTGGACCGAAAGCGCACGATCGCCTTTGACTACACGCTGCCAGCACATCATCTACGGCTTCCCCGGCACTGCAACATATTGCATGTTGGCTCATCGATTGTTGGTTGGCGCGGCGTTGTTGGCGCCTGGGATCTTATGCCAAGACCCGAACAACGGCGCGCTCAACCCGTAGTATTCGGGGTCTGTTCCACACTTCACCAGCGGCGCGGGGCGGGAACGAGCTTCCTCAAAGCCTCGCGCAAGATCACGCGCATCTTTGACGAGTGCGTGCGCAGAAAGCACATCGACACCTTCCGCACACGCGCCACCGCGCCATTGCCTGGAGCTGCGGCTCGACGAAGCGCACGCGCGCGGCGTGCGGTGGCTGTACAACTGCTGGGCGCATCCTGTGCGCTGATCTAGCATGGACTCGCATCACCGGCCTAACCGTATTAGCTCGACTTCCCGAGGACCGCGACGTCATGATGAGCGACGTGGCCGACTGGCACGCGCCCGCACTCGCATGCGCACCTGCAGTCGGCGACCGCCACATCCATGCAGATGAGGAGAACCCGGCAGGAAAGTTCAGCAGCGGTATGATTATCATGTACGACGACATCGGCTGCAAGTGCGTACCTGGCCGAGGAGGAGCCTGATCCGCAGCGATGAAGCGCTTTCCACGGTGGCGGACCGCCGCACTCGCTGATGGATCACCGCATCGTCGCTCGCCGACCGAGCGCGCCGCACCGCTCCAGCGAATACATGTCGGCGTCACGTACGCGACGAGAACCGTCCGATCCGTCGCTGCTCGACTTTGGCGACAGCATGGGCTGCACAGGAGGTCCACCGATATGAAATGCAAATTTTGCGCAGTTCCTGGTGTTCCGGCGACTTTTGCATGCGCGGCAGCGCTGAGCCGTGCTGTTCGTGATCTATTACTGCCAACCTCGACATGAAACTCGCCGCGCTCCCGTCGTCGATGCCGTAGGACAGCACTGGCGATCAAGCGCGAAAGCACCAGATCTGACGGGGAGGGGCTCGGCCATGGCAGATCAATCCGCAATGTCCAATCCCCGGCCGCTGACCGCCGAGGAAAAGAGGCTGCGCCCGCGACAGCTTTAGAGCCCTGCATTGGTCTTCTGCGAGGACGCTACCGCTTCGTGCGCCGCACCGGGTAAGGCTATGGCATGCGCGCCGAGGCGGCATCGACGAGCTTCAAGGCCCGCGCGAGGTCTGTCCCCACTGCAGGAAAACAGGGAGTGGACGCTCGGCTACCCGATGAACTTTGACCACGCAAAGCGTCAAGAGTTCTGACGGCGCGCACCTGCCAGCAGCGGGCCCCCGCAGCTTTCCGGGGGCCTGTTTTCACCGTGTTCCGGCACACATTTACTTTATCACTTTGTTGTATATCGCACCAAATGGGAAATTTTGCTACGCGCGGGTACCCATGTTATATCTGGTAACCAATCTCAGCGCAACAACATGGCGGAGGAGAGACCATGCTGGCGCTCGGGCTTTAAAGATCGTGAAACTGGCAAAGATCGTGGGGGGCGTCACACCGGCATCACGACCAAGATCGACGAAACGCGCCCGGGAAGCCTACTGCATGGCGACATCACGACCGACGAGGAAGCGGATGTCGCCGCTCGCGGCGCCAGGCGCAAGGAGCGCACGCAAAGGTCGGCAGACCGTGCAGGGAGAGTGCAGCCCCTGCTCAGAGCAACCTCGTGCGGCATCTTCCGCCGCTCTGCTGGCTTGAAGACACTCGGCGAGGACACATATTATGCATCTTCGCGCCCGGCATCCTCCGAGATGATGGTCAACCAGCAGGACGCGGAAACGCATCCAGGGGAATCGGCCGCGTTCGCAGGCCCACCCGCAAGCCTCGCGGCGAACATGGCGCCATGATCCCCGATGACTACGGCCTCATGCCGCGTCACATCGGTCGAGCGCACTCGAGGCATCCCCGGCGTGACCGATGACGAGCGCCTGAGCCACTATCTTGATAAATACGATATTTTCTCCGTCTCGCCCTGCTCCTGCCGCGCCTCGAGCCTCGGCGACGGCTGCGGCCATCTCGCGGAGGACATGTGCGTGCAGATGGGCAAGGGCGCGGAGCACTACATACGCACCGGCCGTGCAAGGCAGATAACGCGCGAGGAAGCGCTTGAAATAGTCAAGCGCGCCGAGGAAAACGGCCTCATGCACGATATCCCGAACATAGAGGGAGCGGGCGAGAGCGCCGCAATCTGCAACTGCTGACTGCTTGCCTGCGCCTGCTTCGGTCTGCGCGCGGGGCTGATGTTCGGCGCGCGCGACGCGATCCGCTCAAACTTCGTCGCCGAGGTGGATGAGGCGAAGTGCGTCGCCTGTGCGCAGTGCGTCGAGGTCTGCCCCGGAAACGCGCTGAAGCTCGGCCAGAAGCTCTGCTCCGACTGCGCGCTGCCAGAACCTGAATACACCAAGGTCACCGAGACCTTCAATTTCGCCAAGGCCGTCAATGAAAACTACCGCGAGAACCGCGAGGACGTTATGCCCACCGGCACTGCCCCTGCAAGGCCGCCTGCCCCGCGCACGTCCCCGTGCAGGGCTATCTGAAGCTTGCCGCGCAGGGGCAGATACACGACGCGCTGGAGCTTATAAAGAAAGAGAACCCGTTCCCCGGCAGTCTGCGGACGCATATGCAACAAGCGCTGCGAGGCCGAATGCACCCGCGGCAGCGTCGATGAAGCCGTCGCGATAGACGAGGTCAAGCGATTTATCGCAGACCATGACATGAACGAGGCGACGCGCTTCGTCCCCAAGATGGTGAACCAGATCGGCAGACCCTATACCGAGAAGATCGCTATAATCGGCGCTGGCCCTGCCGGTATGAGCTGCGCATATTACCTTGCAAACAAGGGCTACCCCCGTCACGGTGTTTGACCGTAACCCCGTCCCCGGCGGCATGCTCACGCTCGGCATACCGGCCTTCCGTCTTGAAAAGGACGTGCTCAATGCCGAGATAGATATCCTCCGCGAGATGGGCGTTGAGTTCCGCCGCGGCGTCGAGGTCGGAAAGGACGTCACGATCCAGCAGCTTCGGGACGGGGCTACTAAAGGGCTTCTATCTCGCCATCGGCGCGCAGAAGTCGGCAAAGCTCAATATCCCCGGCGAGGAGCTTGAGGGCGTGTTCGGCGGCGTGGAGTTCCTGCGCGAGGTGAACCTCGGCAATAAGCCCGCAATCGGCAAGCGCTGTGCGGTAATCGGCGGCGGCAACGTCGCGATGGATGTGTGCCGCAGCGCGGTGCGTCTCGGCGCGGAGGAGACCTATATCATCTACCGCCGCTCTCAGGGCGAAATGCCTGCCGACCCCGAAGAGGTCAAGGAGGCGATGGAGGAGGGCGTGAAGTTCCGCTTCCTCAGTGCTCCGATAGAGATCATCGGCCATGACGGCAAGGTCAGCGCGCTCAAGGTCGAAGCAATGGAACTTGGCGAGCCTGACGAGAAGGGACGCCACAGACCTATCGGCACCGGTAAGTTTGAGACGATAGAGCTTGACAGCGTGATCGGCGCGATCGGCCAGACCGTCGACTGGGGCGGCCTCGATGTGGGCAGGCTCGTGACGACGAAGAAAGGTACCGCCGAGGCTGACGCCCTGACCTATCAGACCGCACAGCCGGATATCTTTGTGGGCGGCGACTGCTATACCGGTCCGAGCTTTGCCATCAACGCGATAGCCGCGGGCAAGGAAGCGGCGATATCGCTGCACCGCTATGTCCACCCCGGCCAGACGCTGACCGCGGGGCGCGACAGACGTGAGTACCGGGCGCTCGACAAGGAGCACGTCATGCTCGATGTGGCGTCGTTTGACAATGACCGCCGCCAAAGAGCCGGCTACAACGCGGCCAAGGCCAAGACCTTTGCGGATGCGCGCGTGACATTTACGGGAGGAGCAGGTACGCAAGGAGTGCGCCCGCTGCCTCGGCTGCGGCGCGACAAAGGTCGACAGCTATCTCTGCATCGGCTGCGGCCTGTGCACCAGTGCAAGTTCAAACGCCGCTCAGAAGATTGCGCGACTGGCACGCAGGCTCGTACCGAGACCATGCCGATCCAAGGTCGCCGAGGGTGTCGTCAAGCGCGGGCAACATTGAAAAAAGGCGGTCTCAGCAAGTAATACACGAGCTGGCACTGCGACGCGATGCTCAAAGCCGGTGCGCGGCACCCGCGAGCAGGCGCTCTGGCGTGCGCAGCACGGTCCCGCGTCGCGGGACGCTCAAGGCGTCGTCCGCGCTTTCTCACCGACCGCTGGACCGCTGTGACCGACAGCACCCGAGTATGACGGCGATGCCTCTGCACGTCAAGGGCGGAGGCAGGCCGCGCCCGCTGTCTCGGCTGGGAGGCAGGTTCATCGCCGACGTCGAGGATCTCCTGCCCGGACTGCGGCGGGGAAAAAGCTCATGCCCTCTCCGGCCGTGACCGCTGACCGATTGCGAGGCGCATTAACTGCGCCGCAACAGGCCCCCAGTGCGGGGGCCTGTTTTGTTTAAACGCCCCCGGAAGCCCGCGATTGCTTCCGGGGGCGTCGTTGCTACAAAATCGAGATCAGAAGTCCGCGTTGCGACCGTGCGCGGGTGCGGAATGACGTCGCGGATGTTGCTCACGCCCGTCAGGTACATCACCAAGCGCTCGAATCCGAGCCCGAAGCCCGCGTGACGGCGGCAGCCCGTAGCCGCAGGGAGGAATACCCACCAGTTCTTTCCTCGCGCAGGCCGAGCTCCTGCCATGCGCGGTGAGCAGGTCGAGCCGCTCCTCGCGCTGGCTGCGAGCCGCCGGATGATTTCGCCGATGCCGGGTACCAGGCAGTCCGCCGCGGCGACGGTCTTTTCCGTCGTCGTTCAGGCGCATGTAGAACGCCTTGATCTCCTTCGGGATAATCGGTGACGAACACGGGCTTGTTGAACACCTGCTCGGTCAGGTAGCGCTCGTGCTCGCTCTGCAGGTCGATGCCCCACTCCACGGGGTAGTCAAATTCCTTGCCGGACTTCTGCAGCAGCTTCACGGCGTCGGTGGCGGATGCGAGGCCGAAAGGCGCTGTCCACGACGTTGCTCCGGCCGCTCGCGCGGCCCACTTATCCACGCGCTGGTTGAAGAAATCCATCTCCTGCGCGGGCACTTTTCACGGTGTTGGACCGATGAACTTCACCATCGCCTCCCCATGCACTCGAGGATCGTCGTCCAGGTCGGCAAAGGCCATCTCCGGCTCGATCATCAGAACTCGGCGGCGTGGCGCTGGGTGTTGGGTTCTCGGCGCCGGAACGTCGGCCCGAAGGTGTACACGTCGCCGAACGCCAAAGTTTTCGGCGTTGAGCTGGCCGGAGACCGTGAGGCTCGTGCGCTTGCCGAAGAAGTCCTTGGAGTAATCGACCTTTCCGTCCGGCGTGCGCGGCGGGATTATCGATATCGAGCGTGGTGACCTGGGGAACATCTCACCGGCGCCCTCGCAGTCAGAGCCGGTGATGATGGGGTGTTCCATGGACGGCAACAAAGCCGCGGCCTGGAAGAACGTGTGCACGGCCTGCGGCGGCGACGCTGCGCACGCGGGAACGCCGCGGAGAACAGAAGGTTCGTGCGCGGCCGGAGATGCTGGGATCGTGCGCAGATACTCGACGCTGTGGCGCTTTTTTCTGCAGCGGGTAGTCCGGCGAGGAAACGCCCTCGACCGTGACGGTCTCCTTGAGCTCGAACGGCTGGGGAGCGTCCGGCGTGAGAGCACGAGCGTGCCCTGGCAATGAACGCCGCGCCGACGTTCTGGCGTGACGACCTGTTCGTAATTTTTCGAGTTCCTCACGCTCGAGAACGACCTGCAAACTCTTTGAAGGAGCTGCCGTCGTCCAGTCGAGAAAGCCGAAATTTTCATGTCGCGGGATCGTGCGCCCAGCCGCACGGTCGTGCTCTGGCCGCCGAAGGTCTCCGGGGATGCGTAGATGCCGAGCGTGCTGTCTTTTCATATCATCAGCCTCTTTGCGCCTCGATGGATTTTTTCTTCAAAATAACTTCTTTATTATACGCACAATGCGCGTTTCAACCGGTTCTTGCAGCGTAAAGCCGGCGAATTTCCGCCGGTTTTGCGCATCTTTTTCCCGCCGTTATGCGTGATGATAAGTGACGTTGTGATGAGTTGTTGCAGCGTCACATCCGTCGTCACACCGCTTTCAGCCCGCGCCGTCACGCAAGTTCAGGCCACGGGCTCTTCAAACGTGAAGCGCAGCGTCTTGGACCGCACGAGAATGACGTTCTCATTGTCATAGTTCTGGCTGAGCACGCCTCGAGATGATGCGGCTCGTCGCCGAACTGCTGCGCAGCGGATGAGTCAGCGTCCGAACAGGCCGTCACTCCAGGCTCACGAGGTCCTTGCGCAGACGCACCATGCCACACGGACGTCGAGTTGGACACACCGCCGAAGATGAAGTCGCTGCCGACCGTGCCGCCGTCATACCCACGTGCGCGCGGTAATGGTCGATGCTGGGAGCCGGCCGATCGCGCTATAGAGGCCAGGTGGCCGAGCGCCTGCGTGGCGTTTTGCGGCGTCTCATAGCTCACGGCCGTAAACGCCGAACGCCGCCACGTAGGTGAAAAAACTCTGGTCGCCGAAGCTGCCGACGTCAAACACGTCGGCAGTGCCGATCACGATGCGCGGCCAGCGCATCCGTGCCGCGTTTTCTCCGGCAGGCCGAGCGACCGAGCCACGCGTCGTTGGTCGTGACCCATCGGGACACAGCTCAGCGAGCAGTTCGGCACGCATCAGCAGCCGGACACGACCTCACTGAGGTGTGCCGTCGCCGCCGATGCGAGCCACGGTGTCATCGCGCCCGCCGCGTGCTGCGCCGCCGCCATCAGCGCTCTGCACGTCGCCGCGCCCTCGCGAGAAGAAATGCACCGCGTCGTCGGGTGCCCGCCACTGTCGGAGAATGTTCATCACCTCGCCGAAGCCGGTGCTTTGTAACGCTGCGTGTCCGGCCACATGGGGTTGATGATCAGCATCATACGTTTTTTCATAGTCGCCTCCTGCTGTGGTGGGCATGGCAAACTGCCGGGTTCCCCGAGATTCTGTGATCAGCCAAGCTCGTTCATTTTTGAGCCATCGAAGACTTCTTTGTGCGTGCAGTTCTTTGTGGATCAGACCTTGCCGGCCGCGCGGTCAACATCCTGGACAGCGTACTGGACGGTTGCGCTCACGGTTTGTTCGGCAAACAGCTCTTAACTTCTTTCAGGTTGGTCTTCAGGGCGGATTTCTGGGGCAGCTTTTTCGTGATTCTGCAGCTTGGACTTTTCGTCTTCTTCATTGTGTGGACTTGATGTTCGGTATTTCTCAATGCCACCTCCTCTATGTAACAGTCATGGATATGATTCAGGTAATGTTGCAAGTGTTGTTGATATCTCAAATTCAAATTGCAAGCCTTTTTTATTTTTCTTATAATTGTATCCATTTTTGTGGTGCATGCCCTGTGAGCCACAAGAGTGGCGTCAGAAAGGAGCCTCAGCCATAAAAACAATTTCCGCACCGACCTCGCCGTCGAGGTCGAAGTTCATTCCAAAGCCGCCGCAGTGACGGAGCTGCCCGGCGTGCGCGCCGAGGGAGTGCCGCGGCTTTGCCGTGATCGAGGTACATGTACTGGACGTCGCTGGCGAAAATGCATTAAGTGTAAAACCACTGGTGACTACTGGCCTCTTTGCGTTTCGACCTGCTGTGGCGTGAGGACGACGCATTTGAAAACGCGGCGCAGACGCCGCCGAGCTGCGCGGCGTGCTGATGCCGGCGCGTCCGCCTCGTCGTCGGCCTCGGCAAATCGGTGAATACGCCCGGACGCCGTCGCCCGCACGCGCGGTCGACAGCGTCAGGAGTCACGCGGCACCCGGCATGAGCAGCTGCCGGAGCATTTTCGGGCAGCCTGCTGCGCCTCGGCGTTATAACGACGCAGGAATCCGGGCCGATATGATCTGCGCACCGCAGACCGCCTGCACCTCGGACGCCATCATCGCCGTAGACGCACCGCTCGCGCACAGCTTTTTCGGATGGGTTTCCGGTTGCCTCCAGCTTCTCACGGACACCGGCATCATGCCCGGCAGTGTCGGCATGACCGTACGGCTCCGGCGCGTGGCGGCTTTTCGGACGATCCCCTTCGCGTGGCAGTGGTGATGTTGGCAAAGATAGGCAGCAGTGGGAAAAGCGATGCGGCCAAGCTTCGCTACGGCATCAATTCGGGTGCTGCACGACGGCTGACCATTTGGCGAGCCGGACATAAAGTGAAACTTGAGGTGTCAGCCACGTGAAACACACCTCGCCGGGTGTTTCGCATTGTTTCTCACGTGAAACAGCACAAAATTTCTGCCGTGGGCCCCAGACAGTTGAAAACGGCGTCGCGCGCTGCGCAATAGCGGCAAACACACCAGGGAGGCAAAACCATGGCAAAATCATTGCGCCGTCGCCAACCAGAAAGTGGCAGCTCGCAAGACGACCACGCCCCGACCTTTCGCGCGCGGGCGGCGCGTGCTTTCGTCGACTGCGGTCTTCACAGGGCAACAGCATTTCCGGCATGGGCGACGTAAACGCGACGCCTAATGCCGACAGCGATGGATGGCGTCGCCGCGGCTGCAACCCGCAGCACAAAATACGGCGATCGGGTGTGCTACCGGCAAAATCTGTCCGGCTGCTCGGGGGTCGAGCGTGGTGAGCTCCGGAGCAGGGAGTGTTATTATGAAAACGCGCTGGCGCAGTGGCAGGGCGATACGACTTGTCTCAGTCGACTGCCTCGCCGTCGCTCGAGCGTTTGACGATCGGGTGGTGCTCGTCGCGTCAGACAGCGTGCTTATTCCGGTGCAGTGCGAGTACTACGCGCTTCGAGGGCATTGCCGGACCTCATGCGCAGCATCAAAGTGTGCAACAGCGCTGAACCCGGAGCGACGGTAGGGCATCGTCATGACCATACGACGGCCGCCAAGCTGTCCGACCAGGTCGTGCGCGAGGTGCGCAAGTTCTGGCAAAGGGTCTGTAAGACCATGATCTCCAAAGTAACGGTGCTCGTCCGAGGCGTTTCAGTTACCGCAAACCCGCTTACACGTTTCCAGACAAAGAGTCCAAGGGCGCGCGGGCGCGGGGCGCCCGGTATCTGGCGGGCGAGCTCATCGCGGCGCAGAAAGGAAGCGCTTGAGGTGAAACATGGGTAAAGACGGAAAGTTAGCGGGCTCGGCATGGCCTCGGCGCGCTTCGGTGAGGAATATCCGTCCCCTCGCAGCCGGAAGGTGAGGAGAGGCCTGATGGTTGCCGACAAGATCGAGCCAGCGCCGCAAGCGTTGACCCGAAAAGCAAATGCTTCGCTTGAATCCATCCGCACCATGGCTCATTCGCCGATCAGTCCGGCCGCTCGACAGCGATTGCGATCAGATCATCGGTGGGCGAAATGCTGGCGCGCCAGCCGCCGCATGGCCGGGTTAAGGAAAGTGCCGGTGCGCATCCTGACCGTAGACGAGCAGTGCCATGGAGATGGCGTTGGTTGAAAACCTTCAGCGAGATCTGAACCCCATTGGAAGCCAAAGGCTGCCTGGCGCCCCTGCAGGATGCTCCATGCATGATTTTGTGATGATGTGGCGGTGAGCGTAAGGGGCTCACGCCCCCGCCGTCGCCACGCGACACGGCTGCTGGCTTTACCTGAGCCGGTATTAAAGCTGGGCAATACGTAACCGGAACGAAGCGCGTTTG
>VOFK01001055.1_pt1 | contig 44624 bp, 58 predicted proteins | sample 5384121 | NCBI WGS metagenome assembly VOFK01 (sample SAMN12384730, study PRJNA508395) | human gut metagenome | isolation source: healthy gut J | host: Homo sapiens | reverse complement strand
GCCCGCAGAGATCCTGAACATCAACCGCCTGATGGCCGCCGCAATGCCGGTAAAACCTGGCTCAGCCTTACTCCCCACCCCTTGTATCAAAGTCAGCGCCATTAGCATTCCTGCTGACGCGGCAAATTTTACCCAGTTGGCCGGGCGGCGCAGCAGAAAAAGCAAAAGAGGTGCTGTAAAACCATGAAGGCCACCCGCGAAAAACTGATCCTGTACATCGTGATCCCCCTGCTATAACGAGCAGGAGGTTCTCCCAATCACCGCACCGATGTTCCTCGAAAAGCTCAATTCCCTTACCGCTGCGGGGCAAGATCGCTCCGACAGCCGTGCTTTTTGTAAACGACGGCAGCAAGGATAACACATGGAGCATCATCCGGGAGCTTGCAAAGGCGGACGGCTATTATATCGGCATCAGCCAGAGCCCGCAACCGCCGCGGCACCAGGAGCGCCGTCCGGCCGGTCATGGAGGCGAAAGGACAAGTGCGATATCACGATCTCCATTGACTGCGACTTTTGTCAGACGATATCAACGCCATGGACGCCATGGTAGATGCCTGGCGGAACGATGGCCGCGGAATTGTATGGCGCTCCCAAGCGCGATACGGATACCTTCTTCGCGCTTTACGGCAGAAAGCCAAGCTGCCGAACGCCATGGGGCCGAGGTTGCAGCTACAACCACGCGGACTACCGCTGCTCGATGAGCGCCCGCGTGCTGCATGAGTTTGCCAATTTCAAGGAGGTCAACCCGTTCCCTGCGCGCGGGCATGGTGCCGCTGGTTGGTTTAACCACCTGCGTGACCTACGAGCGCCACGAGCGCATTGCGGGTGAAAGCCACCGCCCCGTCCAAAATGCTGGCGTTTGCGTTGACGGCATCAGCAAGCTCTTCCATCAAGCCCATCCGGTTCATTACCGTTTGGCGTTACGCCGTGGCGCTCATCAGCCATCGGTATCGCCATTGTGAAGCGCTGGTGCCACCGTATCCGGGGCCAGCATGAACAGCATCATTCGCTTTGTTTCCGGCGTACAGCCGGATTCGCCTGGGCGTGATCGGCGAGTACATCGGCAAAAGATCTGGCTACGGAAAGCATCCGCGCCGCCCTCACATCACGTGACCGCACGGATGAGGATGAGAAGTAATCGGCTGGGCAGAGTTACGCCTGTTTGCTTCTACCGCATAATTTCAAGTGCCGATACGGCGAGCGAGGTGCGGCAGATGCCAAAAAAAATACCGATGCCGCAGAGTCGCCAGTGGCGGAAACAGCGAAATCGAAGCCAGGCAGCGGTCGCTGAAGGGCTTTGCCTCGAAGCACGGTACCGCAAATTGACATTATCGGAGCATTTTGGGCAACGCAGATGTTGCCGCAGCCGCCGGAGCGGTGCTTGCCGCAAGGCGGGAATTGTGCGGTGTTGCCCTAATATAGCACCAACAAAAGAATTTGTGCCGCGCGTTTTGCCCCTTGTTGGGCGGACGCGCGGCTTTTTTTGTTGTTTCGAGGTTTCCATGCTCACGGCTGACTCATTTTGCAGGAGAGTATTTTCCGCGCCGCGGCCCACCGACATGATTCTTTATTATTTATTCATTATTTTTCTCACCCCCACCCCCGGCCCCTCTCCTTCCATAAAAATTTCCCGATATTTTTGCCTTCCCCCTTTATTGACAAACGCCCCTGTTGGCAGTATTATAATGTCAACATATGAACAATCATTCATATGATAAAAATGTTTGATACCGAGGTGATACTCCCCAATGCCTGATACCAAAGTTCCCGCAGCCCGCCACAGCACCGGATGGCTTAGCCAACGCCCTGCCTGATGTTCCGGTATGACCCAGACTGCCGCCGTGAGCCGGATATCGTTGCCAGGCCGGCAGCGATCTGCCGGACGACGAGGTTCTGTATGACCTTCGAGCTGTTCCGTGTGTTTGGGGATACCACCCGCATCAAGATCCTGTACGCGCTGTTTGAGAGCGAGCTGTGCGTAGGCGATTTGGCCCAGCTGCTGGATGCTTTCTCAAAGCGCCGTCAGCCACCAGCTGCGGTTGCTGAAAGCCAGCAAGCTGGTCCGTTCCGGCGGGACGGAAAAACGGTGTTCTATTCCCTGATGATGATCATGTACGCAGCATGATTGCGCTTGGCATGGAGCATGTGGAGGAATAAAACGCCCTCAACTCTTGTTACCCCTTATTTTTCAAAAATATTGATCATAAAAACCAAAGGGAGATATTATCATGCAGAAGAAATTCAAAAATCGAAGTTGATTGTGCAAAACTGCGCCGCCAAAATTGAAGATGCCAGCAAAGCTGCCCGGCGTGGTCGCGCCTGTCAGCTTTGGCGGCCCAAAAAGATGGTTCTGATGTCGACGATGATAAGTTCGATGCCGTGCTGAAGGATGTTGTTAAGACCGCCAAGCGTGTTGAGCTGACTTGAGATCGAGTTGTAAGCTCCTTTGCATCAAAGCATTTTCGTTTTCCAACCGCCCTGAAAGTTTTCGAATCCATTCCAAAGCGGCGGAGCCGACACTTGAATAAATACTTTGCAAGCAGGTCCGAGTGCCGTCCAGGCATGAGAACATGCTTTTTGCGCAGGGTGGTTCCAAAGGAGCCGCGGCGCAGCGCAGCCATTGCGGCGAACCCACAATCTTTGTAGCGTGGAGCTTTTCGCCTTCAGGTTTCCACCGCCCTTATTTTTGCCCCTTTTTCCCTGACGAACAATTCAAAAAGAGAGGTCTCTTATGACAACAAAGAAGCAGAAAAAGATCGCTGGAACGTATCATTATTTCAGCGGTGCTGTATCTGGCCATTATTCTGGCTTCCAAACTGGTGGCTATACTTCCCGGTATCTGAGCTGGTGCTCTTCCCGGTGCCGTACTCATCATTGGCCACGACAAAGCCGCGCAAAGCTGTGCTGGGCATTGTTCACGGCGAAGTTTTTGACGAAAAACTTTTTTGATGCTTCGCCGTCAATGTGGAGCGCTCGCCTGGGTGAGTTTGTAGTGAGCGTGTTAAGCGCGAGTGCTTCTGTTTCCACCAGATTTCCATGAACTGTTCAGAGTTGCCGCCGTCGGCAAAGCCGCAAGAGCATCAGCGAGCTTGATGGATATCCGCCCCGACAGCGCCACCCCGGAAACTGCCGACGGCAATGGTGGGTACTGCCGACCCGACGATAAAGTTCATCGGCTCTGTGCTGTCGCGCCCCGGCGAGAAAGTTCTTTTATTGACGGCGAGTAAGTCGGCTTCTGGCGAAAGTTATCGCTGAACACCGCCGCCCCGCTCGGTTGTAGCAAAGCCTCGCTTTGTGCATCCCTGGCAGCGATCATCAGCGGCTGCGTGAACGGCGACGGCCTGCTGGAAGCTGCGCACCACCGTTGTACGGTGAATCCATTGCTGCTGCATCCTGACATGGTGGAAATTCCAGCCTGAAAAGGCCCGCGCTGAAAACTTTATAGTTTGCCCATTATTACACCTCCCGCCGTCTGCATCGGCGCTTTGGTACTTGCCATTTTACCACCGCTGGTGCTGGGCGGCGGCTGGCTGGACCTGGATCAGCGTGCGCTCACCTTCCTGGTTATCAGCCGTCCCTGCGCGCTGGTCATCAGCATTCCTCTGAGTCGCTTCGGCATCGGCGAAAAGCCCGCCGCGGCATCCTCATCAAGGGCGGTAACTATCTGGAAGCACTTGCCAACACCTCCATTGCTGTGTTTGATAAAACCGGCACCAGGGCGTTTTAAGGTCAGCCAGGTCAGCCTCGGCCAACGGCTGCACCGAAAAAGAGCGTTGAACAGGCTGTTGGCCGAAAGCTTTTCCAGCCATCCCATCAGCACCTGGCCATGGTGCCGGGCAACGCCCGCATGATGGACGACAAAGCGCGACGGCTCCACACCAAAAATACCGGCACCGGCAGGTTTATGTGGCGTGATGGCCAGTTCCTTTGGCTCAAGTTTGATTTCAGGACGTAGTGAAGGGAACACCTGGGTGGCTCATTGCCGTGCCCTGAAAGCTCGTGCAAACATCATGCTGGCGACAGTGCTGTTAGCCTCGATGAATACTATGCCCAGCTGTTGCCGATAAAGTCAACCAAAGTGTAGTATGGGCCACCAAGGGCAAGAACGTTCTGACCTTGCCGGTGATAGTTACGTATTGCTGCTTAAATCATTGGGATTATTTAAATCAATAATGAGATTACCATAATCTTTAATCATATTGTTCATTTTTTCAATAAATAATCCTTTGTCCAACCATGGAATAAACTTTCTTAAAAATCCATTGATTTCCATCCTTGGTGCATGAATAAACAGTTACCATATATATCTTCTTCCAATTCTTCTGATGAATAGTACTTCCCAATAAATGGTGCTTTTCCTTTTTTCATTCCTGTTGGTAAATATTTGAATATAAAATGAAAAACATATTAAATTCAGATAAATCAATAATAGGTGGCTTTTCATTATTCGCTAACATTTCCCAACTTGTATCTAAATACTTTAATAGTTTATTTCTTGTTTTCATAAGTTCTTGTTTAAAATGGGGATTATTGCAAATGAATCACATTTTGATGATAATATTAAGAATCCTTATTGTCCAATTTATACTACTTCCATAAAATACTCCAGTGTAAGCTTTGCGTCCATATCATCTAAATTGTCAAGGAACGCCTTAGGGTCTTTCCAAAACTCCTCTCTTGATAGTCCGTACTCATCTAGTACAGAATTAATCCCTTCCATCCAATGTTCTGCTGTTATCATATTTTTTTGTTCATTTAGTTTTTTCAATTATAAATATCTCCTCACCATTCTCATCGTATTCCACACAACAATTGGTAAGTCCTTCTATGATATAATCTCTTTTTAAGTATTCTATTGGGTTGGTTTTATGTCAATTATCCATTCTTTTATGATTACAGAACCTATTATTTCTTCTATTTGGTTTTCCGTTAATTCTCCTGCTTCATGTTTGACTAGAATTTCTTTTTGATAAATTATAATAATCTTCGTTAGTCATATACATTAAGCTCCCTTCCTCCCACAGTCCTAATTCAAATATTCGTATTGGAATACATATAGACAATATATCTTTTATCTGGGCATAAACCTTTATAAAAAAGAATATAGATTTATACTTTCATCTGTTTTTATACATAAAGCACGATGTTTTATTACAATGGCATTACCATATTGCTTTTATCAATACATTTATTTTATGAAAAAAAATTTTGTTTATCAAGAGCACAATATATTTCCTTAAAATCTTTAGGAATCCAATAGTATAAACAGTTACCATATATATCTTCTTCCAATTCTTCTATAGAGTTATATTGGTCTATATATGGCTTATCCTTAGCTGTTCTATTTCTAAATATTTCAAGATAATAGGTCAGCATATCATCATCAGATAAGCTGAAATTATGAGGAATACCGTTTGGGGGACAAGTAGCTTTTACCCATGTTGGTTTGGGCATTCCATCATAGGAATATGTAGAATATGGTATTTGGCTGAATTTTATCATACTACTGTGTTCATTAATGACCGTGTTTACTATATTTTTCAAGTTCTTTAATTTGTATATCTGATTGGCAAGAAACATCGAATCCTAAAAAGTACTCTATATCATATTTGATTACGTTTATGTTTTTCTTCACAAATTCGATACAAGAATGATACCTTTTATCAATCCCATTACAATAATTCCAATCTCCCGCTAAATCTAATCTATAGCTATTTCCCCAACATCTCACACCGCCAATTCCCAATCGAACCACCGTCATATTGTTTAAACCTAATAAATGAACTTCTTCTGCCACCCAGTACCAGCATCACCTACACCTAAAAGCAAAGTTTTTTTATCAATAGTGAAATCAATATCCTTATCTCTAATGATATATAAAGCTCCACCCTGCAATAGTGCTTTTGATGATTTATCTTTCTCCCAATTTCTCCTAACTTCATCCAAACTCTTGGAAGAATGAACGATAGCTGTAAGAGTTGCAACTTCTTTCCATAATTCATCATAAAAAAGCTTCAAACCCGTTAATATTATGTATCTTTACAAATTCACGGGAAAGTTTTTGAGGATTAACCACAATAAGAAAGTCAAATAATGGAGACAGAACACTCATGCGCTCATTAGCTAATTCTATTTGTTTTCGTCCTTCAAATTTAGATGGCAGTAATATGATACACCCTCTTACAACTCCAGTATTATTGAAATTGAAGATGATTGTAGGCAAAGTAAGCGGTAAGGCATTGCTACATAAATCTGTCACAACTAAAAAAAGTTTATTCCCTTTCATCATTTACAGACCTCCTTCATAATCCAATCCTGCCAAAAAATAGGCGATAACTATTAGTATTAAGCCTAAAACTATCCAACCTTCCATATTCTATTTGTTTAGAAATTATGCGATAAACAGTTTCTTGAAAACACTACTATGCTATTCATCTTCCATCAATTTACTTATTATATTACTAAGACGAGTAATAAGTTTTTTCTTTTGTAGAATGAGATGTCGTCTCTTCAAATGTAATAGGCTCTTTGCGTCTCTGTTATCTCTTCTTTTGTATCATTATTTGATTCAACAATAGCTGATTGGACTTGTTTACTCAATGGTTCAGGAGTAGGTTTGTAATATTTCTCAATTTCAGATTTAAGTCTTACATCATCGCTAATTTCAGCGTTCACAGAATCTTTCTTGTTATCAAAACCTGTTGCAATTAGTGTAATCTTCACATCCTCTCCTAAACTATCATCGTCATATAGTCCCCAAATAACTTCAATGTTTGGGTCTAATTCCTCCATGAATGTATTCAATTCAGACAATTCATTGATAAGAATAGGATTCTCTTTACTGGAATAGATAATATATAATAGCTTTTTGTGCTTTTTTCTATATCATTATCATTCAATAAAGGAGAATTGAGAGCATCCAATATTGCATTTTTGTATTCTATATTTTCCCTTGGCTCTACCCATTGCCATAATTGCACTTCCACCATCTTTCATTATGGTTTCAACATCGCAGAAGTCCCTGTTTATAGTTCCTTCAATGGTGATTATTTCTGCAATACTTTTGGTTGCAGTTGTTAGAATATCATCAGCTTTACAGAACGCTTTTTAGCTGTAGTGATTCCATCAGCGTATATTTCTCTCAAACGTTCATTGTTGATAACCAACAACGCATCCACGTTTTTTCATCTCATTAACCCCCTTAATAGCTTTTACTATTTTAGGCTTCATTTCAAATTGAAACGGGATTGTAACTATTCCTATCGTTAATATTCCCATTTCTTTTTGCAATATGAGCTATTATGGGTGCTGCTCCAGTACCCGTTCCACCACCCATTCCCGCTGTAATAAATACCATTTGAGTAGTATCATTAAAAAGAGCTTTTATCTGCTCAATGCTTGTTTCTGCTGCTGCACGTCCTTTTCAGGATTACCACCTGCTCCTAGACCAGTGTCTCCTAACTGTATTTTAGTAGGTACATTGGAACGGCTTAGGGCTTGACTATCCGTATTGCATATAGCAAAAAAGAAACATCTTTAATGCCTTGACTGTACATATTCTTTACAGCATTTCCACCGCCACCACCTACACCTATTACTTTTATAATGTTGGAAGCCTGATTCTTGATTAAATCAAATTCAATTATACCATCCATGATTATTTTTCCATTATTTTATCAACAAATTGCCTGAAAGCATCACCTGCCATTAGTTCACCACTTGCAGGTAATCCAGTCTTATTAATAGATACAATAATACTATACTTGGGATTATCAGTAGGAAGTAACCACAGAACTCTACTGCATACATACCCTTAGTACTATCCTCATTAGTAGATAATGAACTAGTTCCCTGCATACCTGCAACTAGTACCTTATCAGACTTAGCATGTTGACCTAATCCGTCAGTAATATTAAATACTAGAGCTTTCTTCAAACTATCAATACTAGCCCTACTTGCTATTTGGGGATTAATAACTACTATACTATCCTTATATAGTTGAGGCTGTATCATCTTCCCATTATTAGCAATAGCATTATAGAAGGTTAGTATTTGGATTGGCGATATTTGTTGATTATATCCAATACTTGACCATGCAAAATCACTCTTAGCCCAATTGTTATCTTTAGGAGTTACAATGTGTGCAGGCTTTAGATTAGCTATTCCTATGATACTATCCGGTTTACCATAGCTCATATTAGCTAATAAATCAAAGTACGATTGGGGATTATTACCAAAAGCCTTTTCCATTGTCTTATAAATGGCAATATTGGAACTAGTTGCCAATCCTTCTTCTTGTACTGTAAGCTCACCATATCCACCTCTATGCCAATTATGGTCTTTAAGCTCTCTGCCATGAATTTGGTAGATACCATTTCCTGTATCAACCTTATCACTCAACTTCACCTTACCAGTTTCTAAAGCTGCCAATAGCGATATTGGGTGCATCAGACCAGTAGACTGCCATACAGAGAAGTTCTCACATGGTTGGTAGTTCGTACTATCTTTCCTAGTAAGTCCAACCAGAGCTTTTTATTTGCCCTGATTGAACTTCCATTACTATAGCCTGCCCAGATAAAGCATCGAGTTCAGATAGTTTATTCTCCAGTAGAGAAGTTACATTTACTTGTAATATACTATCTATTGTGGAGATATTCTCTGTAACTTGTTGCCTAGATTGGCAGGAAACTAATAAGAACAATATTATTAACGCTATAAATTCGTTCTTCATTTACCTTAGAGTAGTTTCTGTATTACTTGTTCCATTCTTTACATACTGAGCAATTAGGGTCATGAATATTCTTTCCGTCTTTTAGTATAAATTGATGTTCATAGTACCCTTCTTTCTCTAGTTGTTTACACTTATTACAGGTAGGATGATGCATTCCTTCTCCGCTTTGTGGTGTCCCATCTCTATTGTAAAAAATTATATATTCATGTCCATCCGGTTTCGTAACTTTCTTACTACCTGCCAGTTTCTCATCATTTGGATAGAATACACCGTCCCTATAAGTACCACCCTTTCCTTTACAACTGAATAATGTAATTAGTGCAAATATTACACAGATGTACAATATGTTTACATTTGGTCTCTTCATTGTAAATTCCTCCTTAGTTGATTAATATATAATTAAATTCATTCGGATATAAAACAATAATAGTTAACAATTATCTGCAATACTTATGATTAGAATATAATCGTCACAGGTTTATTATTGATTTTAGTATTGCCAGTAATACTTCTTCTTAGGATAATCCTTTAACAGATAATTCTTTGTTTCCTTAGGAATATTGGGATTAGCTATGTCGTCTTCAATTTTACGCATAGGTACATATATACTCTTCCATTTGTCCTTACTGAGTATAGCATAATCATTATACAGAGCTATGGCGGTAATTTTACCATTATCTTGTACTTTAATCTTAATAATTACACTGGTATTACTAAAACCTCTAGCTTCTCCATTTACATTTCTAATCTCATCTGCATATATGAAGCTTGAAACTAAAATCATTACACAAAATAAAATTACTTTCTTCATATCATTAATAGATGCCCTTTTTGTTCCTTAACAGGCTTTTAGTTATTAATTATAGTGTGAGGAACACAACATAGAGTTGCACACTTCTTTAATAAAGAACTGTTGAGTAGTAAAATAGACTGTCTGTTTCTTATATACCTGTATTTATGCCAATCTGTTCCCTATAGTTGGCTACTATATGCAAGAAAAAGCGTGGGAACTATTGAATATTACTAAGTTGAGGCTCTGGACTGCCCAAGAATGAGTAATAAACAATAACCCACGCCAAACGATATATAGACTATCCATATAAGATAGGTATATAACATTGACGTGAGCGTTCTTGCTTATCATCCTCATTCTTTGAAATTGTCCAGATTTCAACTTAGGATAATATATCAAACGCTCTTCGTTAACTATGTCCTTTTCAGAACTATCTCCATAGAAGTCTGAAATTGCTACAAAAGTTACTCAAAGCTGTTTAATTTGCAAGAACTATTGTTTATTAAAAGTTGAGAGCTGTCTCTACTCAATAATTCAAGGTTGGTATGAAACTTGCCAAATCCCCCATATAAGTAGAAATTCTGAACTTTCATACCAACCCAATTATCAGAAACTAAGACAATCATAAGTATTAAGTAGTTCCTCTTGTCTTAATCCCAAGTATCTTTTAGTAATTGATACACTGGAATGATTGAATAGCTCCATGAGGCTTAACAAGTGCAAGCTCTGAATTATCGTTATTCATGTTGTAGACCTGTCTGCCAAAGGTCTTTCTAAGAGAATGGCAACTGAAATTGCCTATATGCAACTTGTATTTCTTTTTTAATCTCCTTCAACATGACATTGATTCTCTGAACTGTGTACACTGTCCCGTGCTTACTTATCAATACAGGTGCATTTATGCCAACTGGATTTATATGCTCATAACAATCTCTAATATGTTGCTGTAGCCGCATATTAATCCCTAATTGTCCTCTGCTTCCCTGTTTTAATCTCTGTAATGGTAAATTCTTCTGCATCTAGTATCTGATTCCAACTCAAAGCAAGAATATCAGAAATTCTTAGACCTGTGAAGCAACCTAAAGCAATAAGAAGTGACATCTTATAATTACTATCCCTTGCCAATTTTCTTATTAAGTTCATTGCTTCGCTCCATTGCAGATAATCTGCTGTTGTACTTGAATATTTAAGTGACATAACGTTCTGTTTTATAGTGAAACTAATATAAGTGAATATTAATTTTGAGTTGGAATATCTAACCTACTGATTATTAGCTAAACATTCACTAATTAACAAAGTGAATATTATAAAGCAAGGACACTAAGCAAATAATGTCCTTTACTTCATTCAACCTATATAAAAGGTAGGTGAGCTTCATCCAACACGCCACTATCAACTATCCGTTGACAAAGTTCGTGTGATGCCTGATTCCTAAGGTCTGTACCATAGTCCTTACTACCAACCATGCGAATAATCTCCACTATGGTTTTATTAATTCCTGCTGTAGTGTACGGTGGTAACACTTTGTACTTTCAGCAAACCTTTTAGGATTCCAACTATAATCGTTCAAGGCTCTTTCAAGTTCTTGCGCTGCCTTGTATTCGCGACTGCCTTCTATTACCATATTCTTTAATATTTAAGAGGTTTATAAATAAAAAAGAGCACCTGTATGGATGCTCTTTGTTTTTTCTGCATTTTAATGTACTACTTCACCGTAATAATCTTGTATATAGTCCAGATAATCATCAAGAAGAATACAACAGGTGAGATTGCACACGCAATAAAGAAAACTATAATCCAAAATGTAACGACTACTAACGTTTGTAACATAAATCTTTGATTATTAATAAGTGATATAATAAAGAAAGGACACCTATACTTTATTATATAGATGCCCTTTTTTCTGTATTTGACAATCCTGTGTATTCTCAAATACCACTAACTAAGAAACCATTGATACTTGTCATCTATTCCACGTAAAACGTTGTTAATTCCAACACTGATTTCCGTTGCATTAACTGCCCGTTGCAGATAAGCGTCCACATAACTATTTTTGTTGGATTGGGTGAGCAAATTGTGAAAATCGAAAAGAGAAATAGCATTATCTTTCATTCCAAACGCTTCGTTGTGATAGAAGTCACGGCAAACACTGTTTATCTGGCTGTCAGTTATCAATAGTTTAGGTATTGATTTCTGATAACCAATTGGCAATGCTTGATAGCAACGACACAACGACCAATGATTTGTGCAAACTGTGATTCACTAAGTGAAGTGTTGGATAAAGTTTGCATCAAATGGATTTCTTTGTGCAGGATTGAAATTGTTAAACAAGTCAAGCACATTTCTATAGAGTTCACCAATATTTGAAACTTCCATAGAGAACTTAACTCCTTCTCCTGTGAGTACCTGATTGCTACAAATGCGAACACGCCACCCAATAAAGCAAGAGAATTTCTCCAAACCTTTTGTTGAACGATAGAGGTTCAAGTCTGAATAGTTCCCTTACCCACCCACGCACAATTCAAGCTTTCTGCCCATTTATTGTCTCATAAATAGTTGAATGGTAAAGGCAAAAAGCAAGTCTTCGATAGAATTGTGTTTTTTCACATTCCAACAGTTCAGAAGCTTTCTTTCCCAAACTTTGAGGATTCTGCCACGTACAATATGACTGCAACGAATATCAGGCGCATTTACTGTCTCCCCTGCATAAAAACTGGCTGCATCATGCACACATGATATAAAAATCCTGATGTGCGATTGTCAACTCTGGTTTGCCCATGTAGGTACAACGCATTGAGTTGTCAATTCTTCCAATGTAACGGGATTTGTGTTAGCATCTAAGAAAGATACACTTGATTTAACAACAGGCTCTTCAATTATTACTGCTTCTTCTGCATATTCACCAAAGTTTCTACTAGTTCTTTGTACTGGCATAATCTGTAATGTTGATTCCATAATCTGTAATTTATTAAGTTAATATTAGAAATTCCTCTGTCTGAAAGCCAAGCAAAGCCACAATCAGTATTAATAATCCAATAAAGAACTGTGGCACTAAGACTACTGGCACAATTAGAATTATTCCAAACGTCAATAAAATCTTTAAATTCTCCATACGCATAATAATAGATTAGTAAATAGTGTATTTAAGGACAAAATGAGGGCTTGACATGAAGTACTATTCATTCCACTTTTTTTGTGCATCTTTTATATGTAGACATATACAAATCGTTGATAAGTCCGCATATTTCAGAAGTTCAAAAAGGTTTGTGGGCTGAATAGTGATTCATGTTATCCTTTCTTTTTCCTAATGATTGGTGAGGGGTATTTGGGGTAACAGAAGGGGGTTATGCACGATATACATCTGATGCGCTCACTGACAAATTAAATATTTCACTCTATAGCTGTATAAACTCCAAATAGAAACACTTCCTCAAGAAAAGGGTCGGGGGTATGAATTTTAAGTACCTATATTTTTGGGTTGGGTATCAAAAGGAACTTTTCCAGTAATATATATCACTCTCAAATGCCATTATTGGTCTTTAGGATATACTCCCCTATAGAATGACGGACTTATGCCAGTATCAGTATAAAGTTTGCAGATTGTCCACAATTCATGATTTTACTGTCGGAATATTAATTACCTTTGCAATATCAGGACAATGGGAAACACCCCAAATATAATCCTCAAAATTATTCCGATTCCATGTTAGAGATACCCTAAACGGGTATAATTCGACCTGATGCGTATCAGGTTTTATTATTCTTGTGACTGTCCAATATTTCTACCATGACTCCCTTTATACTAAAGATAAAAATTCTCTATAAAGTGGACAACACTAGATTAGATTATTCCAGTCAAATTAACTTTTAACTTAACTCATGAAGAAAGAAATGATTAAAATTCCGGCAAATATCAAGTATTTAACCGAACGGGAGAAGTTCATAGAAGAATTCGGGAAACCGTTTGAACTTCCTAATGGCATTTTGAATAAAGAGATACCCGGCTGTGGAGCAACTACAGTCGCATTGACAGATGAACATAAAACTATTATATGCAGCCCTCGCAATGAACTGTTGAAAAACAAACATGAACAATACCCTGATACCTTGCTTGTAATTGGCGGAGTAGACACCAAAGAGATTGAGGCATATTTGCAGACTGCGGAGCTTCCCAAGATTCTGGTCTCCTACGATTCCGTGTATAAATTGATTGGCTGTATTAAATATAAATCAGATTGGCGTGTAGTAGTGGATGAATTCCAATGCCTGTTGGCAGATAGTAGTTTCAAGTCTGAAATTGAGTTGCACTTTTTGGATAATTCAAGGTCGTTTCCGTATGTTACATTCTTATCGGCAACTCCAATTCTTGACAAATATCTGGAACAGATTGACCACTTCAAGGATATGAATTACTATCAGCTTGACTGGGAAGAAAAGGATATTGTCAGAGTATATCGAGAGCGCACAAAGAATCCTATCAATGCAGCATTGGAAATAGTTCGCTACTATCAGAATGGCAATTATCCTTCTGTGTATGTTAATGGGGAAACTAACCTACTAAACACATTATCACATTATAAATAAGCGAATTAATTCTTACTTTATTAGAATGGATAACAAAAAAGCAACAATGATATAATTTATTTGTACGTTGTAGCAAATGCTCTCATTTGAATATAAACAAATGTACGCATTAATGGAGAATAATGCAGAAAAACCATAAACCATATACGGCTCACTGCCGCTCTCCATTTGTAGATGTGTAGAAGTAACAATCCATTAATGGACAATAGGGCATGTAAAGGGCAGATTTCCCGTATATTCGTCTCCTTATTCCCGAATTATGGACGTAAGTCATATGATTATGGAGAGATATCCACCCTTTTATGGGGAGAGCAGCCGGCAAACACCTGATGGAAATGCCTCGTAAATCACAGGAGAATAGCCATACAATGGGCTAATACACAATAATTATTGGATAAACGTGGTCTGCTCCTGCAAACAGCAAGTTGTCTTTTCGTTAAACGAAAACAGGACGGTTTAACGGCGGAAACGCCGCCAAACCGCCTCCCCCCAAAAAGCTCCGGAGTCGGCTTTGATTTTCCTTATGCCATCTCTATACATTTACTTTCCAATTACAGGATTTTTCTTGAATATCCCATAAATGAGCATATAATCCCTCATCTTTTAATAATTGTTCATGTGTCCCTTGTTCTATAATATTTCCACCATCTAAAACAATAATTTTATCAGCATCACTTATTGTTTTTTTAGTTTATGCGCTATAACTATAACAGTTCTACCTTGTATTAAAGAATTGATTGCATACTGTATTTCCACTTCATTTTCTGGATCTAAAGAAGAAAAAAGCTGTTGCTTCATCTAATAAAATTACAGGAGCATCTTTTAATATAGCACGTGCAATTGAGATTCTCTGTTTTTCTCCTCCAGATAAGGTACATCCACCTTCACCTATCATTGTATCATCATATCCTTGAGGTAAATGTATTATAAAAATCATGACATTGAGCTTTTTTAGCCGCCTCTATTATCTCATTATCTGTAGCATTCTCTTTTACCAAATCGAATATTATTCTTTATGGTATCCTGAAATAAATATACGTCCTGAAATACCATTGAAATGCGTTGCATAAGTTTCTCAGGATCAATCTCTCGTATATTTTTTGTTACCTAATAATATTACACCTTTATCAGGATCATAAAACCGAGCGCAAAGTTTCATCAATGTACTTTTTCCACTTCCAGAAGGCCCAACTATAGCAGTTAAAGAACCTTGTTTCATTGTAACACTTATATCATGTAGGATATATTTATCATTATACCCAAAAGATACATTTCTAAATATAATATCTCCTTGTTCCGGAGCATCTTGTGTTCCTGACATTTCTGGTTCATTTAGTAAATTCAAAATACGTTCACCTGCAATAGAATAATAACGGAATTCTGCAAGATTGATTAGTGCTAATGTTAGTGGGTCAAAAACTCTGGAGCCAACGATAAGGAACATCACAAAAAAAATAGCAACAGAAAGTTTTCCTCCAAATTAAAAGGTATGTACCACATAATATCATCAAAGTAAGTCCCATACGAAGAAGGGTTACAGACAACATGACAATAGGTCCAATCAGAGCTTCTGTTTTGATATTCGCACGTTTGAGATCATTAAATGCTTCCTGTAAACGGATGAACTTTATTCCAGTCATATTATATGCTTTGATAACACGTATACCTTGTAAATATTCTTCCATTCTGCTACTGGCACGTATTTTAGCCAGAATTTGAGTTTGCCCTCAGTTTCTTTTTTTTGAATACTAGAAGTGAAAATAAGTATTAAAAAAATAGGAAGGGATAAAAACATAGCAATAGACATCTGCCAATCTACGAACAATAAACCTAAAAAAGCAAAAAATAGGCATGACCAGTGCACCAAGCAATTGAGGAAGATGGTTGCGACATCCCTTGTTCTGTCATAGCAAAATCAGTTATTAACATGGAAGATAATTCTCCAGAATCTTTTTTATAAAGAAAACCTAATGACAACTTGCGTAAATGTTCGGCTAAAGCAATACGACCTTCTGCACTAATATTGTATGCTTCCCGGAAATTTGCATTATAGGATTTCTTTTCTCCAAAAATCATAAAAATTATGTATACAAACATTATCACAATCAGCCCCCATAATTTAGATATGTTTAGAGGAGTTCCAGTTCCATCAAAAAGCTTTAAAAAGGGTATTTATAACTTCTATTGAAAGACAAAAAGGGAACTATATTTATAAAGTTTGCAAGCATTGTATACCCCACAGGCCTGTATAAACGTTTGGTTTGTCCTATAGTAATATGTTTTTATAGCCTTTGTAATCATATTATTTCATTTTTTTTAGATTTAACTTCCAGTTATGTGCATTTATATAAGCATTCCACATATTTTTATATATGCCTGTAGTAACATGAAGTTCGTCATGTCTTCCTTTTTGAACTAAACATCCTTCCTTAAAAACAAGAATTTGATGAGCAGAGGTGATAGAAGACAATCTATGAGCTATGATAATAACAGTTTTACCTTTTATTAACTTTTGTAAGGCCTGTTGTATTTTATATTCATTTTCTGGGTCAGCAAAAGCTGTTGCTTCATCTAATACTAAAATAGGAGAATTTCGTAAAATAGCCCTAGCTATACAAATTCGTTGTGCCTCTCCTCCAGAAAGAAAAACGCCTCTCTCTCCGACAATCGTATCATATCCTTTAGGAAGACTTCGAATAAAATCATCACATTGGGCAGCTTGAGCAGCTTGTATAACATCCGATAAACTAGCTTGAGTATTTCCTGCTGTAATATTGGCATATATGGTATCATTGAAAAGAAACGTATCTTGGAATACAAAAGACACGATCTCCAATAATTGGGGTGAGGAAATATTTTTTATGTTTATTCCCCCTATTAAAATCTCTCCAGAGGAAACATCCCAAAAGCGAGGAATGAGATTGGCTATTGTTGACTTCCCTGACCCAGAAGGTCCAACCAGAGCTTACTTCACCTTGTCGAGCGATAAAAGAGATATCCTTCAGCGCTTCTGTCTTTGTCATATTTTCTCTATCTTCGTAAGCAAAACTTACATTTCTGAATTCAATATCATACGTCTGAGGTATTTGAGGAACAACTGGTTCACATAGTTTTTTTTCCTCAAATATTTTGTCTATACGTTTTACTCCTTCATTAATTTCTACAGTTCCTGAAGCTAAAAATGCGAGTTTATATACAGGGGAAGCTACTCCGGGCCCCATCACGATGAAAAAAAGATAAATTGCAGCTAATGAGATGTTTTTAGGATCAGAGGTCATTATTAATATTCCTACAGGAAGAATAAACGTGACTATTGAATTCAACAGAATAATAAATGCAATTATACCATTTTGATAGTTATTACAGCATTTTAAAGCAAATGTTTTATACGCTTCGATTTCGGCATTGAACTGCCGAAAAGAACGTATACTTTGTCCAAATATCTTTATAATTGGCATACCTCTCACATATTGAACAGGCTGAAGCACTCATGCGTTCTTGGACATCAAAATAGATTTTCGTAAGTGCAGTAGCTCTTTTCCCTACAAAATTAGAAAATTGCATTCCATATACTTAAAAGTATGCATAATAGAGCGGTGAATGCCATCCAACCATTTAAAGAAAAAAGATAATAAACATAAAAGTTATGGTTGCAAACACATTCACCAAATCGGGAATAGTGTGAGCTATAAAATGCTCTATTTTTTCGACATTTTGTTCCATGATTTTCTTTATACAACCGATAGATGTCGAATTTAAATATCCCAAAGACAACTGACCTATATGCTCTGAAAGTTTTATTTTTTAACCCATATAAAATACGAAAGGCGGCTATGTGAGATAACATTAATCCCGCATACAAAAAATAGTACACCCACAATCAAAGCAATAAAAAAGCAAGCCACCCCCAACTGATCATTAGCTCAGAATCTATCGTAGATAAATCAGAAGCATGAACAAGCAATTCCTTTAATATTTCATATATAGACCAAAAATGGTATAAGTATACATAATGCACTTATAGTGGAAAATAACCCGGAGAAAAAGCAATAAACTTTTTTTTTTCTCCCGCAATTTCAGTAACCTAGATAATCCTTCTTCTTTTTTCTTCATTATTTATTTAAATATATATTGTCGTAGTTAGACAAATATTTGTCACAATAATTACCAAGTAAAAAATAGCAAACAGCCATAATTCCTGATTCATATAAGCTGGAGTTTTTTTAGCATATTCTTCATATTCTTTCTTGAAATGTATACATAATGAATATTTATTTTCTATATATACAATTACAAGATTAATACATATATAAATTATATATAAACATAATGTATGTATGGCTCCAAGCAGAAGAATAAAACTTAAATGACAAAATAGATCTCCCATTATCATCGGATTTCTCACTTTTTTATAGGGACCTTCCGTTATTAACTTTGAAGGATGCAAAAACCTATCTTTGGTTGCTTGCAGATTACAATTTACCACTTTAGTACCCCAAACAGACATAAAATATCCAATTAATGCAATAAGGATAATATTGTAAAGAACATTTTCCAACAGTATTACTTTTATGTCAAACAAAGAAAAAAAAAATGTTTAAGTTTGAAGCGAGGTTGATTTAAGAAGGGCATAATATACCAAAGAATAGATATAAAAAAGCCCGAATAATACATTAATGTATATCTATTATTGCAAGATAAATCTAGTGTTTTAGACATATATTTACGATTCCCAACCTTAAATGCTATATAATAAGGAATCAACCAAAGAAATGAAATTATGGCCAAAATAATTTGGGTGGCCCAGCTAAAATAAATCATATTATTTTTGTATAATTTAAAAAATTACAAATAACCAACAATGCCATAAATAAAACTATAAATAATAGTTTTTTGATCAAAAGGAGAACAGGGGTTTTCTTTCTATAAACTATAAGTTCTGATTTATAATATGGTTCTAAAGAATACTTAACCTGTATTTTTATCATAAAGAGATCTATAAATACATATATAGGGAATAAAATGCAAGTGTAGATTCCACCTGTTAATAACACCAAAGAAAAAATGTCCTAATATATCCCCTATGATCATTGGATGTTGAACTCTTGCATATATTCCTTCTGTTAACAATTTACTTGGGGCATAAAATGCACTTTTAGTAGCTTCAATATTTTTGAGAAACAGACTTTTTACCAAATGCCAAAGAAATATACAAACAACAGAAAAGAAACTGGAATATACAAAACATTAAAAAAAAACAAATTCGCCATTTAACCAGTCATATATTCCATGCATCCTTGGTTGCTCTATAAAGGGTAATACATACCATATATGAGTGCTGGATAAGTGCTCATAAAATATAACTTTTCCGGAAGCTTTGATTGTTTTTTTAATTGAGAATTATGTTTTTTGTAACCTAGTAGAAATGCGTAATAATAAACAATTAATCCACTTAATGAGATCAAACTAATTACTATGTGAATTATCAACTTTGTATTCATTGCTGTATTTTATTATTTTTATCTGTATTTAAATAAGTATTTTCTTCTATATCATTTTTTTTCGAAGGCATTTTTACAGCTATAATTCCTGCAAAATTGTGCCATTTAATGAAAGTATCCATACATTGAAAACCGACATCAGATAGTAGACTCAAATTCTCTGTAAGACTCAATGGAATCAAAACGCCTCTCAAACTTTGAGCCTTTTTTATAACTTGTTGTTCATTCAAACCATTTTCTTGCTTAAAATCCCAATACAAGTCATTCCATATATCCTCAAACAGTGAATTTTCCGCCCTTATTTCCTCTACAAATATAAAAAAAGCTCCACCTTCTACTAATCCATTATATATCCGTTGTAAGACTTTTTTTCTTTTCCATAAAGGTAAAAACTGTAACGTATACAATGATAAAACTAAATCTATATTAGCAAATTCATTTATTTCCTCTATATGTTGTTGTAGAAATTGAACTAATTCGCTACTACATTTTTTTCTTGCAATCTCTATCATTGGTAAACTTTCTTCGACTCCGATGAATCTCACATTCTTTTTTCTTGAATGCTTTTGTAATAAAAGAGAAATGGTTTCTCCTGTAGAGGAACCTAAATCATATACAACACTATTGTCTCTAATAAACCATTCACTTATTTCGATAACAGCCTTTTGTACTTCCTCGTACAATGGGACACTTTTTCTTACATGAGTGTCGAAATGTTGTGAGACTTGTTCATCAAATTTCCATTTTCCTGGAATTGATGTTATCAAATCATCGACTAGCCCTTCTTTATTTCTCATATATCCTCCTTTTTAAATATATAATTAATTCCTACAATATTTAAAATCTCAACTAATACTACATATAAAATAAATAGAGGTTTATACAACTCACTAAAAGTTTCCCCACACAAAGAAACCTAAGAAATAAAAGAAAAGAGAAAATGAGAATCGCTTTAGATAAATTCATAAAAAAAAGAATCCTATTACTGATATAATATATAATAATAGAAGAGAAAGCAGTAAAACCACTTATCATTCCAAATGTATATTTATCATAAGGTGAAACTGTAGAATAAGAAATATTGAACATTATTTTTTCCAAGTCTGTTCGGGGACTAAAATATTTACAATGTTCAATAGCAATACTCCTGCCTGCACTTGGAATAAACAACTTAAAACGGGAAGTTTTTGTTTCTTTGGTGCTATACCATTAATACTATGATTTAAATAAAATATGAAACTTCCAATTATAAGCCAAATAAAAGGTTCATAATCTGATGATATATGTACAATCCCTGTTTGAAGTTTTAGCAAGTACATAAAACCACCCATAAATGCGACTAAGAAAGAACAGAAGCTAATAAGTCCTTTATATTTTTTCGATATTTCTAAGAAAGAGAAAATAAATACAGAAAAAACCGAAGAACAAACATTCTTCTCGAAACAAGACAATTGTCAAGTCTGATGGTATATCATGGATTCCCATGTAAGAGTGAATTACATCCCATGAGAAAAATATCCAGGGAAAACCAGTGAAACATGCTATGGCACATAACCACAACATACACACAAAAATTTTCTTTTTAATTTTTATGTTCATAATATGAATATTTTTATTCCGTAAAAGTCTAAATCCGACATAAAAGATTGGCAATTCAAAGAGCCACAAAGACAATTTAATCCTATTTTTGTTTTACCTTCTAAAATGTATTGAGTAGTAATAACAGCAGGTAATGCAGTATATAATAAATTATTTTTTGTATATAAATAGTAAAAGGTATCTATCTTTCTTTCTGGCTCTATTTTAGAAACTTGACAAATTACACTTCCCCACTTATTCTCTTTCTTAACGAGACGTTGATAATCATCTTGCAACATAAGTGTTGCTTTTATTTAAATTATGTTTATAAAAGATCTTTATAAACATAAACTTCCCCATTGAGATATAGTCATTTAGCATAATGAATGTTGATATCTTTCTTATTTGTTTTAAAGAAGTAGCCAATTGCGTTAATTGTTCGTCAAATGATGGCATACATATTTTTTTATGTCCAATGAAAGGAAAAATTTGTGATGTGTATATATCGAAAAGGAGACACCTGTATTTCCTTTCCATGAGAATAAACATAGGAACGTGTTTTTTCCCATAGATGATGCTGCCAGATCATAAGTTGAACTATATGACCAATTATCAACAGCACCATAATAGATATTAAAATTAGTATTTTCTGGGCTGTTTAAATGAGTCTCTATAATAGTTTTAGAAAATACGCCTGAAATACCAGGCATCCAACCAACACCTATAATAAAGCAAAGTTTCTGAGCTTCAATGCTTTTTTCATATGGTTTTAATAAATCACGCAAAATGCCATATCCTCCTATATCGATGTAGTGGCAATTATTTCTTAATGCATGTAAGGCAATCTTGTCATTTATTTTAAATGAAGGTCCAACAGCATTAATAACCAACAAACATTGAGAACAAAAAATTATCCAATTCTACATCATTGTTATAGTTCATTTGGTTATACTTAAGTCGCTCACTATTATAAAATGTAGACATAGATATTTCTTTTATGGATCTCCTACCACCAATTAAAACATGGAAGTGAGTTTGTAGTTGTAATAAATATTTAACTATAATAGAACCAATTGTTCCAGTTCCACCTATTATTCCTATATATTTATTATAAACCATAATACTATTCCTCTATAGATATATTTATGTTGTTGTTTTTTTTAATATTTCGTTTAACATGTGCAGATTGATATTTATGTCTTCAAAAAGTAAAGATGCCAGGCATAATTGGTATACATCCTTTTTATTATCGAGAGCACAATTACCGCACAAAAATACTCCTGTTAATCTAAATGAGGAATCTGAGTGCAATAAACATTTTACAATAGAATTTTGATTTCTTACATAAGTACATACTATCACAGATTTCTCGTTTTTCTCATTTTTCTCCAATTGCCCCTGTTGTTTATTGACCATTTTACAAATCAATTTTCTAATAAAAGAGCTCTTTTTCTTAGTAAGGGAACTATGCCCATAGGAAGATTTTGCAGATGAAAAGCACAATCAAAATTTTGTAGTTCCTTCAAATCGACTAGCTCGTTGTATAGTCCTTATTTCAGGACTAGAAAAAGAATATTAATGGCATATTGGAATGAAAACGATCAAAAGTAAAAGTTCTATCTGAATGATATTTAGTTGGTTTTATTCTTCGGATTTCCCTTTCTGAAAGGAGCATCAGGTCATCTTTAAAACCCTCAAACATATTGATTATTGAAGCTGTTCCAGAAACAACACCTGCTCCAAAATAGATTCTCAATTCGGCTTCTAAAACAGTTTTTTTTAATTGTTCTGCAGCATATTCTAGCATGAAAGTTGTCAACCCTGGACATAATCCCATTCCTGTAAAAATTGTTCCCCGAAAATTTGTTATGTTCTCATTTTTTATTTCTAGTACACGTCCACTATGTCCATAGTCATCATTAATATCAACACATATTACGTGATTTCTTAAACAAATTGTATAAATATCTGTTCCTACACATGAAAAAGGACCAAGTGCCAAAATTATAATATCAAATTGTTTAATAACAGATTCTATATTTTGGGTATCATGTATGTCCATTTTTATGAACTTTACTTTCTTCTCTGATATCTTATGAATACCTCTTGATGCTATAAATAATTCACAAATATCATGATAATGTAGCAAGTAATCTGTAATAAATTGTCCCGCAATCCCTGTGCCACCAATTACTAAAACTTTCTTTTTAGACATAAATTTCTATCTTTTTTTAAGCTTATCCAACAAATTATATAATACAGAGTGATCCCCAAACTAAAAATGCCTGGTAGTAAGCATTCGGTCTTGGGAATTATCCAAGTGACAATAGATAAAATAATTGTTAGTATAACAGGGTTCACAACTATAGACCATCGAGGAACTATAGCTTTGGATGAAAAGTTACTAAATCCAACAATCAGCCAGGTCACTGGAAGTAGAATAAACATAAAGGGGAAAAAAAGGTATATTAGATCCTGTTAATAATTGCCAATCTATATTTGTTTGCATTATATCATTTTTGATGTACCAATACTATATATTATGGCATAGCTGTAATGATAAAACCCCAACATCAATAAAGAATAAGATATACAGAATGTATTAATAAGCGCAAGCTTTTTATTAACTTTACACATTGTTGTGTATATGAAGTATGTCCCTAATATCCAAAAAAAGGAAAAGTAAAAAATACATCCAAAAGATGATAAATTTAAAATAGTTTCTTCTAAAAGAAAGTAGTCTTGAAACAAAATAATCTGTTTCAACAGTTTTCATCTGTACTAGATAGTCGCAGGTTGTGATAAATAAACCTGAGATTACACTTATAATGATTATACAGTCATAATTACGATTGTTCATTCCATAAAAATTAAAAAGCTGCCGGAATCTTTTAGCTTCCGGCAGTCTTTATTTATTTTAAATATTGAATTTTGAAGGGATTACCTTCTGTTTTTATCTTTAAAGGTTCATACTTATCTTCTTTATAGTTGTAAAGATAATAACCTGTTCCTTGAGTAGAAGCCATCCCGAACACCATATAGTCTCCTGCTTTACATTGACTACATGACCAACCCGTAGTTCCGTCAAAGTTCATTTTTTTTTGACAGTTTTATTATAAACATCTATTTCAAATGTTTGCATTGATTTGTCATTTACATAATCAGGTGGATTACTAACATATCCCGGAACATTGAAATATCCATATAGCTTACCATTTCCTGTATATGTTTTGCTATAAATATAATTTGCTTTATTACCCTTTATGTCCGGTATACTAATTGTTTCTATTGGGAAATAGTATGACTGATCAAAGTCTGTTTCTCCTTTCTTTATACGCAAGAAACCTTCTGTACAGTTTGCAAAATATCCGAAGCCTCCTACACAATAAATATAAAGATCGCCTTTTTCATCAATGAAAGGATCACCTGAATACTCATAAGCGGTTGCCATTGTAGCTCTATTATCAGATATCATTTTAATAGGCTTGTCTGTCTTTTGTATCAATCAAAAAGTACATAAAGCCAGTATTAGGGTTAAACTGGGACTTATCTTGAGCTAATCCTACATATAAAAAAATACCATCTCTAATAACCGAAGCACCAGGTTCAGGATTTTTATCACCACTTTCTTTCCCAATTGCATATTCAGATAAATCTATTTCACCTGTTTTTTTGCATTGTCGTAGGATTTATTATATACAATTTTCCCAATCCTACGCATGATATATAAAGCTTTTTTCTTCTGAATCAAATGTAAGGAATGCAGGAAGAGAACCGGAAGGGAGAATCATCGTTTCTTTTTCTTGAATTAGCAAACCATTCTCGACTCTGTACTTATATAAACGGGCATTCATCGATTCTAAGACATAAATGTTACCCCCCCATAAGTAAAAAGAAAAGATTCTTTTTGCAAAGACCAAAGAATTTTGTGTACTTGTCTGTTCTACATTTAAATCTTTAAATAGACTAACATAAGCATTATCACCCACCGTGACACTATGAACAAAACTCATATCGTCTTCTTCATCTGTTGGAAACGGATCATCTTTACTACATGAAATAAAACTTAAAAAGGTCGCTAATAGCGACAATAAAACCATTGATTTTTCATTTTTTTTTTTTTAGTTAAAATAATTATTTATAATATTACAAACTCATCGCTCCCCCTGAAGATTCATCACCAAACCAATTAAATCGTAATTTAATTTTAAAAAAAGTACGACCTTGTAAAGGCTTTTTAAATTCCATATAGCTCTCCTTGTTGAATATATTTTCAACTTCAAACCCTAATGATACTTTATTTTTCCAAATAGATTGCTGGAATCCTGCCGTAAAAAGATGACTACGAGGAATTAACCATTTCTTTCGCTGTTCTGGTAAGTTACTCATTTGCCAACTCCAATCAAAATCATGAACGTAAGATGCGTCTATATAGATTCTAGATATTTCATGTTTCCCAAGTAATCCCTCTGTATGATACTCTAAACCATAGTTAAAATAAAAAAACGAGGAATATTGGGTACCTGTTTATCATAAGTCGGGTTTTTCACACTTTGGTCATTAGTAGTCCATTTTAGCTTATCCCGAATATCTTGATAGGTTAAGTTAAAATAACTATAAAGCTGTGGAGTCACATCTATTTTTAAATCAAAAATCTCCCCCATGATCTGAGTCTTACCCAAATTCGTATAAATCATTCGTATATCAGCAGGAAATAAACTTATCATATCTGTTATATACATATAATATAAATTTGTCTCTAACTGAAAACGACTTAACCCCATAAAATTACTTTTTTTATCCATGATTAACCCTAAATTTATATTATTACTTATTTCGGGATTTAAATCAACTGAAGGCTTTACTGTCACTCCGTCTCCAAACAATTCTTCCGTATCAGGAAGCCTCACGTTATGTGATAAGGAAAAATTTACCTCTCACCCCTTTGAAAAATTCATAACTGATTCCTTCACTTATTCCATAGTAAAAATTGTTTATTTTTGTTTTTTTTCGGTTCTTTCTTAACACTTTCAGATTCATCTACAATTTTATCACTTGTTCTATATATTCCAGAATTTAAATAGTATAGACTGAACATTAAAGAGTTTTGAAGTTTGTTATTACGTGAAGAATACTCATGTGCTAACCCCAAAGTATTTCCCTTCATATTACTGGGAAAACCACTAGGGTCAAAAACCAACATATTCTGCTGTATAATCATCCTTAGGTCTATACCTTGAATATGTGAATTGATTGTTAAGATTAAAGGTATGTTGCTTTAACTTGTATTTTAAATTCAATTTATGTCTGATTTCAAATTGTTTGTCATCTGAATAGTTTAATAAATTATCATCAGTTTCTCCCATTGTATTTGTTATGGTTCCATCCCATTGCCGTTTTGTTCTAGCGGTATCAACCAAATGCGTATGAATGATTGGAGTTACTAGACCTGACTTGAATTCAAGGTTTTTAAATAAGAAATTCTTCTTCTCTAAAGTTAAAGTAGGCATAATGTTTGTCCCATGTGTATGAGAAAAACGTGAATCAAAATCTAAGGCCTGAATTCCCTTTTTATTGTTATAAAAGCACATTCTAATTCAATCTTATCAAACCAGAATTTTGTAAATGTTAAACCTACATTATACATTGTGGACCTATAATAATCATTATTTCTTATTACTTCTTGGTAGGCACTTGAAGGTAAATTTGTTTCAAAAACAGGATAAGTCATTTTATAATTATTATCCGATTTATTATGAAAAAAACCTCCTCCAATTTGAATCCCTGGTTTTTCAAACATTTTTTTTTACACTGACTAACGTTTTGGAAGTACCAAATGAAGCAAACTCCTGAGTAAAAGCCTACCAAGTCACACTCGTCCTCTCTTGTAACAACATTAATCGCTCCTCCCAGACCATCACTGCCATATTCAGCAGGAACTATTCCTTTATATATCTCAATATATTTAATGGCATCAATAGGTATGTCGTTTATATCAAATGAACCATCAGGGGGCTATTTAAAGGAAAACCATCTATATAAATAGCTACTCTTTTTTCCTTCCAGACCATGTATGGACATTTTAGAAGAGCTACCCAAACCTCCGGATTTTCTAACTTTGATTCCAGAAGTACGAGTAAGTACTTCTTCAATTCCAGTTGAACGACCTCTTAATTTTGCTCCATCAACAACCGTTACAGCCATAGGACTTTTTTACGTATATGATTTATTTCTGCCTGCTGTGAGGATGCTTTTTACCACGACCTCATTCAACACTTCTGTACTTTCTTCCAAAAAGAAATTTTTTAGTTGTATTTCTATTTACAGTAACAGACTGTTTTATTGTTTTGTATCCGATAAAAGAAACCTCTACAAGATACGTTCCGTTTTGAGGTAATTTTATTCTGTATAACCCATTATCATTTGCATTATCTCCAACCTGATTTTTTCGTATATATACAGAAGCTCCTACAACAGGTTCATTTGTCTTTTTATCTACGATTCGACCAGAAAGAAAAAAACTTGTGCCCAAGATATCATAGGGAAACAACATATTCCCATAATGACTAAAATTGTTTTTACTTTTCTACACAACATAGGTTTATAATAAAATTTTTTTTTAACATGCATATTATAGTTACATTGGAAGCTTTTAGATACATTTATCGTGTCAATATCAATCCAATTGCATAATTTACTATATGCTGTATAATATGCCTTTAGAATAGCTTCTTTACGTGAAAAAATGTCAATAGGAGAAAATTCTTTCTTATCTATACACGCTATCTCTTGGGGTGTACAAAAAAAAGAGAATATTCCTTTTTTGATAATATCGTCGTTTGATCTTCAATATCTACTCCAATACCCTTATACCTCTTTTTTTTTCTTTCCAACAGCAGCAACTGCTATTTGCATCTTTATGAGATATAGAACCAACTATGTCAAATGGCCATATTGGTTCACCATCTCTTCCTTTTAAAATGGGAACTATTTCCTTTTTGTAAAGTCTGTAAGGCACGATGTGCGGCACAACGTCCCAAAATATAAAGTTTTAAGACGTATTTCAGACCATTCTCTTTTTAATGAATATTTTTTCCTCATTAAAGAGATTATCTGAAGTAGCAAAAAGGACTATCTTCCACAATTTCTACTGCTATATCGGAAAAGGGTAATACAAGCATATTTATACATGCAATTCTATATAATTCATTATCAACTTAGCTAATTCCGCATGATATTTTGTAATAAGAACATGCCCTCCTGGCAATTGGTGGAAAGAAACTTTCTGAAAGTAATTATTCCATAGATGTTGATTGTTTCGAATTGTAGGCTCATCCTCTCTACCGACGATGGAACATAATGGGGTTTTCAATTTACAATCAAGAAACTTGTAATTTACCATTGCTACAGTATTCATTCTCAACTCATGCAAATATTCATGTTTTTCTTCATCTGATAAAGTTGCGATCAATTCTTCATTCAACAGATCTTTTGCACGTGAATAATCCAAAAGGGCATTATCGTCATTTGAAAAGAATTGCATTAAGTCATCACGCAATGTAGGAGGAGTTCCACCAATCATTATAATACCCTGTATCGGAATATTTTCTTGTTCAAATCGTTTACAGATATCATAAGCAATATAGCAACTGTAAGAATATCCCATGATAAACAAAGGAATCTCTTTATCAGCCTCTTTCAGTTCATTGGCTAATAGCGCACCAACTTCTTCTACAGAGGACTTTATCTCACGTCCATCTCCATGTCCCGGATATTGTACTGTATATAAGTTGATTTCTCCGGTAAAATCCCCAGAAAATGTACTATACATACCAGGGGTTCCTGCTGCATATGGAAGACATATAAGTTTTGCATATGGAGTAGAAACCTTTTTCATACAAATGAGATTCTCAACTTTATTATTCTCTATTTCTTGTTCAAGCAGTTCGGCTATCGTAGGTTTATCGAATAAATCTTTTTAATTTGATGTTGGTTAATCCGACCTCCTTTTAATTCTTTTATTAACCTTACAGATCGGATAGAGTCGCCTCCTATATCCCAGAAATTATCAAATACACCTACCTCTGGTATCCCTAATACCTTTTCCCAGATTAAGGTTATTTGTTTTTCCCTTTCATTCCTTGGACCTACAATATCCCTTTTAACAAAATTTTGTTTCTGATTCGCAATATTGGGTAATTGCTTCTTGTCTGTTTTTCCATTGGCAGAAATTGGAATCTGCTCTATTCTAGCCATTGCGGAAGGTAACATATAGTGAGGTATCTTCATTTGCAGAACAGACATTATATCCTTGTATTCTAAATCACAATTATTTGCTGTAACATAAAAAGCTACAACTACAGGCTGTTTGTTTACATCATATTGAATCTCTGCACAAGCCTCTGTAATACCTGATACTTTTAATAAAGCATTCTCTATTTCTCCTAATTCAATTCTATACCCTCTGACATTTACTTGAAAATCTTTACGTCCTACAAATACAATATCGCCAGTTACAGTCATCTTTACAACGTCTCCTGTATTATATACAATTCCTTCATGAGTAATAGGATTATTGATAAATACAGATTTCGTTTTCTCTTCTTTATTCAAATAACCACATGACACTCCCTCGCCTCCAATATAAAGGATACCAGGAACTTCTGGTAGTGTATATTCTAAATTATCATTTAATACATATACTTGTGTATTATAAATCGGTTTCCCTATTGGAACTATATTTAAATGACATTTGCCGTCTTCTTCAATCGGGATAGGATAAAAAGTGGAAGCCACCGTTGTTTCTGTAGGGCCGTATTCATTAATAAATTTTGTGCAAAGGATAATTTTCTAACCACCTGTTTATATCCGAAACATTGATAATTTCAGCACCCAGCATAATAGTCATATTGGGTGATAGGTTTACAGGTCTCTCCAAAAATCCCAACATATTTACCAACATTGAAAAATGAGAGGGAGTTACATTCAAAAAATTGATTTTTTCTTCATCTATAAAATACAGAAGTTTCTCTATATCTTTAGTTGCATTATCGGAAAGAATGTGTAAAGGAAAGCTCCGGCAATGAAAGGTAGCCAATTAGAAGTAACAGTCATATCAAAGGAATACGATGTTATTAAAGCAAACCTGTTATTACAGTTTACATTAAACGCTTCTTTCTCATAATTCAAAAAATTGGATACATTTCTATGCCTAAGCATTGTACCTTTAGGTTGTCCTGTTGAACCAGAAGTATAAATCATATAAATCAAATCATCAGGGGAGTATTACAAAGGTACTATATTATCCATAGATTGACTATTTATATCATTTACGGTGTATCGACGATATGTATCAGGTAAAAGGAATAGAATCATCATCAAGTAACACACAATGTTTAATGTTGGGGGTATATGAACTATTAATATTGTCTACATGTATTCCTTGAGTTACAAGAACTTCTGCTCCACAGTCATTTATCATATACTACTGTATTCTATCCGAAGGATAAGAAGGGTCAATTGGCACATACGCCCCACCTGCTAAAAAGAATTCCAAGTTGTACTATAGGCAAATCAAGCGTTCTGTTCAGTAATAAAAGCAACCTTAGAATTTCGTACCACTCCAAGAGAACGTAAAAATGCGCCATCTGATTAGCTTTTTCCAAAACTCTGTATAAGTTAAAAAGAAACTCCTTGATAAGAGATCGCCTCTCTATTAGGATACAAATCTACAGTATTACTGATCTGTTCATATATTGTTTTAAGAGGATAAGCATGTTCTGTTTTATTTGTTTGCTCCAATAATTTTATATAGAAGAGGGAGTATATTTGAACATGAACGCTCTTCGTATCCCTTAGTGTTTGTATCATCTACCAATTGGTTAAGCATAGACGTGAATTGTTCAGAAAGTAGTTGTATGTATTCCGCATCAAATAGCTCACGAACATAATTCCAATCAAAACACCATTTATTTTCCCATGTATACATAACAAGGTCTATATAAGTACCAGGTGCACCTGTCTGTACTTTAGGCGCACCAATTGTCAAATATCTAGATGAATGACTGATACCTTTGGGAAGCATATTGATAGAATTACTAAAAATAATTGCACTCAAAGAGCTTTGTTTTAAGCCTTCCTGTTCTGCGATTTTTCTGGACAATTCTATTGAAGATATTGGATACTCAAGCATGGTTCGTACAAATTGTTCTATCTTACGTGCAATAGAAACAATCGGTTCTTGTGGAGATGTTTGGATACGGACAGGGAAAATATCAAGAAAACTACCTATTATATTTTTTTTTGCATTAGGTAAATGCTGTTCCCTGTTAAATACAGGCATGTTGATAATGAGATCATTTTGTCCAGACCACAAAATTCATCAGTTTAAAATAGCATGCCATAAGTAAGGAATTAAGGCATATACCAGAAGTATGAGAACTGATTTCAAGAACTTTATTCATCAATAAAGAATCCAATTCCGTATGTAAGGTATTAAAATGGACTTTATTTATTAAAGATGGCTGACATTTCGTGGGAATAGATATTTTCTCTGGTAAATCTTTAAACACCTTTAGGGCAAAATCCATTGCATTCTGATATCGCTTTGTTTGCCTTCTGAATCTCTCCACAAAAACATAGTCAGAAAAAGTTAGACCTTTTTTTTCTTGTTCAACAGTTATTTCTTTACCAGCGATAAACTGATCATAAGTTGATGTTAATTCTTGAAGGAATTGAAAAAAAGCTGAAACCATCAATTATCTGGTGATCAATATGTATAATTAATTCATGTTCATCTTCCCCTGTTTTATAAATATTACAATAGAATAAAGGATACTCTTTTTTTTAAGGTCAAATCTGTGATCATGATCTTTTTCGTCCTTTTGTAAAAAGAATGTTTCCTGTTGTTCTTTGTTCATTGAAGTTATATCTTCATAAGAACTTTTAAATGTCGGATATTCAGGAAGAGTTATCATCTCAGGTTTATCCGACTCTTCGGAAAGAATAGAATGTAACAATGGATGACAGTTAATAATGTGATTTAACGTCTTGTCCCAACATGCTGGATCAAAAAACCTTTCAATTGTGTCCGACAAATGATATAACAACTTAATCCTGTCGGTTCATTACGGATAAAACTTTTACTGTGATAGAATAATGTTTCTTGAAATCCATTAACGGAAAAAGAATACCCCTCTGGAGTTGCATAGCGTTCCTTAATGGTTTGTGCTATATCTCGTATACAAGTTTTATCTTTTTATATCATCTAATGTTATTTTATCAAAAAAAACTTCAGTTAAGCGCTTCATCATTTGATATACAGCGGCAAAAGAAGTCACTTTTAGTTATAATATTTTCTGTATATTGTATTTCTAAAGAGGGAATTCCTATTTCTTCGCTGATAAACTCTCGAACTAACAGTTCATATTCATTTAAAGGAGATTGAAGTTCTTTTAATAAATATTGTTCAAGATAATGTTTTTTTGAGAGACTAAGGTCGGATATTTATAGAAGAAACTATTTTCTAATTTAATATTTAACAGTTCTTCAAGTTTAGAAACAGCCATCATACTGCGTATTGAGTCTCCTCCTAAAGAAAAGAAGTTATCTTCTATATGAATGAGGTTTGTTTTTTAAAACTTCTGACCATATTTTTTTTGAGAACCAATAAATAATCCATATTATGAGATTCTTTGTTTAGTTTTACAATTGATTTATTATACTGTCCTTGCTCAAAAAAAATACTTTGCCATAGATCGACGTTTTATTTTAGAGCTAGAAGTTCTGAGTATTTCTCCTTTTTTTTATCTTTATAGAGTATTCTGGAGCAAATCCAACTTTGTCTGCTAGAAATGCGTTACATTCATTTATTAATTGTCTTATTTGTTCTTCCGACATTTTTCTTGATAATACAAAGAAATGAAGTACAATTTCACGATTTTCTGTAGAAGAATAAAAAGATGTAAATACAGTTTTTTCAATTGAAAGACCAAATTTCTCTAAGACACAATTTTCTAAATCAAAAGGATGAAAGTTTTGTCCATTTACTATAATTGTTTCCTTTTTTCGACCTACTATATAAAGAATATTGTTATAATCAAAAAAAGCCCAAATCTCCTGTACTTAACCAACCGTCTTTTAATACTTCATCTGTTGATTGTATGTCATTATAATAACCAGACATGACACAAGCGCCTTTTACTTGAATCTCTCCTAAATTTAAATTATTTTGAGGAATACCGTCTTTAACAATGCGTACTTGTAAGCCTGGTAATATTCTACCTGCACTAACAAATTCACAAAAATCTTGTTGTTTATCGACTAATTTGATAATCCCTTCATAGAACGCCTCTCTATTTATTCTTATATTTTTATTTCCATAACCCGGTAAACAGGAAGAAACAATCAATGTTGTTTCAGCCATTCCATATGAAGGGCGGAATGCATTTCGATTAAACCCAAGTTGAAAAAGGGGGGATAATCGGACGTATAAATTAGATGGAACCATTTCTGCTCCAATTGAAAGAGTCTTCACTTGAGATAAATCCAATTCTTTTTATGTCATTAGATTGTTCTAACTTTTGAATTAACAAATCCATCCTGAAGGTGTCGTACCGCCACAAATACTTACTTGATATTCGGAAATTTTCTTTAGAAAAAAATCAAAGGATCTCTTAAAAAGGAAAAAGGCTCTATTTTTATTTCTGTAATTTGGTTATACAAACAAACCAAATGATTTCCAAATAGACCATAATCATGAAAATATGGCATCCAGTGAATCAAAGTATCTTCAGTTGTAATTTCATCCGCAAGAGTTTTTATTTTCAAATTAGTTAAAATATTGTTAAAACTAAGCATGACTCCTTTGGGTGCCCCTGTACTTCCTGATGAAAACTGAATAACACATAAATCTTTACTATCTCTTTTAGGTATGTGTAAAGAATAATCTTGCAACAAATCCAATTGTTTCATAATATCTTCAACACACACAGCTTTTATGAAATGAAGATTTATAATATTCAAATAGATTAATATCATTTGTTATAAGTGTAACTACACCTAATATATCAATTGCATTCTTTAGGCGTTCAAAAGCAATAGAGTTCTTATTACTGAATTGTACAGAAGGCATTAAAACGGGTATACAACCTGCCATAACACATCCCCAAAATAATAATATAAAATTTTCGGATTTTTCAACAGAGATTATTATCTTACTGACAGGCTTTACTTGATAGTAAGATTTTAAAATAAAAGCTATTTTTCTAGATTTTTCTCGTAACTCTGAATAAGTTAGAAAAAGATCACATTGACTATTATTTACAATAACAATTCCTTTTGTCGGCACTTTATGTGCTGCTTCTTCCAACAATTCATATAGGTTTTCCATCTTGCTTTATTTTTTGCCCGCAAAGTTCGTTTGTTTAGCTAAATCCATCAATACCAATTATTAGGTATTTTTAATAAATTGTTGTATGCATATAATATTACTTAAATTATATATTTCTATTTATTGTGTGTAGCTATCGTATTAGTAGTCAGTTGATATTAATTTATATTAGATTGTTATACATAATCATTTATGATAAGGAAATATTACCTACAAAGGGGTATTATATGTATTTTTACCTTCCTATTTTTTGTAAAATGATAAGTTCTTTATATCTCATAAATAACTATTGCTTCTTTATTAAGACCTAGAAATCATCACATTTAATATATTACTGATACGCAATGCTCTAAAAATATTTAGTTATTTACTATAACAGTCAATGTATATTTCAGGTATACCTGATAATCTTCCATTATCATCTGGTCTATTACTGCCAACGGAACGTCCTTGTTATCCCGGAATCATTTGAAGGTGCTGCCGAGTGCGGTATGGTAGTTCTTGGCCGTACCGATGTGATTTAATTGGCAGAGTCGCTCGATGAGATTCTCCATGAATATAAAAAGGGTATTTTCTTTTGTGCACCGGAACTCCATAATTATATCTTCAGATGAATAACCTCGTCGTAGCAGATCGAATCTTTCAATAATCCTGTTCAGCTTTTCCAAATTCTCCTCCAGTTTTCGATTATTGTCTGAATAACGGTTATCCGTTCGCCAGCCGGTGCCGAAACAGGTCTTGACTGTTTATCATCCCATTCATGAGAGAACACCTTATAACCGGTTGTGATTTGCCTGACGACACGGCGGTGAGTTACAAAATAAACGATAGTGCCCGGACGGCCTTCGACTGTTGACGGGCGGAATTTCACCTTTACTGTTGTCATACTTATATTTATTTAATTGGTAATGTTTCATTCTCGTCTTAACTTGCGGCATATAAAAATGGTCAACGTGACACAGACAACGAGAAAAGCAGCGGTACGAAGCCGAGTACTTCCCACAGCAATATGCTATGTATAAGACGAGCGTTCGCGGCGCAGGTACAAACGAAAGCCGCCGCGAGGGAGATGATTGCTCCTCTACCATACACCAGAAAGCGGTTGCGGAGATAAGCACACGGTCATTCGCCGAGAGGCGTCCGGCTAGCCTTGCGCATTCCCGTTCCATCCTGTCGGCCATCTTCCGGCAGATTTTCTCTCCCTCCTGTTCAAGCGTCTTTCTCGCTTCCTCGCCGAGTGTGACCGTGCTTGCCCCACGCAGGGAAGAAACAGCCCCGTCCATTTTGGGCAGGGCTTCCGAAAGTCTGTTTTCGAGCTTTTCCACGTTGGCACTAAGAATGCGGACAGCTTCATAATTGTTTTTCAGCGCATCGATTATGCGGTCTTGCTCCTGCATTTTTTCGGCAGTCGGAAGTGCCCCGTCTATTTCCGAGAAATCGAATTTTTTATTCATAGGCTGTTATCTTTTTCGTCCTGTCTTCGGTTTCTTTCCGATTACCCTTGCCGCTTCACGGGCGCACCGGCGTGCCCATTCCCGTTCGTCCTCGTCCTCGCGTCTTCCCCAAGGCAGGTCGTTGGAACTGCCGCCACCACCTCCCGAAGGAACCGCCGGAGTATCGAGCATCCCGACGAAAAGTGCCGCAGCCATGTCCGTGAGGTCACGGCTGTTGGCTGTCTCCCCGGTAGTCGAACTCGTCATTGAATACGTCCAACGCTTCATCGGGAATGAAGAACCGGCGGCTTTCCCCGTCGATGTCGATATGGTACGGGCTGGTACCGGGACGATAGCCGGTGTATTGCGGAACCGGTGTCGTTCCTTGTGCGTGAACCGGAATCGTCCGGGGTGTAGTCGGTATAGATTTCCCTGCGGCGGGCTGTGTCGAAACAGTCCTTGTCTTGGGAGCCGCGTGCAGCTTTTTCCACGTGCTTTCAAGTTTGGTCGCCATGAGGTTGCGCCCCCTGCCGAGTTCGGAAGCCTTGTATCTGGCGTTGCCTTTCTTCAGCACGTAACCGCGCAATATCTTCTTGTTGTCGCGCAGCTCCCAAAACTCATATCCCTTTGCTCCGAGTTGGCCACGTACTCGTCCCATGACCAGCTTTCCATGGATTGCAGGGTTTCCATGCAGTCCCGGTTCACCTGCCCGATGTTCGTCTCACGTACTTCGGCGGCAGTCGTCCAGCCCCGTTTCAGGGCCACACGCTCGGCTGCCCGCTGTGCCCGCAGGTGTATGTCATGGTCGTTGTTGATATTCCCCCGTTCGTCGATACGGCAGAACGCACCGTGAAGGTGGGGAATGCCGCTCTTGGATTCCAGATGCAGCCACACCGTGCCCTTGCTGCCTTTGAGGGCGGTTTTCGGGGAATAGGTCTTGCCGTTCTTGTCAAGCAGTTCGATGTTGTCGAACTCATCCGTGAAGTCGTCCCACAACCTTTGCCAGTCGTCGATGGTAAAGTCTTTGGTGTGTTCCGGCGCAGGGCTGACCTCGATGCGGATGACGGAATTTTTGACCCGTTTGGACTTCTCCAGCGTCAGCCGCATAGAATCCCATATACCCGTGGCATCCAGACCGGGCGGCAGCAGATTGTCCCCCACGTGGAAGATGCGTTCGGGATGTTTCTTGTTCCTCGATTCTCCCGTGATGTACCTGATGTCATTTATCCCGTGGGAGATGGATTTCGCTTTCCCTATCATGGCTCGTCCTCCCTGTCTTCACCGTTCCTTGTCCCGTCGGGCAGGCGGTTGGAAAACCGTACCTTGTCGAGCACGTCCGTGACACGCTCGGCCAGCCTGCCGAGTTCGCTTGAGCCATTCGAGCATGAAAGGGTAACTGTTAAACATCTGTCTGCGCTTTTCGGGGTTCATGCCACGGAGCGCGGACGTGTAGTTCACGAGGTCGCTGCGGCATCCTATAAGGGTCTCCATGACCGCCTCCTGCCTTGCCGTCAGCCTCGCTTTCGGCCTGTAGTTGAAAGCTCTTGCCAGCACGTAGCTGCTGACGGTCATGCCGCACTCGGCGGCAAGGCGGCGGATGTACTGTTTCTGTTCCACGGTGACTTTGGCTCCGATGTATTCGGTGCGGCTGCCGCCGGACGGAAATGATGTGTCTTGCTTATTGTCTTCTGTCATAACTGTTGTTTTATAAGGGTTAAGCGGTGCGAGCCTGCGAGCGCCGCCACCGGCGAACTGCCAGTGAGCCGCGAGAGCGCCAAGGGATGACTGACCGAAGGAGGTGATACCTTGGCATATCTCGAAACTGAAAGACGTTTTCACCTCTCCTGCGGCGTGCCTCCGCTGCCGGATAAAATGCCATTCAAAGGCCGTTCAGATGCCGTTCGAATACCATTCAGGGCGGGATTGCAAAGGTTTACGACGTGGAAGTTCTGAAAGTCCGTCCATTCCTCGACACAGGTCATGGAAGCGACGGAAGCGGTTTTGGAAGCGTCCACCGCTATCATGCCCAGCTTTTCCATCGTTGCAAGGAGATTGCGGATTCTTTTTCTCCCTATGTTCCATTCCTCCGCGAGTCTGGTTTCCGAGAACTGGAACTGTCCGGGCTGCAATTCCTGCGGCCTGCGGAATGAATCGCCCCTGCCGGGGGACAGTCGCATCCGTGAGAGCAGGTCATAAAAAAAGAGTATGGTTGCCGATTGTATTGCCGTCGTCATCTTTCGTTGTCCCTCCGAGCCATTCGATTGCCTCTGCGGTAAAGTGGATGCGGACTGTACGGAAGCCCTGCGGCTTTTTGAAAAGGGATGTTTCCTTGTTCCTCTTGTTTTCTTGCATAATTCAATAAAAAATAAGGGAATGGAGTATCGGAAAACCTACAACAGTTTCAATGAGATAGTGCGTGCGGGAGTTTCCTTGTCCGTCCGATACCCCGTTCCGGTTTTGACATCAGTTCCGGTTCACGTTGGCGGCGGGTTGGGATTGCAGGTGTCCCCGTGCGTCCTCCACCGCCTTGAAGTCGGAAGAGATTTTCATCAGCACGATGCTGACGCGGCAGAGCTGGCCGATGTCAACGAAATCCTTGACGGCTTCCAACAGTTTTTGCGCACGTTCCTGACGGTGTTTCATCACGGCCTCGTTACTTGTTCCGTTTTCTTTGGCAAGCCCGTGATTGAGAAAGCGGTTGACAGCCAACATGTCCGTCGCCTCAATCGTTGCGGTATCGCCGTTGCCCGTCCCGTAACCGACCATTACCCGTATGGAATCGGCCTCGTAGGGGAACAGCCGCGAAGAAAAGTCCAGAATGGTCTGTACCTTCGCGCTGATTACGGGTCTGCTCTTTCTTTCTCTGTTCCTTGTTCGGGGATTCCTGAACCGTGGCATTCCTGATACCCGGTTCCATGTTCTTTGAATTGTCCATAACTGCATTGTTCTAAAAAAGGTTGATGAATCATTTGTTTTTCTCATGTGTTACCAGATAGTGGGATGCCTCGCTGTCGATCTCGACCTGCGATTTCACCCGTACCCGTTTCAGCCATGCGTCGAGGTCTTCCTTGGCGAAGAAGCACAGCTTGCCGCCCGGCTTGTAGTAAGGGATTGCGCGGCGCATCATCATCTTGTAGAGATAGCTTGGCTTCAGTCCGAGGTAACGGGCTGCTTCCGTGGTGGTCATCAAATTACGTTCACTTTCCATATACGTTCATTTTTATTGTTACTTGTACTTTCGTAGAATCGGAATCTGCTGTTTTTCAGACTTTTTCCTTTCTTCTGTTTCCGATGCAAAGTTAAGTTTGCTCCAAGGTGGGCCAATGGGGGACGAATGGGGAAAGTGCATGAAGAAAAAATGCGCCATACCGTTGTGTATGAACGGTATAGCGTATAGCTATAATGGGAAGATACCGGGCTGAATGGGGAAACGACGGGCGGTTATGGGGTACCTTTCAGCCGTCTTGCGTTTTCAACGGCCTTGTCGATGGATTTGCGGAAATCTTGATTCTCTTTGGTGGCAGCATTGTTGCAAAACATCGCTGCGGTGCTTGTCGTAGTAGGATTTGGATATGCCGCAGCGTTTCAGGAACTCTTCCGCCCACAGTTTCCGCGCTCTCGCGGCCTGATGGTACGGGCGATGGAAAACACCATGTAACAGATGCGAAGGTTCTCTTTCGGGCGCACGATGACCTCCCCGTTCGGTGGGTTTCAGGTTCAGGAAGTTCACGAAGTCGCTGCCCGACAGATACTCGAACTGACAGTCGTTGCACACTTCGTAAATGAACAGGCACAGGGCGAGGTCAACGGTATCCATCCATGCGGTGGTCTCTTGCAGCAGGCCTGCACGGTTCATGGGTTGCCCTCCTTCACGCGTCTGATGTCGGAGATGATGCTTCCGGCGATTCCTTGCAGACGCCCACCAGCACGTCGAGGAATACCGGTTTGAAGCACCAGACACAGAAATTCCGGTCACGCTCCTGCTGCCATTCCTTATATGATAGGTTTGCGTGTGCATGAGCCTGGTCATCCTTTGCTACCCGCACTCCGTGTGAGCGACCTGTATTCTTCCGAATCAGAGGCAGGAAATCCAACCGGTTACTCATTGCCGAATACTCGCGCCAAAGTTCTGTGGCGGCTGTTTCGCTTCCTCGTACCGGTGTTCAAAGGGGCTTAGATATTCCTCGAAAAAGGGCTTCAAAGTTCACTGTCTGCAACGGTGTCCTGTCGAGTGAAAGGTATTTGTTCGTTTCCGAAAGAAGGGAAGAAGAAAAGTCCAGAAGTTGTCCGGGGTTCTCCTTTACCAGACAGGCTGCCTCCTTGACAAGAAGGTTCGTGTCGTTGAAATCCTGATAGAACAGGGACGGCGGCAAGGCCTGTTCAAAAGACAAGACGCCTTTGTCCGTAAGTTGCAAGAAGCGTGTTCACTTCGTGCAACCGTTGTGTTATTTGCCGTATCATCATAATCGTCAGGAATTGAAAAGGTCGTCCATCGTCACCTCGCTGTGGACGATGCTTCTGTTCTTGCCATTGGCCACACCATACGTCGTGATAAAGGTATGAACCAGTGTCTTGTTGGTCTTGGTAAGTTCCCTGAACAAACCGGAAACGGTCACGCAACCGGCGTTCGTATTCGGGCTTGATACGGTATGTCCATGCAGAATTTCATCTCGCACAGGTGTATGATCCGGTCAGCCCGCTCTATTATCATGTCTATTTGTCCGCCGGGCATTCCTTCCTCCTTATTGGGCTTGACCTGCCATGTGGACAAGGATGTAGCCATGCCCCTTATTCCCAAAGCCGACTTGATCTGTTTATGATGTCTCATGCAGACAAAAGTTCGAAACTGCTACCCATCCAGTCGAATACATTTCCGGAATCAAGATGATTGCTCCACCATTCATCATCGTGTGAGAGGTTGTCGGCAAGGAACTTGAAATAGAACAGCGAAAAGAAATCCGTAAGCCTGTAAACGGCTCCGCGACGTTTGTTGCCGTACTGAAGCCATTTCTCTATCATATCGGACCTTTCAAGGTTTTTTATCGCCTTGGTTATGTTGCTGCTCTTCGATGATAGTGACTGGAATATGTCCTTGCTTGTCATTCCCGATTCGTGTTCGCTGAGTAGTTGTACGATTGACGTGTACAGGTCGGCATTGTCGAAAAGGGGCGTTGTATAGCTCCTCGAACTCCAGTTTCAAAAGTGCGCCTTCATTGAAAAAACAGCCGGTCTATATTCTGGGAAAGGCTCAACGCGGGGGTCAAGAAGGCTGTAATAAAACGGAACACCGCCAAGCACCATGTATGTCTGGGTAAGCTGGTAACGATCCCATTCGATGCCTCTGGTAGCGAGATACCGCTCCGTCTCATTCAGGGTGAACGGGGACAGATGCAGGTTACACGTCACTCTGGCATGGAGGCCTCCCTTGTTGGCGACAATCTTGTCTTTTTCATCCATGAGGTCGCGGACCCCGTGGCGATAAGCATGATGTTCCGCTGTGACATGGCCCAGCCGTTCCAGAAGTTTTCAAGGGCCGACACGAATATGGATTTTCCCGAATCCATCCAAGGCATTTCATCTATGAACACAATCCGTTTACGGTCAGCGGGCAGGGACGACAGGTATTCTTCAAGGGCATAAAAGGCTTCATCCCAGTTGCTTAAATGGGAGAACTTTTTTCCCGAATAACTGTTGAGCACATTCAGGAAATTGTTCAACTGTCTGCGGGTGGTCATTCCATGCGCACCGACATATTTGAAATCAAACTCCCGGTCGAAAAAATTTCTTCAATCAGGAATGTCTTTCCGATACGCCGCCTGCCGTAGACTATGACCAGGCTCCGATCTGTCCGAGTTCAGGCATCTTTCCAGTTCCGCGTGTTCTTTGTCGCGGCCAATAAGTTTATCCATACTTTCATGTTTTGATGCAAAATTACGCATTTGGAATTGCCCAAGCAAATTTTTAGAACCACTTATTTGATATTATCTATGAAATATTACGCTGTAAATTCAGATATAAGGTTTTGTGAGGTTTATGAACTGCGTCCATAAATCTGAAATTATCTATCTAAATCAAGAAGATAAGTTCAGGTTTATGTATCTGATAAACAGGATATGCCGAGTTTTGACCTCTTCGGATTGAAATCTGGCCGGAAAGGTCAAAATTCGGCAATTATTCAAATAAGGCTGAAAACGGTGGTAATGGAGTACAACGCAGGATGTCAGCCAAATACGTTATCAACCAGATTCACCGCTTCAACTTTCTTGCTGTCAACGATTTTCGCGTAAATCTGCGTAGTCTTTACGTTGGCATGGCCGAGCAGTTTGCTCGTGGTATAAAGATCCGCACCGAGGGGTAAGCATCATTGTGGCGAACGTGGGCGGCTCGTGTGATAGGTGATTTTTTTTTATTGATTCCTGCCGTTGCCATCCATTTGGCCAGTACCTTGTTGATATTGGGTTCTGCCGGAGTCCGGCAAAGACATGCAGCCCGTCTTCTCCGCACCGTTCCTTTCAGGCAGCCAACGGACGGCATGGCGGGAAAGAGGCAAAAATCGGTGTGGTAGTTTTTTGCATCACGGTTGACATCCGGTATTGTTCCCCGTCCTGAACAATATCTTTCCATCGTAAGGCATAAACATCGCTCAACCTCAAACCGCAGTAACAGGCGAAAAGGTAGGCACGTTTCACGCTTCGCGGGGCATTCCGTGTCAATCAGAACTTTTATTTCGTCAATGGTCAGGTATTCCCGTTTGATTCCGGCACCTTGATACGTTCTGTGGCTGCAGGGTGTCATTATCGGGTTCTCCGGGATAACCTCGGCACGGACGGCGGCGTTGAGTGCGGTGGAGAATAACCCACGTAGTCCGCTGCACTCTTTGGGTGAAAGCGGCTTGTCCCACCGGGTCTTGTAGGTGTGCTGAATCCAGTCGATGAAACCCAGACACCAGTCCTTGTCAATCTCTCATCTTCACCTTTTTTCTTGTAAAGGGAAGTAACCGGCAGACTGTTCGTAACAGTTTTCAGTCCTCTCGCGCCTTTTCGTTCCTGTTCGGCAAGATAGGCTTCCATCCAGTCGCTGTCCAGTAGCATTTTGGAACGGACCGGATGTCTTTTTTTCAGTCCGGCCTTCGAGTGAGTCAGTTCGATGATGCGTTTTGATTTGATGGCCTCTACCGCCGCTTTTTGTGGCCCGGTTCTGCTCCTTGACCATAGGATTGATTTCCCGGGCAACAGGTACAGTTTCAAGAACTCGTAACTGCGTTTTCCGTCAACATAGATGTCGAGATAATAGGATTCCGAACCGTCGGCGAGCTTCTTCGTGCGCACCTTTTACCGGTTCCTTGAGTCTGGTCGATTTCTTTGTTGTTGCCATATATAATAATGTATTTAGAATGCGTCGTCAACCAAGGTGATTGCATCGTCCTTTTTCTTGTCTACTATTTTTGCATAAACCTGTGTGGCACGCACGGAACGGTGGCCGAGGATTTTGGAAACGGTATAGATGTCCGCCCGAGCGTCAGCAGCAGCACCGCACATGAATGACGCCGCGTGGAATGTCACGTTCTTTCTTACGCCTGCCTTATCAGCCCAGTTCTTGAGACTGACACAAAGGTTGCTTGTATTGGGCAGCCCCTCCAAAGACAAGGCCATCCGGTGTACAGCCATTACGTTCCGGCAACCATTTTACCGCTTGGGACGAAAGGGGGATATAAACGGGATTGGTGGTCTTTTGTCATTACTACCGACACGAGCCATTGCCCGCCTGATATGGAAATGTCACGCCAACGCAATTTCCGTATGTCACTGATACGAAGTCCGCAAAAACAGGAAAACAGGTATGCTCAAGCCGTACCTGCTCGTTAAAAAAATGGCGTGGCTATCATTTTTTTTATCTCCTCGATGGTCAGGAAAATCCTGTTTGCTTCGGGAACTTTTTGATTTTCTGGTCATCTCCAGTTTGTAACAAGGGATTTGATTCAATCAGTCTCCTCACGTGCAGCCTCGTTCAAAGCGGTACGCAAAGTGGTATAATAGAATGAGCCGTCTTGGGAGTAAATCTGTTTTCCCCATGCGGTCTTGCAGGAAGAACGAAGCCAGTCGATATAATCAATGTAAAACTGTTCGTCCACATCACAGAGCCTGACATCTGCACGGAATTTCAGCAAGTTTTTACGGGCGTTGTCGATTCCGTTCAGGTCGCGTGCTTCCCGGTGTTCGTGGTTCTTGGTGGACAATGGTCATCCAGTCGGACAGCAGCATATCGGAAGATTTGCTTTCCGGTACTGTTCCCACCTTCGCATTGAGCAGGGCTTCTGTCCGTTCTCGCTGAATATCTTTCCTGCCTCCAGGGTGTTCCGCATTTTGCCGCCTTGCTTTGGCAGATGCTTCTCCGGCATGAGGTAGAGTTGCAGAAATCTCGTACTCATGCCCGCCGTTCCACACTACGGTCAAGAAACAGGATAAACGTCCGTCTCGCCAGTTTACGGTGACGTAATCCTGAATCCGAGATTTATTAATGATTTTTTCTTCCCATTGTATATCAATGATTTATATCCATACAAAGGTAACAAATAATCCGGATATAAGTATCGTTTTTAGGTAACAAAAATGTC
>VOFK01003261.1_pt1 | contig 44644 bp, 49 predicted proteins | sample 5384121 | NCBI WGS metagenome assembly VOFK01 (sample SAMN12384730, study PRJNA508395) | human gut metagenome | isolation source: healthy gut J | host: Homo sapiens | reverse complement strand
ACATACTTGGCAATCTCCTCCGTCACTGTGGTAAGCGCGGTCGTTCCTGCCGAGTAGTCGCCGGCTGCGTTCTGTGCCATTGCTGCGGTGGTGCCGACAAGCAACATCAGGGCGAGCGTTTTCATGCGCTGTGAAGAGAAGAATCCCTTCACCTTCTTGTTAATCCTTTCAAACATTCTTTTTACCTTTTAATTTGTTACACTTTGAGTTATCTTATCTCGTATCACCTGTATCTCAAATCTGATAACCGAAGAAAGCGGGGAAGACGATGGTCGCTCCTATGAGGAACAGGCAGGCTCCCACCAGCATCATGATGTTCTTCTTCACTCCTTCTTCGCCCGTATTCATCTTTATATATATCTGCAAGGCGCTGACTATGACCACGATGCCCGCCACTGCATAGCACAGATAAACGATATAGAGCATCATCGTCACGGCATAGTCATGGGCACTCGCAAGTGCGTCCGCTCCCCAGCTGTAGTCCACGTTGCCACACTTAGCACTGGCCAGAGCTGGGGTTAAAGCGGCATATAATGATAGAAATGCACTTCTTGTTTTTGACATCATATCTCATTATTGAGTGATTCCACCTTGACCATGTCACGTCCATTGTGACGAAGACCGCGGGCGATGATGGTGTTGTTCAATTCTTCCGAATACATGGGGTCGGAATAGGTGGTATTCACTTCCTCCATCTTCTTCTCGATTGCGCTTTGTATCTTTTCAAGCACATGAGGCTTGCTCTCTTCCGCAGTGGCGGCTGCCTCCTCTGTAGGCTCTGCAAGCTGCTTCTCCTCGTAGGCTGTCTCATATTGGTTGTCGCCTACGCTGAAACCACCGTCGCTCTCGCTGACCGCTATCGACTCTTCCTCGTCGGTCATGTCACTGACATCAAACGACTCGCCCTGTGACTTCTCGTCCTTGGGCTTTCCGTACAGATCCTGCACGATGATGACCGTATAGTAGATGACATAGATTATGGTCACGACAATGGCGAATATTACAAATGACTTCATATTTTCAAGTTTGATTTTACTATGGTTTGGCTTATTGCCGATGCAAAGGAACTACCTTTTCTTCAATCTTAAACCGAAATGACTTTCCGCGGAGCCAAATCTTAACTCTAATTTTGATTACACTCGCAATCATACTCAAAAATCAAACTCGAAAGGCACAAAAAAAGCCCTTCCGATAGGGAAGAGCTTGTAAAGAGGGTGGATGAAAAAAATGTGGATGGCTATATGGTACTTGCCATGGGAGAAGTCCTGATGTTCGTTAGAGAAAACATAGCCCAACTGGTTGGACAAGCATTGGGTGTTGCCTATCCTGGCATCGATGTTGGTGTGCGAATGTCCGTATATCCAATAGTCTATGCCGCTATCGGTGATATAGTCCTCCAACTCTACGGTGAACGCCACGTTTGCCTTGCTGCCTTGAAACTTTGGGTGGAGCATACGGAACGATGGTACATGATGGGTGACAACAATCTTATGGGCTGCTTGCGAATATGCCACTGCATCCTTGATAAAGGTGAGGCAACGTTCATGCTCAGCATTGAATTGGGCATGGGTCATCAGCTCACCTTTATATAATATACGGCGGAAGTCGCTTATCACTTGCTCGGTGAAGTAAGCGTCCTCCAAAGGAATCCTCGACCAAAGGGTGGAGAGGATGATGTCGGTGTCGCCAATCCTCGCAATACCGTTGTAGTGGCTGAATACATTGGGACGTACCTCCAAGAGATAGCCGTCGGGCAGTGTCGCCACATCATAATATTTGTAGAACTCATGGTTGCCCATGCAGCAATGCACCTCCTTGTAGTTCTCCGATGCCCAGTCCCAAAAGGGATGCTTGGAGTAGTTGTCATCGCCGAGATAGCCGATGTCGCCGGCAAGCAGCAGTATGTCGCCCGTCACCTCCAAGGGGTGGGCTTTCAGATACCGCCAATTGTCGGCAAACTCCAGATGCAGGTCGGATGCGTATTGTATCTTCATATTGGTCATGCTTCTATAAACAATTCATCCAGTTGATCTAACAGTCCGGTCACAAATGCCTCGTCTTGACCGAGTGACTTTGACAATGGTTCTGCGAGAGTTGACCAGTCGGCTCTGATGGAGGCGACAAACTCCCTTATACATGCCACTATTGAAGCAGGAGCCTCAATGTTGTCCTCAGTCATTATGACCACATTTTTCAGGATGTCCGAACGGTGCTTCTTGATGTCTTTGGTGTTCACATGCTTGCCGTCCCGCTTGTCTGCCATGAGATTTAGGTAGGCTCTTGCCTTCAGTGCTATCAAGGCAGCGGAATTGGCATGGCGTATGCCATCAGTCAGTTGGCTGTGTGCGATAGTAAAGTGATAGTAATCATCGTCCATGATGATGGCACTAAGACTCGACACATCTTCATCGGTCGGGATAGGTTCTATGACAAATCCCTTTGGCTCTCCAAGCACGTCGGGGTGGCGTGACAGCAGTTCTATCATCTCGGGATAGCCGTCTTTACCATCAAGGAAACGATACATTTCATACCTTGGTGGCTCACCAGCCTCCTGTTTCCTCTTTTCAGGTCGATAGCCAGCCTCCCGCACAAACTGCCAGAAGCGATTGGCGAAAGCCTCGGTCATGTTCTCTACGATGACTATCATGTCGATGTCGTGTGTGGCGCGTGGACGCACCACGGTATTGGTCATGGTGATGTCACAGGCTGCTCCGCCTATCACCACATAGTTTTCTGAGTATTCCGCAAATGCTTCACGGAACTTGACTAATCCTTCCATTTCTGTTCACTGATTATTCGTTCTACTTCTTTTTCTACTCTCGGATCATCATCATCTCTCAACGAAAGGACAAGGGAAAGGCGATCAACCCACTGGCTTTTGTCGCCCATTTTGCTGACAACAGGGTATTTCCATACCTCTATGATATAGTTGCCGTCATAGATGTTGGGATTCTCCATGACATCAGCCGACTTGACGGCACGATATTCCTTGCTTGTCATCATTATCATCTCTTCCCGGTCACGATTAAGCATGGAATAATGTGCCAGGGCATTGATGCCGCATACGGGGGTATTCCGCATCCAAACGTATGTCATCGCAAAAGATGCGGTTCTCCACAGGTGACAGCAAGACGTTCTGAGCCTTGTCCCACAGTTCCTTGCCCTTCAACTCGAAGTGTACCACCTTGCTGCGCTGTCCGTTCTGAATCTTTTGACACAGTCCTACATCTTCAAGACAGGTGACACCCAACGTGACGCTTTCGTAAGAATATGGAAGCAACGGTGCAATATCCCTTGGCGACATTCCTTCAATACTGCCCACCTGTAGGTGATAGAGTAGTATGTATTGCGCCACAGGGGTCAATACTTCGGCAATCTTCCTGTTGCTTGTCTTCTCCAATGCTATGATGCCTGGCAGATGGGCATATTCCTCGGACATGACAAAGAAGACTCCTTTGTCTGCCAGTCTGTGTCGCTCGTAGGTGGGTCCGGGCGCAAGGATAAACACCGCAGGCAGTCCCAGGGCTTCGGTCAACCGCTTGCCCGTGATGGCGCAAGTCCGTGGAGAGGGATTGCCCTTCTTGGGCTCAACGAACAGCAGGGGCGTGCCTTGGTATGTGCCATCATAGAAACGGTATGAGAGTTTCTCGCCAACCGTGATGCCTTTCAGGCTTTCCTTGGCACGAGGTTCCACCTCAAAGCGTCTGCCCAATATCCTTATTTCTTTTTTCAATTCCATTCTGCTACATTTTAATAATGTATTAAAACGATGCAAAAATAAGGATAATAATTGAGAATCAAGCATGTTTGGGCGAAAAAGTGCAGATTTGATATGTAATTTCAATGCATTTGAGCCATTTTTGCATCAAATGATGGTGTTTTCGTCTTTATAATGTCATTCAGATGCCGTTCGTTTCTTCCTCATCAGATAGTCGTTGACATCCTTGTAGTCGGCATATCTGAAGGACTCGTCCGTCACCCTGTACTCGAATACATTGCTGATGCTCTCAACCGTCTTGCGTCCTGCCTGGTCGTTGTCAAGGAAGCAATGGATGTGGGTGTAACGGTCAAGGTAATGCAATGCCTGTTTGAGGTTGGCGACTGAGTTCAGTATCATATAGTCGCAAGGGCTTTCAACGACAAACCATCGGTCTTGCTGTTTAACGAGGGTCATATAAGCAAGGAAGTCCATGAAGCCCTCAAAGACCAGACAACCGTTTTGCCACTCGTTGAACGTATGGGCAAGCAGGGTGATGTCCTTATGCCCGATGCAGCCCTTGAAATAGGGATTGCGCACCTCATGTCCTTCACTCAGATTGCCAAAGGCAATGCCATAGTAATGTTTTTGCTCAACCTTGTAGTGTATCTCCCTGCAATACATCCTGCCAATGGTGATGTCTATCCGTCGGCTACTGAAATAGGACAGCAGAGAATGGTTGCTCAGTGGGAGCAGCTTCACATCGTTCATCTTGGTTGTCGTGTATTCCTTGGCTGCGATAGCGGTCTCGATTGCCTTATCCACAGTGGCAATACTCTTGGACGCAAGGTAGGCAAGGGCATCGGAAACGGATTGTTTGTTATACATACGCTTTACCAGCTCCACAAGGTCACCGCCCTCCTTAATGGCGTAGTCGTACCACAGGTTCTCCTTCTTGCTGACCTTGAACGATGCGGTCTTCTCGTCCCTGAAGGGTGACAGATACCAGTAGGCATTGCCCTTCTTCTTTTTCAGCGTTACATTCTCCTTGTCTAAGAAGTCTATAATGCTCAGTTTCTTCGATTGTTCAATATTCATTGTACTTTCATTTGTTCGGTTTTACTTTGTCCATGGAAACAGTTTACTTTACCCTTTCTCCTATATAGGCACACCCGTAAACTAAACCATTTGCTAAACTACTTTTCCGCTTCCCAATTCAGCCTCCGATTTCGGTTTACTGGCCTTATTTCTTATATATAGGTACGGACGTAAACTAAACTGGTTTCTGAACTGTTTTTATTCCTCTTCATGGAACAGGTCAATCTCGGCAGGTGTATATCCGAAATAGTAATGATTATCCCGCTTCACTATGAGCTTTTGCTCGTTAATCAGGTATTTCAGCATTTTGATGATGACGCTTCTGCCACGCTTAAAGCCAATGTCTGCATAGGCTTGCGTTAATTCCTCCACCATGCGATCGAATCCTTTGATAGGTTTCTCCTTGAATGCAGCCGTCAGCGCCTCGTTATGCTGTTCGGATGTCAAGTCTTGGTAAGTAAACCTTGACGGTTGCTTGTCACCTTCTTCCTTCTCCGGCGTGTGCTCGACAATCTCTGGCAACCCTTCCTCATTGACTGTAAAGGCAAACGGCTTGAACTCCTTCTCACGGATGTGCATCGCCTTCACCTCGCTGATGTCGGGATTGGTGGTGCTCTTGGTGATGACAAGCACCGTCTCTGCCTTGTTGTTCATCTCCGTACCGATATGCCCGCGCACGTTATTGTCGCCCTTGTTCTGATGCAATACGCAATGGATGTGCAGGTCATACTTTGATGACCATTCCATCATCTTGTTGATGACCTCGACCGATTCTCCCGCATTGTTGATGTCGAGAAGCAGGTCTCTGATTCCGTCGATGATGACCAGTCCATAGCTTTGGTCTTGGGCAAGCGCATAGTCTATGACCTCTATCCTGACGGAGGGCGTGTACTCTCTCAGACAGATAAAGTCAAGGTTCTCGTTGTCGATGCTTGTAGGTAGACCAGCGAGCTTCAGGATGCGCTCCAGCACATTATGGCAGTGATAGCGGCTCTGCTCCGTATCTACATACAGTATCTTGCGTTTCCCCTCTGGCAGACTGGCGCGATAGTTCAGTACCTTGCCGTTGGCGAGGGAAGCGGCTACCAAGGCAGACACGTTGAAGGTCTTTTTCGCCTTTGCCTTACCAGTAGAAGCACTGAAGTTGCCCAATGTGGCTATGCTGGAATTATCAACCCATATAATCTGAGGAGGTGTTTTATAAGTATCTGTTGCCTTTATCAACGATTCGCTCAATATGCGATTGAGACGCTGTACTCCTTCCTCTTTTTTTTGTTAGGCTGTACATGTTTGTTATTTTCTTCCATTTTCATTCTTTCGGATTATCAATTTCTATTTTCGTTACCATTCCAATGACCTCTTGTTTGTTTTGGAGCAGCCACTTGTCGATTTCTTCTCTATTAAAATACAGCATTTTTCCCCTTGGCTTATAGTGTGGAACTTCTTTTGCGGCTGTAAGTTTGTATAGCAGGCTTTCAGAAACACCAATATACTTACATGCTTCGTCAAACCCCAAGACGGTTTTGGTCTGCTTGACCATCTTCTCCAATTCCTCGATTCGCTCTATTAGTTTGTCAATAGGTCCCAAAGCCTCCAAACTGTCTTCTATTGCGACAATTCGCTCATAGAGTCTAAAATGTCTTTCATTCATGTGTCACGTACCTTAATTAAATTGTTTACAGACAGTAGCACGGTTATATTAGCCGTCTATTCTTTCTTTGTGTAGATAGTACATATTCCTCTGCTTCTCTTTGAATCTCGTTCTTCGATTTGCCCTTGGTTCCTTGAAGCCATTCATCTATCTCAGATTTGAGGAACATGATGCGTTTGCCTCTCTTGTGAAACGGTATTTCCCGATTGCTTGTCCAGCAATATATGGTATGCTCTACCGGATGTGTTGGGAGATAAGCACATAATTCAGCAACCGTAAACCATGTTTCTTCTTTTTCTGATTGAACAAGTTCATATATACCATCAATCTTGTCTTCTAATGATGACAGCTTTTTCAGTACCCCCGTTATAGCGTTGGGAATATCTTCAAATCTTATACTATTTTCTTCCATGCTAATTATTTTTTATGATTTTTGATGCAAAGTTATGGGGAGACTGTCACTAAATAGAAAAAGTAACGTGATAGTAAGGCAGTATCAACCAAACTATCACGTTTTTACTTTCATTTAGCAGAATTATTGTGATTTATTCCTCTCTTAATATCTGTTCGATGGATTTGCAGATGGCATATTGACTTGCTGTCATGGAAACGTTTCTTCTTATCCTTGAAAGAGAAGAGGAAAGACAACTTGAAGTTATGAATTTCTCTGTTCCATCCTTTTTGATACTGGTTAAGAAGCGACCTTCTCCCATGACATATTGCCAATTATTGTTTATCAAATGGTATTGAGCCATAGCGTCAAACAGTACGGCTACATTACGTACATTCTTTACACGGATAGATGCGTCCAAGTCGCACTTGAATAGGCGACACAACTCGCTACGCACATCACTGTTGTCGGCAAAATCAAATATGTCGTGACTTTGGACAAGTTCTACCAACAAATCCATCTGTCTGTCTGACAATTGGCATCCCAAAGTGAGGATGGACGATTTCTTTCGGGTAAGGATTGGCAGACCAGTACCCACATGTTGAAGAAACAACTCAATAAGTTCCTGCTTGGAATAATCTTCTTTTTTCTTGATTATTGACACACACTTAGAGTCTCTAAACAAAGTACCAATAATGCCAATTGCCATCTGTCGCGAGTTCTTACAACGTGCACAATCACAGTCAATATATTGGTGACTGCGCTCAAATAGTTCTATGAAGTACTCTGTCTTCATATGATTCTTTTCAGCTTGAAGATACCAACTTCTTGCGATCTCAAACAACTCATACAGTTCTCTGTAGAAGTCTTCTGTACACTCCACATGTTTGTGGACACGCTTGCTCTCTTCAAAAAAGAGAAGCCAAAAAGGCTTTTTTTTTCATTTTTATCTGTTTATTGTTATAAATGTTTGGTTTCCACGAAAGGTTAAAGTGCCAAAACAATAGCATCATTACATAGAATGTTGAAAATGAAAGGCACTAAAAACCACCTGTACAATAAAGGACTTATTGATACAAGTGGTCTTCTATACTAAGTGCTTACAAATGATAATCACTATTCATCTATGTCCAACTTAAAAGCTTCTGTAGCTTCATCTTTCTTCTTGTCAATTACTTTTGCGTAGATTTGCGTGGTTTTTACATTGGTATGCCCCTAACATTTTGCTTACGGTATATATGTCTGTAACGTTAGCCAAATTGTAACGTTGCATAGGTGTGGCGGAAGCAATGAAAGGTGATGTGCTTGGTAATCCCTGATGCTTTTACCCACCGTTCCAAAGGCCTAGATATCCATGAAGGGTCAGGCAGTCCGGCAAACACCAACAGTTCTCCGTCTTTCTTGCGCTCACCGCAAAGCTTGTATGCCTGTGGCGATATAGGCATGTATTCAACGCCCTTAGTCTTCTGCTGAGTGAAATTGAGACGGTACCCACCATTGTATTCTTCAACCTCTGACCATTTAAGCTTTTGAATATCGCTATGTCGCATTCCTGTCAGTGCAGAGAACAAGGCTGCCCGTTTTAGTATATCATCACACGGAGTCTTTGCCAATATATTAAGTTCTTCCAGTGACAGATACTCTCTTCGAGCACTCTGAAACATGATATTTTTAGCCTTGGCAGCAATATCACAATTCAGATAGCCATCCACGAAAGCTTGTTTGAGTGCCGCCTTGAAGATAGAGAAGTACGTCGATGCCGTATTCCTTGAAAATAGTTCCTTTCTTAGAACCACCCTGCGGTGCCTTTATCAAGAAGGAACGGAATGCCTCAATATACTTCATGTCAATCTGCGAGAACTGTATGTAGTCACACTTGGCAAACATTGACAACAGTGTGTGCAATCTGCGCCAGTTGACAACTATCGATTCTGACGCAGTTTCCTCTCTTTCTTTGATTAACTTCTCAATATACTCCAGAACATTGCATTTTGAGCGTTCGCTTTGTTCTGCCATTTCCATTTGCTGGTCAGTAAAGAGAGCCATGTTGTCGTACTCTTTTTGACGCAGGACTCGAACGCCATCCGCATAAAGGCAAGTTTCCATATCTTGCTTGGATTTACACTGAATAACGCCATTGTCATCTCGCTTGGGCTTGTACTTTATTCTACCAGCAACGGCTCGCTCGCTTCGTCGTTTATCCCATATAGGGGTAGTAATAGACCTCCTGAGATATTCACGCACTCGTTTGGGTTTGTCATTTCCCGTCTCATAAACAGGATAAGCTTCAAGATAGATGAACCACTCATCTCTCCACACGCTTTTCTTTTAATTTGACGGAGACTTTAGTATAATCTAATCTTTTCATAATGGTTTTATATCTTTATAAAGTTTGTCTATTGATTCCTTGTGAGCATACACATAATTACCGATTTGCCGGGTCGGTATTGAGTATTTTCGTATATGAGCATACACGGTGCTGTCATCCAGATGAAATTTTCTTGGAAATCTCACCTATTGTATAGCAATCCTCTGGTTCCATGCGGTACATGGTAACTGGTTTCCTTGGCTTGGTGTCAAGCGGAGACTGTCTTAACGGAAACAGATTCATTAGTTCTCCTTTGCATACAAGTCGTATTCCTTTCTCTGGCTCAATGAAGGAAATCTTTTTCATGTAGATGAGCCTATAAATGGTTGAGCGGCTTGCACCAAACATAGCATACGCTTCCGTTATGCTGATATACTCTTTAGACTTGGGCATATTGCTTACAATCTTGTCCAGTTCAAGTTGGCGTTTTTCTTCATCATGCTTACGCTTCCACGCCACCTTGGAGCATTTGGGTGAACAATACCAGGACTCCAAAGTCCTTGCGAAGAACTCTTCTCCGCACACAGGACATTTCCGTACTATCTTATACTTTGCTACTGCCATAATTCATTCATTTTGTAGTTCTTAATATCTATTCTTCTCATCATATCTACTTTTTCTTACAGGTACAAATAAGGTACAGATGTTTATAATAATAACGCAAAGATAGCAATATTATTGTGTACGGCCAAAAACAAGAAAAGCGTGTAACTCATTGAGCTACACGCTTTCCATTTGATATTGTATTCTTATTTCTCTATGTGCTTATTTCACTTCTTCAAAGTCAGCATCCTGTACATTATCCCCATGCTTGCCATTATCCTGAGCACCGCCTTGTTGCCCTGCATTCATATCAGGACCAGCTTGTGCACCACCCTGAGCACCGCTCTGGGCATACATTTCAGCACTTGCAGCCTGGAATGCCGTATTCAGTTCGGCCATGGCAGAATCTACGGTAGCCAGGTCTTGAGCCTTATGGGCATCTTTCAGCTTCTGCAAAGCAGCTTCAATCGGAGCCTTCTTGTCGGCAGGGAGCTTGTCGCCGAGTTCCTTCAACTGATTTTCGGTTTGGAAAATCATAGAGTCGGCCTGGTTCAACTTGTCTACTTTCTCACGCTCTTTCTTATCTGCTTCGGCATTGGCTTCGGCTTCGGCTTTCATCTTTTCGATTTCTTCCTTGCTCAAACCGCTGGAAGCTTCGATACGGATAGCCTGTTCCTTACCGGTAGCCTTATCTTTGGCAGACACCTTCAAGATACCGTTGGCGTCGATATCGAATGTCACCTCAATCTGAGGAATACCGCGACGTGCCGGAGCAATACCTGTCAGGTTGAACTGGCCGATTGACTTGTTCTGTGCAGCCATCGGACGCTCACCCTGCAATACATGGATGGTAACCTCCGTCTGGTTGTCGGCAGCAGTAGAGAATGTCTCGCTCTTCTTGCAAGGGATAGTAGTGTTGGCATCAATCAGCTTCGTCATCACACCACCCATAGTCTCGATACCCATAGACAGCGGAGTAACATCCAGCAACACAACGCCCTTAATTTCGTCCGTCAAAACGGCACCCTGCACGGCAGCACCTACGGCTACTACCTCATCCGGATTCACACCCTTGGAAGGAACTTTACCGAAGAAGTCTTCTACCAACTTCTGTACAGCCGGGATACGTGAAGAACCACCTACAAGGATTACTTCATCGATGTCCGCATTGTTCAGACCAGCATCGCTCATAGCCTTCTTACAAGGTTCCAAACAAGCTTGAATCAAGTTGTGAGCCAGAGCCTCGAACTTGGCACGGGTCAACGTCTTCACCAAGTGCTTGGGCACACCGCCTACCGGCATGATGTACGGCAAGTTGATTTCAGTGCTTGTAGAAGAGGACAGTTCAATCTTAGCCTTTTCAGCAGCTTCCTTCAGACGTTGCATAGCCATCGGGTCTTGAGTCAGGTCGGCACCTTCGTCGTTCTTGAACTCCTGAACCAGCCAGTCGATGATTACCTGGTCGAAATCATCACCACCCAGGTGAGTGTCACCGTTGGTTGACAATACTTCGAACACACCGCCACCGAATTCGAGGATAGAGATATCGAATGTACCACCACCAAGGTCGAATACGGCAACCTTCATGTCCTTGTGAGACTTGTCAATACCGTAAGCAAGAGCTGCGGCAGTCGGCTCGTTCACAATACGCTTCACTTCAAGACCTGCAATCTGACCGGCTTCCTTCGTAGCCTGGCGTTGGGAGTCTGAGAAGTATGCGGGGACGGTAATTACAGCTTCTGTCACTTCTTGTCCCAGATAATCCTCGGCAGTCTTTTTCATCTTCTGCAGAATCATTGCAGAGATTTCCTGCGGGGTATAGAGACGTCCGTCGATGTCTACACGCGGAGTATTGTTGTCACCCTTTACTACTTTATAAGGCATACGGCCGATTTCTTTCTGTACCTGGTCCCAGTTTTCGCCCATGAAACGTTTGATGGAGAAAACCGTACGGGTGGGGTTCGTGATAGCCTGACGCTTGGCAGGATCACCGATTTTACGTTCGCCACCATCAACAAATGCTACTACTGAAGGAGTGGTGCGCTTGCCTTCACTGTTTGCAATTACTACAGGTTCGTTACCTTCGAATACTGCAACGCAAGAGTTTGTTGTTCCTAAGTCAATACCAATAATTTTTCCCATGATCGTTATTTTTTTATTTGTTATTATTCTGTTTCGACGTCCGCCTCAGTGGCAGACGCCAATAAAAAGACAAACGTTGTGCCAAATTGTTCAGAGCAGCCGCAGATTTATACTTGTGGCAGTTTGTCTGTCAGTTTGGCAGAATTAAAATCATTTTTTCTGTCGGAAATTACCATTTGTTAATTTCCATTCCATTCAAAAGCTCTACTTTTGTCGCCCGAATCAGAGATGATAAAACATGAACAACATTAATCATTTCCCTTGCATACCTTTAACCGTTCCTCCATGGAGAAAATATTGTTCCACCGTGGAGAAAATATCATTCCACCACGAGGGAAATATCGTTCCACCATGGTGGAACGATTAAGGATTAGTTAACATTGGGCTTAATCGTAGCAACGGAAATGATTGGTTTTCACATATTAAAGAAATAAATAAGATGAGTATGGAAAAAATGAGAGACAGTATCGACTTCAAGAACACGGACATCAAGACATTGTTCCGCAAACTATTGCTCCCTACTGTACTGGGGATGATTTTCTCCGCACTATTCGTTATCACCGACGGCATCTTTGTCGGAAAAGGAATCGGCAGTGATGCTTTGGCGGCGGTCAACATTGTGGCACCGCTATGGTTGTTTTCTACGGGTGTGGGACTTATGTTCGGCGTCGGCGCCTCTGTGGTAGCCTCCATTCATCTGTCACACGGAAAGGTCAAGGTGGCACGCATCAATATCACGCAGTCGGTAGTCATATCTTCCTTGTTGCTGATGTGCACCTCCACCCTATTCTGTTCATTTGCCCCGCAGGTGGTAAAGCTGCTCGGAGGGTCTGAACGGCTCACGCCATTGGCTGTGGAATACATGCTTTGGTTTGTGCCTTTCTCTCTGTTCACGGCATTGCTCAATTCGGGTATGTTTTTTCTGAGGCTGGACGGTTCGCCCAACTTCGCCATGATGTGCAATGTGGTGGCTGCCGTTCTGAACATCCTATTGGATTATCTGTTCATCTTCCCCTTTGGCTGGGGAATGTTCGGTGCTGCACTGGCAAGTGCCATAGGTACCACGGTAGGTGCATTGATGATAGTATTCTATCTGATGCGCCGCCGGTGCGCACTGCGCTTCCACCCCATTAAGATGAGCCGGAAAAGCATGCAACTGATGCGCCGCAACATTGGCTATATGTGCCGATTGGGTTCCTCCGCCTTCTTGTGCGAGGTGGCGATTGCCTGCATGATGTTTGTCGGCAACCAGGTGTTCATCCATTATTTGAAGGAAGACGGAGTGGCGGCATTCAGCATTGCCTGCTATTTCTTTCCTATTATATTTATGGTATATAATGCCATTGCGCAGTCGGCGCAGCCGATTATCAGTTATAACTACGGCCTGAACGAGAGCCAACGTGTCTGCCGCGCCTACTTGCTGGCACTGAAAACGGCCATAGGCTGCGGTGTATGTTTTGCCCTGGTCACAATATTCTGCAGTCCTGAAATTGTCGGTATGTTCATAGACCGCAGTTATCCGGCTTATGACATAGCGGTAAAAGGGTTGCCTTTGTATGCCACCGGCTTCGTGTTCTTTGCCGTCAACATCGTATCCATCGGCTATTTCCAGAGTGTGGAGCGTGCCAAATACGCCACAGTTATCACCCTGCTGCGTGGTTTTATCCTGCTGACAGCCTGCTTTTTCGGACTGCCCCTGCTATTGGGAGACCGGGGAATCTGGCTTGCCACTCCTCTTGCAGAAATGCTGACAACCCTCTTTATCCTCGTGATTTACATATCCGGGAAAAAGGAACATAAAGAAAAATCCGTATCTTTAGACAAGATGGGCTGCACCCCAACATAACTTTTTCATGCAAGCATAAAAGTCCTGTCTTCGGTTTACACTATCTTTGCAGCATGGAAACTATGATAAAGAAATTCTGCAAGAAGTATAAACTACCGGAAAACACTTTGCACGAACTTCTGTCACACATGGCAGAAGTTCGTTTCAGCAAGGGAGAACTCATTATCAGCGAAGGGGAAAGGAACAGCAACTTCTATCTTTTGAAGAAAGGCATCTGGCGCGCCTACTACCTGACAGACGGCACGGAAAACTCCCTTTGGTTCGCCGCACCGGGCGACACAGCTTTCTCATCGTGGGGATATGTGGACAGCGAGGTTTCCCTCATCAACATCGAATCGGTGAATGAAAGCATCGCCTATTGTATCAGTAAGCCTGAGCTGGAAGCCCTTTTTTCGCATTCCATAGACATGGCCAACTTCGGCAGAAGAATCTTTGAGCGGGAAATTCTGTCGGTAGACAGTTCCACAGTAGCCTACGGCACCCCTCCCACTGCCAAAGAAAGGTACATGACGCTGATGGAAGAGAATCCGGAACTGCTGCAGGATGTACCGCTCAAGTATCTGGCTTCTTATCTCTACATCACTCCGCAATCCCTGAGCCGGATACGCGCAGGATTAAAGAAAAAGTAAAAGACCTTTTTTATGTCAAGATGCAAAAAAGGCTCTTAGCAGATTATTTCTGTAAGAGCCTTTTTTATTTCAACCTATCTTGTCAGTTCTTCACCAACACCATCACCAGGTTATTGTCAGCATCGTACAGCCCGATGCCTCCGCCTGCCAGCTTGCCAAAAGACTGAACGGAATTCAAGGCTTTCAGCACACGGCCTTCCACCTCCATATCAGGGCATGCCATCATGGTACTGATAACTTGCGGGAAAGAGATTGCCGACGGGTTTTCATCATCAACCTGGAAAGCGCCGTTAATCAGATTGCAACCCGCATTGCCGTGCAAGCGCTTTTCTGCAATATTAAATTCAATGAACGGCTGCTTCTCCATTCCGTCGGGAATAGCCTCGCCCGCAGCCTCACTAATTATCCACTTTCCTTCCAAATCAGACAACTTGGAAACGGATTCTTTCTTCTGCAACACGACTATGGGACGATTGGAAGCACCGCATAAAGCTATATTTTCCTTTCCCAGCTTCTTATACTTTTTCACTTTGTTCAAAGCCGACAACACATTATTTTCTACAGTCATATCCGGACAAGCCATACGGGTACTTGCCAAAGCGCCAAGGTCAATCGTGCCGGGCTTGGCATTCACGTCAAACGAACCCATCATACGGTTGCAACCACTGTTGCCAAATACTTTTCCAGTCTTTGTGTCAAAACCGATATAGGGAAATTCCTGACCCGGAGCAGGGACTACGGCAGTACCATTCACTTCAATAATATTCCACTCACCGCTGATGGAAGAAAGAGTTGCGGCATTTTTGGTTGATGCACAAGAAGACAAGCCCATCAACACGCTTGCCATGCATAGGGAAACAAATACTTTTTTCATTGTTATTCGTTGTTTAAGTTAATTTATTCAAGGGGCAAATATATAGAAAATAACCCAAATGCAAGTAATTTGTTTAATATTTGAAGCATTTACCTCAAAGTATTTAGCAGGATTTTAATGTTTATCTAAGAATTAACCCTTATATTTGCTCTCCGTATTTTTTATAAACCTAATATAATAATATAGTACAAAGAAATGGGTAAAGTTCTTATTATCGGTGCAGGCGGTGTAGGTACCGTTGTTGCGCACAAAGTGGCTCAAAATCCTGATGTGTTTACAGAAATCATGATAGCCAGCCGCACCAAGTCCAAATGTGACGCTGTTGTCAAGGCAATCGGTAACCCGAACATCAAAACCGCCCAGGTAGATGCCGACAGCGTGGACGAACTGGTAGCACTCTTCAATAGTTTCAAACCCGAAATCGTCATCAACGTAGCCCTCCCCTACCAAGACCTCACCATCATGGAGGCTTGTCTGCAAAGTGGAGTCAACTATCTGGATACCGCCAATTATGAGCCGAAAGATGTTGCCCACTTTGAATACAGTTGGCAATGGGCCTATAAGAAACGCTTCGAAGATGCCGGACTGACCGCCATCCTCGGTTGCGGTTTCGACCCGGGAGTGAGCGGCATCTATACTGCATACGCCGCCAAACATCATTTTGACGAAATACAATATCTGGACATCGTAGACTGCAATGCCGGAAATCATCATAAAGCATTCGCCACCAACTTCAATCCGGAAATCAATATCCGTGAGATTACACAGAACGGCCGCTATTATGAAAACGGAGAATGGGTGACAACCAAGCCGCTGGAAATCCACAAAGACCTGACTTATCCGAACATCGGTCCGCGCGACTCCTACCTGCTTTATCACGAAGAACTGGAGTCTCTGGTGAAGAATTTCCCCACCATCAAGCGTGCACGCTTCTGGATGACGTTTGGACAAGAGTATCTAACCCACCTGCGCGTTATCCAGAACATCGGCATGGCACGCATAGACGAAGTGGAATATAACGGCATGAAGATTGTTCCGCTGCAATTCCTGAAAGCCGTCCTCCCCAACCCGCAAGACCTGGGCGAAAACTACGAAGGCGAAACATCCATCGGTTGCCGCATCCGCGGACTAAAGGATGGCAAAGAGCGTACCTACTATGTATATAACAACTGTAGCCACCAGGAGGCCTACAAGGAAACCGGTATGCAGGGCGTAAGCTATACCACCGGTGTGCCCGCCATGATTGGTGCCATGATGTTCCTCAAGGGATTGTGGAAAAAACCGGGTGTATGGAATGTTGAAGAATTCAATCCGGACCCGTTCATGGAACAGCTCAACAAACAAGGCCTGCCTTGGCATGAGATTATCGACGGAGACTTGGAAGTTTGAAATTAATGATTAAACATTAATCATTATCCACTAATCATTAAACATTAATAAAGTGAATATAGGAGATAAAGCACCCGAAGTATTGGGTATCAACGAAAAAGGTGAAGAAATCCGCTTGAGCGACTATAAGGGAAAGAAGATTGTACTTTACTTCTACCCCAAAGACATGACATCCGGCTGCACGGCACAAGCCTGCAACCTGCGGGATAATTATGCCGACCTGCGCAAAGCCGGTTATGAAGTCATCGGCGTCAGTGTGGACAGCGAAAAGTCACACCAGAAATTTATTGAGAAAAACAATCTGCCTTTTACCCTGATTGCAGACACCGACAAGAAGCTGGTAGAACAATTCGGAGTATGGGGCGAAAAAAGCATGTATGGCCGCAAATATATGGGAACGTTCCGCACAACTTTCATCATTAATGAAGAAGGTATTGTAGAGCGTATCATCACTCCGAAAGAAGTGAAGACCAAAGACCATGCGGCACAAATTTTATAATCATTAAACATTAACAACGTGGCAAAAAAAGACGAACTGAATTTTGAAAATGGCAGCAATCTGGCATCGGGCGAAAAACTGAAAGCCTTGCAGGCTGCCATGGACAAGATAGAAAAGAGCTTTGGTAAAGGCTCTATCATGAAAATGGGCGACGAAAGCGTCGAACAAGTAGAAGTTATTCCCACAGGTTCCATCGGCCTCAATGTGGCTCTTGGCGTGGGAGGATATCCCCGCGGACGTATCATCGAGATTTACGGCCCGGAATCTTCCGGTAAGACAACCCTTGCCATTCATGCCATCGCTGAAGCGCAAAAGGCAGGAGGCATTGCCGCATTCATTGATGCAGAACATGCTTTCGACCGCTTCTATGCAGCAAAACTGGGTGTGGATGTGGACAATCTGCTGATATCACAGCCGGACAATGGCGAACAAGCACTGGAAATCGCAGAGCAACTGATCCGTTCCTCCGCTATTGACATCATTGTAGTGGACTCTGTGGCTGCCTTAACCCCGAAAGCTGAAATTGAAGGCGATATGGGTGACAACAAAGTAGGTCTGCAAGCCCGACTCATGTCACAAGCCTTGCGTAAACTGACGGCAGCTGTCAGCAAAACACGCACCACCTGCATCTTCATCAACCAGTTGCGCGAAAAAATCGGTGTCATGTTCGGCAATCCCGAAACAACTACCGGCGGTAATGCACTGAAGTTCTATGCCTCCGTACGTCTTGACATCCGTGGAAGCCAAGCCATCAAGAACGGCGATGAAGTAATCGGCAAGCAGACCAAAGTGAAAGTTGTGAAGAACAAGGTAGCTCCTCCTTTCCGTAGAGCGGAATTCGACATCATGTTCGGTGAAGGCATCTCCCGTGCAGGCGAAATCATTGACTTGGGTGCAGAGCTTGGCATCATCAAGAAAAGCGGTTCATGGTTCAGCTATAACGAGACGAAAATTGCCCAGGGACGCGACGCCGCCAAGCAGGTCATCCTTGACAATCCGGAACTGGCAGAAGAGCTGGAAGGGCTTATCTTTGCAGAATTGAGAAAAGACAAATAACAAAAAAACTTGCCAATAGAAAAACAAAACATTCTATTGGCAAGTTTCCCTAAAAAGGTTACCGCTTCCTATTCCATTTTTTCCAAACGTTCTTCCAAAGCCTCCATGCTTTTTTCAAAACGTTTCCATGTATCGGTATCCATTTGTTCTTTCAGATACTTGTTGTCTTTCAGTTTAGCTACATTTTCCAGCCCTTTCAATGCCAGTTCTTGCGAATGCTTCAATTCTCCAAGCCAATCGCGGTTCTTCAGCTTCTCTATCTCCGCCCAGTTTATATCCGGAAGCTGTATATTCACATTGTTCCCATTCCAGCTGGTATTCTGATACATCATGATATTCTGTATATCCTTCAAAGTCATATCACCTTCCAAATAAACAAATTTCAGAGTGGCTGCACCATCTACAATCATAATCAGCTCCTTCACCTTTTCCCCTTTACGGCTCATGTAGAATTCAGAACTGGAGACTGTTCCCTTCTGCTTCATCAGCAATTCATATCTGGAAGACTGCACCAAAGAACGAAGATCCTTACGCATTTCTTTCTTTACATTATTATCCATTGTAGAAAGTACCTGCACAGAGTTCAACTGTCCGGACACTTTCCCAATATAAACATCTTTAGTAAACAAGTTGGGATTCGTTTCTATCATTGCCTTGGATATGTAGACGGACGACACGCCTTTCATATCTCCATACTTGTTGAATAGGTTCTTCTGTGCCTGGCAAAGCAAAGGCAACATCAGCAGTACACCTGCCAAAATAATTTTCATTGTTTTCATATCAGATTATTGTTGAATTTCTTTTCTTACTTCCTGGTTCACCTTCGTTACGTCTATCCGCGTTTCCTCTATCTGCTCAATTCCCTTGTTCAGATTCGCAGACACCTCGATTAAAGTGGCCTGCAATGCCTTATAAGCAGCTTCCGGATCAGAGAAAGTGTCCTGAGGTGTAGGAGGACGCATATCCTCTCCCATGTTCGTAATGCCATAACCTACACCTACAAGAACCAGAATGGTGGCAGCAATACCTCCTATCCAGCGCCAATTACGTTTGGCCTTGTTCCGGTGGAAAAAACGTTGTTCCTCTTCAGCCTTTTCATCAATCATCCGGCTCAGTTTATCCTCCAATCCGGCGGGAACATTATCCACCACTTTCCCGGGAAAAAAGCTGAGAAAGAGTTTCTTGTCCTTCTGCAAGTGCTCGGGCACTTCTTCGGTTCTGAAAGCTTCCTTCAACAACTCTTCTTCCTGCTCGTTGGTATTCCCTTCATAAAATTCGGCGAGCAGCCTTTCAATTTCCTCGACTGTCATAGTTACTCCATTTATTAAATTCCTCACGTATCTTTTTTCTTGCCCGGGACAACAGTACACGGACATTGGTAGCATTCAATCCCGTGACCTGCTCTATCTCTTCATAAGAACATCCCTTGACATCACGCAACGTTACTATTTTCTGCTGTTGCACCGGCAGATGGGCAATGATGTGCCTTACCTGCTGCGCTTCATCCCTCACTTCAAAGTTATCTGCTTGAGACATATTATGCACTTCGGCCAACTCCACACTCTGTCTGCTCAAAGTATACTTTCCCGAACGAAGCAAATCAAAGCACATATTTTTCACCAGAGTAACGCTGAATGCTTCCGGATTACTGATAATGGCCAGTCCTTCCCGCTTGTCCCACAACTTCAGATAAGCTTCCTGCACCAAATCTTCAGCATCGGCAGCATTCTCCAATAGTCTATAAGCTATGCAGTACAACTTGCGATGATATGGCAGAAACTCTTTTTTAAAACTTTCAGCGTCCATGGGCTATTTATCAATAGTAGATTCCTGTTTATACCCTTCAGACGTAGGAGGAAAGGATTTTGTTACACGGCCAGGAAGAAAAAATGGAAAAAAAATGAAAACACCAATAGCACCAGCCCAAGAGTGCGTTTATTTCAAGACATCAGCAATCCGCTTTTTAAGATTCAATTTTGCAATGTCTTCAGGCTTCAGCTCAAGCTCCACCAACACCTTCGCTGTGGAGAGTCTGTATTCCTGCTCTAACGTATCATAATTTATCTGTTCCTTATGAATGGAATACAACAAAGCAAAATCGTAGTTCAAGGCACGTGAGACATTATACAACGTATCCGTATCAATACTTTTTCTCGTAAGCATATAGTCTACACTTTGAGGCTTAACTTTCAGTCTTCGTGCAAGTTCCGCCTTGGTAACCTGCTGTTCAAGCATCACGTTCTTGATTATCTCTCCGATGTATATATTACTTTTTTCCATTTATATGAAGGTACAAATTAATCATTCATATTATAAGGAACACCAATACCAATTTGTCTGTATGTATCGTTCTTTTTATTCATAATTCGTTTGTTTTATCAAATATTTTATGATACTTTTGCAACATATTCATATAAACAAACAAATAATATCTGCTATCATGAATTTACTGACATGTATTCTCATAGCCATCCCTATCGGCATTATTTTTATTATGCTATGGATATACAATGACTACCGGAAATATAAGAAGAAAAATAAGCTGGCCATTTTGCTGTTTCTCCTATTTCCAACCACTTTATCTGCACAATACGTTGATGCGGGATGCCAAGTATCCTTTAAATGGCTGGAGAACCAAAAAGGAAAATTAGAGTATACAAAAGATGGGGTTGCTTATAAGTTTATTCCAAACGACTCCCAATGGGAAATTATAATTTGCAACAACTCTTCAGAAGATATCCGAATAAACTGGAAAAATATGCAATTCATTGTGGATGGAAGAAGCTCAGAAGTCAAATACCCCATACTGGCAGAAGCGGAAACTCCCTTTGCAATTATAAAAAGCCAGGCAGAAACAAGCCAAAAGATTGGTGTGACAACTTATACGGCAAATAACTCTCAAATATACAACAAGAAAGATATTCGGAAAGGAAGGAATTCCTCCATTACCATTATCCTTCCCATATCTATCGGTAAACGCCTCAATTCTTCACCTCTTTCGACTTTATCATCAAAAAAGCAAACTAACTATGACTTCTCAAGATATAAAAAAACAGCTGAAAGAACCACATTTCTGGAACATTGTATTAACTGGTCAGCACGCCGAACCGAGGACAAAAGCAATGCTGGAAGCAAAAGGTATCATAACCTGGCTTCCACTTGCTCCGGTCCGGCGTCAATGGGGAAGGATATTAAAAGAAATACACACCCCGGTTATCCCGAGATGTGTATTCGTCTATATATCCAATGAGGAAAGAAATACGTTGCAAAAATCCTACCGACTTCTTCAACCGGAAGTTATACTTCAAGAACTGCCGGACCGATGCAATCAGAACAAGTAGATATATGCCAACGTGCTCACACTAATCACTATCCACAACAAGGTGCCTTGTATCAAGGGCTTGATGCCTACTGCCTTCAGTACATCACGTGACAGAGAGGCACCGATAAAGAACAGAGTGATAGTCAGCGTCTTGCGAGCCAAAGAATTGATTCCCTCCCCAATCATGGCACCCGTTTCGGTAGTGCCCAGCACATAAGTATTGAAAATCATAGCCAGCACAAAGAAGAAGATGAACCAGGGAATACTGATTTTCTGTCCCTTACTCTTAAAGATGAACGAAGTTACCAGAGCCAAAGGAATAATCCATAAGGCACGTGTCAGCTTTATAGTCGTTGCCACCTTCAGGGCCTCCTCGCCATATGCGGCACCTGCCCCCACTACCGAACTCGTATCATGTATGGCAATGGCCGCCCATGTGCCGAACTCATGCTGGCTCATGTTCAAAGCGTGGCCTATCACCGGAAAAACAAACAATGCAATGGCATTCAATATAAAGATGGTGCCCAATGCCACAGACATCTCGCTATCCTTTGCCTTCAACACCGGCCCCACAGCTGCAATGGCACTGCCTCCGCAGATAGCCGTACCGGAACTGATAAGATAGGAAGTGTCACGGTCCACTTTCAAGAACTTACGCCCTATGAGCCAGCCTATGAGCAATGTCCCCACTACAGAAATAATCGTGAACTCCATTCCCTCCTTACCCGAAGCCAGGGAAGCCTGCAGATTCATTCCAAATCCTAACCCTACCACAGAGTATTGCAACAGGTACTTTGAAGTCTTCTTATTGAACTTCGGATGTGCCTGCCCACACAGCAACGCAAAGGCCAACCCTAAGAACAACGCCAACGGCGGAGTGACCCACGCCGAATAGGCATGCATACCGGGCACATAATCCAGCAGCAGAAAGAAGGAGAGGACAACCAGAAGAGATACATAAATAAATTTATTATTACTTTGAAGAAAAGGCATATTAATGCTTTTAGCCAAAACTCGATTTGAAGCCATACTGTTTATTTTACTATTATTACTAATGTTTATTCCTTAATTTTCCGGGTGCAAAGGTAGTTCTATTTTAGTACACCCGCCAATCGTTTCTACTTATAGACTATAACTTATTGTTATCGGGACATAAACATATAGTTCATAAAGGCTTGTGACAACCCTCCTTCCTGCCCTTGCAACTGGACAAAGCAGAAGTCGCGAAGCATGGGCATATCCTTTATCTCGACCACGCGGAAAGTGCCTGCCGCCAGTTCCTTGCAGATGGAACGGATAGACACGATTCCCATGCAATCGGAGTTTTCAAGAAAGAGCTTGATGCTTTCGGTACTACCCAGATACATCAGTACATGGAGTGAGGAAAGCTTGACGCCGTGCTTCTGGAGTGAGCGTTCTATCACGTCCAGCGTACCCGAACCGCGCTCACGAAGCACTAAAGGAATAGCGGGCAAATCCTGGGGAGTAATCTCTTCGGGCAATTGTAAACGGCTTTTGGAATGGACTACCGCTACCAGTTCATCCTCAAGAAAAGTAGTATACTTCAGATTGGGAAGGCGGAAAACCCCTTCCACCAATCCCAAGTCAATGCGGTGTTCCTGCAAAGCGGCTTCTATTTCCCGGGAATTTCCATTGAGCAAGGACAAGTTGACCTGCGGAAACTTGCCGATAAAACTGCCCAGCAACGGAGGAAGCACATACTGCGCAATGGTAGTGCTGGCTCCCAACTTGAGTTCGCCAATATATTCGTTATGTAACAAGTGCATTTCATATTCCAGCCGTTTATAGTCCTCCAATATCCGTTCGCAATGCTCCAAAAGCAGCCGGCCCGACTCGGTCAAACTGATTTTACTTCCCTGCCGGTCGAAAAGCCTCGTCTGATAAGTGGCCTCCAGCTCCTGGATATGCTTGGTTATAGCCGGCTGACTTACAAACAACTCTTGCGAAGCCTTTGTAAAACTCAAGTTCTTGGCAACAGACTGGAACACTTTTAAACGGAAATCACTCATATACTTCTTATATCTTATAACTCGTCAGACTTGATGCCGAAAGCATGCGCCAAAGAATAAAACACCGGCTCCAGGCGGCAATACACCGGGCTCAGAGGTTCCTCCGTAATGAAGTACACAGCTTTGCCCCGTTCTTCCTCATTCTTGTCTTTGAAGAAACCCGCCAGCTTCTCCTCCACTCCATTACCATATACCTGATGGAAAGGCAACAGCATCAAACACTTCACATCCGCAGAATCAAGTGCCAGGTTCATCAGGTCAAGAAACAACTCTTCGGTAGAGACTAAACCGGAAGAGGTGACGGAAGAAAATGCAAATTCGCCCAGCGGCGTACGGCATGCCTGGTGATTCAGTTTATTCACATCGGATGGTTCACAACACTTCAGCACGTCCGCTGCCGGAGTATGCACCAGCAACACTTCCACCTCATTTTCTTGTTCTCTCAAGCCGGCGTCCAATGCCAGATAGCTCAACCATGCCGGCAGGTCAACATCGGGTAGCTTCCGTCCCAACTTACCTTCCAAAAAGTTCTTTGCACCATATACCACTTCATTCAGAAATGCAACATCTATCAATATCACATTTGCCGGAAACTTTATCTTATCCTCCATTATCTCCTATCTTAATACATAATTATACATAATGCTCCTCTGCAAGCGGAGCTCCAAAAACCTACCACACAGAAAGCACAAAACTTTGAAGCAGTAAAAGTACGACAAATTTATCAATAACTTGTATCATCCCAAGCAATTAATCTATATCTCCGAAGCGGAAAGAGAATATCCTTCCTCCCGCAACACGGAAACCTTGGAGCTGGAACACGAAGACTTAGCTACTAAAACATATAGGCCCTCACTACATAAGATGTGCATCTCGTACTACATGAGATGTACACCTCGTACTACATGAGATGCACATCTCATGCATGACATCCTTATTTGCCCTTCTCTTTAACCAATAGAGTTTAATACGAAAAGGAACTTTGCTCCAACTTCTTATCTAAAGAAGTAGAAAGAAACAAAACGACTGATTTACAGACAATTTGTCATTTTACATATTTTATATGCAGACAATTTGTCCGAAATGTGCCAATGGCAAATCTTTTGCGCCTTCCCAAGTGTTATGAAACTGATAAAATAGAAAGGAGAACAAAATATGAACTTTAACAACTTTACCATTAAAGCGCAAGAAGCAGTGCAGGAGGCTGTGAACCTGGTACAAAGCCGTGGACAGCAGGCCATCGAGCCCGTGCATGTACTTCAAAGCGTGATGAAAGTAGGTGAAAATGTCACCAACTTCATCTTCCAGAAGCTGGGCATGAACGGTCAGCAGATAGCACTTGTACTGGACAAGCAAATTGATTCTCTGCCCAAGGTATCCGGCGGAGAGCCATACCTGAGCCGTGAAACGAACGAAGTGTTCCAGAAGGCCACCCAATATTCCAAGGAAATGGGTGATGAATTCGTCTCCCTGGAACCGGTACTGCTGGCTTTGCTGAATGTGAAAAGCACTGCATCCACCATTCTGAAAGATGCCGGGATGACGGAACGCGAACTGCGGGAAGCCATCAACGAACTGCGAAAAGGAGAAAAAGTAACTTCACAATCCAGCGAAGACACTTACCAGTCATTGGAAAAGTATGCCATCAATCTGAACGAAGCAGCCCGCAGCGGCAAACTGGATCCCGTCATCGGCCGTGACGAAGAGATACGGCGTGTCCTGCAGATTCTGAGCCGGCGTACCAAGAACAACCCGATTCTTATCGGTGAACCGGGTACCGGTAAAACGGCCATCGTAGAGGGACTTGCCCACCGTATCTTGCGTGGAGACGTCCCCGAGAACTTGAAGAACAAACAAGTCTACTCCCTGGATATGGGTGCACTGGTGGCCGGCGCCAAGTACAAAGGCGAATTTGAAGAACGTCTGAAGGCCGTTATCAACGAAGTTAAGAAGTCGGAAGGAGACATTATCCTCTTCATTGATGAAATCCATACCCTGGTGGGTGCCGGCAAGGGGGAAGGCGCCATGGATGCCGCCAACATCCTGAAACCCGCCCTGGCACGCGGTGAACTGAGGAGCATCGGGGCCACTACCCTCGATGAATATCAGAAGTATTTCGAAAAGGACAAAGCGTTGGAACGCCGCTTCCAGATTGTCATGGTGAACGAACCGGATACACTGAGCACCATTTCCATTCTGCGTGGTCTGAAGGAACGTTATGAGAACCATCACCACGTACGGATTAAAGACGATGCCATCATCGCCGCCGTAGAGTTGAGCAACCGTTACATCACCGACCGTTTCTTGCCGGACAAGGCTATCGACCTGATGGACGAAGCCGCTGCCAAACTGCGTATGGAAGTCGATTCAGTACCGGAAGAACTGGACGAAATCTCGCGCAAGATAAAGCAGCTGGAGATTGAACGCGAAGCCATCAAGCGCGAAAACGACAAGCCCAAACTGGAACAAATCGGCAAAGAACTTGCCGAGCTGAAGGAGCAGGAAAACTCGTACAAAGCGAAATGGCAAAGTGAAAAGACCCTTGTCAACAAAATCCAGCAGAATAAGGTGGAAATAGAGAACCTGAAGTTCGAGGCCGACAAGGCTGAACGGGAAGGCGACTATGGCCGGGTGGCCGAAATACGCTACGGCAAACTGCAAGCGCTGAACCAGGAGATTGAAGAAACGCAGCAAAAACTGCACGAGATGCAGGGCGACAAGGCCATGATTAAAGAGGAAGTGGACGCTGAAGACATCGCCGACGTAGTATCCCGCTGGACCGGCATACCGGTAAGCAAGATGCTGCAAAGCGAAAAGGACAAACTGTTGCATCTGGAGGCGGAACTGCACCAGCGGGTTATCGGGCAGGACGAAGCCATCGAGGCCGTATCCGATGCCGTACGACGCAGCCGTGCCGGACTGCAAGACCCGAAACGTCCTATCGGCTCATTCCTTTTCCTGGGAACCACCGGTGTAGGTAAGACGGAATTGGCAAAGGCGCTGGCGGAGTTCCTCTTTGACGACGAGACAATGATGACCCGTATCGACATGAGCGAGTATCAGGAGAAACACAGCGTTTCCCGTCTGGTTGGAGCGCCTCCGGGATATGTGGGCTACGATGAAGGTGGACAACTGACAGAAGCCGTAAGGCGGAAACCGTATTCTGTCGTCCTATTCGACGAAATCGAGAAAGCGCATCCGGACGTATTCAACATCTTGCTGCAAGTGCTGGATGACGGACGTCTGACGGACAACAAAGGGCGTACGGTCAACTTCAAAAATACGATTATCATCATGACCTCCAACATGGGCAGCGGCTATATCCAAAGCCAGATGGAGAAGCTCAACAGTAGCAATAAGGAGCAAATCGTAGAGGAAACCAAGAAGGAAGTGATGAATATGCTGAAAAAGACCATCCGCCCGGAATTCTTGAACCGTATCGACGAAACCATCATGTTCTTGCCACTGACAGAGCCCGAAATCAAACAAATTGTGGTGCTCCAAATCAAGAGTGTGCAGAAGATGCTTTCCGGTAACGGCGTGGAACTTGTTCTGACAAATGCCGCCATAGACTTCCTTGCCAATGCAGGGTATGACCCTGAATTCGGCGCCCGTCCGGTGAAACGTGCCATCCAGCACTATTTGCTGAACGACTTGTCGAAGAAGCTGCTGGCTCAGGAAGTAGACCGCAGCAAGCCTATTACAGTGGATGCCAATACCACTGACGACGGACTGGTTTTCAGAAATTAAAAGCAATCCGTATCCCCCAATAAAAGAGGCGATTCCCGACTATTGAGAATCGCCTCTTTTATTTTGTATTTCAATCCTTCTCCGATTACTCGGCCTTGCTTTCCTCCTTCGTTTCTGCCGCAGGAGTTTCTTCAAAATCCGTCATACCGCTTGCCACCAGCAAATTATACCAAACAATCAATTTCTTGATGTCGGACGGATATACGCGGTCGCGATCGAAGGTAGGCAATACCTCTGCCAGGTAAGCACGCAAGTCGTCAGCAGTAGCTTTCTTCAAATCCAGCACTACGGCAGCACCATTTTCCTTTTTCTTCATGGAAAGAAACACTTCCTTCAAAGGAACATCTTCCGTATCTGTATACATGGCGATATCGCCCAAAGAAATAATCTTCTCATTACCATAAGCAGGGAAACGCTTCTTGTCTGCAAGCGACTCTACAATCAACATATTTTTTCCCTGAGAAACAAGCTTATACAATCCCGGTTTACCGGAAATGGACAATAGTCTTCAACATAATATATTCTGTTTTGATGATTAGTAGTTATTTTTTTCGGGGGGCAAAGATAATGTAAGCCGAAGACAATACAAAATAAGCTTGCTTATTTTTATTGTTAAGGAGATGCCTATTTGCGTAACAGATAGTGCATTTTTTCAGATAGCGAACCGATTAGCTCTAAAACTTGCGGAATCAATGGGGTTTCGCCATCATTTACAATGACAAAATCTGCATATTTACGCTTTTCTTCGTCATTCATCTGGCTACGGATACGCTTTTCTATCAATTCGCGCGAGGAAGCATCCCGCCGGACGGCACGTAAAATGCGCACCTCTTCGGGCGCATAGACCATAACAATAGCATCCACTTCACCCGCAAACCCCGCTTCGACCAGAATGGCCGATTCTATACCGACAATGGGAAAAGCGGTGCGGCATTGTGTCCACCGCCTGAAATCCTCCTTTACACGAGGATGCACAATACAGTTGATTTCTTTGGCATGCTCCGGACTGCCGAAAAGATAAGACGCCAACAAAGGCTTGTTCAGCGTGCCACCGGCATACACTTCCGCACCAAGCAAAGCTGACAAATCCTCGCGGATCAATGAATCGGATGCCATCAGCCTTTTCGTTTCCAAGTCCGAGATATAGACGGGAACACCCAGCACTTCCAACAGCCGGGATACCATACTCTTTCCGCTACCGATACCACCGGTTATACCTATCTTAATCGCCATAATCAGGAGAAACTTGCTCTATCAGAAAATCCACTTGTGCCGGATTGAAGCGTACCTGGCTCACCCCTTTCGGCAGATTCTTAATCTTTACCGTATACTTGTCGGAACCCAGACGGAGCAGTTCCTCATAGGACACGTAAATATGAAAATCATCAGCGTTAATCTGCCTGAAATGACTCAGACCAACCTGAAACGTGACCTGCACCTTGGAAGGGAAAGCGCGCAGCACCTTGTCGGCAGGAAAGTTAACGCCACGCAACGGCACCTCCACTGTCTTTTCCGTATAAATATCCACCGGAAGCATCATCTCAATGGAAGAAGGCACAAACTTCACACCTTTCTGGATACGCAGGGACTTGCTGCCTCAAGGTATCCGATATATCTTCCAGCTTCACCGGTTGCGTATAGGCAACAGCAATCGTATCCAGCACGCCTTGCGGCGCATACACCAATACGGAATCGGGACTGAATATCGTATCCGAAAGATAATACTCACGTCCGGCACTCAGCGTGCCGCGCAGCTTCACCGGCACCAGTTTGGAGGCTCCCGTCGAATAGATGTACTCCAATGTATCCGGCTTCATGGAAAGCAGGCGGGTAGAGGCATTCAGCTGGTTCAGCACTTTCTTTTCAAACTGCGAGGGATATATCCTTACTTGATTATCCACGCCCTTATAATCGGCATAATCGAGAATAACGGGATAAAAGCTCTTTCCCAACATATAGTTGAGCAGTACCGTTCCCTTATCCTTTACCTTGATACGGAGTTCTGAAGCAGGTTCAGAGGTAATCACCACATTATTGGGCACTCCCTTCAGCCGCACCGGTATAGAAAAGTCCGCCTCATAGTCGTTGTTCAAGGTCTGCAAGAGCCAGAAGCCACCGGCTACAAAGAAAAAAAACAAAAAAATGAAGAACTCCCTGCTTTATCGCTAAGCAGAAAGTCCTTCACTTCTCTTGATATCTTCAGATATGTACGTTGTATGTTCCTACGTTCAAACATAGGCTCACATTTCTATTATTTAGATGCCTGACTGCTGTTCGCATCAGCAGCTGCGGCAAAAATAGAATTCTTGTCTATATGGATCTTAACGTTAGAAGCGATTTCAAGCACCACATCATTGTCGTTGATTTCCTTGATAACACCATGGATACCACCAGCTGTGATTACTTTCTGATTCACTTGAAGCGATTTACGGAAGTTTGCTATTTCCTTTTGCTTCTTGTTTTGAGGACGAATCATAAAGAAATACATAATAACGAACATGGCTATCAGCATAATCCACATCATGCTACCACCACCGGCAGGGCCTGCAGCGGGAGCCTGCAGGAAGAATACAGTCATTAAGTTCATAAATACTCAGTTTTGGTTTCTATTATTAAACAAAGGTATTAGTTTTTCGTTAACTTACCTTCTTTTTTTAATTGATTAACTATTCCATCCAATGTACCGTTCACGAAGCTGCCACTTTTGGCCGTGCTGTAAACTTTGGCAATATCGACATATTCGTTCAACGAAACACTCACCGGAATGTTCGGGAAACTTAATATTTCGGCCAAGGCACACTGCATGATTACAACATCCATAAAGGCTACACGGTCCAAGTCCCAATTACGCGTATTCTCGCTGATGAGGTGACGGTAATAGTCACAGTTCAAGATGGCACGGCGGAACAAACGGCGTGCAAATTCCTGGTCTTCCTCATCCTTGAACTCTGGTAGAAGTTCCTGATTGGCACCATTCTTCTCTTCAAAGCGCTTGATGGTTTTCAGTACGAAAGTATCCACAATCTCCTTGTCGTCATTCCAGTAGAGGCTCTGGTCTTCGAGCACATTGTCCAAGGCTTCGTTGTTGAAGACAAAAGTCTTATACAGCTTTCTCCACAATTCACGGTCGTATTCGTAAGAATTGTCCGAAGAAGCCATATATTCCTTATATATATCTGATTCCACAATTTTCTCATACAATCCCTTGACAAAGTCTTCATCATTGGCCCACGTGCGCTTTTGGTTGGCAATGAATTCCGTCAATTGTTTGTTCACTTCCAACTGGGCTATGAACTTGTTTTCCACAAATTTCATGTTGGGATACAGCTCCTCGGCAGTGGGAGCCAGCTTAGCTTTTGCCGCATCAATACGTTTTTGTGCGTAGTTCGTCAAAGCTATCATCAGCATCAGCAGGTAGTTGTAGAGGTCGTATGCCTTTGAAAGGCTAAAGAACAATTCTTTCTCCGCTGAGTCTAAATTTTTACTGCCATTCTGATAATAAGCATATACAATCTGTATAATCTTAAGACGAATAAGAACTCTGTTGATCATAACTAAAGTAAATACTGGTGTTTTAACAAGGCGCAAAAGTAGGCATTTTTAATGAGTTTACATAAATAAATCACATTTTTTAATGCAGATATTGATTATCCGGTCTTTTTCTTTTGACAGTTTAAAAAAAATCGTCAATTTTGAGCCCGATAAAGAGCTAAAAGCTACGAGATACAAGTTTTAAGGTGATAATATCAAAATTGAGACCTATTATAATATGGAAGACTTTAAGAAGAAAAACGCAGCGGACATGAACGACAAGGAGATTGTATTCTCCCAATCCATCAAAGCAGGTAAGCGCATCTACTATTTAGACGTCAAGAAAAACAGAAAAGACGAAATGTTTCTCGCCATCACGGAAAGCAAGAAGATTGTGATGGGCGAAGGAGACGACTCGCAGGTAAGTTTCGAAAAGCACAAAATCTTTCTATACAAAGAGGATTTTGAAAAGTTCATGAACGGACTTCAGCAAGCCATCGGCTTCATCCAGGAACAGCAAGGCTGCTATACAAGACATACCACTGACGAAGAGGCTGAAAGTCCCGAAACGGGAAAAGAAGAACTGCCGAAAGAGGAAAAAGCGTCTTCATTGGAAGGAGAAATCAAGATAGACATTGAATTTTAAGTTATAACCTTTTGATAATTCAAAAAGAAGCTGTACTTTTGCACCGCTTTTTTGCAACATCGTGTGGTGAGCCACATCGTGTGATGGTGAATTAAGCAATAATTTACTTAATTTAGAGTAACACAAAAATTTTTAAAATGAAATCAATTGAAGTAAAAGGAACTGCAAGAACTATTGCAGAACGTTCTTCGGAACAAGCAAGAGCTTTGAAAGCTATTCGTAAAAACAACGGTGTACCTTGCGTACTTTATGGTGCAGGTGAAAATGTTCACTTCACTGTACCTGCAGAGGGTCTGCGTAACTTGGTTTACACTCCGCACATCTACGTAGTTGACTTGGTGATTGATGGCAAGAAAGTAAACGCTATCATGAAAGATATCCAATTCCACCCCGTAAAGGATACTATCCTGCACGTTGACTTCTATCAAATTGACGAGGCTAAGCCTATCGTTATGGAAGTTCCGGTACAGATGGAAGGTTTGGCAGAAGGTGTTAAGGCCGGTGGTAAGCTGGTACTCCAGATGCGTAAGCTGAAAGTAAGAGCTTTGTATAACGTAATTCCTGAAAGACTGATTATCAACGTTGCCCACTTGGGACTTGGTAAGACTGTTAAAGTTGGCGAATTGCAATACGAAGGATTGGAATTGCTGAATGCCAAAGAAGCTGTTGTATGCGCCGTTAAGCTGACTCGTGCTGCAAGAGGTGCCGCTGCTGCTGCAGGCAACTAATCGATTCTTTTCAAGAAAGACTAAATATTCGGGAACGCGGATTAACGCAGCCAACGCAGATTTCATACTGATTTCCGCGGAAAGTTGCGATAATCCGCGTTCTTTTTACGGCTCACGAGAGTGTATAATTCACCACAGATTACACAGATTTGCACAGATAGACATCTTTGATTATCGGTACATTAAATTCATTCTGTGTTAATCTGTGTAATCTGTGGTGAATACTAGTTTTAACACCCTCATAAACAGGAAGCACTGACTATGAAATATTTAATTGTAGGATTGGGCAATATCGGCCCCGAATATCACGAAACCCGCCATAACATCGGATTCATGGCAGTAGATACTCTGGCCAAAGCAGCGGGTGCCACTTTTACCGACGGACGTTATGGTTTCACCACAACACTGTCAGTCAAGGGACGCCAACTGTTACTGCTGAAGCCTTCCACCTTTATGAACCTCAGCGGCAACGCCGTACGCTACTGGATGCAAAAGGAAAACATTCCATTGGAGAATGTGTTGGTAGTGGTAGATGACCTGGCACTGCCTTTCGGCACACTGCGCCTGAAAGGTAAGGGAAGCGATGCGGGACATAACGGCCTTAAGCATATTGCATCAACGCTGGGCACCCAGAATTATGCACGCCTGCGTTTCGGCATCGGCAATGACTTTCCCCGTGGTGGGCAGATTGACTATGTGCTGGGACATTTTACCGATGAAGATTGGAAAACAATGGATGAGAGATTGGAGACAGCCGGAGAAATCATCAAAAGTTTCTGCCTGGCGGGAATAGATATCACCATGAATCAATATAACAAGAAATGAACGAAGCCAGAATTGACAAATGGATGTGGGCCGTGCGCATCTTCAAGACGCGTACCATAGCCGCCGAAGCCTGCAAAAAAGGACGCATCAGCATCAATGGCGCACTGGCAAAGGCTGCCCGTACGGTGAAGCCGGGAGACGTCATCCAGGTGCGCAAGCCCCCCGTCACCTATTCCTTCAAAGTTCTGCAGCCCATCGAAAAGCGTGTTGGCGCAAAGTTAGTGGCCGAAATGATGGAGAATGTAACGACTCCGGAACAGTATGAACTGCTGGAGATGAGCCGTGTTAGCGGTTTCGTCAACCGTGCCAAAGGTACCGGACGACCAACGAAAAAAGACCGCCGGAGTCTGGAAGAATTTACAGAACCGGAATTTCTGGATGATTTCGACTTTGAATTCGATTTTGAGGAAGAGTAAAAATAAGGGAAAGATTATGAGCGAGAGAATAATTAAATGGGGATTCATCGGTTGCGGAGAAGTGACCAAATACAAAAGCGGACCGGCATTCCAGAAAATAGAGAACTCCGAAGTAGTGGCCGTCATGAGCCGAAATGGTGACAAGGCCAAGACCTACGCCAAGGAAAGAGGGATTCCTAAATGGTACGACGATGCCCAGGAGCTGATTGACGACGAAGAGGTGAACGCCGTGTACATTGCCACTCCTCCTTCTTCACATGCTACGTACGCCATCATGTCCATGAAGGCAGGTAAACCGGTCTACATAGAGAAGCCGATGGCCGTTACCTACGAAGAGTGCTGCCGCATCAACCGCATTTCCCAAGAAACGGGTGTTCCATGTTTTGTCGCGTATTACCGCCGCTATCTGCCCTACTTCCTGAAGGTAAAGTCACTGGTAGAGGAGGGACATATTGGCAATGTCATCAACATTCAAATCCGCTTCGCCCAGCCTCCCCGCGACCTCGACCATAACAAGGAAAACCTGCCGTGGCGCGTGCAACCGGACATTGCCGGCGGAGGATACTTCTATGACCTTGCGCCCCACCAGATAGACTTGCTGCAGGAAATCTTCGGATGTATCCTCGAAGCCAGCGGCTACAAGAGCAACCGTGGCGGACTATATCCTGCCGAGGACACTCTAAGCGCATGTTTCCAGTTTGACAGCGGACTGGTGGGCAGCGGCTCCTGGTGCTTTGTTGCCCACGAATCCGCCCGCGAAGACCGTATAGAAATCATTGGAGACAAAGGCATGATTTGTTTCTCCGTATTCACCTATGACCCCATTGCGCTGCATACGGAAAGAGGACGTGAAGAAATCATCGTCGAAAACCCCACCTACGTCCAGCAACCGCTTATACAGGCAGTGGTAGACCACCTGCTGGGCAAGTCCGTCTGCAGCTGTGACGGCGAAAGCGCCACTCTCACAAACTGGGTGATGGACAAAATACTGAACAAGCTCTGATTAACGACTATGAAGGTGTGCCTAAAAACTATCAAGAAGTAAGATGCCTTTTGTTTTGTCACACCTCCATGTCGAAACCTTCGCCTTTCTGACTGACTAATTCGTACACATCGGCACTCTCGCCTACAACCCATACCACATCGCCTTCTACAAAAGGTTCATGCGGGTCGGGAGCATGCAGGGTCTCCCCTCCCCGCTCCACACCGGCAATCAGGCAGTGATACTTCTCGCGTATCCCTGCTTCCTTCAGGGTCTTGTTCAGGAAAGGAGACTGCCCGTCCACACAGAACTGGCGTAGAATCATCTCGCTCTTCTCTATCACATCCGTATTCATGGCAGACACCTTATCCATCTCCTTGCCGAAGATGTTCAGTTCCTCGTCCGTGGCAATCACTTGTATCTTGTCCTGCGGGAAAAGGCGGACAGACGCTCCGGGAATATTAATCCGTTTCTTGCCCCGAAGGATAGAGACCACATGGATGCCGTATTTCTTTCCGAAATTCAGCTCCGCCAATGTCCTGCCCACCCATGCCGACTCGCCGGGGATTTCAAAATCCGTCAGGTGCAGGTCGCGCGACAGCAGACGCCCCGCATACTCCGGTTTCTTCTCTCCCATATACTCGGCACGCATGTCGCGGTACCGCAGATTCTGGAAGAATGTCCTCTCTATCATGATGGACTGCTTCTTCAACTGGCGAGAGAGTATCATCAAAGTCACCAGCAGCACCGCCACTCCAAACACCAGACCGACGGACATCTTGAACAAACCGGCTATTACGAACATGACGAACGAAACGCCCAGCAGCAGACGCAGTACAATGGTAGCCACCAACGGCGCCCGGTTTCCACGGTTATCTTTCCATAAAGTCACGAACTCCTCCGAGTGGTTCTTTTTAATCATGATAGCACGCAGAAACGGAGCTATACACAGAATGATGATAAAGGCAGCCAACAAAGAGCCCCATACCCCGGGCAGACTGTCGTGCACGAAAGGCACCAGAAAACGGAACGCCAAAGCTATCACCGCCACGCAAATGATGGAATACACCACCGTAATCCTGACTAGTGCAAATATCAGTTTCTTCCACAGACTTTCATGGTTCATCGTCTGCGAACCTGAAGCATAGCGGGTCAAGAACTTTCTCCATTTTTCCGGCAAATGCGTATCCACAAGATTGGAAGCCGGTTCTGCCAAACGAATCATATAAGGAGTGAGGAAAGTGGTGATGACAGACACCGCCACCACAATAGGATACAAGAAATGGCTGGTGACATGCAGCGACACGCCCAGCGAAGCTATAATAAAGGCAAACTCACCGATTTGCGTCAAGCTGAAACCGCACTGCATGGCTGTCTTTAGCGGTTGCCCCGCCAGCAGCACACCCAGCGTCCCGAAAAGGGATTGCCCGAGGATGACCGCCAGAGTAATCACGACAATAGGTCCCGCATACTCCACAATCATGGCCGGGTCTACCATCATGCCGACCGATACGAAGAAGATGGCGCCAAACAAGTCCTTGACCGGCTTCACCAGGCGCTCTATGCTCTCCGCCTCTACCGTCTCGGCAAGAATGGAGCCCATGATGAACGCGCCGAAAGCAGCCGAGAAACCCGTGTGCGCGGCCATCACCACCATACCGAAACAGAGTCCGAGAGAGACTATCAGCAAGGTTTCCTCGCTCATCAGCTTCCGGCACCGCTTCAGCAATCCGGGGATGAGGTATATCCCTACGACGAACCAAAGTATCAGGAAGAACAGCAGTTTGGCAATGCTCCCCAGCATCTCCGTACCCTCGAAGTTATGGCTGACTGCCATCGTGGAGAGCATCACCATCAATACGATGGCAAGAATATCCTCCAGGATAAGCACACTGAGCACCAGCCCCGTGAACTGTTTCTTGCGCATCCCCAAATCATCAAACGCCTTATAGATAATGGTAGTGGACGACATGGCAATCATACCGCCCAGGAAGATACAGTCCATCCGTTGCCAGCCGAACCCGGTACCTACCGCCACTCCCAACAATATCATACAAAAGATGATGGTACACGCAGCAATAATCGCCACGCCTCCCACCTTCACAATCTTCTTGAAGCTGAATTCCAATCCCAGTGCAAACAGCAGGAAGATAACGCCTATATCCGCCCAGGTCTGTATATTAGCCGTGTCCATCACCGACGGTGTATAGGCCATGTGAGGGCTGGCAAGGAATCCTGCAACTACATATCCTAACACCAGCGGTTGCTTCAATTTCTTAAAAAGCAGGGTCATAATCCCCGCACAAATCAATATCAGAGCTAAATCAGCTATCAAAGGGGCTAAATGTGACATAACACTACTTATCTATTAATCAGAGATATACAACTGCAAAACTCTGCAATACATCTGCAGTAGCTCTGCAATACATCTGCAGTGGCTCTGCAAAAGGTATGCAGTAACTTTGCAGCAGTTGTCTGTACGATTCTACAACACTCCTTTCGAGCTTGGCAGTTCAAAGTGATAAATATCCCTTTCACCGCCATCTTCAGCGCACGTGCCAGCGCCTTGAAGATGCCTTCTATCTTATGATGTTCGTTCTGCCCTTCGGCTTTTACATTAAGATTCATCCGGGCAGCATCGCTCAAGGACTTGAAGAAGTGCAGGAACATTTCCGTAGGCATGTCGCCTATCTTCTCGCGCTTGAACCCGGCATCCCATACCAACCACGGGCGACCGCCGAAGTCGAGGCACACCTGGCAGAGACAATCGTCCATAGGAAGGGCATAGCCGTAGCGTTCGATGCCGCGCTTGCTTCCTAAGGCCTGATAAAGGCAGTCGCCCAGAGCAAGAGCGGTATCCTCGATGGTGTGATGCTCGTCCACTTCGAGGTCGCCTTTCACACGGATGGTGAGGTCCATGCCGCCGTGCTTGCCTATCTGCTCCAGCATGTGGTCGAAGAAGCCCAGTCCGGTCGCGATGTCACAATGCCCGTTACCATCCAGATTCAAGGATACGTATATATCTGTCTCCTTGGTAGTACGACGTACTTCCGCCGTACGCTCACCGGCAAAGAGGAATTCGGCAACCTTATCCCAATCCCTGGTGGCGAGGGCGCAGTAATCTTCAAGTCCGTCACAAGCGGCACCGCCACCTTCGGAAACGGGTTTCAATGATGCCGTGTCATCTTGCAGAAGAATGGCACGGCAGCCCAGATTCTTTGCCAGTTCCACATCCGTAGGCCGGTCGCCAATGACGAAACTGTGGGACAAATCGTAGTCCGGGTTATCGAGGTATTTGGCAAGCATTCCGGTACGCGGCTTGCGGGTCGGTGCATTGTCGTCGGGCATGCTGCGGTCTATGCAGATGTCGTCGAAGGTGATGCCTTCGCCTTCCAATGTCTTCATCATCAGGTTGTGTGCCGGCCAGAAGGTCTCTTCCGGAAAGGAGGCGGTGCCGAGACCGTCCTGATTGGTCACCATTACAAAATCAAAATCCAGCTTGCTGCGGATGAAGCCAAGATTGCGCATCACTTTCGGATAGAACTCCAGCTTCTCCAGGGAGTCCAGCTGATAATCAATGGGCGGCTCAATGACTAAAGTCCCGTCACGGTCTATAAAAAGTAGTTTCTTCATTTTAAAGGATATTTTTTTTGAGGGAATAAAGGGAGTTATCGGGAGTTAGAAGGAGGTAGAAGGAGTTAGAGGAGTTAGAGGAGTTAGAGGAGTTAGAGGAGTTAGAGGCCGGTAGTTCTGCTTGCATAAGCATTACTTGTATAGAACAGCAGTATCGGCCTTTAACTCCCTTTTAATCCCTTTACCCCCCTTTTACTCCCTTTAACTCCTTCTACATATATTCCTTCAGCGCTTCAATCAATTTTTCATTCTCTCCTCTCGTTCCCACCGTCACCCGCAGGCAATTTCCGCAGAGTGACACGGAGTTACGGTTGCGGACAATGATACCCTTGCCTACCAGATAATTGTAAATCTTCACGGCATCCGTCACACGGGCCAGGAAGAAATTGGCATGGGAAGGGAACATCTTCACCGTACATGGCAGTGCGGCGAACTCGGCTTCCAGATTCTCCCGTTCTTCTTTCAAGGTCTTCACCCAACGTTCTATTTCATAATAGCGGTGAAGCATTTCCACTGCCTGCTTCTGTGTCAGCTGGTTCACGTTATAGGGATATTTTATCTTACTGAGGATGCCGATAATCTCCGGTGAGGCAAATGCCATGCCCAGACGGATGGCAGCACATCCCCATGCTTTGGAGAAGGTTTGCAGTACAATGAGATTCGGATACCGATTCAAATTTTCGAGGAAGGAAGGTGCTTCGGAGAAGTCATTGTATGCCTCATCCAGTATCACCAACCCATCAAACTGGCGAATCAGCGTTTCAATCTCGCTACGGAGCAGGTCATTGCCGGTAGGATTGTTGGGAGAGCAGATAAAAATCAGTTTGGTATGCTCATCCGCAGCAGCCAAAAGCTTGTCGGCAGAGAACTGGAAATCCTCATCGAGCAGCACCTTGCGGTACTCCACATCATTAACGTCGGCACAGACTTGATACATGCCGTAGGTAGGGTCGATAGCCACTACATTGTCCACACGGGGTTCACAAAAAGCACGGAACACCAAATCGATAGCTTCGTCACTGCCATTCCCTAAGAAGATGGAATCGGGACTCACCTTTTTAATTTTAGACAATTCTGTCTTTAACTCCCGCTGCATGGGGTCGGGATAACGGTTGTGCGGCATGTTATAAGGATTCTCGTTTGCATCGAGAAAAACGGATGCCGCAGCACCATTATATTCATCACGTGCTGAAGAATAAGGCTTCAGACGCCAGATATTCGGACGGGTAAGTTCTTGTAATGTTTTCACCATGTTATTTATGATTTGACAATTTACGATTAAAATTACTTTAAGCCATCAGCTCTCAATTTTCAACTTTCAATTTCCATTTCCATTTTCCAACTGCCCCAGTCTCACACTCACAGCATTCTTATGCGCATCCAGCTGTTCATTGGCAGCCATCAGCTCGATGGCAGGGCCGATGATATTTAATCCTTCCGGCTTTATCTCCTGAAAAGTTATCTTGCGGATAAAGCTGTCGAGGCTGACACCGCTGTATGCTTTGGCATAGCCGTTTGTCGGCAGGGTATGGTTTGTGCCCGAAGCATAATCTCCCGCACTCTCCGGAGTAAGAGAACCCAGGAATACGGAACCGGCATTCACGATACGTTCTGCCACGGAAAGATAATCCTCGGTTTCTATGATAAGATGTTCGGGAGCATACGCGTTGGTCAATTCAATGGCTTCTGTCATGCTGTCCACTACAATCAGTTTGCTATTGGCAAGAGACTTTTCGGCAATCTCTTTACGTGGCAGTAAGGCCAGTTGGCGTTCCACTTCCACCTTTACAGCTTGTTGCAATTCGACAGAGGTCGTAATTAATATAGCCTGACTGTCCACTCCGTGTTCTGCCTGGCTCAACAAGTCGGCGGCGACAAAAATCGGATTAGCTGTTTCGTCAGCCAAAACTTCTACTTCCGAAGGTCCTGCCGGCATATCTATCGCCACATCACGCAAGCTCACAAGCTGTTTGGCAGCCGTGACATACTGATTTCCCGGACCGAATATCTTGTAAACCTTAGGCACACTTTCCGTTCCGTATGCCATAGCGGCAATGGCTTGTATGCCGCCAGCTTTGAAAATCCGGTTGACACCTGCCACTTTTGCGGCAAACAACACAGCGGGATGTACCTTTCCGTCACGTCCCGGAGGGGTGCAGAGAACAATCTCCTTGCATCCGGCAATCCTGGCGGGAACGGCCAGCATCAGTACCGTAGAAAACAGCGGAGCCGTTCCTCCGGGGATATACAATCCCACCTTTTCTATGGCAACCGCTTTCTGCCAGCAGGTCACCCCCGGCTGAGTCTGCACTTTCTTGCCCTCAAAGCGTTGTGCGGCGTGGAAAGTCTCGATGTTCTGCTTTGCCAGGCGAATAGCTGCTTTCAAGTCTTCACTCACCAGGTTTTCCGCTTCCTGCTGTTCCTCTTCCGACACTGCCAGCGAGGCCAACACCACTTTATCAAATTTTTCTTCATAATCCAGCACAGCACGGTCTCCCTCCTCCTTCACACGGTCAATAACACTCCGCACCGTATCAAACAGATTCTCCGTATTCATCACCGGACGTTTCAGAATCTCTTGCCACTGGGATTTATCGGGATTACTAATCAATATCATAATGACATGTTTTTAAAGATTTATGCATAAACCATGATATTATTGGAGGTGTGTCAAAACTCTCTGAAGACTTTCTTTTAGGCGCTGATTACGCGGATTTCACGGATTCATTTTACCGAATCCGCGCTATTTCGCGTAATTCGCACCTAATGTCGTAACATAAAGAAAGCGTTTATATACTTTTGACACATCCTCGAGGCTTTAAATTATCATTTTCTCAATCGGCAGCACCAGAATGCCTTCCGCCCCCAATGCCTTCAACTTTCCGATAATCTCCCAGAAACACTTCTCGTCGAGTACGGTATGTACTGAGCACCAGCCTTCTTGTGCCAAAGGCATCACCGTGGGGCTCTTCATGCCCGGAAGTACAGAGACAATCTCATCCAGTTTCTCTTTCGGGGCATTCATCAGCACATACTTCTTATCTTCGGCTGTCTTCACAGCATCCATACGGAACAACAGCTCCCTCAATATCCCTTGCTTTTCCTCGCTCAGGTTCCTGTTACCAATCAGCAGGGCTTCGGACTTCATCACAACCTCCACTTCCTTCAGGCGGTTGCTCACCAGCGTAGAACCGGAACTTACAATATCGAAAATGGCATCTGCCAGACCGATGCCCGGCGCCACTTCTACCGACCCCGTAATGACGTGTATCTCCGCATTCACCCCATTCTCTTTCAAAAAGCCGGAAAGGATACCCGGATAAGATGTCGCAATCTTCTTTCCGTGAAACCACTTCACCCCCGGATACTCAATATCCTTCGGCATGGCAAGAGACAGACGGCATTTGCTGAATCCCAGACGCTTGATTATCTCTGCATCCTCATTCTTCTCAACAAATTCATTCTCACCCACAATTCCTATATCAGCCACTCCGGTAGCCACAGACTGCGGAATGTCGTCATCCCTCAGAAACAACACTTCAAGAGGAAAGTTTGACGACTGCACCAACAACGAGCGCTTCATGGCACTCAACTTTATATCCGATTCTCCCAAAAACGACATGGTCTCGTCATACAGACGACCCTTAGCTTGTACTGCAATTCTTAACATAAGGTTATTTACTATTTTACGATTTACTATTTACTATTTTGAATGAGATGACAGAAAACAAAACGAGGCTTACCAATATTCGGCAAGCCTCGTCTGTTATGTCATCTGTTGTACATATACACTCATACGCCCACCGAGTTATTCGTTAGGATGATGATGGTGATGATGTGCAACGATATTCTTCATATTTTTTGGATTTTAATGCGACAAAAGTAAACTAAAAGTTTGAAACTCCAAAAGATTTATCACAAAAAGTTTATTTTTTCTTTCAAATTCATCTTAGTTCACCACAAATTACACAGATTTGCACAGATTATTTTTATTCCAATCTATGCAAATCTGTGTAATCTGTGGTGAAACAATTAAATCAACGGCAATATTTCCTCCTGCTCTACTTCGCAGCTATGGAAATGCATTTCCGCTTCCGCCTTCTCCTTCGGAAAGGTAAAGTAGGTGCAAGTGGCTTCTGTGCAAAGTTCGCCCATGCTATTATACAGGCGTGCTTCTATGATAGCAATATTCCGCTTCTGCTCGCGAAGCGAAGCCCGCAGCACCACATGCGTGTCGTTGGTCGATATGGATTTGCGGAAGCGGGTTTCCATTTTCGATGTCACCCCGCCGGTCTGCAGCTTGCGGAACACGACCCAGCCGCAGATTTCATCCAGCAATACGGACTGGATGCCTCCATGCAACGTATTCAGCCACCCTTGATACTCCGGACGCGGCTTCCAGATGCTCACCACCTCGTCACCGTCCTCATAAAACTCCATTCTCACACCGGCTTCATTGTCAGGAGAGCAACCGAAACAGTTGTAGCCCTCCATATCTTTCCACGGATTGATAATCTTCTTCATATCGTATTCTTCTTTATCTGGTTTTGATTCATAAAGTCTCTCAATAAGACGTTCAATATTAGTCATTCCGATTGAGAACTACAAATTATTGATGCCTTTTTCAGAGAAAAATTAGCGGGATACTGTTCAAAAACCGGTTATTTTATTTAGCTTTGTATAAATGAGAGAGAACAACAAGATGCAAAGAGGGGCCTTTTTCTGCTTATGGATATTATTTACATTCTCATTGTTTGCGCAAAACAAGGAGAACGGTTCTGTCGCATGCGACAGCATCGTATATAAAAATACCTTCAGAAAAGCATTGAAGAAATTCCTCAACTTCAGCGACTTCGACACTACCTATATCAGTCCCAACCGATACAACTACGCCCTGATGCTCGACCATTTCACCAATTACGAGTATTACTCCGTGGGCAATAACGACCAGCGGCTCCGTTTCTCGCCTAACCCTCACAACAAGATAGGCGCTTACTTCGGATGGCGTTGGATATTCCTGGGATGGGCTGTCGATACGGACTGGCTCTACGGAAAGAAAAGCAAGAAAAAGCGCGGTACGGAGTTTGATCTCAGTCTTTACAGTTCCAAACTGGGAGTCGACATTTTCTATCGCAGCACCGGAAACGACTATAAGATACACAAGGTATCCGGCTTTTCCGACGAGATTCCCTCCAATTATTCCGAAGATTTCAACGGATTGAAAGTAAAGATGAAGGGATTAAATCTGTATTACATTTTCAACAATCGACGTTTCTCCTATCCAGCCGCCTTCAGCCAGTCCACCAACCAGCGCTGCAATGCAGGTTCTTTCATTGCCGGATTCTCCGTATCCACCCACAATCTGAACTTCGACTATACCAAGCTGCCCGAAATCATTCAGGAAACCATGAACCCGGGTATGAAGGTGAAACATATCAAATACACGAACATCAGCCTCAACGCCGGCTATGCCTACAATTGGGTGTTTGCCCGCAACTGCCTCGCATGCCTGTCGTTCAATCCGGCTGTCGCCTACAAGACATCACGCATAGAGAAGACAGAAGAGCGGGAAGCGGACGACTGGTACAAGAATTTCAATATCGACTTCATTCTGCGTGCAGGTGTGGTATACAACAACAGCAAATACTTCGTGGGTACCTCATTCGTAGGACGGACATACGACTACTACAAAAACAGTTTCTCCCTGAACAACGGGTTCGGCACCCTCCAAATATATGCCGGATTCAACTTTTATCTGAAAAAGGAGTACCGGAAGAACAAAAAGTAAAAAAAGGCTTTCAGCCCTCATCTCCCCTCAAAAGCTATAAACACACTCCACCCCTACTATATCCTTCCGCTTATCCTGCTCCCACTGCCTGCAATAGAAGATGTCCGCCTCCCAGCGCCCGGACAGAGGCAACGTGATACCCCCACGATAGCGCATCCGTTTCACTCCGAAGTGCTCTGTCTTATTCAAACCATTATACATCTCGGCCGAAGCATACGGTTCCAGCTTGCACTTCGGAATGTCATAGGCAAACTTCGCACGCGAGCGCAAGCGGAACTCATCTCTATGCCCATCGAACGTATGCTGAAAGCGCTCACGCAAGGACAGTTTCACCCTTTGCACACGGGCAGACAGAGTGCCTTCCAAACGGTAGCGGTGCCGGAACTTCCAGCCATCTGCCCCCCGATTGCGGTAATGCGTCTCATACCCAGCTCCAAGCTTCAGGAAAGGCAACAGCTTATAGCTTCCCCCCACCTTCAGCCCCCACCGGTCTGTCTTTCCCAAATCATCCTTTGTACGCCACTCCAGCCCACCGGAAACAGTAAATGCCGGCTTCAACTTATATTCGAAACCGGCATTCGCCCAAGTGGCAAAATCCTTCTCCTGCGCCCGCAGGGAAAAAGACGAAACAACCCATAGAACTATCGGCAAAACAAGTACTTTCGTGCATGAAGATATATTACTTACCATACGCTTATTCTGTTAAAGTGTCAAAGGTAAGGATAAATTCTGTAACAATTCTGTAATACTACAAATCTTGTCTGCACATTTCCGATTTTTCAATGATACTTAAAAAACAGAAACCGAGAT
>VOFK01000539.1_pt1 | contig 44664 bp, 49 predicted proteins | sample 5384121 | NCBI WGS metagenome assembly VOFK01 (sample SAMN12384730, study PRJNA508395) | human gut metagenome | isolation source: healthy gut J | host: Homo sapiens | reverse complement strand
CCATGCTTCAGAACGATTTACGTATTGCTCGCTTCGTGGACAGAACGATGTCGCGAGCGCGCTGAAAGAGGTTCTTGCCGACCTTCGGTCATGGGTGGCGTCGGGAATGCCCACGCCGCTTTGCGTCGCATGAACTGCACACAAGGATGCCATGGACACCTATGAAAACCGACAAGAAGCCCGATACCCGCTATGGCATGCACCTGGTCGACAGGCCGACATCTTTGCCGCTCAAGTTCAAGGTCTTTGCGGCCGCCGCAAATGAGAGGAGCTCTGTCGTCAAGTGCATCAACGCCAAGGGCGCCGGTGCCTGGGCACGTGCCAAGATCGATAAGCTCGCCGGCGGGCTTCCACGTTTGGCGCCAAGGGCTGGCATGGATCGCCTTCCGCGAGGACGGTTCCATCAACAGCCCCATCGTCAAGTTCTTCTCGGACGAGGAGATGGCGGCTCTGCGCGAGCGCATGGACGTCGAGCCCGGCGACCTTGTGATGTTCGCCGCCGGCCCGCGCCTGCTCTCCGACGAGATCCTCGGGCGGCATGCGTTCCCCACATGGCCAACGCGCTCGAGATCAAGCGCGAGGGCCACGGACTTCCTGTGGGTCGTCAACTTCCCGCGTTCCATTGGGACGAGGATCGCAAAATTCTATGCTGCCGAGCACCAGCCCTTTACCCTGCCGACCGAGACCGACATCGCCAAGATCGAGGCCGATCCGCTGGCGGCGGTTCTTGCACCTGACTTTGTCATGGACGGCTTTGAGGCTGGCGGCGGCGGTATGCGTATCCACAACGCCGAGATGCAGATGTCCATGCTCAAGCTCCTGGGCTTTACCGAGGAGCGTGCCGAGTTGAGAAACTGATTGGCTTCCCCATGGAGGCCCTCAAGTTTGGTGCGCCCCCGATGGGCGGTTTTGCTCTGGGCCTTGGACCGCGTGTGCATGCTGCTCACCGGCTCTGACTCCATCCGCGACGTCATGGCGTTCCCCAAGACGGCCAGCGGCTCCAGACCTCATGTCGGGGCGCCCCTGAGTGCCGTTTCCGGCGCTCAGCTCAAGGACGTCAGCCTGCGTCTGATGTAGGCAAGCGGCCATATTGCCTGCTAACGAGGGGAAGGGACGCGTGCCTTCCTCGTTTTTTCGGAACGGGGGTGCGCCGGTAACGTACAATAGCTACCACGTGGCTGGGTTTTGCCGGCCGAATGTGCGATGCCGCGGGAGGGGACATGGTCGAGTTTACAAAGACGATTAAAGATCCGTTGGGATTACATGCCCGCCCGGTTGCGCTGCTCTATGACATCATTGCCCGAAAGCATCGTAGCGACGTGTCCGGGGAGTCAGTATCGGCAATCGCCACACGGATGGCCGCGATGTTATGGGACTCATGGCTCTCTACGGCGAGTGCGGCGAGGACATCATCTTCCGCGTTTCGGGCGTAGATGAGGCCTCCTGCGTCACGTCGATCAGGAACCTCTCGCTTTAACCTCAACAATGTGACAAAGGGGCAGTCCCCTCTGTTGCATAAATTGGTATCAATAGGCACTGCAAAGAGACAGTCTTTGCGGCGCCTTTGTTTCGTATATAGGAAACTTTTTCGAAATCTGAATGCGGACCCTTTCCCAAAAAAGTTAACCACGTGTTAGTTTACTATAGCGAACATAGGCGTGGTTAACTTTTACCGTGTCGATGTTAAGGACGAACTGACGTTAGGAGCCACTCATGTCTTGCGGACCGCAGATGCCGGCAATGCCGCTTTCGATGGTAAAAAGCGGGCGAAACCGTGCGCGTGTCTCGTGTAAAGGGCAATGAGGATATGAAGCACCACCTCAAGGACCTCGGCTTTGTCGAGGGCAACGAAATCCACGTGGTGAGCTCGAGTGGCGCCAATATTATCGTCACCGTGCTGGGCGCACGCTTTGGTATCGATTCCAAGGTTGCCATGCACATCATGACCGTCGGTTAGTCGACGGTATTTCTGTACGCACTGAAAGGGGACAAGTAAATGAAGACGTTGGGTGACGTTAAGGTGGGCGAGAGCTCCACCATCGTCAAGCTTCACGGTGAGGGTGCGCTTCGCCGCCACCTTATGGACCTGGGGCTCATCAAAAGGGCACTTCGTTCAAGGTCGTGAAGGTTGCACCGCTCGGTGATCCGGTCGAGATCAACGTGCGCGGCTACGAGCTTTCCATCCGCAAGGAGGAGGCCGCCGTCGTCGAGGTCCAGTAAGGACTCGCGGCGCATATTTCTGCAGATAAAGTTAGGTTTTTCTAACTTAATGCAGCATCTTTGAAGCACATTATCCAGCCTGCGCGGAGAAAGCAGCGCAGGCACACAAGGAAGAAGGGATTGAATGGCGGATTCTCAGATCCATGTCGCGTTGGCGGGTAACCCCAACTGCGGCAAGACCACGCTTTTCAACCTGATCACCGGCGCCAACGGCTACGTTGGCAACTGGCCCGGCGTCACGGTTGAGAAAAAAGGAGGCCAAGCTCCTAAGCGACAAGAACGTTACCATCACGGACCTCCCTCGGCATCTACTCGCTTTCCCCCTACAGCCCCGAGGAGCAGTGCTCGCGCGATTACCTCATGAGCGGCGAGCCCGATGTTGTCGTCCAAGTCGTCGATGCCACCAACCTCGAGCGTAACCTGTACCGGCGCTTCAGGTCATCGAGACCGGCCTGCCGTGGTCGTTGCCCTCAACATGGCCGACTTGGTCGAGAAGAATGGCGACAAGATCGACATTGACAAGCTTTCCAAGAAGCTCGGCTGCCCGGTCATGATGATCTCGGCTCTTAAGAACAAGGGTATCAAGGGAGCTGTTCGAGCAGGTTAAGAAGTCCGCCGCTTCCAAGGGCCAGTGCCGGAGCACAAGTTCGACTCCTCCATCGAGGACGTTCTGGACCACATCGAGAACAACCTTCCGGCGAGCGTTCCCGCCAACAAGCGCCGCTACTACGCTGTCAAGCTGTTTGAGCGCGACGCGGACGCCTGCAAGCTCATCAACCTCACCAAGGAGAAGGCTGCTCGCGTAGAGCAGCTGGTCGCCCAGTGCGAGCAGGATTGCGATGACGACGCCGAGTCCATCATCACCGGTGAGCGCTACGGCGTGATCGCGCATCATCGACGAGTGCCTCACCAAGGCCCCGGCCAAGATGAGCACCTCCGAGAAGATCGACCGCGTGGTTACCAACCGTATTCTGGGCCTGCCGATCTTTGTCGTCATCATGTTCTGCGTGTACTACATCGCCGTTTCTACCTTGGGCGGCACGGTGACCGACTTCACCAACGACCAGCTCTTTGGTACCGACGGTTGGTATGTGCTCGGCGGGCCGCGACGCCTACGACGCGGCTGTCGAGGCTGCGGGCGACAATGCCGACTCGGTCGACCCGGCACAGTACGGCCCCTATGTTCCGGGTATCACTACTATGGTCCACGACGCGCTTGTGGCGGGTGGCACCGAGGACGGTGGCCTTGGTCGATTCGCTCGTCTGTGACGGTATCGTCGGCGGCCTGGGCGCCATCTTCGGCTTTGTGCCGCAGATGTTCCTGCTTTTTGTGATGCTGTCCTTCCTGGAGGACTGCGGCTACATGGCCCGCGTTGCCTTCATCATGGACCGCGTGTTCCGCCGCTTTGGCCTGTCCGGTAAGTCGTTCATCCCCATGCTCGTGTCTTCGGGCTGCGGCGTCCCCGGTGTCATGGCTACTAAGACCATCGAGAACGAGAAGGACCGCCGCATGACGGTCATGACTACCACGTTCATCCCCTTGCGGCGCTAAGCTGCCGATCATCGCCCTGCTCATGGGGTTCCATCATCGGCGACTCTTCCACCACCGCGGCGTGGATCAGCCCGCTCTTCTACTTCCCGGGCGTCTTTGCCGTCATCGCCTCGGGCCTTATGCTCAAGAAGACAAAGCTCTTCGCCGGTCGCCCGACGCCGTTCGTTATGGAGCTTCCCGCCTACCACTTCCCGGCGATCCGCTCTTGGGCGCTGCACGTGTGGGGAGCGCTGCTGGGCCTTTATCAAGAAGGCCGGCACGGTCATCTTTGCCTCCACTGTCGTGGTTTGGTTCCTGTCCAACTTTGGTAGCTACAACGGTTCCTTTGGCTTCCTGCCTGCGATGGACGGCATCCCCGAGGAGTTCATGGACTACTCCGTGCTCGCCATGCTGGGCAACCTGGTCGCTTGGATCTTCGCCCCGCTCGGCTTTAGCACCCTGGCAGGCAACCGCACTGACCGTCTCTGGCCTCGTCGCCAAGGAGAACGTCGTCGCCACCGCCGGCTCGCTGCTGTCCGTTGCCGACGCCGCCGAGACCGACCCGAGCCTGTGGACCGCGTTTGCCGGCATGTTCCCGACTATGGGCGCTTGCGTTGCCTTTGGCGCTTTCAACCTGCTGTGCGCTCCGTGCTTTGCCGCCATTGGCACCATCCGCAACCAGATGGACTCTGGCAAGTGGACCGCGATTGCCATCGGCTACGAGTGCGCCTTCGCTTGGGTGATCGGCCTGTTCATCAACCAGTTCTACAACCTGCTTGTCCTTGGGCAGTTTGGTATCTGGACGGTTGTGGCCATTGTGCTGCTGGTTGCGATGCTCTTCCAGATCTTCCGTCCCATGCCCAAACACGCATGGACCGACGAGGACGAGACCAACACTGCTTCCGCCGCAGTTTCCGCTTAAGTCCGAATAAGGATTAACCCTTTCCACGAGCCCGGTGTCCCAGCGACACTCGGGCTTTTTTGGTGGGAGAGATGTGGCGTTTCCGCAGATAAAAACCGACCAAAACAAACCTGTCCCTTTTGGTAGGTGGAGAATGGGGTAAAAAGTAAGTGGTGGTTAACTAGAGGAGGCTTGCTATGGCACCTATCGATATTGTTGTACTGGCTGTTATCGGCATTGCGTTTGTCGCGGTATGCGTGCGCATCTACCGCAAGGGGCACCTGCGCCGATTGCGCTCAGGGTGGCGTTTGCACGGGGCATTGCTCCAACAAAAGACTTGCGCTGCGCTTAAGGGCGTGGACAAAATTGCCGAAGACTTGGGTCGCGGTATCAAGTAAGGCCGACATCCAGGCGCCCTGCGAGCATCTGCCCGCGGGGCTTTGTACATTTGACGCGAGCGCGGCGAGTTGAAGAGATAATTTTTGGGGTATCGCTAACTATGTGGTCAACGGCCCGCTCACCGTGGTCCATGCCGTAGCTGGTGCCAAGCTCGCCGTCGAAGGCATGACCACCTACGGGCCTTTAACTCCATTCCCGCCCATCAGTTGCGGTGAAATACGGACTGTTTTGGCTGTCAAAGGCCTTATCTACTCCGTATTTCACCGCAACTTTTTGTGGGGTGGGCTAGAGACGCTGCATGCGGTACCCGACACCCATGTGCGTCTGAATCATCTTGGGGTGAGAGGGGTCTGCCTCGATCTTCTTGCGCAGGGTGCGCATGAACACGCGCAGGCTCGCCAGATCGCTGTCCCAGCTCGTGCCCCATATCTCGCGGGTGATGAAGGTGTGGGTGAGCACCTTGTCGACGTTTTTCGCCAGAAGGACGAGCAATTTGTACTCGGTTGGGGTGAGCGAGAGCTCGCGTCCGTCTTTCGTCGCGTATCCCGCGGCGTAGTCGATATGCAGCGGACCGTTGTCAAACGTGCTCGCTTCTGTCGACTCGCTCGACGCCATCGAGGAGCGCCTCAAATTCGCACGGACGCGCGCGAGCAACTCATCCACAGAAAAGGGCTTGGTGAGGTAGTCGTCTGCCCCTGCGTCAAGTGCTGCAATCTTGTCGGAATCTTCGGAGCGCGCCGAAATGACGATAATGGGAACTGCCGACCAGCTTCGGATCTTCGTGATGACCTCGATACCGTCAATGTCGGGAAGGCCGAGGTCGAGCATGATGAGGCTGGGGCCGTGCGACACCGCATCCATGATGGCGGCCTGGCCGTTGCATACCTTGCTCACGACGTAGCCGTGGAGGTCAAGCGCGGTCGAAACGAGGTTTTGAACGGTCAGGTCATCTTCGACCAGGAGGATGCGTGGCTTAACGGCATTATTCATGAATCTCGATCTCCTCGGCGGGCAGGGTAAAACGGAAGACGGCCCCATGGGGGTGGTTGTCGCGAACTTCGATGGCGCCGCCATGCGCCTCCACGATGGAGCGGCAGAGCGACAGCCCAAGGCCGATGCTTCGACGCGAATCCACGGGCCGCGTATTGCTTGAGGTGAAGAAGCGCTCAAAGATATGAGGCTTGTCGCAGTCTGCCACACCCGGCCCATCGTCTGCGACGTCCACCACGACGAACGCACCCTCGCGACGTGCGCTGATGGTGACAGTCGAGTCCTCGGGCGTGTATTTGAAGGCGTTCATGATGAGATTCGTAAGCACCTGCATGATGAGATGGACGTCGATGCGTACCAGCAGGATGTCGTCAGTGTGCTCGATGGTGACGGCACGTCCATGCGATGCTTGGGCGACATGGCTGAGGGCGGCCTCGATGACCTCGTCGATGAGCTCGGATGTGAAGTTGAGGTGAATGGTGCCGTCCTCGACGCGTGTGATGGCGAGGAGGTTTTCCACGGTATCGATAAGCCAGAGGGAGTCGTCGTAGATGGCATCGGCAAGATCGCAGCGTTGTTCGAGGCTGAGCCTCTCGTCGCTCTTCCGAAGGATTGCCGCAGATCCGGATATGGCCGTGAGGGGTGTCCTCAAATCGTGGCCGATGGAGCGCAAAAGGTTGGCGCGCAGCTGCTCGTTTTTCGCCAAGACCGCAGCCTCTTCGCGCTCTTGCGCCGCCCGGTCGCTTTCGAGCGCCAAGGCGCATTCACCTACGATAGATAGGACGATCGAATGCTCGAAGGCTTCGATCTCGCGCCCCTCCAGGGCGATGCCGATGACACCGAATACCTTGTCGCCGGTGCGAACCGCGAGGTAGAGACAGTGTGCCTCAGGCAGGGTCCGCGTGCTTGCGCCCGCGCGCTTGTTGTTGGTGTAGGTCCAGGTTGCAACGGCGCGCTCGTAGTCGGTGAGCAGCGACGCGGATCGGTTTTCGGTGCCAGCGGACTCATAGAGCGCCTTGCCGAGCGTGCCGTGTTCGGCGGGGTAGAAGACCACGTCGAGTTTTAGCAGTTTGACGAGTTGGTTCATGGCGACGCGGGCGCACTCCTCCGCGCTATGGGCTTGCTGCAAGAGCTGGTTCGTTTCGAGGAGTACGCGCGTTTTGAATGCGTTCTCGGCGGATGTACGGGCGTTGTCGGCGATGCGCGCAGTTAACTCGCCGGCGACCATAGCGGTAGCGAACATGATGCCGAACGTGACCAGATAGCTTCGGTCGTAGCTGGCGAGCGAAAACAGAGGCGTGACGAAGCAGAAGTTGTAAAGCACTACAGAGAGCACGCTCGATACGATCGTGCAGATACGCCCCGTCGTGGTGACGGCGGTCAGCAGGGCCGTGAAGATATAGAGGGATATGATGCTGGAATCGGCAAATCCCAGATGGCGGAAAGCCGTGCCGATCGCCGTGGCGACAAGAGAGAGGGCCAGCGTGCGAAGCACGTTTCGGCTGTTGGGCGGCTGCAGGGCGAGCGCACGGCGGCGTCCTTTGGGCCGGGAGGGCGGAGTCGACTGTTCTGGAATGATGTAAATGTCGAGGTTCGGGGCGAATGTTATGAGCTGTTCTACGAGAGATTTGCGGCCGAAGAGGGCCTGACGGACGCTGCTACGCTCGCCCGTGCGCCCCATGACGATCTTCGAAATACCCGACAGGCGCGCGAACTCGGAGATCTGAAACGCGATGTCGTCGCCATAGACGGTTTCCATATGTGCTCCGAGCTGCTCGGCTAGGGGCGATATTGGCTGCAAGCTTGGCGCGCTCATCATCGCTCATGGCTTGCGTGCGCGGGCTCTCTACGAACAGGGCGACGAGCTCGCTGCGAAACGCTTTCGCCATGCGTGCGGCGGCACGGACGATGCGGGGATTGGTCGGCGCCGGGGAGACACAGACTAAGATACGCTCCCTGGTGTAGTAGTCACGGTTTCCCAGCACGCGTGCGGCGTCTGTGAGGTGGCCGGTGCGATCGGCGCAGCGGCGCAGCGCGATTTCTCGGAGTGCGGTGAGGTTCTCGACGGTAAAAAAATGCTGTTGCGCTCGGTCGGCTTGTGCGGGACGGTAGACGAGGCCGGCGCGAAGGCGCTCAAGTAGGTCTTCGGGCTCTATGTCGACGAGCTCGACCTGGTCGGCATCATCGAAGATACGGTCGGGGATTCGTTCGCTCACGACAACGCCGGTGATGGATGCAACCATGTCGTTTAGGCTCTCGATATGCTGAACGTTCACGGTCGTATAGACGTCGATGCCCGCATGTAGAAGTTCCTCGACGTCTTGATAGCGTTTGTCGTGGCGAGACCCCGGCGCATTCGTATGGGCGAGCTCGTCGACAAGGATGAGCTGAGGGGCGCGTTCGATAGCCGCATCTAGATCGAACTCGCTGAGCGCAATGCCGTTGTGCTCGATGAGTTTACAGGGCACGTTCTCAAGCCCTTGTGCAAGATGGGCAGTTGCCGGACGTTCGTGCGGCTCGATGTACCCCGCGACGACGTCAACACCTCGCCGCTTGGCGGCGTGGGCGGCTTGAAGCATCGCATAGGTTTTGCCTGTGCCAGCAGCGTAGCCAAAGAAAATTTTGAGGTGTCCCCGGCTGGTTCGAGCGTCATCGGCGGCCTCGTCTTTCTCAATTGCCTTGAGGATGAGGTCTGGATTGACGCGAGTGTCCGATGCGTCGCGCTGCATAGCGTAGCCTTTCTGAAACGTTGTCCATGCGTGCATACGCGGTGAGGACGCCACTGTATGCTCGCGAGGTCGAGTATAGGCGCACTGCAGCCGCAATAGTGCTTTCTACCTGCATCTTTACGGCATCTTAAGGACGTGGGCCCCGGCCCTCACGCCTCTTTAATCCCTAGAAGCGTTTACTGTCCCCAGACGCTTGCGAGAGCAGGCGTCCGAGACATCGGACCGCGCGTGAAAGGGGCGGTAAATGGACATCCTCATTCCCATCATCGGAGTCGTCTGCATTGGACTTCTTATCTATTACATCTACATTCTGATGAGGAGTGATTCGTAAACTATGGACGCTGCGATTCAGTACATCTTGTACTTTGCCGTACTCGTCGTCCTTGCCGTTCCGCTCGGTCGGTTCATGGCCCATATCATGGATGGTGAGCATACGTTCCTGTCGCCTGTGATTGCTCCTGTGGAGCGTGGCGTCTATCGTCTGCTTCGCATCGACGCGGCAGAAGATGGGGTGTAGGCGCTATCTGGCGAGCGTGCTGGTCTTTTCGGGGATTGGCCTCGTGGCTCTTGTGGCACTCCAGGTGTTTCAGTCCTTCTTGCCAGGCAATCCCCAGCACCTGCCGGGTGTGTCATGGGACCTGTCGTTCAATACGGCTGCTTCCTTCATAACCAACACCAACTGGCAGTCCTACTCCGGTGAGACCACCCTGTCCTACCTTGTGCAGTTCATGGGTCTCACCGTGCAGAACTTCGTTTCCGCTGGCACCGGTATCGCGGTCATGTTCGCGCTGATCCGCGGCTTCCGTCAGGTCAAGGAGCAGGGTCTGGGTTCCTTCTGGGTCGACCTCACCCGCACCGTCCTGTATGTGCTCATCCCGCTGAACCTCGTGTTCGGCATCTGCCTGCTGCCGGTGGCGTCATCTCCAACTTCCAGCCGGCTCAGAAGGCTGAGCTCGTAGAACCCGTCGCTGTTCAGCCTAATGCGGACGGCGGCTGGAGCGTCATCGACGGCGCCCAGATCGAGGGCGACACGGTCAAGGTCGACGGCAAGGTTGTCGAGGGCGCGCGCGTGGTCACCGAGCAGTTCCTGCCCCAGGGTCCCGCGGCTCCTCAGGTCGCCATCAAGCAGTCCGGCACCAACGGCGGCGGCTTCTTCGGCGTGAACTCCGCCCATCCGTATGAGAACCCCAGTGCCTTCACCAACATCATCGAGATGACCAGCCTGCTGCTGATCCCGGCCGCCTGCTGCTTCACCTTCGGTATCGGCGTCAAGAACACCAAGCAGGGCAAGGCTATCTTTGCCGCCATGTTCATCCTGTTGGTGATTTTCACCGGCATCATCGCCGTCAACGAGCATGCGGGCACCCCGCAGCTGGCCGATGGCGGAGCGGTCAATATCGAGATGACCGACGGCCAGGCCGGCGGCAACATGGAGGGCAAGGAGAGCCGCTTCGGTATCGCCTCCTCTTCCACCTGGTCCGCTTTCACGACGGCTGCTTCCAACGGCTCGGTTAACTCCATGCACGACTCCTACACCCCGCTGGGCGGTTTTGTCCAGATGCTCCAGATGGCTCTGGGCGAGGTCGTCTTCGGCGGCGTGGGCTGCGGCCTGTACGGCATGATCGGCTTCGCCATCCTCACAGTGTTCATCGCCGGCCTCATGGTCGGACGCACGCCTGAGTTCCTGGGCAAGAAGATCGAGCCGGGCGAGATGCGCTGGGCAGTTGTCCTGTGCCTGGCAACTCCGTTCGCCATTCTGGTGAGCTCCACTATCGCCTGCATGGTGCCCGGTCTTGCCGACCAGCTCAACAATGGTGGCGCGCACGGCTTCTCCGAGGCGCTGTATGCCTTCACCTCATGCGGCGGCAACAACGGCTCGGCGTTTGCAGGCATGAACTGCAACATTCCCTGGATCAACGTCATGCTCGGCCTCGAGATGCTGTTCGCCCGCTTCATGCCCATCATCGGTACGCTGGCTATCGCCGGCTCGCTGGCCAAGAAGGGGGCAAGGTCGCCGAGAGCGCCGGTACCCTGTCTACCACTAACGGCATGTTCGTATTCCTGCTCGTGTTCATCGTTCTGCTGATCGGTGCCCTGAGCTTCTTCCCAGCCCTGGCGCTTGGCCCCGTTGCCGAGTTCTTCCAGATGATTGCGTAAAGGAGGGCGCAGATTTATGACTATGCAAAAAGACATGATGGGCCGCGCGGTCCGCGACTCGTTTGCCAAGCTGGATCCTCGCGTCCAGATTCAAAACCCGGTCATGTTCCTGGTGTGGCTTTCCGCCGTCATGACCTCCGTCCTGGCCGTCGCTTCCATTTTTCGGTGTGCAGGACGCGGGTGTGCCCACTTACTATGTGGTCGCCATCGCGGTCATCCTGTGGCTCACCGACCTGTTCTCGAACTTCGCTGAGGCGCTTGCCGAGGGCCGCGGTAAGGCGCAGGCAGACTCCCTGCGTGCGGCCAAGAAGGACGTCGAGGCCCATCGCATCGAGTCCGTCGAGGATAAGGACCGTTTCACGGTCGTTCCCGGTACCGAGCTCTCACGCGGGGATCTGGTGGTCGTGCGCGCCGGCGAGCAGATTCCGGGAGACGGCGATGTCATCGAGGGCGCTGCTTCCGTTGACGAGTCCGCCATCACCGGCGAGTCCGCCCCTGTGGTCCGCGAGGCCGGCGGCGACCGCTCTGCCGTTACCGGCGGTACCACGGTGCTGTCCGACTGGATCATCGTCAAGATCTCCAGTGAGCCCGGCCAAAGCTTCCTGGACAAGATGATCGCGATGGTCGAGGGTGCCGCGCGCAAGAAGACCCCTAACGAGATCGCTCTGGAGATCTTCCTGGTGGCCCTCTCTATCGTCTTTATCCTGGTCACGCTGGCCCTGTATTGTTACTCCTGCTTCTCGGCCGGTCTTAACGACATGGTCAACCCCACGGCCGTGACCACGCTCGTTGCCTTGCTCGTCTGTCTGGCGCCCACTACCATTGGTGCGCTACTGTCCGCCATTGGCATCGCCGGCATGAGCCGATTGAACGAGGCCAACGTGCTGGCCATGTCCGGCCGCGCCATCGAGGCCGCCGGCGACGTCGACATCCTCATGCTCGATAAGACCGGTACCATCACCTTGGGCAACCGCCAAGCCGCCGAGTTCATCCCGGTCGACGGCGTCGATCCCGCGGAGCTGGCCGATGCCGCCCAGCTTTCCTCGCTGGCCGACGAGACCCCCGAGGGCCGCTCCATCGTCGTGCTCGCCAAGGAGCAGTTCGGTCTGCGCGGTCGCACGCTCGAGGATAAGGGTATGGAGTTCATCCCGTTCACCGCGGCAACGCGTATGTCCGGCGTGAACTACGAGGGCAATGAGATCCGCAAGGGGCGCTGCCGATTCCGTGCACACTTATGTGGAGGCAGCCGGCGGCGTGTTCTCCCGGAGTGCGACGAGGCCGTTGAACGCATTGCGAAGGTGGGCGGCACCCCGCTGGTCGTGACCAAGAACTGCCGTGTGCTGGGCGTTGTGTACCTTAAGGACATCATCAAGTCCGGCGTTAAGGAGAAGTTCGCCGACCTGCGCCGCATGGGTATCAAGACCATTATGGTGACGGGCGATAACCCGCTCACGGCCGCCGCCATCGCCGCCGAGGCGGGCGTGGACGACTTCCTGGCCGAGGCCACCCCTGAGGGCAAGCTCGAGAAGATCCGCGAGTTCCAGCGTGAGGGGCACCTGGTCGCCATGACCGGTGACGGCACCAACGACGCGCCCGCTCTGGCCCAGGCCGACGTCGCCGTGGCCATGAACACCGGCACTCAGGCCGCCAAGGAGGCCGGCAACATGGTCGACCTCGACTCCAGCCCTACCAAGCTCATCGAGGTCGTGCGTATCGGCAAGCAGCTGCTCATGACCCGCGGTTCGCTCACGACCTTCTCGGTGGCCAACGACATGGCGAAGTACTTCGCTATCATCCCGGCCCTGTTTTCGCCGATCTACCCGGGCCTTGGCGCGCTCAACATCCTTGGTCTGGCAAGCCCGCTGTCCGCGGTTCTTTCGGCCATCATCTATAACGCGCTCGTTATCGTCGCGCTGATCCCGGCCGCGCTGAAGGGCGTTAAGTACCGCGAGGTCCCGTCCGGACAGCTGCTGACCCACAACCTGCTCGTGTGGGGTCTGGGCGGCATCGTTGCCCCGTTCGTATTCATCAAGCTCATCGACATGCTGCTCGCGTTCTGCGGCATTATGTAAGTGGAGGTTTGTATGTTCAAAGGTGTTGCATCGCGCGCACTGGGCGTGTTCGCGCTGTTTACCGTTGTCTGCGGCCTGGGCTATACGCTCGTCGTGACCGGCATCTCCCAGGTTGCGTTCCCGTATCAGGCGAACGGTTCGCTCATTACGGTCGACGGCAAGGTTGTGGGTTCCGAGCTCATCGGCCAGAACTTCGATGACGAAGCCCACATGTGGGGTCGTATCCAGAACGTGTCAATTGTCGAAGGCGAAGATGGCGGGCTCATGGCGTATGGTGCCCCGTCCAATTTGTCCCCGGCGAGTGATGAGTATCGGCAGCTTGTGGATGCGCACGTGAAGAAGATCCGCGCCGCCAACCCCGATGCCGATATGGACGCGGTGCCCGTCGACCTGGTGACGTGTTCGGGGTCCGGCCTCGACCCGGAGATCTCTCCGGATGCCGCCGAGTACCAGTTCCGCGCCTTGCCAAGGCCACGGGCAAGAGCGAAGGCGAGGTGCGCGAGATCATCGCCCGGTGCACCAAGGGCCGATTCCTGGGCGTCTTCGGCGAGCCCACGGTCAACGTGCTCAAGGTGAACCTTATGCTGGACGGCGCGCTGTGTAGGTGAGGGAGTGGCGGATGAGGGCATGACTGACTACCTGAGCCCTCAATTCCACTCCGCCCATCAGTTGCGGTGAAATACGGACTGTTTTGCCTGTCAAAAGCCTCATCTACTCCGTATTCCACCGCAACTTTTTTGTGAGGGTCGGGATTGAAGGTGGGGAGTGCGAGCGAGTGCGAATGCGGCGGATACTGATACGATAGGTACGTTAGCAACTGCCGCCGAGCGGCTCAAACGAAAGGAACCCTGTATGGAGTCCTCCGCCTACCCGATGCTCTTTAGCCCGATCAAGGTCGGTACGACCGAGGTCAAGAACCGCGTCTTTATGCCGCCGGTATCCACGAACCTGGCCGATCATGGCTATGTGACCGACGACTTGGTCGACCACTACCGCGCCCGCGCCAAGGGTGGTGTGGGCCTCATCATCACCGAGGTCGTGACGGTCGAGCCCACCTATACCTATCTGCCGGGTGACATGTGCTGCTACGACGACACGTTTATCCCCGGCTGGGAAAAGCTCGCCGCCGCCGTGCACGAGTACGGCTGCAAGATCATGCCGCAGCTCTTCCACCCCGCCTACATGGCCTTTAACATTCCGGGCACGCCGCGCCTGATCGCTCCGTCCTTCGTGGGACCGTCCTATGCCCGCGAGGCACCGCGCCCCATCACGGTCGACGAGATTCACGAGCTCACGCATCAGTTTGGCGACGCTGCCGTGCGTATGCAGAAGGCTGGCGTCGACGGCGTCGAAGTCCATGCGGCGCACGCCCACGGCATGCTCGGCGGTTTCTTGACCCCGCTCTACAACAAGCGTACCGACGAGTACGGCGGCTCGCTCGATGCTCGCATGCGCTTCCTGCTCGAGGTTATCGCCGAGATTCGCGAGCGCTGCGGCAGGGACTTCATCATCGACGTCCGCATCTCGGGCGACGAGTACACCGATGGCGGTCTGACCCTCAACGACATGATCTACGTCTCGCGTCGCTTGGAGAAGGCCGGCGTCGACATGATCCACGTGTCGGGCGGCACCACCATCAAGCGCGGCTCTGCGATTCCCGCCGCTGGCACGCAGCAGGCCTCGCACGCCGCTTGCTCGCGTGAGATTAAGAAGCACGTGAACATTCCCGTCGCTACCGTCGGCCGCATTAACGAGGCATGGATTGCCGAGGAGCTGATCGAGGACGGCGCTGCCGACATCTGCATGATGGGCCGCGCCAATCTGTGCGATGCCGAGTTCTCTGCAATAAGGCCGCTGCCGGTAACGCCGATGATATCCGTCCCTGCATTGGCTGCCTGCGCTGCCTGAACGGCATTATGTTTGGCAAACGCATCTCCTGCACCGTCAACCCGGACGTGGAGCGCGACGAGGCCGGCTACGAGCCTGCCGCCGAGGCCAAGAACGTACTGGTTGTGGGTGCCGGTCCCGCGGGCATGGAGGCGGCGTTCATTGCCGCCAAGCGCGGCCACAACGTGGTGCTCGTGGACAAGCAGGACGAACCGGGCGGCGAGATGCGTATCGCAGCCGTTCCGCCGGCAAAGCAGGAACTCACCCGTGTGATCAAGTATCAGTATCGCCGTCTTGCTGAGGCGGGCGTGAAGTGCGTATTTGGCACCGAGCTTACTGCCGAGGACATTCAGCGCGACTACGCCGGCTACGAGGTCGTCCTGGCCTATGGCGCCGAGCCTATCGCTCCGGCCTTCATGCAGGGCTTTAAGCAGGTTATGACGGCTGACGACCTGCTGGGTGGCAATGCCTTCCCGGGCAAGAAGATCGTCATCGTGGGCGGCGGCACCGTTGGCTGCGAGACGGCCGATTATCTGGCCCCGTTGGTCAACGACCTGTCGCCGGCAAACCGCGACGTCACCGTCATCGAGATGACCAAGACGCTCGCCGCCAACGAAGGTGGCGCCGGTCGCGCGGTGCTCATCACGCGCATGCTCTCCAAGGGCGTCCACGTGCTGACCGAGGCCAAGGTGACCGAGATTACCGAGGATGCCATCAGCTATGAGAAGGATGGCGAGATCCACACCATCGCCGATGCCGATACGCTGGTGCTTGCCATGGGTTATCGTCCCAATACCAAGCTGGCCGACGACCTTGCCGCTGCCGGCGTTGCCACCCACGTGCTGGGCGATGCCAACAAGTGCGGCAACATCCGCGATGCCATCGGCGATGGCTACAAGGTTGCCTGCGAACTCTAGTCAACCCCTTGGTGCATGGGGGTCAGGTTACTTTGCACCAATCTGGTGCATACAAACCTGACCCCTTTGCACCAGTCATCTTGCTTCTCTGTATGATATTGTATAGCTACTGTCATACAGGAGGCTAAGATGAGTGCTTCAGTTTTGAGCGTCCGTGTTGATGCATCAATTAAGGAATCGTTTGCCGAGCTCTGCGAGGAGCTCGGCATGACGTCTTCCGTGGCGGTCAACATGTTCATGCGTCAGATGCTGCGGGAGCGGTCGCTTCCATTTACCCCTTCTCTTTCAGTCAAACGGGACGAGGCGAAGACCGACGTTTTGACCGTTGCTGAAATCAGGGATGCCGTTGCTCGCGCGGCGGGTACTCGAAAGGCGATTCGGTCGGTCACGTTGTTCGGCTCGTATGCTCGACGTGACGCAAATACCGATAGCGATATCGACCACTGCGTATAGAGGTCGATTCCGATGCGACATTTGGGTTATTCGCTCTTTCCTCGTTCGCGGAGGAGATCAAAGAGGCAACAGGCAAGCAGGTCGACGTCGTTTCGAGCGAACACTTGCGAGAAGACATTGCGCATGCCATCGAGAGGGAGGGTGTGGTGCTGTATGTTCGCCCGTAAATCAGATGCGTTGCGCGCCCAGGGAGATTCTCGAGGCGATTGATGAGACGACCGAGAGAATCAAAGCGTTCGGTGTGACGGAAGACGAGTTCCTCCATGCGGATGACATCAAGGCCAGGACACTCGCCGATTCTCTCCTTATGTGTGCCCTCAGGGTGACGGAGGAGGCGGGTAAGCTGTCCGAGAAGGCGCAGCGACTACATCCCGAGATTGAGTGGCGCGGTATAGTGGGGATGCGTAACTATCTTGCCCATGATTACGGCAACGTCGATCGCGCCGTGGTTTGGGACGCGGTGACATCAGAGTTTCCCGCTCTTGCAGCGGCATGCCGACAGATTATCGAGGAATCCTAATCTTGCTCTCTTTGAGCCAACATGGTGTGAGATAACCTGACCCCATTGCACCATTTGATAGCAAAAGCGGCGGCCGTCCCGTGTTGGGGCGGCCGCCGCTTGCGTTCGCTGCGATGGGTCGTGCGATTAGAGCCCCAGGAGCTCCTTGACCTTGGCGATGATTGCCTCGTCGGTGGCGTTGGCGAAGAAGTACTCCTCCCGGAAGTGCTCGCCAGCCGGGCGCCCTTGACCAGATCCTGGTCGATCTCGCCCAGACGTCGACGAGCGGACGCATGGTCACAGCGCGGACGCCGTCGAGGATCTTCTTGTTGCGCTGCTCGGGCTCAACACGCTCGGCGGGATAGCCGTTGCCGGAACCGAAGCCAAAGAGCTTCTCGAAGGTGTACTCAAGGTTGAGCTCCTGGCCCCAGCCGTTCTTGAGGGCGAAGGGCATGGCGACGGCGTTACCGTCGTTGACCTGGGCGAAGGTGTAGGCATCCAGCGGGTCGGCGACATGGCCGCAGAGCACACCGGGGAAGGAGTTGCAGGCGAGCATGGCGCCCTCGCCGGTGCCGCAGCCGGTCACGACATAGTCGGCAGCGCCGGAGTTGAGCAGCACGGCGGCAAGGATGCCGTTCTGAACGTAGGTGAGCGGCTTGGAGTCGGCATCGGCATACATACCGTAGTTAAAGACGGTGTGGCCCATGGGCTCGACGACCTTCTTAAGGGCAGCCTCGATCATGGGGTTCTTGGAGTTCTGAGAATTCTCGTTGGTGAGAGCGATCTTCATTGCGAAATACCTTTCCTATTTCTAACTTGCGGTGAAATACGGACCGTCTTGCCTGGTAGAAGTCAAAATCAATCCCTATTTCACCGCAACTACTAAATGAACCTAAATGTGGGAGCGCGGTGAGCGAGCGGGCTTGAGACGGAGCAGGTTGCCTTGAAAGAGGAGGGAAGCGTACTTGGGTACGCGACCGACGATTGGAAAGGCAAGATGCCCGTCTCAAGCCCGCGCAGCGCCTACTGGGGCTGCTTGCCGATGTATGCCAGGATGCCGCCGTCGACGTAGAGGATGTGGCCGTTGACGAAGTTCGACGCGTCGGAAGCCAGGAACACGGCGGGGCCCTTCAGGTCCTCGGGCGTGCCCCAACGGGCGGCCGGCGTCTTGGCAATGATGAACTGGTCAAACGGGTGGCGGCTGCCGTCGGGCTGCGTCTCGCGCAGCGGTGCGGTTTGCGGCGTGGCGATGTAGCCGGGCCCAATGCCGTTGCACTGGATATTGGCCTCGCCAAACTCCGAGCAGATGTTCTTGGTGAGCATCTTGAGTCCGCCCTTGGCGGCAGCATAGCCGGCGATGGTCTCGCGACCCAGCTCGCTCATCATCGAGCAGATGTTGATGATCTTGCCGTGGCCCTTGGCGATCATGCCAGGCAGGCAGGCCTTTGACACGATAAACGGTGCGTTGAGGTCGATATCGACGACGCGGCGGAAGTCCTCGGCGCTCATGTCGAGCATCGGGGTACGCTGGATGACGCCGGCGTTGTTGACCAGGATGTCGGGCGTGGTGCCAAAGTCGGCCTCGATCTTGGCGATGAGCTCGGCGACGACAGTCTCGTCGGTGACGTCGGCAACATAGCCGTGAGCGTCAAAGCCCAGCTCACGGTAGTGCTTCTCGGCTTCGGCGACTTTGTCGGCGTGACGGGCGTTAAAGGCGATCTTGGCGCCGGCCTCTCCGAGCGCCTCGGCAATGGCCATGCCAATGCCGTAGGTGGCGCCGGTCACCAGTGCGACCTTGCCATCTAGGCGGAAGCTGTCCATAAGATCAGACATAGCGATCCTTTCAAAAGAAACGTTCATCTATATAAGTCTTGCTTTTCATACAAGGTCAGTATAGGAGAAGTGAAGGAATTAACGCCCCTATTCTCCTTAAAAAAGGTGAACGTTCACTTTTAAAAGGTGAACGGTTGAAATTAGTTGTTGCGATGCCCCCTACTCACTTTTCGCCTGTGCGCCTTCCGCGATCATGCTGCGGTTGTAGACCAGGTGCAGATACATCGCATCGTGCACGGCGGTGGGGTTGCGCGCCTCGATGGCGTCGGCCACGCCGCGGTGTGCGGATGGTCTCCTCGACGAGCTTTTTGCCCGTAACGTCGATAAAGAGGGGAACGGATGCCTTGAGCACGCCCATCAGGCGGGGAACGACGAGGTTGCCGCCATTCAGGGTGACTACATGGAGTAGCGCCCGTACGCATCGAATTTCTCCTCTCATAGATGCGCGGCACAAAGAGCCCCGAGTTCATACGAGCTCGGGGCTCTTTTCGTTACGGGCTTTAGCCTGTGCGGGGCGGCGCAGCGCGCCGCATCAGAAACCACCCGCTATGCGGGTGGGGCCAAACGGCTTTACAAAGCCGCCCCCTCGCCGGACACTTGCGATTGTTCAGGCCGCAAGCGGAATCCGAGTCGAGAGGGCGGTGGTGGCGTATGGGGCCCAGAAGGCCTACAGCCTGTCGCACACGAAGTGGATGTGCAAGTACCACGTCGTGTTCACGCCGAAGTATAGGCGCAAAGTCATCTACAACCAAATAAGGTCCGACCTTTGGGGGAGATCTTCAGGAAGCTCTGCCAGTACAAGGGGATAGAGATCATCGAGGGGCACCTGATGCCCGACCACGTCCACATGCTGCTGGCGATACCGCCGAAGTACAGCGTATCGAGCGTGATGGGCTACCTGAAGGGGAAGAGCTCGCTGATGATATTCGACAAGCACGCGAACATGAAGTACAAGTTCGGCAACAGGAAGTTCTGGGCCGAGGGCTACTACGTGTCCACCGTCGGCCTGAACGAGGCCACCATCGCGAAGTACATCCGGGAGCAGGAGAAGGCCGACATCGCGATCGACCGGCTGAGCGTCAAGGAGTACGAGGACCCCTTCGATAGGGGGCCGGGGCGTAAATAGCGCCGGTTTGACCGGCCCGTCACGGGTCAATCTGCAGTGCGGCCCGAACCCCGTGAGGGCCGGCGCCTTTAGACGCGTGCCGGAAATCCAAGGGTTATACCCTAAAGAGCAAACCACCCCTTTTAGGGTGGTTTTGATTTGGATTGCAGACGTATTGCCAGACGAAAGCGTGTTGCGTCTGGGGTAAAATCGTACGAAAGCGCAATTGCGTCTTAAATCAGGACGCAAATCAAGACGAAAACCGTTTACGTCTGGCTTAAATCCGTACGCAAACGGTTTTCGTCTTATAATACGGTCGTGAAAAGTACGAAACGAAGGGGTTATGCATATGGTTGTTAGAGAGGGCCCTACAGTCGAATACAAGGAAAGCGTTACGCCGACGTTTCTTAAAACGGTGAGCGCCTATGCAAACTACGGGACGGGCAAGATTGAGTTTGGCGTTAATGACGAGGGTATTGCCGTCGGTCTTGCAGATCCGGTTGCTGAATGTCTGCGCATCGAAAATATGATTAATGACAGCTTGGATCCCCGCGCCCCGTTACTCGCTTGAGCCCGATGAGAAACACGGGACCGTAATCCTTACGGTTTATGAGGGCCAGGACAAAAACCCTATCGAAGCAAGGGAAAGGCCTACAGACGAAACGATTCGGCGACGGTGGAGGTCGACCGGTTTGAGTATGGCAGGCTGACGCTCGAAGGCAGCAACGTAACGTTCGACGCGCTCGCGTCGGCTCGCCAGGACTTGAGTTTTCACACGCTTGAGCATAAGTGTATTGAACACCTCGGCATTTCCGAGCTAACGCCGGATATCATGCGTACGCTCCGCTTGCTCGGCAAGGATGGCTATACCAATGCCGCGGCGATTTTGGCGGATAAGAATGATTTTCCGGGCATTGACTGCGTCCGTTTTGGCGATACCGAGGATGTGATCTTGGATCGCGAGACGGCGACAGGTCTATCCGCAATTGAGCAGGTGGACAGGGCGGTTGCTATGTTTGCACGCTACTACCGTTATGAACGTATCGAGGGGATGGAACGCGTCCAAACCGATCGAATTCCTCTTGAGGCGTTCCGCGAAAGCTGTCGCAAACGCTTTGGTGCATCGGACATGGGACGTTCGGGCGAACGTTCAAATTGCCCTGTACGACGATCGCGTCGTTGTGACTTCACCCGACCGCTGCCCGCCGGTTTGACGACGGAACAATACCTGTATGGGCAGATATCCGTGCTCAGAAACCCAATTGTCGCTGAGGTCTTTCTAAAGCTGGATTACATCGAGAAATTTGGTACGGGAATCGCGCGAATCAGGCGTGCGTATCGAGATTCTTTGAGCCAGCCGGTATTTGATGTTCGCGGCGGCATGGTGGCCGTCACATTGCCCGTTATCGATGCCTTTGAAGGGTCTGAGGAAGAGGTCCAGGTTCTCAAGGCTTTGTCAGGCGGACGAATACTGTCGCGGGGGCGAGATTGAGCAACAGACAGGATTGAGCCGCACGCGCACGTTGACGGCGCTTGAATCTTTGCTCAACCGAAACTCGATCGTAAGGCGGGGGACAGGACGCGCCACGAAATACGAGCGCGCATAGCTCAAAAGAGCAAAGCTACAAAACAGGCCCCAAGCCTACACCGGCTTGGGGCCTGCTGTCCTCTGGGATATTGGCGCCTCTACAGTTCAGCTTCCAGTTCGGCTTTGTGTTCGTTGAGGTAGTCGCGCATGTGGGGGATGGCAAATGAGACCTTGCCGTACGAGGGCGCCTCAATGATCGACTCTCTCAGCAGACGACTGCGGATGGAACTTACCTGTTGAGGTGTCTTGTTTAAGTCATCGGCAACCATGCTGGTCGAGCTCGTCTGCCCTAAGGACGCCATGCTCAGCAGATAAGCGATGCACGTGGGCGGAATGCGCTGCAGCGCGGGCTCAATCACCATTGCGCAGAAGCGTTCGCGTGCTGTTGCGATGCCTCGCTTTGCCTCTTCCTCTCCAATTACAGTTGTATGGGCGCGTCGTGTCAGTTGCCATGCGTAATATCCAACGAGCTGAATCATAAAGGGGTAGCCTTGCGTTGCCTCGGCAAGTTGGCCGGCAATACCTGGTTGCAGCTCCATGCCAGACGCTTCAATGGTTTCTTCGAGGGAGTACGACACTTCGGTTACTGCCACAGCCTTCAGATCAAAGGGGAGGGCACGGCGCAAAAACGTAAGTGTCTTTCCGTTGATGACGCTTTCTATCATCGAAGGCAGCCCCGCAAAAACAAAGGCGATATCAAGGTCTTCGCCGATAACCTGCTGAATCGCAATGGAGAGCGTTCGGACCTCTTCGAGCTCTGCGTCTTGGACCTCATCGAGGGTGATGAGCAGACCATTGCCGTTCTTTGATATTGCCTGCCTCATGGCGTCACGCAGCGATGGGCCGATTCGCTCAATGTCTATGCTGCCGATGGATATGCCAGCTACGCTTGGCTCAAATCTGGCGTGTTTGGCCTGGAATTTGGGCTGCAGCTGCTCGAGAATGCGCTGACAAAGTCCTTCGGTTGCGACTTCTTTTATGACCGTCCAGCCATGGCTTTGCGCCAAACGTGAGCACTCGTCAAGGAGGACCGTCTTGCCGTTCCGCGGACGCCGGCTATGCGCATAAGGCGTCCCGGGGCGCCAGGCCGTTGACGAGGCCTTCATTGAATTCCTCGAGGACATCTTCGCGGCCGATAATCGTGGGAGGTGTTTTTGCCTGCTGTGGGCTTAAAAAGGGTTTGTTTGCATGCGAGCCACCTTTGCTCAAAATATAGCAAGATATAGCAAAGTATAGCAAGATATAGCAAAGTATAGTGAGATATAGCAACGTATAGCGCTGCTCGCGGGTTCTTGCGGTGGCGCTATTTTCCAAAGGCCACGCGGATAAAGCGCTGGGCGAAGAGCTTATTGGCGACGTTGATGACATGGCCCAGGAACAGTGCCGAGATGGCGGTCGTGACGCCAAAGCCGCCCAGGTTGTGCATAAAGACCAGCGACAGCGCGAGCGAGGCGGCGACGTGCGAGCAATCGAATACGACCTTCACATCGCCAAAGCGGCATTTGAGCTTTTCGGCAATGACCTGTACCAAGCCGTCGGGTGCGTTGGGAACGACACCCATGTTGACGACGAGACTCACGCCAAACGCCGTGATGGCAAGCGAGAGCAGCATGGTTACGACCCGTGCCGGCAGCGCGGTGGGGTGCAGAGGGTTAACGGTCATAAAGAAGTCGGTAAAGCCGCCGATCAGCGTTGAGAAAAAGAGCTCGAGCAAAATGCGCGGCTGAAACTCGCGGCGCAAGATGGCTGCCTGTGCGGCAATGTAGGCGACATAGGTCGCGGTAATCCAAAAGCCGAGCGTCTTGCCGGTGAGCATGGACAGCGTCGTGGCAAAACAGGTAAGCGCTGCCACGCCTAGGCCCGACGCAGTCTGGATGCTCATGCCGAGGGCGAGCGTCGCGACGCCTGCTAAATACATCAACATCCTGATGACGGTATGGCACCAATTGATCTTCCTCGCCATTCATAATGATGAGCGGTCGCATGCTGCTACCCGTCCTTTCGGTTGTGAAGAAAAAAGGCTGACCTGGGCCGGCAAAAAGAGGGTTATCGGAGGCACTGCTGTAAAAGCAGAAAAGCCGGCCCCACGGTCGTCGTCTAGGAAATGTCTCGCTGTGCCGGAATGGGACTAAAGGGCCAACGAGACGGGAGGAAAGCAAATGACAACGTGTGGGCAATAAGATGCCAAGATGGTAGGGTGCGTCTTAGCATCCTATTGCCCACGCTCAACGAAATCGGTTTCGTTTGAGCCTAAGTATACGCACGGGATTTTATTTGCGAAGAGAAAAACAATAATAAAAAGGTGAACGTTCACCTAATCGCAACAACTCGTTGGTGGTATCATGGCAAAGACATGCTCGAAACCGATTTCGCAACGGTTAGAGAGCGCATTGTGCGTTTGTCGTAGATTGCCGGGCAGCTTGGTCGCGCCCGCCGGTCGCATTGCGGCGGACGCCTTCACCCAGATCGAAAGGATCACCATGGAACAGCACACCGATTGCTCGTACTGCATGTGCGGGACCGACAACACGCTCGTCGATGCCTTTGGCATCCCCATGCTCGACCTGCCCGCCAGCAAGCTTATCCTGTTTAAGGAGCAGAGCCACAAGGGTCGCGTAATCGTGGCCTCCAAGCAGCACGTCGACGACGTCTCCTGTATGTCCGAGGAGGACGCCGCCGCCTTTATGGCCGATGTCCGCCACGTCGCGGCGGCGCTGCACAAGGCGTTCAACCCCGACAAGATCAACTTTGGTGCCTACGGCGACACCATGCATCACCTGCATGTGCATATCGTCCCCAAGTACAAGAGCGACCCGTTTGAGTTTGGCGACGTGTTTGCCATGAACCCCGGTCGCGTCACGCTCGAGCCGGCTCAGTACGACGAAATCGCCCAGGCAATCATCGACAACCTGTAAAACTTCGTCCCCTATAAGTTGCGGTGAAATACCGGACTGTTTAGCGGCTTAGCTGGCTCCAATAGTCCGTATTTCACCGCAACTTATGGGGGTGTTCCTATAGTTTTGTCAACTGGGCAATGCTGTTTTCGAGATTGAATCGCGACATGCTAACGCCAGGCCTTTCGGCCGATGGGCTCCAATCTGTTCGGAGCGCTTCGACTAGGCGGCGTAAGGGCACCCTGTCTCGCATGACCGCGTAGATGACCTTCAGTCTCTTTCGCGCCAGCGCCTTGAGCGCCTTGCCGTGCGACATGCCCCGCTCCCGGCACCTGGTGTAGTAGTCGCCCCATCTCCCCTCTGTCCGGGTAAGGCAGTTACATGAGAATATGAGCAGGTTCTTCAGCCTCTTGTTGCCTTGGCGCGATGCCGTCACCGAGGAGATCGAGGTTCCCGACTGGCGGTTGCGCGGCGCCAGGCCGCAGTACGACGCGAGCCTGTCGTGACTGGGGAAGTCTTCGATGTCGATGGAGATCGCAAGCTCGGAAGCGGTTTTGGGGCCCGATGCCCGGCACCGTCAGGAGGCATCGGTAGGTATCGTCGCCCTCGAGCAGGGCGGAGATCTCCGCCGTGATCGCCTCGATCTCCGCCGAGTTCTCGGATATCCTGCGCGCGAGCAGTTTCACCGCCCGGTCCTCGGCGGCGACGACCGACGCATCCGGCCTTGTCGAGGAGGCCGTCGAGCGGACGAGGGCCTCGATCTTGCCGCGCGCCGCCCCACGCGTGAGCGCCGCCGCCCTGCGGGGCCCGGCGTCGGCTACCGACCAGGCCCCGCCGAGGGATGCCATGAGCCTCAGCTGGGGACCGTCGGACAGGTCGACCAGCGCCTCGAAGGCGGGGCACGATTCCAGCAGGATGCTGCGCAGCCGGTTCTTATTCCTAGTGTTCTCGCAGGTCAGGAAGTTCCTCTGGGCGGCCAGCGCCCTCGCCGCCGCGACCGTCGGGCCTGGGTCTCCGACCGGCAGGAGCGCGTCGGGGATGCCAAGCGCCGTCTTCGCGATGACCATCGCGTCTCGCTCGTCGGTCTTGGCGTCGCCGGCGAAGAGCCTGGCGGCCCCGTGCGCCGCGAGTCCCGGCAGGTACGCCGCCGACATCCCGGCCGCCCTGGCGCGGGCGAGCGCGAGGGCGCCTATGTTGCGCGACTGGTCGACGACCACGAGCGCATCGGGGAAGCGGCCGAACAGCGAGTCCAGGTCGTCCTCCCTGTTCGCGACGGGGGTGCTCAACAGCACCTCGCCATCTCGAGTCGCGACGCATGCCCAGTGGGACGATTTCCCGACATCGAGCCCGATGACGGCTTCCGGCATTCTAATTGGTGCCACGGTGGTATCCTCCAATCGGTAGGCCGATCGGAACCCCTCCCCGCGACACCCACATTACCTGGCCGTGGCGCTTGCGCCCGGCAGTTTCCTATCAGTCGTCCGGAGCGGCGAGCGCCCCCGGTGGCAACACCCCCCGGGCCCTCTACGGGGCAGGGGCAGACGGCCATCCGGAGGCGCCCGATCGGCGGCCCCTCGGGGCTTGCCCGTATCGTAGGCAATGCGCCGAATGCTCGCCATCGAAATTTATCGGTGGCCCACTTCAGACTGTAATGGGCGGCGTTGCGATAGTATTACGTGTTGGTATTCGACTAACCGAGGACTTATCCGAGGGCTTTATGGAACAGCACCAGCATTATCAGAGCCTGCAAGACCAGGCATACAACGCATTGCGCTCCAAGATCATCTATGCCGAGCTCAAACCCGGCACACGTCTTTCGGCGATTGGTCTGGAAAAGGAGACGGGAATCGGGCGCACGCCCATTCGCGAGTCCTTTGTACGCCTGCGCGAGCAAGAGCTGGTGGAAACGCGTCCCAAAAAGCGGCACCTACGTCTCTAAGATCAGCATGGAACGCGCCGAGAACGCCTGTTTCTTGCGTGAGAAACTCGAGAGAAGCGTGCTTATTAAATGCTGTTCGGCCGCCTCGCCCGAGCAAAAGCAGCGGCTCGAGCAGATTCTTTACCGAGTCCGAGTCGCTCGACCATGGCGAAACGCGCCGTTTCTTTGACCTGGATAACCTGTTCCATGAGACATGTTTTGAGATTGCCGGTCGTCACATGTTGTGGGGTTGGATGAAGAGCATCAACACGCATTTTGAGCGATATAACTGGTTGCGTATGGTGTCGCAGGATTTGGATTGGGAGCCGATTCGTCGGCAGCATCGCCGGATTCTCGAGGCCATTAAGAGGGGCGATACCGACGCGGCGAGCTATCTGGCAGAGACGCACCTGCACCTGATGCCCGAAGAGCAAGGTCCGGTTATCGCCTTGCATCCCGACTATTTTGAGCTGTCCAAAGACTCGTTCATCTAATCAATCCCCATATAAGTTGCGGTGAAATAGGGACTGTTTTGTGACCTAGGTGGCGCAAACAGTCCCTATTTCACCGCAACTGCGTTGGGGTGTGACCGGGGCACAAAGATGCGGTGCCGCTTGGAGGAAAAGACCGGAAGCAAAGGGTCCATTCCTCCAGACGGCGCCGCAGCTGTTTTGATGGCTCGGCTTTTACCGAAGTGGCTCAGTTGAGCGCGACTGCCAGCCGATTATACAAAGCGGCTCGGGGGCGTGTCGCTTCCGTCACGTTCTATCAGCATACAAGACGGTTTTGGTTCTTGTTCGTGACGGAAACGGCGCGCTTCCGAGCCGCTTTAAAAGAAAGGGGGCGAGGTCTAGGGCACGCCCCCTTTCACGATAGAGAGCTAAACCTAGCCGCGGACCTTCTTGACGACGTCCATGGCCTCGCGGGCGATCTGCTCGACCTTGGAGAAGTCGCCGTCGGCAAACAGGGCCGGCTTAACCATCCAGGTGCCACCGCAGGCGATGATGGCGGAGGAGCTCAGGTACTCCTCGACGTTGGCGGTGCTCACGCCGCCGGTAGGCATAAAGCGGTGACCGACAAACGGAGCGGCGAGGGCCTTGATGGTGTTCAGGCCGCCATACTGGGACGCGGGGAAGAATCTTGGTGACCTTGAGGCCCAGGTTCTCGGCTGCGGTGACCTCGGAGGGGGTCACGGTGCCGGGAAGGACGGGCAGGTCGATGTCGATGCAGTGCTTCACGACGTCCTCGTTGTAACCCGGGGAGACGATGAACTTGGCACCGGCTGCGCGGGCCTGCTCAACCTGCTCGACGGTCAGGACAGTGCCGGCGCCAACGCACATCTCGGGCTCGGCCTCGGCCATAGCGGCGATGCACTCGGCGGCGCAGGCGGTGCGGAAGGTGACCTCGGCGGACTTCATGCCAGCTGCCATAAGGGCGTGGGCGAGCGGAGCGGCGTCCTCGACCTTGTCGAGCACAACGACCGGCACGATGCCCAGGGACTCAAGCGTGGTGTAGAACTGATCGAACATGATGTTCCTTTCGATGTGTGGCGCGCATGGGCGCGTGATTGCCAAATGTGCTGGTCAGGAGCCGATTTTGGATTGGTTATCGGAGGCACTGCTTGGGGTTCAAGCAATTCCAAAACCGGCTGCTCGACCAGTCATGGAATGCCAGGCAAAACCGGAATGGGACTGGTGGTTTTGCCCGGCCGGAGGAATCGGGGAGCGGGCCGCAGGGGTATGGGATTGGAAAGCTGCGGCCCGCGGAATGGAGACGGACTAGCGCGCGACGCGGGTGCCACCGTCGGCGGCGGATGCCACGGCTGCGATCTCGCCTGCGGTCACCAAGTTGGAATCGCCCTTGATGGTGAGCTTGAGGATCGAGGCTGCAATCGCATAGTTGACGGCGTCCTGCGGGTCAAAGTCGTTGATGAGGGCATGGACGAGGCCGGCGTTGAAAGCGTCGCCGGCGGCAACGCCCTCGAGCACGTGTACGTCGTGAGCAGGGGAGAACCAGTGCTCGCCACTCTCGGCGTCAAAGAGCATGCCCATCCAGATGGAGCGCTCGACGCAGGAGATGTTGCGGACGACCGAGGCGACCTTCTTGCAGCCGTACTCGGCGCAGATCTGGCTTGGGCCATCTCGACGTAGGTGTCGCGCTCCTCGATGCCGTGGGCAAGGGAACCGGAGACGCAGGTCATGCCGAGGCCGGCAGGCGCATCCTCGTCGTTGGCGATGCAGATGTCGACGAGCGGCAGGAGTTCCCTCATGGTGGCCTGCGATTTCTCGGGCGACCACATCTTGCCGCGATAGTTGACGTCGCACACGGTGGTGATGCCCTTGGCGCGGCAGACGGTGAGGGCATCCTTGCAGGCGGCAGCCATCTCATCGGAGACGGCGGGGGTCACGCCGGAGAAATAGAAGACATCGATGCCCTTGAGGATCTCGTCCCAGTTAAAGACGTCGCGCTTGGCCATGTTGATGGCAGAGTACTTGCGGTCGTAGACGCAACCGTTACCGCGCTGCGAGGCGCCGACCTCAAACACATAGGAGCCAAGACGGTCGCCCTGACGCACGACGCGCGTGGTGTCGACGCCGTAGGCCTTCAGCGAACGCAGGGCGCACTCGCCCAGACGGTTGGCCGGGACAACGGAGACGTAAGCGGCCTTGTCGCCCTGGTAGGCCAGGGAAAGCGCAGTGTTGGCCTCGGCGCCGCCGTAGCGGACGTCAAACTCGGTTGCCTGCTCAATACGCAGGTGGTCTTTGGGTGAGAGTCTCATCATGATCTCGCCGAAGGTAAGAACCGTTTTACCCATGGTCGCGCAGCTCCTTTTACTCGTGCGTACACCTTTGATATGGCGTTGGCACGCAGGTGCCAAGACGGTAGGGTGCGTCTTTGCACCTGCGTGCCAACGCTCGCCGAAATCGGTTTACGAAATCGGTTTCGTTTCGAGTTGTAGTATACTCACCTACAGCGTTTTGCAACCGAGATTTTTAAAAAAATGCCTAAAATGGCTCAGATCGCCGACAATTGGGAAACGGGGTGCGTTATGGCGCAGATGAGAATCAAGGACATTGCCGCCGAGGCGGGCGTGAGTCCGGCCACGGTCTCGCGCTACCTCAACAACCGCCCCGGGCAAATGACCGAGGAGACCCGTGCTCGCATCGCGGCAGTTATCGAGCGCACCGGCTATCGCCCACGTGCCGCCGCGCGCAATCTGCGCAGCTCGCGTACGAACCTCATCGGTGTGATTCTGGCTGACATCGCCAACCCGTTCTCGAGCGCCATGCTCGAGGGCCTTTCCGCCAGCGCCGCGGCGCGCGGCTGCTCGCTCATGACGGCCATTAGCGGCAACGACCCCGCTAAGGAAGCGGAGTCGCTCACCAGACTTATCGATGCCGGCGTGGACGGCCTGGTCGTCAACACCTGCGGAGGCAATGACGAGGCGATCGCCGCGGCAGCGGGACGTCTGCCCGTTGTGCTGCTCGACCGCGACGTTGCCGACGGCGGTATTGACCTGGTGACATCTAACAACCGTGAGCTGGTCGCCGGCTTGGTAGATGCCTTGGCAGCTGCGGGCAGCGAGCGTCTGTGCCTGCTCACCGAGGCAAGTGACGATAGCCCCGTGCGTCGAGAGCGCGCCGAGGCCTTTGCCGACGAGCTTTCGCGCCGCGGCCTTGCGGGCGAGGTCGTCACCCTGGCCGACGGTGGCGCCACGGGCGTCGGTCGCTTGGACGAGACCATCCGCGGCTATGCAGGCAAAAAGCTCGGCCTCATTGCCGTCAACGGCCTGGTTTTCCTGCGTCTGACCGAGGCACTGGCGCAGCTTGGTCCCTCGCTGCCGGCGGGTCTCAAGATCGCAACGTTTGACGATTACCCCTGGAATCACGTGCTCTTTGGCGGCGTGACCACGGCCGCGCAAGACACCCTTACCATCGCCGAGCGCGTGGTCGAGCGCCTGTCCGAGCGCATCGACGTTGTTACCACTACTGTGGGCGAGGCCGCAAAGCTGGCGCCCAAACGCATCGAGATCCCCGGCCACATCGAACACCGCGCATCGACCTCGCGCTAGCCTGTGTGATAATATATAGACAATGTCATACAGGAGGTATCCATGGCTGCGTCTGTGCTGAGTGTGCGAGTGGACTCGTCAATTAAAGACTCATTTGCCGAACTGTGCGAAGAGCTTGGCATGACTTCGTCTGTTGCGGTCAATATGTTTATGAGGCAGATGCTGCGCGAGCGCTCTCTGCCGTTTGTTCCTTCACTTGGTAAAAGCTCTGCGAGCGAAAGCGCCGCGGCGGGCATTTTGGATACTGCCCAGATTGAGTCCGCCGTCCGCGAGGCAGCCAGCACGATTCCCGCCATCAAAACCGTGATTCTTTTTTGGTTCGTATGCCCGGGGCGAGGCACATGTCGATAGCGATATTGACTTGCGTCTCGAAGTCGATCGCGAGCAGGGCTTTGGTCTTTTCGCGCTGTCGGCATTTGGTGAGGCGGTGCGCAAAGAAACCGGGAGGCAGGTTGATCTCGTCTCTAGTGATCATCTTGATGACGATCTTGCCGCGGTAATCGAGCGCGAAGGAGTGATCCTTTATGATCGCGCGTAAGTCAGACTGCCTGTTCGCGCACGTTTTTTGAGCGCTTGATACGCTTTAACCCTGCGGAAACATTTTTCTGCGATAGTATCTGCGATATAGACCAGTCGAAACCCGCCCGAAAGAAAGGGGAACGACATGAACCAGCAGAACATCGATTACGTACTTCGCTCTGTAGAGCAGCGTGACATCCGCTTTGTGCGTCTGTGGTTTGTCGACATTCTCGGCCGCCTCAAGAACTTTGCCATTAGCCCCGAGGACCTCGAGGTCGCTTTTGAGGAGGGTATTGGCTTTGACGGCTCCGCCATCGAGGGCTTTGCCACGCCCGAGGAAGCCGACATGCTGGCGTTTCCCGATGCTTCGACCTTCCAGATTTTGCCGTGGCGCCCGAGCCACAACGGCGTCGCCCGCGTGTTCTGCGACGTGTGTACCCCCGACCGCAAGCCCTTTGCCGGCGACCCGCGCGATGCCCTGCGCCGCATGTTCTACAAGGCCGAAAAGGCCGGCTATCTGCTCAACGTGGGCGCCGAGCTGGAGTATTACTACTTCCCCGACGAGCACACCCCGAGCCGCTCGACAACGGGCTACTTCGATCTTTCGGTAAGCGATGCCGCCCGCGACCTGCGCCGCAACACAGTCCTTACGCTCGAGAAGATGTCCGTGCCCGTGGAGTACACCTTCCACGCCGCCGGCCGCTCACAGCACGGCATGAGCCTGCGCCACGCCGAGGCCCTGAGCATGTCCGACGCCATCACCACGGCCAAGCTCATCATTAAGCAGCAGGCCTACGAGAGCGGTTGCCACGCCTCCTTTATGCCCAAGCCGTTGGCAGGCGAGGACGGCAGCGCCATGTTCCTGTGCCAGTCGCTGTTCGACCACGACGGCAACAATGTCTTTTGGGGCGAGGACGACGAGAAGTACCACCTCTCTGACATCGCCAAGCACTACATGGCCGGCATCCTGGCGCACGCGCGCGAGATCAGCGCCATCACCAACCCCACGGTCAACTCGTACAAGCGCATCACCACGGGCGGCGACTCCGTGCCGCAGTACGCCACGTGGGGCCTGCGCAACCGCGCGAGTATGGTCCGCATCCCGGTCTACAAGCCCGGCAAGCAGCTGTCCACGCGCATCGAGCTGCGCAGTCCCGATCCCATGGCCAACCCGTACCTGGTCAACGCCGTCACGCTGGCGGCTGGTCTGGACGGCATCGAGCGCAAGCTGGAGCTCCCGCCCGAGGCAACGGCCGAGACGCTCAAGCTTACCGACCGCCAGATGGTCGAGGCCGGCTACACGCCGCTGCCGCGTTCGCTCAAAGAGGCGCTCGACGTGTTTGAGGACTCGCAGTTTATGAAGGATGCCCTCGGCGAGCATATCCATAGCTTCTTCCTCAAAAAGAAGCGCGACGAGTGGCATAAGTTTGAGTCTACGATCACCGAGTGGGAGATCAAGCACTACCGGCGAACTCCTAATCGCGCTGGCTTGTTCCAGTACGATTGAGCTCATTTCTTTGAGGCCGATATGTCCGAAAAAAGGGTGCCCTGTTCATGGCGCGCACGACGCGCTTCCACGAGTTTGCCCGCAGCTTGACGACCACCCCCCCGGTGTCGAGGTGAGCCTCGGCAACCCCCGATTCGCCGACTGCGGCGCACGACTTTGACCTGCTGATTCTCGATTCCGATGGCATCCGCAGTGACCGCATCGATCAGATTGCCAAGTGGCTTGACGATCGTGGCGGCGTCCCCATGCTGGTGATCGTCGACGACGACGAGGCCCTTGGCACCCTGCGTCTGCCCAATCATGCGCATGCCGACTTTGTATGCCCCACGGCGACGCCCAACGAACTCAAGGCTCGTGCGCAGCGCCTGATGGGCGAGGAGGAGACCGTCACCGCCGACGATGTGCTCAACATCGATAACCTCGAGATTAACCTGGCTACCTACCAGGTGACGCTCGATAACGAGCCTATCGACCTGACGTTGATGGAGTACTCGCTGCTGAGCTTTTTGGCGACGCATCCCAACCGTGCCTACAGCCGCGAGGTACTGCTGCACCGCGTGTGGGGCTTTGAGTACTGCGGCGGCACGCGCACCGTCGACGTGCACATCCGACGCATCCGCTCCAGGTGGGCCCGCAGATAGCGGCACATCACCACCGTCCGTGGCGTGGGCTATCTGTTTAAGGACTAGATTTCCACCACAAAGGGGACAGGCACCTTCGGGTGGTTTTGCCGCATGCGTGGATCCCTTTCGAGTTTGCAGCAGAACTTAAGCCTTCCTAAAAGATTGCGTTCTCATATACGTTCGCCCGCATATTGGGGTACAACTCAACGTGAACAATGATGGCCCGCCACATGTTTGGCGGGCCTTTGGTTATTTGACGAAAGGATCGCAGCCATGAGCGAGAACGATTCCCAGCGTCCCCAGGATGTGGGCAACGCCGGCGAGACCCAGCAGCAACCGCGCGTACAGGTTGAGTCGACGCCTGCCGACGGCAACATTCCCTACGTGCAGGCCTACGACACGCAGACCGGCAAGCCGCTGGGCGGCCAACAGGTCGTAAACAAGCACACGGTGGTCAAGACCAAGACCAAAAAGCTGCCGATCTTTATTACGGCACTCGCCGGCTGTGCCTGCGGCGCCCTGCTGGTCATTGCGCTCATTATGAGCGGCACGCTCGATATCGGTGGCGGCAAGAATGCCGTGACGGCGGGTGCTTCGGGTTCGTCGACGCAAAAGATCACCATTGACTCCGAGGACACCACGCTGGCCGAGGCCGTTTCTGCTAAGGCCCTGCCCTCCGTCGTTTCCATTACCGCCACTTCGAGCGGCAGTCAGAATGGCTCGCTTTCGCAGTCTGCTGATGAGTCGGATAGCTCGGGCAGCGTCGGTTCGGGCGTCGTGCTCGATACCGAGGGCCACATCTCACCAACAACCACGTGGTCGACGGCTACGACCAGTACGTGGTCACCATGGACGACGGCACCACCTACGAGGCCGAGTTCGTGGGCAACGACGCCTCGAGCGACCTGGCCGTCATCAAGCTCAAGGACGCCGACGCCTCCAAGCTCACGCCGATCGAGATGGGTGATTCCTCCAAGCTCAACGTGGGCGAGTGGGTCATGGCAATCGGTTCGCCGTTCGGTAACGAACAGTCTGTCTCTACGGGCATTGTGTCGGCGCTGTATCGCTCCACGGCCATGAGCTCTACCAGCGGTAACACCATCTATGCCAACATGATTCAGACCGATGCCGCCATCAACCCAGGCAACTCCGGCGGCGCGCTCGTCAATGACAACGGCGAGCTCGTGGGCATCAACTCGCTCATCGAGAGCTACTCGGGCTCCAGCTCAGGCGTGGGCTTTGCTATTCCCGTTAACTACGCCAAGAACATTGCCGACCAGATTATCGACGGCAAGACGCCGGTGCATCCGTACATGGGCGCTACGCTTTCGAGCGTCAATGCGCTCAACGCCCGCACCAACAAGCTGAGCACCGATAGCGGCGCGTATGTGGCGAGCGTCGTCGAGGACGGTCCTGCCGCCAAGGCCGGCATTCAGGAGGGCGACGTCATCACCAAGCTGGGCGACGACGAGATCACGAGCGCCGATGGCCTGATCATCGCGCTGCGCAGCCACGAGGTGGGCGAGAAGGTCGAGATCTCGCTTATGCGCGGCAAGGAAGAGAAGAAGGTCACCGTCGAGCTGGGCTCCGATGAAGAGCTGCAGAACCAGCAGCAGGACGACAGTTCGACCGACACCGGCAACGGCGGTATTACCGACGAGCAGCTGCGCCAGTACCGGAGGAGCTGTTAGGCCAGCAGGGCCGGGTCAAGGCTACGGCCAGGGCTACTAGCGAGCCGTTTCGCATATGCCGAAGCCAGAGGGGCTGTCCCGCCAAGTGTGGGACAGCCCCTCTTTTCTTGTTGATCCGTTGGGGACGGAGGAAAACGGATCACTTGGGGCTGACAAGAGGCCTGGTTCGTAATGGTCTGGACAGTTAGTTCAGATACGTATAAATCTGGGGCAGCTTGGGGATGCGTTTTTGAGCAATTTTTTGATTGAGATGGGGCTTGAATGGGTGCTTGGGAGGGCGAGCGGGACGTTTACATGGTTTCGAGGAGCTCAAATTAGTTGAAACAGGGGTGTTCGTGCCTGATCCAGCTCTAGGATTTATACGTATCTGAACTAACTGTCCGCCCCGGTCCGGCCGCTGCCGATTCGGTGCGGTTTGAGACCGCTATTCGGCCCCGTTGCGACCGGTGGTACTCTTGTATCCGTTTGAAATCGAGCGAAGGAGTGCCGCTATGGAGCAATCGAGTCTGTTTGGTGACGGCGTGGACATCGATACCGAAACGTCTACGACTGCGGAAGCCACCGCGCCGACCGATGCCCGTGCCCAGGCGGCAGCGCGCGCGGCCGAGCTGCGCCACGAGCTCGACTACCACGCCTATCGCTACTACATGCTCGACGCACCCGAGATCACGGACGCCGCCTTCGACAAAATGCTCGTTGAGCTGCAGGAAATCGGAGGCGGCCTATCCCGATCTGGTGACGCCCGACAGCTATACCCAGCGCGTGGGCGGCTACGTGAGCGAGCAGTTTACGCCGGTCACGCACATGGCACGCATGTATTCCATGGACGATGCCATGGATCTGGACGAGCTCGACGCATGGCTCCAACGCACCGAGGATGCGCTCGGTGCCGGCAGCGTCACCTATACCTGCGAGCTTAAGATCGACGGTCTGGGCGTGGCCCTTACCTACCAAAACGGCACCTTCGTACGTGCGGCCACACGTGGCGATGGCACCACGGGCGAGGATGTGTCGCTCAACGTGCGCACCATCAAGGATGTGCCCATGCACCTGTCCGAGCCGGCGCTCGCCCACATGGGCGCCGACCGCGAGCGTACCATTGAGGTGCGCGGCGAGGTCTACATGCCTAAGGGCAGCTTTGTTCGTCTGAACGACGAGGCCGATGCCGAGGGTCGCGACCCCTTCGCCAACCCGCGCAACGCTGCCGCCGGCAGCCTGCGCCAAAAGGACCCCAAGATCACGGCACGCCGCGATCTTGCCACCTTTATCTATGCCATCGCCGATACCGATCCGCTGCACGTCCACAGCCAGCGCGAGTTCCTCGACTGGCTGCGCAACGCTGGCTTTAGCGTCAACCCTAACGTTGCCCGTTGCGCCACGCCCGCCGAGGTCCACGAGTTCTGTGCCCAGGCGCTTGAGCACCGCGGTGACCTGGACTACGACATCGACGGCGTGGTCGTAAAGGTCGACAGCTTCCAGCAGCAGCTCGACCTGGGCTTTACCGCCCGCGCGCCGCGCTGGGCCATTGCCTTTAAGTTCCCGCCCGAGGAAAAGCAGACCATCCTGCGCGAGATTCGCATCCAAGTGGGCCGCACCGGTGTGCTCACGCCGGTCGCCGAGTTCGACCCGGTGACGGTTGCCGGCTCCACCATCGCGCGCGCCACGCTGCACAACATCGACGAGATCCGTCGCAAAAAACGTGCGCGAGGGCGATACCATCATCGTGCACAAGGCAGGCGACGTAATCCCGGAGGTCGTGGGCCCGGTGCTCGACAAGCGCCCGGCCGATTCGGTCGACTGGCACATGCCCGAGGTCTGCCCCGTGTGCGGCAGCCCCGTGGTCCACGAGGATGGCGAGGTGGCCTACCGCTGCGTGTCCATCGACTGCCCCGCACAGCTCAAGGAACGTCTGCTGCACTGGGTGAGTCGCGGCTGCATGGACGTCGACGGCCTGGGCGACGAGATCGTCGACAAGATGATTGCCGCCGGCCTGATCCACGATGTCGCGGACTTCTACCAGCTCACGGTCGACGACATCGCAGGCCCGACACACGGGGCGCACCTATGCCAGCTCCAACAGCAAAAAGGGCGTCAAGAAGGGCGACCCCATTCCGGTAGGCCTCAAGACGGCCGAGAAAATCATCGCCGAGCTCAACAAGTCCAAGAGCCAGCCGCTCGGTCGCGTGCTGTTTGCCCTGGGTATCCGCCACGTGGGCAAGAGCGTGGGCGAGGTCATCGCCGAGCGATTCCTGTCGATTGACAAACTTATCTTGGCGAGCGAAGAGGACATCGCCGAGTGCGAGGGCATCGGTCCCAAGATTGCGGCGAGCGTCAAGCAATTCCTGGCCGTGCCCGAGAACCTTGCCGTGCTGGAACGTCTGCGCCAAGCGGGCCTGTCGCTCGAAGTCGACCTGGGCGCTGCACACGCGCAAGCCGCAGCCGACGCTGGCGTGGCGGGCGAGCTCGCCGACGCACAACCACTCGCGGGTCTGACCTTCGTGCTCACCGGCACGCTCGTCAACCGCACGCGCGACGAGGCGGGCGCGGCGCTCAAGGTGCTCGGCGCCAAGGTTTCGGGTAGCGTGTCAAAGAAGACGAGCTATCTGGTCGCCGGCCCCAAAGCGGGCTCAAAGCTCACCAAGGCCGAGCAGCTGGGTGTGCCCGTGTTGGATGAGGCGGCACTTGAACAGATTTTGGCGACGGGTAGGGTCCCGGAGGCATAATGATTTGTTGAGGAACTGCGCAGAGGCTCAGTTCCTCAACATCTCCTTATAGTGTTTGCCTGTTCAATTTCGATATCGTTTCCCTCGTATGATCCAGATGCGTCTACCGACTCAAAGCGTGAGTAGGAAACTCTTGTCCCAACTTTGATTTGGGAAAGCTTGTCTTTGATTCGGCCAGATGAGGGGAATGTAATCCGGGTTTGCTTTCCAGCGTCGGTGTAGCGGGGACTGTTGTCTGTTTGGATTACGAGTTCCGTTCCCTCAATAGAATGAACGCTGCCGGCTCCAAAGACAAGGTAATCATCTCCTCCGCTATAGCGGGCTCTATCTGTGCATGAAGAAACGGATGCAAACATAGCGAAAATCACCAATATCGTAACCAGGGCAAAGGCCGTGGTGCCATAGCATTTTGATGGTGCCATCCGGTCTACCAAAAGACTGTTCCGTTCAATTTGACCATATTGGGCGTTGCATAGTTAATCGCTCGGGGGATAAGTGTTCCATCCGTCGAATACTTCGAGCCACTGCAGTTCGATGCCAGAGCTTCCATTATGCCCAGTAAAATAGCCAGTTACCGTGACTGTATGACCTGATAGCTCGACGGATCCTTCACTGTTTCGGCTGTTGATCCACATATGATACAAGCCGATATTCCCTTGATCGATAGTTGCTCTGTACTGAGCGAATTGAGGCTGATAACCGAAAAATTGAGTATTAAGTGCTCTACCCTTTTGAGCGGCAAGACTTTTAAACGGAACAATTCCATCTGGGATGATCGTGCTTCCGTACTCGACGCCCTGATCATTGGTCTTATACGTTGTTGTGCCAGTGACGTTCCATATTTCTTTATAATAATCGGGATTAAATTGATTAGCGTTTGAACTGGTGAGACCGTAATGCATTGATACAGCGTACAAGGCAGAAACGACGCATGCATACTTATTAGTGCGGGCTTCAACTAATGATTCCGAGACTCCTCGGAACGGTATTCCGTTTAAATCGTCTATTTGGAAATGCAACATCAAGTCATCTTCATTGATAATGACTGCATCCCATGAAGTTGGGTTATTGCTTTGAGGTGCTATACCCTTTTCGGTGACAATTGGGACAGACCGTATATTGTTATAGTTGGTTACACAGTCTCTAGTTCCTCGGCACCAAAGTTCCATATTCAATATCGTTGTACGAAATTAGTACGGTTGGCTTTGTGGCCTGTTGGCCGGAATAAGTTGAAATGGCGTTTGATAGAGAAGCTGAAATCGGAAGAATGGTATCGCCGAGGGTTATCTCCTTCAGAAGCCCAGGATATGATGCGTCAAGTATTAAATAACCGTAAGGGCTTCCTTCCCTTGTGACACTGATTTCATAGCCACAGATAAGGCCGATTTGTTGGCATACGGGAACGATTTGCTCGATCTCTAAGTTCGCGGATCCGTCGACGATGGGCAACAGGGAAAGCGCGTAGTCTTGTGCTAGGTCTGATGTAAAAGCGACGGATGAGTTTGAGTCGGCAGCGAATACTCTTGTTGGGCGTGACGCGGATAAGCCGATGATCGAGGCTAGGCCGAGAAGAAACGAGCGACGTGATTGAACTCTGGGCATAATGTCTCCTGCCTATGGGGGGCAATATGCTGTCATTTTATTTGCTACATAATACAATCTAATTCGGATTAAGGTAAATGGATGGAATTGCTCGATAAATGGTAGTGATTAGCGGACCGGTATCGCGATCCTCGTCACATACGCCCCCGGGTCGTCGCTGATGATGTCGTCGATCAGGGCGATCTCGCGCGAGGACCGGCGGGTGTCAGGTTATGTTCGCGCATATAGCCGAGCAGCTGCTTATAGCGCGGGCCCGCTTGCCCGTGTGTGCCGCGGAAGCTTATGGTCAGGCAGCGCGCGGCAGGCCGCGTCTCGACGTCGCCCACGTAGTCATCGGTGTCATCGAGCAGTAGAAAGACCTCGTCGTAGCCATCAAAGTCGCCGGCGGCGAGGCGCTCGGCGCTGATCCCGACGCCCAAGTTGCCCAGAAAGACAAAGGTCTCGTGCTGGCCCTTCTGCAGCTGACGAATCTGCCACTCCAGCGCATAGGCGTCGGTAGGGTTGACGCGTTCGCGCAACACGGCGCAGCGAAGCTCGGGGGCATCGATTGTGCAAATGCTATCGAGCTCGGTGTTCAAGGCATCGTGCAGCAGGGCAAGCCGGTTATCGATCTTGCACGACACGCGCTCCAGCTCGCGGCGCTTGCGCTCGATGAGCTCCTGCTGCTGAGCCAGCTGCCGCTGCATAAGGTCCACATCGCGCGTGGTCACAAACTCACGGATTTGCGCGAGTGGCAAGTCGAGAACGCGCAGGTGGCTGATGGTATTGAGGGTGGAGAGCTGTCGCGATCCGTAGTAGCGGTACCCACTTGCCGGATCGATGTGCGCCGGGTCCAGTAGGCCCATCTGCTCGTAATGGCGCAACGTGCCCACGCTCAGGTTAAACAAGCGCGCCACCTCGCCAATGCGGAGTAGGCCCTCGGTGTGTTCAGTTGGCGAGTCGGTCATGGCGCCGCTCCTTTCAATGGACGGGGAAGGGGCCGAGGTCGTACGACGCAAACGATCCTCTACGCCATCAGCTTGTCAAAAGCCCCGCGGCGGTTGAGTACGGTAAATGCCATCACGCAAATGACTGCCGACAGAATTGACCCGCACGGCGAAGCGATGCCCATGGGAAACAATGTATCGGAATAGGCATTCGACAGCAGCCACGCACCCGGCACGCGAATGAGCGCCACGGCCAGCACGTTGTGCGAAAAGCCGATGTAACTCTTGCCGTACGCGGCGAAAAAGCCACTAAAGCAAATGTGGATGCCGGCAAAAATCGCGTCGAAAATGTAGCTGCGTATATAGCCGGTGCCGGCCGCGACTACTGCAGCGTCCTTGGCAAAAAGCCGATAAACGCCGGCGCCACCAGCCACATCAGCACCGTGATCAGGGCAGCCATACACCACCGAGATCGTCATGGCGTCCTTGAGTACCTGACGTGCGCGGTCGCCCTTGCCCGCGCCGGCATTTTGCGCCGTGAGTGCGCTGACGGTGGCGCCCATGGAACTCGGCACAATGAACAAGAAGCTGATCATCTTCTCGACTAGGCCCACGGCGGCGGCGTCGACGAGCCCTCGGTGGTTGGCGATGACGGTGATAAACATAAACGCCACCTGGATGCAGCCGTCCTGCACGGCTACGGGCACGCCGATCTTAAGAATGCTGCCGAGCACCTCGGGCTGGGGGCGCAGGTCGCTGCGCTTAACGTGGATGTTCGTGCGGCGGCTCTTGAGCCAGACGAGCGCGAGGGCAACGCTGGCCGTCTGGGCGGTCACCGTGCCGAGCGCCGCGCCCACGGGCCGAGCCCCATGTGGCCGATAAACAGAAAATCGAGCGCGATGTTAATGATGCATGCCACGCCGATCACGTACATAGGCGAGCGCGAATCGCCCAGGCCGCGAAAGATGGCCGAGAGGATGTTGTATGCGGCGATAAAGGGAATGCCCATAAAGCAGATACGCAGGTAGGCGGCGGTTCCTTCGACTGCCTCGGCCGGCGTGCCAATAAGCGCCACGATTTGCGGGCACAGCGCAAGCAGGACAGCGGCCAGCACCACCGAGACGCCCATAAAGAGCGTAATGGTGTTGCCGATGGCGGTCTCGGCGCGGTCAAACCGGCGCGAGCCCACGGCGTGGCCGACGATAACCGTCGTTCCCATGGCCAGACCCACAAGCGTCACGGTAATAATGTAGAGCGTCTGCGCGCCATTGCCCACGGCGGTGATGCCGGCGGCGCCGCTAAACTGCCCCATCATGTACAGGTCGGCCATGCCGTAGAGCATCTGCAAAAAGTACGAGAGCATATAGGGCAGGGCAAAGACCGCGATGGTCTTAAGGACATTGCCGCGTGTGAGGTCGTGTTCCATGGGCGGGGCTTTCTGGCTGGGTTCGTTTATCTACCAGTGTAGTGAAAACCCCTATAACGATTGTAGAGTCAAGGTTTATGTTGACGCCGGAGCGAAAAAAAGTCGCGCGCACCATTATTCCGAGTGAATATGGACACACGTCACGAGAACTCGCCGCCGGCGCTAACCTTGCAGAAAACGATTTCGAATACTTGACACCATTATTCGGCGCGCAATAATACGTGCGTTTGCGAACAACGTTTGATGGGGCTGAACCTGCGTGCGCAATCTCAAAATACTGTTTTCCTATCTAGGGGCATACCGTCGCGATGCCATCATCGGCGTGTTCTTTGTGTCGGTCGAGACGGTGCTCGAGCTGTTTATCCCGGTCATCATGGCCAACATCATCGATGTGGGCGTGCCTGCGGGTGATATCAACTACATGCTGCTGCAGGGCGCGTACATGTTGGTGTGCGCTGCGCTTTCGCTGGTACTGGGCTTGGGTTATGCCCGCACGTCCGCCCGCGTTGCGCTCGGGCCTAGGGCGCTAACCTGCGCGAGGCCGAGTACAAAAAGATTCAGACGCTCGCTTTTGGTAACCTGGACAACTACGACGCCAGCTCGCTCGTCACCCGCATGACCACGGACATCACCGTTATCCAAAATGCTGTGGGCAACGGCTTTCGCCCTATGGTGCGCGGCCCGGTGACGCTTATCGTCGGCCTTATCTACGCGCTGATGCTGTCGCGCCCGCTCGCCAACGTCTTTGCGATCATCTTGCCCGTGCTGGCAATCGTACTGGGCGTCATCACCTATCGCGTCAGTCCGCTCTACCGCCAACTCCAGACCTCGATGGACCACCTCAACGGCGTGGTACAGGAGGACCTCACCGCCGTGCGTGCCGTCAAGGCCTACGTTCGTACCGAGCACGAGGGGGCCAAGTTCGACACCGTCAATACCGAGCTCGCCGGCACGGCGACCAAGACCTTCGGCACCGCCGTGCTCAACCTGCCGGTGTTTCAGCTGTCGATGTACGTGGCTGCGCTCTCCATCCTGTGGATTGGCGGCCGCATGATTCTCGCCGGCAAGCTGGGCGTGGGCTCGCTCACGGGCTTTATGAGCTACGTGCTGCTGATCATGAACTCGCTTATGATGATTTCCAATGTGTTTTTGCTGCTCACGCGCGCTCTCACGAGTGTGGGCCGTATCGCCGAGGTGCTCGATGAGGAGCCCTTTATCGCCAACCCCGCGGGAGACCTCGCGATTGCGGCGCCAGCGGACGGCAGTATCGAGTTTCGCGACGTTTCCTTTAAATACCGCGCGGATGCAGCCGAGGATGTGCTCGAGCATATCGACCTTCGCATCGAGAGCGGCTCGACGGTGGGCATCCTCGGCGGCACGGGCTCGGGCAAGAGCTCACTTGTGCAGCTGATTGCGCGCCTGTACGACGCTACCGAGGGCGCCGTGCTTGTGGGCGGACGTGACGTGCGTGACTACGACCTCGCGACCCTACGCGACGCCGTGGGCATTGTGCTGCAAAAGAACGTGCTGTTTACGGGCACCGTGCGCGAGAATCTGCAGTGGGGCAATCCGCAGGCGTCGGACGATGAGCTCCTCGCGGCTTGCCGCGCGGCGTGCGTGGACGAGTTCCTTGATCGCATCGGCGGGCTGGACGGCGAGTTGGGCCAAGGCGGCGCCGGTGTCTCGGGTGGCCAGAAGCAACGCCTGTGCATCGCGTGCACGCTGCTCAAGCATCCGCGCGTGCTCATTTTTGATGACTCCACCAGCGCGGTCGATATGGCGACCGACGCTAAGATTCGCGAGCACATCGCTCGGATCCCCGATACGACCGTGCTCATCATCGCCCAGCGCATCGCGAGCGTCATGGATGCCGATCGCATTGTGGTGCTGGACGACGGTCGTGTCCACGGCGTGGGTACGCACGAGGAACTGCTGGCGGGAGACAACATCTACCAGGAGATTTACGCCTCGCAGATGGAGTTTGCGGGGAACGCGGACGCCGGCGACGGCAGCGACGATGGCTGCGCGAATGGTCCGTTTTCCTCCGTCGCATGCGGATCGCCCTTGGAAGGGGGTGAGCGCCGTGCCTAAGACCGCAGCCCAAGCACGCCCGGCCGACCTCAAGCGCACTGTGCGCCGCTTGCTCTCCTACATGGGGCATGCCAAGTTCTCGTTGCTCGCGGTGGGCGTGCTCGCCTCCGTTGCCGCCATCGCGAGCCTCGCCGGCACCTACATGGTGCGCCCCATCGTTAACGGTTTGGCCACGGGCGGGGAGGAACTGCTCGCCAAGCAGGTCATCCTGACGGCGATCATCTACGCCGCGGGCGTGCTCTCGGCCCTGGGCTACTCGCAGATCATGGTGCGCGCGGCCCAACGCGTGGTGTCCGATATTCGCCGCGACCTGTTCGCGCATCCAGACGCTGCCGCTCAGTTATTTTGACAGCACGCGCTCGGGCGACATCATGAGTTTTTTCACCAACGACGTCGACACCGTCTCCGAGGCGCTCAACAACAGCTTTGCCAACGTGATTCAGGCCGCCATTCAGGTTGTGGGCACCACGGCCATGCTCATCATCCTTAACTGGCAGCTCACGATTATCACACTCGTGTGCGATGCGGCCATTGTGCTGTATGCGCGCTATTCGGGCGCGCGCTCTAAGCGCTTCTTTGCCGCCCAGCAGGCATCGCTTGGCGACCTGGACGGATATATCGAAGAGATGGTCTCGGGCCAAAAGGTCATCAAGGTCTTTAACCGCGAGGCAGCGAATGTCGCCGGCTTCACCTGCCGCAACGACGAGCCGCCGCACCGGCACCGCCGCCGTGAGCTATGCTAACCCATGGTGCCCATGACCGTCGTGATTGGCTACGTCAACCATGCCATCGTCGCCGTGGCGGGCGGCATGCTCTGCATCAAAGGGGCTCGCCGACGTAAGGTGCGCTCGCGAGCTTCACGGTCTTTGTGCGCGCCGCCATGCCCATCAACCAGTTTACGCAGCTCGGCAACTTCTTACGAGCGTTGGCGATTGCGAGGCCGCCATGGACCTTGCCCGTGCCCGAGGTGGACGAGGGCTGCAGACGGGCGACGCCGACGGGCGTGGAAGATTCCCGAGGGCCGTGGGCGCGTACGGGCACCCATGACGTGGCAACCGTTGATGAAAGTCGGGCCGCGCGGTGGCCGCCAGACGGCACCGGAGCTCACGTGCGGCTTGTCCTCCCGCTTGCCGGCGACGTGCGCTTCTACGCCGACTTTTTTCCCAGCAGCCGGCGCCTGCGTGTCTTACGGGACCTCAACCTGTTTGCCGCCGGGGCAAAAAAGATTGCGTTTGTGGCTCCACGGGCGCCGGCAAGACGACCATCACCAACCTCATCAACCGCTTCTACGAGGTCGCATGACGGCGAGATCACGTACGACGGCTATCGACGTCAAGCACATTAGTTAAAGGCCAGCCTGCGCGCGGTCGCTCGGCATTGTGCTGCAGGAC
>VOFK01000726.1_pt1 | contig 44710 bp, 60 predicted proteins | sample 5384121 | NCBI WGS metagenome assembly VOFK01 (sample SAMN12384730, study PRJNA508395) | human gut metagenome | isolation source: healthy gut J | host: Homo sapiens | reverse complement strand
TGGTATGCTTCCAATTTCCGGTGCGTATTGCTGGGTCTGCATTACGCAACTGGCGATAGATATACAATACAGCTTCCTTCTCCGAGTTACTCGGGTCTTTCTGGAGTGTGTTATATATAATAGAATAGTCAGACTGATTCGGCTCTTCCTTGTGTACAAGAATGTTCTGAACACCCGACTCTAAGATAATATCAACATGTTCCGGTTCGATCACAGTTTCACGATCGATCACAACTTCGTTACGTTCAATAGAAACTACTTCACCGGTATCTTCGTCTACAAAATCCTCAATCCATGTTTTCAAAACACGAGCCGCCAATTTACGTCCCAACACTCTCTTAAGATTAGTCTTATTGACTTTAATATCTTCGGCCAGATTGAAAATTTCAAGAATATCCTTATCATTCTCAAAACCGATAGCTCTCAACAAAGTAGTAACGGGCAACTTCTTTTTACGGTCGATGTACGCATACATGACGTTGTTAATATCAGTAGCAAACTCAATCCACGAACCTTTAAACGGGATAATACGAGCCGAATAAAGTTTCGTACCATTGGCATGTACACTCTGACCGAAGAATACACCCGGAGAACGGTGAAGCTGTGACACAACAACACGTTCCGCACCGTTAATGACGAAAGTAGCCTTATCCGTCATATAAGGAATAGGACCGAGGAATACGTCCTGAATAACTGTATCAAAATCCTCATGATCGGGATCTGTACAGTATAATTTCAATTTTGCTTTCAAAGGCACACTATAAGTAAGCCCTCGCTCTATACAATCATCAATGGTATAGCGCGGCGGATCAATATAATAGTCCAAAAACTCAAGAACAAAATTGTTTCTTGTATCGGCAATAGGGAAGTTTTCAGCAAATACTTTATACAATCCCTCATTCTTGCGCTTTTCAGGTGGGGTATCCAGTTGTAAAAAGTCTTGGAATGACTTCAATTGTACTTCAAAAAATCCGGATATTCAAAGTGGATTTTTAGTCGAAGACAAAATTAATTCTTGCAGCAATACGTAATAGATTGGTGGTGAACAAGTGATGGCTGGATGATGTCGCAATTGCTTGAAAAAGTTGTTAGTGGTGGCTACAACAACTACAACAACATCTTAATGAGTAATTATACAGTTTATGGTAAATCAGGTACTTCCGATTGGCAAAACGAAGGTGCTCAATATGGTATTCCTGCTGGTACCTCAAAAGATGAATGGTCTTTAGGTTATACAAACAAATATACGATTGCTTGCTGGAGTGGATATACAACAGAATATATTCAACAAGGCTACTACATTACAATCTATGATTTAAATGTTGCGACTGCATTCCATATTTCTCACTATATGTTAGATTACATGCAAAAATATGCGACATATTCAGCTATTGAAAGACCAAGTGGTATTTCCGATTATAAGAACGGATATATCAAAGATGAGTTTAAATCAAAAGGTGATACAGCTTCTGAAAGCACAGACGCACAAGAAGCATGTGTTGCCGATGGTGGTGAATGGGATGAAGAAGCTGGAACTTGTAAGAAAGCTGACGATGAAGAAAAAGAAGCATGTGTTGCCGATGGTGGAACTTGGGATGGAACTACTTGTAAAAAAGAAGATACAGAAACCAACGATGCTGAAACAACATGTGTAAATAATGGTGGTACTTGGGATGGAAGTGCTTGTACATATCCAACTACACCAGATCCTGAACCAACACCAGATCCTGAACCAACACCAACACCAACACCAGATCCTGAAAATCCAACAGGATATGTCTGGTATGATCGAAAGAAGTTTTATATAACATATTTGATAGACTTTAGTAAAAGTGCTCAATTGAGCACTTTTTTTGATATAAAAAAAACAGGGATAATCATTTCCCTGTTTCAAGTATCGTATTCGCAATTTGAAGTTGTTGATCACTTGGCGTTGGTATTCCTTCTAAAGGATATTCTAAACCTAATTCTTTCCATTTGTAAGCCCCTAACGTATGGTATGGAAGGACTTCCACTCTTTCTACATTTTTTAATTGAGCAACAAATTGATGTAGTCTTTTTAAATATACTTCATCCGTATTGATGGTTGGCACTAACACATGACGAATCCATACAGTTTTTTGAATATCAGATAAATATTTAGCGAATTCTAAAATATTTTGATTGGTATGCCCAGTTAATTCTTTATGCGCCTTTTCATCAATATGCTTAATATCTAAGAGAACTAAATCTGTAACTTTCATAAGTTGTTTAAATTTAGAAAAGAAAGGTTCTTTAAAAGTAAAGGGGCTGTCCACAAGTATCTAAGGTTGTATGGACCCCTTCTTTTTTTTGCCTGTGTAAAAAGCTCAATCAAAAAATCAATTTGAAGAAGTGGTTCTCCACCACTGACAGTAATACCGCCATTCTCTTTCCAGTAAGGACGATATCGCAAAGACTTTCTTTAAAAACAGCCTCAGCACTTTGATCGGGTTCTTTTACTTTCCAAGTATCCGCATTGTGACAAAACTTACAACGCATATGACACCCTTGCATAAAAATGACATATCTTACGCCTGGCCCATCTACAAGGCCAAATGTTTCAATTGAATGAATAGCTCCTAACATCCTGTCCTCCTAACTAGAAAGAGCCTTATTAAAGGCTCTTATGACATGTACGACTAATAACATCTAATTGTTGTTCACGAGTTAAATCAATAAATTTAACAGCATAACCAGAAACTCGAATAGTAAAGTTAGCATATTCCTCTTTTTCTGGATGTTCCATCGCATCTTTTAATTTTTCTACACCAAATACATTCACATTCAAGTGGTGAGCACCCTGATCAAAGTATCCATCTAATACATTGACTAAGTTATTCACTCTTTCCTCTTCACTATGACCCAACGCATCCGGATTGATTGTTTGCGTATTACTAATTCCGTCTAATGCATATTCATAAGGAAGTTTTTGCGACAGAATTTAATGAAGCAAGCAATCCATTTTGTTCTGCACCATAAGCAGGGTTAGCACCTGGTGATAATGGCTCCCCAGCTTTTTTCTTCCATCAGGCAAAGCACCAGTAGCTTTACCATATACAACATTTGAAGTAATTGTAAGAATTGAAGTTGTTGGTTCACTATCACGATATGTGTGGTGCTTTTCAATCTTACGCATAAATGTCTTTAATAACCATACGGCAATTTCATCCGCACGATCATCATCATTTCCGTAGCGAGGGAAATCTCCTTCAATTTCATAATCAACAACCAATCCATCTTCATCACGAATTGTCTTAACCTTTGCATATTTAATGGCACTCAATGAATCCACTACATGAGAGAATCCGGCAATACCTGTTGCGAAAGTTCTACGAACATCTGTATCAATTAAAGCCATTTGACTTGCTTCATAATAATATTTATCATGCATATACTGAATTAAGTTCAAAATATTTACATATAAACCTGATAACCAATCCATCATGATATCATACTTATGCATAACTTCATCATAATCCAAATATTCACTTGTGATTGGTTTATATTCTGGACCCACTTGAACTTTTGTCTTTTCATCTACACCACCATTGATCGCATATAATAAACATTTAGCTAAGTTTGCACGAGCCCCAAAGAACTGCATTTCTTTACCCGTTTGCGTTGCACTTACACAGCAACAAACCGCATAATCATCACCCCATACAGGACGCATCACATCATCGTTTTCATATTGAACACTACTTGTATCAATACTTACTTTTGAAGCATATTTCTTGAATGGTTCTGGTAAATTTGAAGAATATAGTACAGTCAAGTTTGGTTCTGGACTCGGTCCCATATTTTCAAGTGTATGCAAGAAACGGAAACATGTTTTTAGTAACCATGCTTCTTCCATCCATGCCTAAACCACCAACATCAAGTGTTGCCCAAACTGGATCTCCTGAGAATAATTGGTTGTAGCTTGGAATTCTGGCAAATTTTACCATTCTAAATTTCATAGTTATATGGTCAATGATTTCTTGGATTTCACTTTCTGTAAAGACACCATTTTCTAAATCTCTTTCAAAATAAATGTCTAAGAAAGTCGAAATACGACCAACAGACATAGCTGCACCATTTTGTGTTTTAATAGCTGCTAAATATCCAAAATATAGCCATTGTACAGCTTCTAAAGAGTTCTTAGCAGGTTGAGAAATATCATATCCATAGCTTGCTGCCATGACTTTCATTTCTTTTAACGCCTTGATTTGTTCCGCCAATTCTTCACGCTGACGAATCACATCATCGCTCATTGTTCCATCGCCACAATATGCGAAATCTTTTTTGTTTCTGCTCAATTAAATAATCAATACCATAAAGTGCAACACGACGATAATCACCAACGATACGTCCACGACCATATGTATCTGGTAAACCAGTCACAATCTTGTTGCGACGTGCTAAACGCATTTCTGGTGTGTATGCACTAAATACAGCATCATTGTGAGTTTTATGATATTTTGTGAATATTTCATGTAATTTTTCACTTGGTTTGTATCCATAAGTTTCACATGCCTCTTCACTCATACGAATACCGCCATAAGGCATAAATGCACGTTTTAATGGTTTATCTGTTTGTAAACCAACTACCTTTTCTAAATCTTTATCTAAATATCCAGGGCCATAAGCTGTAAGACTTGAAACCACTTCTGTTTCCATATCCAATACGCCACCTTTGGCACGCTCTTCTTTTTGTAGTTTTTGAAGTTTTTCCCACAAAGTATTTGTCGATTCTGTTGGACCTTCTAAAAAGCTTTCATCCCCATTATAAGGTTTGTAGTTGTTTTGAATAAAATCACGAACATCTACTTCGTCTTGCCATTTACTGCCTTTAAATCCTTGCCATTGTTCTTTCATGATTGCCTCCTTCAAATGACAGTTAGTTTCAACTAACAATTGATTAAAGTTTACTATGATTTCTTCGAGTAGTCAATTAAAAAGACCCACCGAAAAGACAAAGTAAACTTGCCCAGACGGTCGGCCTATAACATCATACTTCATGTGGTAACTCCACTTCCGTCAGTCATATGATATTCAAATCATAACAAAGAACGATCCATTACGCAAGCGTTTTCATCATGGACATGAATTTAGCTTTGTGCTTCTCCAATATTTGTCATTTTAAAACCCTCTCCATGCACTTCATGCGATTCGACAACCACAAAGAAAGATTCTGGATCCTCTTCTTGTACCGCCTTTCGAACTTGATACATTTCTTTACTGTTACATGCACACATTACCACTTGCATATCATCTTGTTTATATCCACCTTGTGCATTTAAAATCGTACTTCCCCTTTGACTTGTTTCATCAATCACCTGACAAATTCTTTTTCCCTGTTTTGTGACAATGAAAGCAACTTTACCTGAATTTAAGCCATAAATCATTTTATCGACTACAACCGCAAATAACAAATTTACAATCATTCCATAAATCATTCCATCTACATCTTTAAATAGAATACCACCCACTAAAATAATGCCCACATCCGATAAAAAGGCAATATTTCCTAAAGATAAATGCGGTCTCAATGCCTTTACAGCCATGATGATAAAATCAGATCCTCCTGTAGATGAATTTCTTGTATAAATCATCGCGTAGCCAATTCCACCAAAAACTCCCGTACATAGGGCAGCTAATAATCGATCTCCTTGGTAAACTGGAAATAATGGTGCCACATAGTCGATAATCAATGAAGATACAATCATACAGCGAATGGAACGGATAAAAAACTTTTTTCCTAATAATTTGTAACAAAGTATCGCAACAGGTATATTCAATAGAATGGTTGAAAAACCAATGGGAATATGAAAGAGTCGATAAAAGATAATTGAAATTCCCGAAAATCCTGTCATAGGAAACTTAGCTTGTACGGCAAAATTATAAATTCCAATCGCAACAAAGATACTGCCAACTAATTCCCACATCATTTGTACCATTAATTCTTTTGTCTTATTCATAAATACCCCAAAAAAAAGAAGCGCCTAAGACCAAATCTTACAGTGAAATCACTGCACCTACGATTTGATCCTAGACGCTTTAACCACTCATCCGGTGAAGAGTGAACGTTATTTTTAATGCACCAATCTATTGTATGGAACATGATCATTTAAGTCAAGAAGAATCAGCTAATTCGCCATTTGTGGTATGTTCAATCTATACAAGAAATAGTAAGATTTTAGATGAAAGGAGGCTAATTATGGATACTAAAAAGATAGGAGCCTTTATCGCAATGAATCGCAAGAAAAAAAAGGATATACACAAGAGCAGTTAGCTGAAAAATTAGGCCTGACAAATAAAACCATTTCGCGATGGGAAAATGGTCATTACATGCCAGACTTATCTTTACTTGAACCTTTAAGTAAAGAATTAGATATCACATTAAATGAACTTTTAGCTGGAGAAGAAATCGTTAAAGAAGAGGCTATGGAGTATTCTGAACAAAACCTAATCCAAACAATTGATTATACAGACAAGAAAATCAAGAATGAGCATAAGAAAATATCATTATTCATTATTGGCATAGGTATTTTAATATCCCTTTGCGCATTTACTGTTTTCCCTTCTGAAAGCAGCTGGGGCAGCATCTATTCTATGATTGGATTGTTTTTTATTTGTAGTTGGAATATTTAGAGAATTAAAGATTGCTTCTCTACTTAAGAAAGGATTGATTTCAACAATTTTATTCATTTTACTTTTAGGCATTTTCTTTATTTTCGACTATGCCAGTGTAAGCCAATTTAAACAACCACCCATCTATCGACTGACTACAACTACTGTATTTAGTGATGATGGCAATAAAATGATTGAATACCAAAAATCCATTCTACAATGTATTTCGCATCAATGCCGATACACCCAATGAATATTACTTAATTGACAACAAGGAACAATATACCATTGATACCGTTCCAACAAGTCCTTTTAATGTGGATAAAAGTTCATTTGAACAACTAAAAAAATATAAAAGTAAATATATTGGAGACAACAGTAATACTTCCCATTTACTAAATGCCTTACCCCTATCGGAATATGGCTATGTATTTGAAATTGATTCTGAAAACTATGGACTTACAATAAACTATAATTGTACAGATTGGTACAACAACGAAAACTTATATATACATAAAGCTCTAGTGTACAATTCTGTATCTCTATTCAAATGGATTGATAATCTTGAATACATCACATTTAATTTTAGTGGAAGTAGCTATACAATTACACGAGAACATTGTCCACTCAACAAGAATATTGAACAAAAAATCAATGATAATGAATTTGTATCCGATAGGATGAAATTATTTGAAACAAATTAAAAAAAAACGCAAACGCGTTTTTTATTTACTATGAATAATTTCTTCAGCACGATCTAGTGCAGCACTAATACTAGGCTGGAAGTTAACTTTACCAACAAGCTCAATAAAACCTGCCTTTTCCATGACTTTCATTGGTTGATCATTCACATGTGAGAACACAATCGTGATTCCTTTGGACTTGCAAACCTGAACTAAATCTTTTAATGCGTTTAGTGCCGTACTATCTAATGCAGGAACACTACGCATACGAAGAACTAGGCATGTTGTAAAATCTTTGACGGCAATTTCTTCAATTACACTAGCTTGCCCCAAAGAACAAGGGTCCTGAAATCTCATAAACACGAATTTGAAGGGGAAGCTTTTGAAGGTGTTCATCAACATCGGGTGTATCCTCATCTACATATGTCCAGCCATTGACTTTTTGTTTCTTCACTCATACGTTTAATGAATAATAAACATGCAAGTACCATACCCACTTCAATGGCTACAACCAAATCAAAAGATGACAGTTAGCACAAATGAAGTGACTAAAACAATAACATCACTCTTAGGTGCTGTTTTAACTAAGTTTAAAAAGTACGCCATTGGCACATATTGTATGCGACAATAAATAAAATAAAATAATGGTAGGCATCGGAATCATTCCGGCATATGGCATCAAAACAACTAATACAATGACCAATGTGATAGAGTGCACCATACCGGCAATTGGTGTTCTTCCACCATTTTTAATATTGGCAGCCGTTCTTGCGATAGCACCTGTTGCAGGAATTCCTCCAAATAAAGCGGATGCGATATTTCCAGCACCCTGCGCAACAAGTTCCATATCTGAGCGATGTTTACCGTTAATCATGCCATCGGCAACAACACAAGAAAGTAATGATTCAATGGCAGTCAACACGGCTATGGTTAGTGCATTAGGCAGTGCATTTTGAATGATATTTAATGATAAACTTGGAAAACGCAAACATGGTAATGCATTACTGATTGTATAAAGATTTCCAATTGTATTTACCTTTAAAGGCAAGAATTGAACCATCAAAATTCCTGCAATAACGGCTAAAAAGTGAGCCTGGAATTCTTTTTAAAGATATATGGAGCAATAATCAAGATAGCTAAAGATACTCCACCTACTATGACGGCATCCATATTGATTGTAGAAAAATTGTTAATCACAGCTTCAAATTTTTTCAACCGTCTCAATAGGCTTTACTCCATTTGGATAGGTTAATCCAAAGAAATCTTTTAATTGTCCAATCACAATCGTAACGGCAATACCCGAAGTAAAACCTGTCGTAATGGTAAATGGAATAAACTTGATTAGACTTCCAAAATGACAAAGTCCCATCAAAATCAAAAAGATACCCGCAAGAATCGTGGCAACAATAAGTCCATCCATTCCATCATGGGCTACAATTCCAGCAACAATCGTCGCAAATGCAGCGGTCGGTCCTGCAATTTGTACACTGCTTCCGCCTAGTGCTGAAATGACAAAGCCTGCCACAATTGCAGTAAATATACCGGCTTCCGGTCCCACACCTGAAGCAAGTGCCAAGGCGATTGATAATGGTAATGCGATAATAGCGACAATAATTCCAGCTGTCACATCTTTGACAAACTGAGACTTATCATAGCTTTTCAGCGATGAAAGTAACATCGGTTTTAGTGAATTCATTTGTTAATATCCCTCTCTTTTTAACAACCTTTAAAGTATACCATAATTTAAGGATTTTTAAGGATATTTCTATAATACTATTTGATATACTGAATATATAACGATAATAAATCAGGAGAACACTATGAACAAAAAGACTAAAATTATAATTTTAATCTCATTATGTATTTTAATTGCCATTATAGGCATCTATTTCTTATTTCCAAAAGGAAGCAACACCCAAAACATCTATGTTCAAAAAGTATCTACAATCATTGGTTCTTCTAATACGGAAAACCGATATTCAGGTGTAGTAGAATCCTCAGAAACTGTAGATATCAATTCTGATGGAAATAAATCCATTACTGAAATGTATGTTGAAGCTGGTCAAAAAGTAAGAAAAGGCGATAAATTATTTTCTTATGATACGACTGAAGCATCCAATTCCATCGCCCAAAAGAAATTGGATATGGAAGCACAGAACAATGAAATCGCTGCTCAAAATAATACAATTGAAGATTATAAGGCTGAACTTAATAAAGGTGCAGATAAAGTTGAGATTCAAGCTCGAATCAACGATGCTAGTTTCGCGATTCGCCAGGCTCAAAATACAATCAAGGCCACACAGACTGAAATTGATCAGTTGAACAAACAAATCGAAAATTCGACCGTTCTTTCGACAATTGATGGAATTATTAAAAGAAGTCAATAGAGATGGTGGAACGGGTGAAAATGGAAACCAAAAGCCATTGGTGTCAATTACACAAACTTCTGATTTTAGAGTAAAAGGCTCTATTAGTGAAATGGGATCTATTTCTGAAGGAACAAATGTTATTGTAAGAAGTCGTATAAATGAAGATCAAATTTATAAAGGTACAGTTACCAAAGTGGAAACAGACCCTCAATCCAATTCTAACAATAACGTTTATGGAAATGATTCAAATGAATCTGCATCCAAATATCCTTTCTATGTCACTTTAGACAATAATAAAGGCTTAAAACTTGGACAACACGTCTATATTGAAGTGGATAATGGACAATCCACAAAGAAAAAAAGGAATTTGGTTAGATGCGAGTTTTATTGTTTCGGATGACAATGGAAATTCATATGTATGGGTTTCTGAAAAAAGGTAAATTAAAAGAAAAGAAAAGTGGAACTTGGTAAAACCGATGAAGAAACATCTACCACAAAAATCAAGTCAGGACTAAGCGAGGATGACTATATCGCATGGGCTGATGATACATATAAAGGAAGGCATGAAGACAACGACGGAATATCAAACGGAAACGGATGGTGATGCGAATGCTTCTTAACCTTAAAAACATTTATAAAAATTATGGAAAAAGAACCATTGATCGTTCCAGTTTTAAAAGATGTGAGTCTTGAAGTTGTACAAGGTGACTATGTTGCGATTATGGGACCAAGTGGTTCTGGTAAAACAACGCTTATGAATATCATCGGATGTTTAGATCGAGCAAGTACGGGTACATACCTATTTGAAGATGAAGATATTTCTGAAATGAATGATGATGCATTAAGTGATTTAAGATTAAATAAAATCGGTTTTGTCTTTCAAAAACTTCAATCTTCTAAGTTCGGAAACCGCTCAAGAAAATGTAGCTTTACCCTTAATTTATGCAGGAATCCATAAAGAAGAAAGAAATCATAGGGCTGATGTTGCCTTAAGTAAAGTTGGTTTACAAGATCGTACAACTTTTAAACCAAGCCAATTGTCCGGTGGACAAAAACAACGTGTTGCGATTGCCCGCGCCCTTATCAATCATCCTAGAATTCTACTTGCCGATGAGCCTACAGGAGCACTTGATCAGGCGAGTGGTAAACAAGTTATGGAATTGTTTAAAACTTTAAATGATGAAGGTGTGACAATCATTATGATTACGCATGATGCAAGTGTCGCAAGTCATGCCAAAAAAATCCTTCATATCATTGATGGAGAAATCATTGAAAATAAACAAGGAGGTGCAGCATGAAGCCTTCTATAAAAAAAGGAATTATTATTACTTCTGTATGTGCATTTACTTTAGTTGGGATTAAGTTTTATTTAAGCTCATCTAATACGGTTGAGGTTCATTCTGTATCTAGCTTAAATACAGGCTATTGGGATAATCCAGCTACTTCAACAGGTCTTGTATCTAATAGTGATACGCAATCCGTACTATATAATTCTTCTAAAACAATCACACAAGTCTTTGTCAAAGAAGGGCAACAAGTAAGTGTAGGCGATCCATTGTTATCTTATGACTTAACTACACTTCAAAGTGCAGTGGATACAAGTCAATTGGAAGTGGAAAAAGCACAAAATGCGATTACACTTGCCAATCACGAATTAAAAAAATTATTAAATACAACGCCTGTTCCAGATGTTGTTGAAAAACCAGAAATTCAAGATCCTACTCCAGCACCATTGCCTAGTGTTCCTACAAAAAATGAAAATGGCTTATATCCATATATTCTTTCTTTATCCCAAGCCGAAAAGAATTTTACAGACTATAAGATTTATTATACAAATACAGAAAGTGAAGCCCCTGAAAAAGGACCTAAAGAAGATGTAAATGCATGGAAAGAAGAAAGAATTAAAAAAAACATCGGATCATACATGTTGGTATTGGATTGAATATACATATACAGACGGTTCAAACAATGCGTATGATTCAAAGGATGTTGTAGAGTATTATAGTGACAAACAAAAGGTTCCTTATGAAGACATTTCTACAGTTGGAACCAAAAAGAATCCTTATGTGTTTAAGTTAAGTGAAGACCAGGGATTTGTGTATGGAAAACTATTTTTAGACAACAAGAATCTGAATTCTTATTTTCGATTTGATGTGTATACAAATGATGGTGACCTTAGCTCTTCATGGCTTGTTCGCTGTGACAAGTTTGCCACTAAACAATCCATGAATGAAGGCGATATGTATTCGGTGATTTCACATACGAAAGAAGAACAAAAGTATATAGAGACCGAACAAAATCAAAGTCCAGATAATACATCAGGTTATACAGAAATAGAACTTGCGAAAGCCATTCGTGATAAGAAGCAAGAATTGAAGACGTTAGATTTAGATTTAAGAAAGGCAAAGCTTTCCTTAAGTGAAAATAAAGCTTTATTAAATGACGGCATCGTTCGTGCAAAGCGCAGTGGTATTGTGCGTAATATAAAAGATCTATCAAATCCTATTCAAGATGGCAGTGCCTTTTTAGAAGTGGCCACCGGCCAAGGAACTTATATTAAAGGAAACATTAGTGAATTGATGTTAAACCAAGTTAAGGTTGGCGATACCATTTCAGCTTATTGCTGGACAAGTGGAGAAACGTTTGATGCCAAAATCCAAAGTATTGATACAGTTCCTTCTTCAAATAGTAACTATAATGGTTCAGGTAATCCAAATGTGAGTTATTATGGTTTTGAAGCAATCGCCAAAGATGCCTCAAATGTTGCGGTTGGTGAATATTTAGAATTAACCTTCCATTCAAATACAGATACAACGAGTTCGATTTGGCTTTCAAAAGCTTATGTCAAACAAGAAGGAAATAAATATTATGTTCTTAAAGAAAATCATGGAAGATTGAAGAAGCAATATGTAACGGTTGGAAAGATTGTCTGGGGGGATACAGTCGAAATTAAAGAAGGTCTTACAGACACGGATTCTATTGCGTTTGCGTATAGTAAAAATGCCAAAGAAGGCGTTAAGACAAAGAATATGTCGGAGGATGCATCATGATTGAAAATATAAGATTATCCTTTCGAGGCATTTTTGCCCACAAAATGCGATCCTTCTTAACAATGCTTGGAATCATCATTGGCATTGCCTCCATTATTGCGATTGTTTCTACAATTAAGGGAACAAATGATCAAATTGAAAAGAATCTAATTGGTTCCGGAAATAACACGGTAAAAGTAGCTTTATATCAAGAAGATTTGGAATATTCTTTCGATGCAGGCATTCCAAATGGTGTACCTACCGTTTCAAAAGATACACTTGAATCTTTTAAAAAATATCGAGCATGTCCAAGGTGCTACGCTTTATCGTTCAAGACAAAGTTATCAAGCTATATTTCGTAATAACACTTCTTTAGATGGTGGATACATCATGGGTGTGAATCAAGACTACTTCTCAATTGCTGGACTCACCATCAAACAAGGAAGAGGCATTACAGAAGATGACAACAAGAAATATAGGCAAGTTGCCGTATTAGATGAAACAAGCGCAAAACTTTTATTTGGTGAAGAAAATCCGATTGGTAAAACGATTGAGATTTCTTCAACACCATTCACAATCGTTGGTGTTTGTGCAGATAAAGAAACTTTTGAGCCTACAATGGAAAGCATTGATGATTATCATACATATAATCAGTCTACGGGTTCTAAAGTCTATGTTCCAAGTGAATCTTGGCCAATCTTCTATCAGTTTGATGAACCGCAAAATGCATTACTAAAGGTGGATGCCACTTCGAATATGACTCGTGTTGGAAAAGAAGCAGCTACTATCTTAAATACAAATGTTTCTTCTTCCAGTGTTCAATATAAAGCACAAGATTTATTAAAGCAGGCTAAAGATATTCAAAATCTTTCTAAATCTACAAATGCGATGTTGATCTGGATCGCCGGTATTTCCTTACTTGTAGGTGGTATTGGGGTTATGAACATCATGCTTGTAACGGTAACCGAAAGAACGAAAGAAATTGGTCTTAAAAAAGCGATTGGTGCTAGAAAAAAGCCATTCTATTCCAGTTCTTGACTGAAGCTGTCGTACTTACTTCGATTGGAGGTATTATAGGTGTATTAACAGGTATTGGTTTAGCTAAATTAATATCAATATTCAATGGTACTCCTGTATCCATTAGTATTCCAGCCATGTTGTTATCCGTATTATTCTCTATGGCAATCGGAATTATTTTTGGATTACTTCCTAGCTATAAAGCTGCAAATCTAGATCCAATTGAAGCTTTAAGGCATGAATAAAAGCTGTAACGACAAAATCGTTGCAGCTTTTTTATTGGTTGTCACACCTAAAATATCTTTATCTATTCTTATTTTTAATCTTATGAACAATTTTACAAATCAATAAAATTAAAAGTACAATTAGTAAAATAATGACTAAAACGATTGCCACAATCATTGCACTAAATTTATTTGGCTTTTTAATCAAGTCAATTATATTCTTACTATCATCCACAACCTTATGTTCATGTGTTGAAGCATAATACTTTGAAACATTGCTAATCCCATCACCATCCGTATCATCAAAAGAGCGCATATATCTTGCGATTGCATCCCAAGCTTTTAGTTCTTTGCCATCTTCTTTAATGATATGATCCTCAAGATTTTCAATTGGATTTCCATCCTTATCTTTAGGTTCAAGCGACAAAAGTCCATATGACATTTTATTTACCGAACCAAGCATCTGACCTGTATATAGATCTGTCACAACATGATACAATTGATCATCTTGAATCTCAATTCTTTGACCGTCTTTTGTCAGGTAACAATCTGTAACTTTATTTAAGATCATACGATTTGGATTGTATGTAAAATTAAGTCCGCTACAATACAATCTAGCCGTTGTCATGAAATCTGAAACTGAAGCATCCACTTCGGCTGCAAGTTTTAATTCTTTACCCGTAAGATAAGTAGAAATCAAAGGATAACCAGCTATACCATTTTTTTTCCAATACCCAAAGAAAATGAATTATATACATCTTCTACGGTAATATCTCCTTTTGTATATGTATCTCGTATAGTTCCACTTGGAACAACAGCTACATCGACTGAATCTGCTTTGCATACGCAAATGAATCCGCAATAATTTGTCCAAGATTTGATTCTTCATGTTTTGAATACAATTCATCTAAACTATTAAATTCAATATCATTTTGTGCAAGAACGCAATCTCTTGTATAGCCAAAATCAGCAAGATAATTCGTATCCACTGTATCCATCAATTCATCAATACGATTTTGTGTTTTTTCATCCGGCTGTATATTTTCAGATACAGGAATCAATTCATAAGAACTTAAATCCCAACGACCATCTGAACTCTGTTTCATAGAAAGAGAACCTATATTTCTTCCATATTCCCCACAAGATACGATATATGTATTTTCATGTTGAATCGGTTCTTTTAATTCTGAATGCGTATGCCCACTGATAATTAAATCAATATCCTTAACATTCTTGGCAAGAAGTTCATCCTCGGATTTATTTTCATCCTCCCAAGTACCACAATGCGATACACAAACAATCATATCGACTTCTTCATTCTTCTTGATTTTCTCAACTGTATCTTTCACTGCCTCTACAGGATCTTTAAACAACAATTCACATGTAGGTGCACATTTTAATGAATCTTTTCCAAAAGCACCTGTAACAGCTATCTTTGTATCTCCTTTTTGAATGACAACATAATCTTTTACTCCATACGTTTCAAAGCCTGACTGAATCTGTTTTTGACCTTTACTCAATCCAGCCTTTTTTCATGCCATCCCAATCCACATTGCATACGACAAGATCTGGTATTGTTTCACCTGAATCCTTGGCCACCTTCAACATATTTGCCAATCCTTTTGAACGATAATCAAACTCATGATTTCCTAATGTTGTGACATCATATCCAAGATAGCCAAGCATTCTAAGTTCAGCTGCCTGCGTATCATATACCGTTTGTATCAACGTTCCCATTGAGAAATCCCCACCATCCAATATTAGTGTGTTTGGATTCTCCTTCTTTTGTTCATTAATTAATGTTTTAATTCTCGCAAAACCACCAACTTCTTGAAGTTCTCCATCTACCTTTGTTGTGAAACTATCTAAATGAGAATGCGTATCATGCGTAAACATGACATCCACCTCTTTTGAATCTGATTCAGCTTTTAATGGAGTAATTTGTGCAAGTGGCACTAGTAATGTCGTCGCTAAAAAAAGCGACACGATTCGCTTCCTTATTATCATATTATTCACTCCTCAATATGTATTCACCTACTTTTTAGTATACGTGATTACATATAAAAAGTACATATAAATCAGTAAATGTAAGCGGTTAAAGTAATTTTTTGATAGTTACCGACTCTATGAAGTGCAAGTTGAATTTAATCGATTTTATTTAATGATTCACTTTCAAAAGTTACATATTTTTTTTCACTTTTCGAAAGTGACAGCAAGAAAAGTTGCACCAGTCCTAAAACATTTTGGATTTCAAGATTTAACATGGTATTCATCGAAAATAATGGTATCGAGTTTATAGTATTTTTCGGTTAAATTTTGTCTATACTGTCGTATTGTTCACAATAGTTGTTGAATCATCTGATTGTCTTGTTCATTGCTATGCCAATCTTTTAAATAATATCCACCATTTCAGTTAGAACCAAGATGTTCAACATAATTAGTTTAATATCGTTTTAGCTCATTTTTCACTTTATCTCTTGTGATCAATGAATCTTCATGACTGATTCTCTCAACAATTTGTAAAGTATTTAATCCTGGGAATATTTTTTTAAGCATCTTAATATTTCTAATCCTAAATTAGATATTGGGTCAGCTATTGGGTCAGTTTTAGAATTATTTTCAGGTTCCTGTTTTGCTTTGTCTTGACCTGATTCTAGAATCAACTTAATATTCTTATAGGTAGGATTAGACAAGCGAGAAAGCGCCAACTTACATGCATTTTCTAATCTTACCTGCGAATATTGATCAGACAGTTTCAGAATGAACTACCACACCTGATACGTAGTTGGGATGTGGTATCTCTGTGATGTACTCTTCTCAATTGAAATTTGTATTACCACAGTGATTTTGATTTATGCACTACTACATGTACACACCTTGTGGTTGTCTTTGCTTTTGTGCAATGGCCGGTTCACTCGACCCCTACTGTTGGTAATTCTGTCTTCTACAGTTTCAAAAATTAACAATTGTGCCTGAACAATTTGTTTGTCTTCAGATTTTAAATTTGAATAATTATCCATTTCCATCTCATCTAATTCAACAGAATAAACACGATCATTTTGTTGCTCTTTAAATATCAGAGCTATCAATTCGCTATCATTCTTTGTTGCTTCGTATGAATCCAAATATGCATTATCCACTAAAAGGAATTTTTTCTTTTGCGTTTTCTCACTTTCCACCAATTTTCTGTGGCCGTTATCTTTAATGCTGCTTCTTCATTTAGTTCCAAGCTATCTGGAGTCTTATTCCAATCCATCAACAATAATGTTTCATTAAACAAAATGGGTTCTTCTTCTTTTTTAATGTTTTCATTTGTTTAAACATAATATTTAAAAATTTCTTTTTCACTTGATCATTAACTAATACTTCAACCGCCTGATCTAAAATATCTTTATAATGCTTTGACGGTACTACGGTTGGTTGTTTTGTATCTGGGTTAATATATGCATAAGTCATACGACTAATATTTTCACAGACTTCTTTGTTTTCATCTTTTGAAATAAATCAAATTGTTTATTCAAATTAATCCACCTCTTTCTAAATTTGTGTAATAAAAAAGAAAAGCGTAAACTTTCTCAAAAAAGAATTATTTAATTTTATTTTCGTAATCTTGTAATTGATGGTAAATACCATCTATAAAAACTATCGAATTTTCAATGCGATACAACAAGAAATATTTAGTTTTATCTAAATTTAATCTTCGATACCCCTTGCTTCGAAGTCTCGGATTCAAACACAGTTGAAATGACTCAGCAGAATTACTTAATACGAACTTTCCATTTTTAACAGAATCGATAAAATGATTTGCCGCTTGTTTATTACGCAAGTGAAAAAGAAGATATTCTACAATAGAATCCATATCTTCCATTGCATTTTCAGTAAATATTACTTTATAATCCATATTTATTTCTAATGCTATCTATTGCCATATCTGCATCTATTACTTTTCCTTCTCTAGATTGAACTCTAGAAGAAGCAAGTCTATCCAAAAACTCATCTTCTGTCATAATTTTCATTTCTTTTGTTTTATTAAATTTTTTAATTTCAAAAGGAATTCCATCATAAGCAACTGCCTGAGTTAAAAACATACGAATTGCGCTAGTTGTATCTGTACCTAGTTCCTTAAATAATGCATCTGCCTTAGATTTCAAATCATCATCCACTCTTACTTGAATAGTAGACATACAGCATCACCTCCACATTTAAATTATATGCAATTTCATTGCTATTGTATATAAGAAACATTACTTATTAATCACAATTACATTATTCTGTATCCAACAGGATATGAATGATTCATTTGTCAAATTCATAAATCAGTCGATAGCAACAGGCTTTTATGAATTAATTCATCATTTACATCTTTAAAGTTTATAGGATGATTATCAAAACATTGATAGTTACGTCTTGCAATCATCATAATCTTCTGTGTTGCACCTCTACCTACTTCATCATTATCCAAATGGAAAACAATAATTTGAACATTGGGATTTCTTTCTAAAAAGGCATTTAATGCAATCGGCATATCAGCTTCAGTCTTTGTTGCTATCTTTTCACAAGCTCCACCTAAAGATAAATAATTAAATGACTTGTAATCAATATCTTCCATTTTTAATAGTGTCATGTAAGACAATAAATCAATGGCTGCTTCAAAAACATGAAGAACATTGCTTTCTTTATTTTGATAATTAAAACTAAATGCCTTATTACTTCCTGTATGTTCTAATTTAAAATCTTTAAATATATTTCGCTTAAATGCATAAGCAGGCATGTCACCATCATACCCAACAAACACAGCGTTTCGAAAATTTGCTGACTGATAAAGCATCCCTTTAGATATAAAATAATCAACAATTTCTCTATCTATTTTTCGTGTTTCACACAAATAACGAATTACTAAATTATTGCTTTTATCTTTCTTAGGAAGCTCAAATGATTTAGTTTCTTTTTTATGATAATACGTAACAACTGGATCATTAATATTCATTAAACTGGCCAAATAGTTACACGCCTCTTTAAAATCATATCCTTCTACAGCAATCAAATAATCCAATGCAGTCGTACCACCTACACCTTGCGACCACCAATACCACTTGCCGTTTGAAAAGTGCAATGAATCATGTTCTCTATGATAGTAATCCTTCTTCCCATTTTTTACTAATAGTGAAGGATGATAGTTATTTAAATAGTCAAATGCCGATAGTGTCCTAACTTTTTCAAGAACCGATTTTCGAATAAACTTTTTACTCATTTTTCCAACTCCTTTAGTTTAGGTGCCATCATTCCTATACCATTCTGTTTACAAAAGCTTCTTACAGTATTTGGATTTTCTTTAACCGATAGTTCTTTTTATCTTCAGTATAAATAGTTTGCACTTTATACTTTTTGATCAATAACATTTGTAAGCCATTCATGCATAAAAATGATTCAGTTCTCGAGCACGAGTTGAATCCCCATCTACTCTTTCAAAGTATTGAAGTGAATCCTGCTGATAGGTCTGTGGATATAGCATCCTGTTCTTTTTTATCAACCGTAAATTCAACATCTGGATCAGCCATCACATCCCCATTTAAAAACATAGTTATGAGCCATAGCCAATCGATCATCACCAATAATTTCGATATTTAAATCCATATAATTAGGTGTTCCATATTTTATATAATATGCACTGTTTGTTAGTAATGGATTAGCTATTTTTTCAAACATCTCATAGTTTCTTCTTTTTCAATTGAATGATCCATAAACCAGGATTGTTTTTTGGATCAAACTCTTCATTCATAAATGCATCATAACAAGCACTATGCAAAGCAAATTGATAGACTTCATTATTCTGATACAAATGATCTTGTACTCTATATTCTTTGTTATCTGTTAAAAGATTCGATATTTCTTGATCAATCGTTTCATGAATATCTGAAGTTGTAATATTTGAATCCGATATAACTTCTTTATACTTTTCCATCACGGATGTAACTTTAAATACAATATCATGATTCAATTCTTCCATTTCTACTGGAGTAATATATTGATTTTCCTTTTCTAGCATATGCAAATTCTCCTTAAACACAGGTTCTATTAATTCAATCATTTCGTGTGCTTTACTCTGAATGTTCACTAAAATAGATTTCAATTCACTATAATCCTTGTTAGCATAAGACGCGATATAGCCAAATGAATATTCAGAAGTATCAATTCCAAAATGATCACAAATAACAAAAGCCAACGATTCTGCTTCAATTTCTCGTTGGCTTTGATTTTTATCTGTTTCTTTATGAAGTATGCTGTGAGCATACTCATGTATTAATGTTTTTGCGGTTTGTAAATCTTCTAAATCTTTATTAATGACAATCTTATCTTTTCTTGGTGAATAATATCCTTTAGCTCCAGTCATAAAACTAAGATCTTCAGTTTCTGTTTTAAATTCAATTGGTATTGTGCATACAGACTGAATAGTTTGAATAATCGCTTTCACTTCATTACTAGAACCTGTCAAATCATGCACTAAAGATGGAAGAGGATCTCCTGAAGTTTGTGAAATATCAAAGACAGTTGTTGTCTTAAAACGAGTCAAATTGATGTTAGCATATAAATAGGACTAGTCAAAAAAGAGAAAATTTACACCAGTGGTACAATAGAAAGAGGATGATTCAAAAGACAAAGGAAGGCAAAAAGAAAATGGCAAATAAAAAGAAAAAGTTTGATCAAGAATTTAAACAAAATGCAGTCAATTATTGTTTAACACATCCAGAACTTTTAGTCGTAAAGAATGTGCGAAAAAATTTAGGTATTGGAGATAGAACTTTATATAGATGGAAGCAAGAAGCTAAAGCCAATAACAATCAGGCAAAGATTTACTGGTTCGGGAAATCTAACAGAGGCTGAGCTTGAAAACAGACGTTTAAAACGTGAATTAAAGGATACGCAAGATGCTCTTGAAATCCTAAAAAAAGCCATCAGCATTCTGGGAGAATAACACAAGTTCTGTACTGTCTTGTTTCTGAAGAGTCTAAGGTCGACAAAGACTTTTCAGTGACTGAGTGCTATGTAAGCTACATTTGTCAAAATCAGGATATTACAATTATTTACATCGAAAGCCAAGCAAGCAATCTATATCTAAGAAAAAATAGGATGCAAGCGATTCAAACTATATATGATAATAATCATCAAATTTATGGTGCACCAAAGATAGCGAAAGAGATGCAAAAGAAAGGCGAAAAAATATCACAAAGAACTGTAGGTGTATATATGCGAGAAAATGGGTATCAAAGCCTGTTACATTAAACCGTATGTAAAAACAACCTTTGATAGTGATTTTTCAACAAAACTGCATAACATTTTAAAAAAGAGACTTTTCACCAAGCAAAAACCAAACGAGGCATGGTGTACAGATATAACGTATATATTTACCTTGGAAGGATTTGTATACCTTACGAGTGTAATGGATCTGTATTCAAGAAAAATAATTGCATGGACATTATCAAGAACCTTGGAAGTGGAAGAAGTATTGAAATGTATAGAGATGGCTAGAAAGCGCAGAAAAACAGCGGATCCTGTAATTATACATTCGGATAGAGGAGTACATTATACAAGCAAACTTTATAAAAAGTTAACGGCAGGACTGATTCTAAGTTATTCAAAAAAAGGCACACCATGGGATAATGCATGCATAGAATCTTTTCATTCAGTAATTAAAAGAGAATGGTTAAATCGGGCTTTGATTTATGATTATGATCATGCATATGATTTGTGTTTCGAATATATTGAAACATTCTACAACACAATACGAATCCATAGCCATTGCGGTTATGAATCACCAAATCAATATGAGAATAATTATTATTCAAAACATTAGAATTTAAAATTTATCTATTTTATGAGTCCTTTTTCTTGACGTAGTACCAAATCAACCACACGCATTTCCTGGACTGGATTTCCAGATTCATCTAAAATCACATTTCCATTCTCGTCGTGTTTATTCATTAATCTATCTTCTTTTGTTGTTACCGGAGCTAGAATCATCAATCCTTTTTCACCCTTATTTACATGACGATTAAAATTTGTCTGCCAGGCACGATAACCAGCAACTAAACTTGCATTCGGTTTTTGTGCTAGTATCAGTAAAGTATTGTTCAAAGAATAATTGTAGAATTTGCTACAACAAGATAAATATCGTTTAAAAGAATCAGAAGAATAAACATCTTTTACACCTTGTTCAATCATCTCAAAAGCTTGTTTAGTTTTTTCATCTGAAGATTTTTATAATTAGACATCTCATCACCGTCCTTTCTAAAATAGGGTAAAAGAAAAAGCACTACCGAAAAAGGTAATGCTTTCATATGGTATCTCACCATAAATTTATTCATTAATATCCACGATATTTATAAAAGCATATCACTGAGCTCTTCATTTTTTTTTTTTTTATAAAATCCAACAAATATTCTTTGGTTATTTCAAATTGAATATTTCCATCTTTTTCCGAGTTTTTGTCGCAAGTATTTGCTCTCCCTTGTTCTGATGTAATTCTAAATCCATGAATTATTCTATTTCTCATCTCAACTATTTCAGAAAATAATATTTCAATATCCTTATTTCCTGTATTTCTAGAAATTGTATCTGCTATAGATTTTTTTAAGTTTTCCAGATTCCAAATCAATAAGATTGTACCAATCATATGCATTGCTTGTATGAATAATATTTTCTATAATAAATCCATTATTTGAACTAAAGACACACAGAGCACTACCCAACAGTTCACGATATTCTTTTTTGAGGGTAATGATTGTCTTGTGTAAGTTCGTACATTTTTATGCCTCCTCGTTTCGTAATCTATCTAATTCAACGATATCATACAATTATTAACGTTTCATGAATTTATGGATTTTTTGAATTAGTCTGTTCTTTTTGCTAGTATGACAATTCTCTTGTTATCATTTCTTGTATCACAAGTAACCAATGTCATTAATTGATCATCTTTATTTACTGAAACACCAGTCTTATACAATCCCCTATTAATGGAATCTGATATAAATGCATTAAATGAATTTGTTGAATCCCATTCTGTTTGAGTAAATTCTAAAGAATCATTCAAGTCGTTTAAATCAATATTCATGACTCCAAAGATCTGATATGTTCTAGTTTCATCTTCAGTGATGAATTTAAATGTATCATGTTTTTTATAATAGTTCTGATCCGTATAACTCATCAAAGGTGTAAAAATAATGTTATCCCATTTACTAGAATGACCATAGATCACAACATTTTTTTTTGAATCTATATTTCCATCTGCCGATACAAATGGTATTCCGGCATTGGCATATTCTTTGTTGATATTTTTACGAACATAATAATCATTATTTGGAGCTTGTACAATCGGCTCATAAATAATTCGATCATCAAATTCTAAAATACCAACAACATCTTTATTTGTTTTTTTCAACAAAGATAAAGAAAGCTCCTTTTCAGAAGCTTTCTCATTCTCTTTATTTGATTCTTTTTTAGTCATTTTCGTTTCTACATAATAATCCGAATAGTCATAAGATTTCTTTGCAGTAACCTGATTGTATATAACTCCACCAATCAATCCCACTACAACTAGTGCAGCTGCTATTTTTATTTTTTTATGTTTCATACTATTTATACCCCTGTATTTGGAACAACAATACGTGCGTTTTCAAAATAATAAATAATTGTATCGGTTTCCTCATCTGCCTCTACTTTATAGGCTTTTTTAGACTTATCAGCTAACTGATAAGAAGTAGGTGCTTTAATTTCTTTGAACTCATATTCATGTCCATAAATAGCATCCGCTAATACTGCTTTTCCATCTTTTACAATATGCTTTGTTACTTTGTCATCTCCAACTTTTCTAGAATAAAAAGTGCCATCATCAATATCTAAAACAATCTGTTTGTTTTCATCTGTTTTTACCGTCTTGATGATTTTAGTAAAATCTTCATTTTTAGAGATTTCATACTCTTCATCTTTTTCTTCTCCAGTAATCATCAATTGACCACTTGCCAAAGTAGTAACATAAGTATCTGCTGTCTTATCATATACTTCAAAAATTGCTCCATTCAAGAAATGATCATGATGATCTTTATCCACTTTATTGACATCCAATTCTAAACGGCGTTTTTCATTATAAAGATCCATTGAAACTGTTACAGTAGGTTTAGATGTATCTGCATCATAATCAAAAAGTAAAGTCATGCTTTTCTTCATCCAATTTGAAGCCTACATTTGTTTCAATTCCTTAACATAGTATTCGCCTGTTGGAAGATCCAACTGTTCAATGTTCTTGCCATCTTCATCAATCGTTAATGTTCCAACCAATCCATCTGCAGGAATAATCACTTTGTCATTTAAAGTAATATCATTTTTAGAATATACACCAAAGACAACATCTTTATATGCATCCTTATCTTCATCTTCAAATGTTTTAGTAATCTGCAAATCTAATTTCTGTCTTTCATTTACATAAGATTGTTTAATTTCAACAACATCAATCATCTGACCAGCATATTCAATATCAAAATCATATGTGTTTTCATCTAACACAAAACCAGTTTGTGTTGCTGTTTCTTTAATAGAATATTTACCTAATTGAAGTAAAGCTGAAGTTGTTACACCATCCCCTGTTGTAAATGTATCAACTACATCTCCTTTGTGAAACCACACAGTTCCTTCTGGAATTGCAATATCTTCACGTGCTGTAATTTCATACGTAACACCTGATAAATATTGTTCTTTGTATTCAGGAGTATACAAAGTTCCATAATCTGTTTCAGATTCTTTTGCTCCTGACAACATCTCACCTGTCTTTTCCACATAGACCTGGCCTTTTTGTGTTTTATTGTCAAAATTCATAAAGATTTCTGTACTAGAACCGTCCACATTGATTGGTATTTCTGTATCTTTTAATACATAGCCATGAGGTGCTTTGATTTCCACTAATTTATATTCACCATACTTTAATGGAGAAGGTAAATGTACAGAACCATCTTCATCCGTTTTAAATACTTCTGTAGTTTCTTTTTTTGGATATGTTACTTCCTGTGTTACATAATTGCCGTCTGCATCTTTGATTTTAAATTCTACTCCGGCTGCCGGAATACGTTTTCCAGTTTCACTGTCCGTTTTGTAGATAGTCAATTCAGCTTTGATTGTATCATTATAGATGTTATAGAAATAAGTCTTCTCGTTTTGATCAATCTTTACTTCAAAAGGATCCAAAGTATCATAACCTTTTGTTTTCGTGTTCTTTAACGATATAAGTTCCATATGGAAGATAATCACTAATAGCTCGACCATCTTCATCCGTAATCAATGTTGATACGACTTTACCTGTCGATTTTAAAATAATATCAAATTTAAATCCTTCACCAGGCTTTTGAACATTACTTTGGAATAATCCATATTTCTCTTTATCAATTGTTTTTGCAATTTCAATACGACCCTTAACTACTTGATCTTTAACAGTTGTAGAGAATGTACTCGGTGTGTTATCACCTGAATATTTAAGTTCTACTGTATTACAAGAACTGTTAGTTAAATATCCTTCAGGAGAAGTAACCTCACATACATTCAAAGTTGTTCCCACTGGATATTTTTTTGATTTAGCTTTTGATCCATTTGTTGTGATTGTTTCAAGTACATTTCCACTTGTATCTTTAATCGCAAATGTAGCTCCATTGAATGTAGCATCTCCTTGAGTCTTAGTACCTGTTTGAGAATCCTGTTTTTCAACTTTCAATATCTTCATACATCAAATCGAAATTTAATTTAAAGTTTGGAGAAGGATCTCGCCTGGATGCTAAATAAATGACTCTTTGATAGCCAGCTGATCCATAAATGACATTCACATCACGTGCACTAAAATTACGTGAAAAAGTAATACTCTTATCATAATTTTCAGATGTGATGGCTACCGTTAGATTGTTTCCATCTACAGAAGCACAAATCCCATTTGAATTTGTGATTGAATAGTTTGCTAAAGTACCCTTCGTATCCGTTAATGTCACCGGTGTATTTAATCCCATCTTGATTGTTTGGTTATTGAATGAAGGTCTACCTTGAGGCTGAGTACGTAAATTGTTGATGACTGCTACCTCATTTGAAATATCATACACTGTACTTCCATCTGTATAGTAAGGCTGATACCAAGTTCCAGTCACTGCCTGCCAAATCATAACCTGAGTTGCGACATAGTATTTTTCTGTTTGATGTCCAGAATAACTATATCCATAAATAGTTGATTTCCCCAGATATTCTGACGCGTTTGTTCAGACAACTCATCCCATTTTGCAGTATCTGATGATAATCCAAGCCTTCTGTAAAAAGCGCATAGGTTCAATACAGAATACTGTTTTATCCCCAACATACAATTGCTGTACATAATCAAATCCATACTGATTGGCAATATGGATCATTGCATAAATATTGCCTGTTCCTGTTGTATCCGTTAATGAGATTCCATCAGACTGAGGCATCAAATCAGGAAATACATCTTCTGCATTTCCAAGTTCTACAATCGTATCTAAATCATTTTCATCCGTAGTCGTTTCTTCAGCATGTACCGGTAAAGTATTCATCAACGAATTGAGAATAACTAATGCTGTTAGAAAGAATTTACTACCTTTCTTCAATATGTTTTTCATATTCTTTTTCCTTTCCATTGTTGCAACAAAAAAAGCGAGAATTTTTCCTCGCTAAAATAATGTATTTCATTTAGATTAAGTTTTTTGATATCAAGTGATAAATATCTTTATGATAATAAGATAATATTTGTTCATTTCCATATTCTATTTTATTAAATGTTTTATCCTTTTTTTCTTTTAGATAGTATTAAGTCAATTTGATTGGTACTCATATTAAGCATATTACCTTTAAGAAGTGTTTTGGGTCTTGAATAAATTCCTTCAGAAAAACCAATTGTTATTTTATTGTCCGATGTAGCAATTACACAACTGACTTTATTTTTGCGAAACCCCTTCGATATATAGATCTTGTGCAAAAAAGATTATTTATGTTTTCTAAAGCTGATATCTTTCTTCTAACAGAACCTTTTACACTTTTTTTTTTCACTTTGATTCTTTTTTTGAAAAATCAAAATCATTTTCAGTAAGAGTATCATTAAAACATTTTTCAAAAAATTCAGAAGGAGTTAGAGTTGTATGAACGCCTACTAAATGCAAGTAGTTATCCTTGTTTGCAACTAAAATATAGTATTTCCGATTCGTAAAACATTTTGAGCAAATTAGATATTGTCGATCAATAAAGATTTTTTTGTATATTTTTGATTGATCAATTATTGATTGACATACCCTTTGTTTAAATGAAATATTATCCATACAATACTCTCTTTCTAAAATTAAAAGGCGATTGCTCGCCTTTTAAGATGTTTAGCAGTTTTCTCTGCACTGGAACAAGTTTTAGGTCTTTGTTCCGACCAATGGCATGGGTTTATAGTCTCCATACCGACTCTTCATTTATAATATATCATTTTTACTAATAGGATACAAATTAAATGATTTTTTTTTCTTATAGACCTTTTTTATTGAATCAAACTTCCTTTACTCCAAAGATTTAATCCGTAATAGGCAATACTATGATCATTTCGATATACAGGCTGCACTGAGTAGTTTGTTATTTCAGCATTTCCAATGTACATCACATCATTCAAATAGTACTCCCCTGCTGACTCTGCTTCAGACATATTACCATACGTTGCATAATAGAAGTTACTATCTACGATCACATCACAGGAAACATTTTGATTAACTCCTCCTGGACATGCATAACTTGGTTGTACTGTTTCTGGTGCAGGTGCTGGTTCAACAACAGTTTCTTCTCTTGAGGTGGTTTGTTGTACTGAATCATTCGTAGCAGAAGAATTGTTATTGCTAGAATCAATTACTTTTGTATCCGATTTCACACTACTCTTTGAAGTATCATTACTTTGAGTATCTTGTTTTTTTTGTGCCAGAAGAAACACTCTCTTTTTTTGAATCACTTTTATTAGTTGTGTTTTCTTCCTTAACCTGAATTTCATCTGTCTTTGATTTCTCTTTGTCAACATCTTCATGTTTACTAACTTTTGATTTCTTCTTTTCAACACTTGTTGTTTCCTTAGAAGACTTTTCCACAGCAGGAACAGAAACATCTTGATTTGATTTAAATGCTACTCCTGCTCCAATCATCATCACAGTACTAATCACTAAAATAATTAACTTCTTCATTTGATTTACCTCCATTTGTATTTCTTAATAACAACACTTTATTTAAAAATACTCAATATAAATTTTATTTACCAACATACAAATATTTATTCTTACTAGATAACAAACATTTTTTCTTTTTCGGTAGGTAATAAGATTCTTTCGGTAGGTAGGAGGGGTTTTAGGGGAGGTAAAAGTCACACCTCACCACGCAAAGACAAACTGCCCCTCCAACAGTTTGGAACAATCACAAGTACGAATAAAGCAATTTCTACATTCAATTATCGCTCTTGTTCTCGTGATCTTTTCTTCGCCCAGTTTTCCAGCAAGTGGATCATCAAATCCTTCTTCTTGCCTGGTGTGTAATCCTTGGGAAAATATTTATCAATTTCCTTCATTTGAAAAGATAGTTTCTCTCTCTGGTTTGGTTTTTCCTCAGAAAGAGTATCTTCAATGAAATCTGCAGTCAACTCACCATCATGGCTTAATCGCTTGAATTCCTGACATTGAGCTAATGATGGAGTCCTTTGATTTTCAATGATCGCATTCACCAAATCAAATTGTTCTGATTCCGTTAAATATGACAATTCAACAGCTGGATTAAATGCAATTTTAATCTCATTTTCATTTCGTCCATCCACCATTTCCTGCAACGGTTCAACAAGGTAGGTTAGTCGAATGAATCGTTTTATTTGATTTCTACTTATACCTAATTGTCCTCCTAGAATATCTGCTGATTCCGGCTTCCGCCCAACTTGGGCGAAGTTGTTTTTTATTCAATTGGTATTTCACTAGTATCAATATCCACTTTCTTACCTTGATATTTCATAGCTTCTAAGCGCATTTTATAGGCATAACCTCTTTCGCTAGGATAAATGTTTTCACGCTGAATATTTGAATCTACCATCAGAATCGTTGCCTGATCATCATCCAAATCTCGAATGATAACATTCATTTCCGTTCTTCCTAGCTGCGACATGGCAAATTTACGCCTGTGACCAGATATCATTTCATAAGTTCCATCTGGTTTTGGCCTAACAAGTGCAGGCATCAGCATATCGTTTTCTTTGATTGAATCAATCAGCTTCGCCATATCTTCATCCATAGTTACATGAAATGGGTGACCTTCAAAATCTTTAATTTTGTTTATAGGGATTGTCATTACCTTTTTCGGTATTGGCTTCCTGTCTTTCTTCTTCTGTAGAAAATAAGGAGTCATAGCTTGGCAATCCTAAGTCTAATTTTGGCAAGTTTGCCACCTCCTTTTTAAAATAAAGTGAGTTGTATATTCTTTTTTTTAATACATGATGATTCCATTCTTCAATCGCTTGATCTGATGTTGGCTCAGTTTTCGTTCTTTTAGAGCATAACGTACAGATAACATACTGACCATAATATCCATTGATTCTTTTTACTGTTCCAATCAATTACTAAATGTGCAGTTGAATGACAAAATGGACATCGTTTGATTCTAGGCATCTAACAATCTAAAAGATTCTACAACCTCACATTTGTGGAATAATTCTTTTTTTACCATTTTTCTCATATGAGTTTGTTCGGATATTTCCTTCAATATGATAAGCTGTATCCTTTTCTCCTTTTCTACAGATGGCATTCGCAATTTCTCCAAATGCGATACAGTTAATATAATCTGAATACGAATTAATTCCATCTCTTGTACAAATTAAACAAAACTTCACAAAAGAATTGCCCTTATCATTTTTAGAAACTTCAATATCTCTTGAGAGTTTTCCATTCAATAAAACATAATTGTTTGTCATTTACTTTTTTCTCCTATCTATTAAATTCTTCTTTGTGCTTAACTTTTTGATTGTTAATCAATTCCTTTGTAAGATTCGCATAAGCTAAAGCTACTTTAGAGTCTTTGGCATACGCATAGATACTCTTACCGGAAATACTTGCTTCACTCGCTTTCGTTGCTTTTGGAATGATTGTATCAAACACACGAATATTCTTTCCGAAACTTTCTCGAATCGTTTCGATTGTAATCTTTGTTAGATTCGTGTTTAAATCCGCAAGCGTCATCACAATACCGGTGATTTTTAGATTACTGTTAATCTTACGTTGAACTTTTCCAACTGTCTGTAATAATTTAGTCATTCCTTTTGCTGGAAGATACTGTGTCTGTACTGGTATCAGTACTTCATCTGCAGCTGATAAAGCATTCACGGTAAGCATACCTAAAGATGGTGGACAATCAATAAAGATATAGTCATATTGATTTCTCAATGGCTCAATACAATTACTTAAAGTCTGTTCTCTGTTGATTACACTTACTAAACGCATTTCAAAATCAGCTAATTCAATATTTGCCGGAATTAAATCCACATGTTCTTCATGATGTAAGATTAACGATTCATAATTAATATCATTGTCATTGATATAATCATCAAGCATAGATGAAACAGAGTGTTCCAATGAATCATTGTTTTTTCCATCCTAGACAGCTAGTAAGATCACCCTGAGGATCAAAAATCCACAATCAAATACATTGCATCCATTTCGAGCCAAACCAATGGCCACATTCTCTGTAGTTGTAGTTTTGCCGACACCACCTTTTTGATTTGTGACTGCGATTACTTTACATTTTGGCATAATAAAAACTCCTTTCTCATATACCAGGATTTCCTGGCTATGTAAAAGGAGTTTGCTCATATTGTCTAGTTTTTTATGCTTCTATATACGCTTATGTTTGGCCACTCATCAAGTGTTCTTAAAAGATGCACATTAGCTGAGAGCCTATTTTTATTAGCTGGATGCAGTCAAAATATTTGAATCAAGCTAATTTCTATTGTCTGAGAAAAGCAGTAAAATTCATCCAATTTCTGATAAGAAAAAAGCGACAAAATCAACAGACTCTATCGCTTAGTTACATGGGTTACAAAGTATTGAAAACCCTTTGTTTAATAAATAAATGGTGCCCCCGAAAGGAGTCGAACCTTCGACCTGCGGTTTAGGAAAATGACCTCCTGCTTAGGAGACCACTCATCACAATTTTATTTAATCTTGAAATTTACATATAATTTCGTTATATGCTTTATTTATCGGCTTTTTTGTGCTTTCTAATTTTGACCGCTCAATAAAACATACGGAATTTTTCACCTGATTTCGTGCTTTTTTTTATATAATCATTATTAGCTGGCTATTAGCTAGAAGGCCATTTTACTAAAAAGTCCCTTGATTGGGACATCTTATTTTAATGCATCTAATAGTTTATCCAGTAGATCTGGATTGTCTTTTAAAGAAGCAACCAGCTTATCCACATCAATACTATCTTTCTTCCTTTTTGGCATTGTCTTCATCATTGTTATGATAAAAAGACTCATCAAACTTTTGAGCATTTATTTTACGATCTTCATCTAAAATATGACTATACAAATCTGTGACCATATCTGCCTGAGCATGACCGGTATCTCCTTGTGTTGCTTTTATATCACCATGATTTAATTTTTAATTTATATGTTGTACTTGAATGACGAAGCGAATGAAATAAACCACCGGTGGAAGTCCAGCCTTTTCTGAAACCTTAGCTAATCCTTTTACGAATGATATTATGCTCTACTGGTCTACCATCTTCAAAACATAAAACCATATCATAATCATGATATTCATCTTGAAAGAATTCTTTGTATTCATTTTGTTGTTCTTTCCATTCACGTAAAAATTTTACCAATGTATTAGGTAGCCATATAGTACGAATACTTGATTGTGTTTTAGGTTTTCGTAACACCAATACTGTTGTATTACTTTCATTATCAGTAGCTGATGGAAATGTATACAAAAATATCTTGAACATTCAGTTCATCAATTCCCTTTTTAGACAATCTTTGTAATTGCTGTTCTACAACAATATGAGCATTATCATTTTCAATATCTTCATCACTTATGAATACGTTTTTCCATTGCAAACCCAGGACTTCTCCAATACGTAATGAACACGCAAACGATAGTTGAATCGCCAATGAAACCTTTGGATCTTCACAAACTTCTAGTGCTCTAGAAATCATTTCTGAAGTCCAAATTTCTTTTTTGGCATATTCATGTTTTGGAGGTGTAACTTTTTAAAAGGATTGGACGCAATTAATTCCCACTTTTCAGCACACCCCAAAGGCACAGCTCAATAACTTATGAACCGATTTTAATATATAAGAAGTTACTTTCCCATCTGTGTTTGATCTCATAGGTCGAATAACTCTTTGTTCTTTTAAATCCCTATAATATTTTTCAATCACAATCGGCTTAATATCTTGCAGCTTCTTTTTACCTATATATGGAAGAATATAATATTTAATTGTAGAACGATTTCTTGTTAATGTAGAAACACTCCAGTTTTGATAGCCATAAAGTTCAATAAATGTATCTAAAAATGATTCAACAGTATCTGTATTAGGTGGGATAAAAAGACCCCTTAGCCTTTTCAGCTTCAACTATTGACTTTCTAGCTTTAGCTTCAGAAATTGAATCAAATGTTTCCCATTTTTGCTCTCTTTTTTCCTTTTGTGTCTACATAATAATAAATTACACAATATTTACCATTACGCTTATTAATTGTTGCCATTCATATCATCTCTTTTCTAATAGTTTGTTTTAATAACTCTCTTTTTAAAGATGGATCTGATTTTAATTTATCCACCAATGTATCAAAATCAGAATGTTCTTCTTTCGGGGAGTAAACCGGATGTTTTCTCTTTAAAAGATTGATTCCATTTTTCTTTATATTCCATCGCCTGTCTGCAATTTAAAAAAATCACGAACCCCATCAATATTAAGGCTTTTTTTACATCTTAAAGGTTGCCTCAAACTTGAATAATATACATCACTATACAAAACCTCATTTCTACCCTTTTTTGTCTACCAAATGACATTAGTTTTACCAATGTCAATCCTGGTAATTCTAATTTATTAATAAGTTCTTTGAAGTGTTTATTTACAACTCTATCATCATAAGGAAGATCATTCTTCAAACTGTAAATAGTAAGAATCATCACTATGATTTTGTGCATATCTATCCCGCCATTCCATCAACAATTCAATGACCTGGCTATGTAAATACACTTTCTTTTTCTTGTTTATTCTTTAGAAGTACTACAACTGTATTTGTATTTTGAAATCCTTTCTTCTTATAAGTTTGAATAATTGAAGATGGATCCATTTCCAAAACAATATTCTTATTCAATCGTCTAATTCTTTTTATTCGATACGATATACCATCTTCTAAATGATTTAAATCATTCCAAGTAATAGCTAACTTTCACTTAAAAGAAAGACCTGAATCAAAACATAAATGCAATAAAATAAACAACTTTCATTTGTACAATTAGAAATCAATCTGTCCAATAAGACAAGTTCCAACTTGGTGACTCTTGATTCTTGACACTTACTTTTGGCCTATATTCTGTAAAATAATTTAATTTCATTAAATTATGATCAACAAATAGTCCACTGGCCTGGCATAATAATTTAGGCAGCCTCTTACAGCAGATGCACAAATAACATCATTTGATATTTTGATTTCTAAGAGAATTTTTCCGGCAACAGTGAAAGAATCATGCATAATTGTTTTTGATGTTTTGTATTAAGCTCTTTAACCTTTTTATCTCCTACAACTTTTACTTAAATAATTGTTGATCAAAGATTGTTTATTCTCATATATTGAAATCGAACAATCATTAAATATAATCACACTTACGTATTGATTCAAATAATCAATAAAGAATGTATTCTTATTTACAATAATCTTATTTCTTTTTCCACCATCTATTTGTTCTCATGTTTCCAATGCCTGCTCGATTGCAGAACGTTTCATATCTTTCTCTATATCCCCATTCTCATTTTGGATTGTATAAATTACATTGTGGCCTTACGTCTTTTGTAAGTACTACGGCCATTTTTAGTCCTCCTATTCTTCTTCGCTATAAAACCATTTATCAAAGGATTCCTTTGTTTTATGAATAGATTTACCAATCTTTATACTTTTAAAAGTATTTTCTTTCACTAATGAATAAGCAGTCTTTACTTTCAGCACCTAATATCTTAGTAATTTCAGCTACTGTGTAAGTTTTCTTTCACATAACACAGGTTTCATTTCCTTTCCTCCTCACTATAAACTTCTCTAAAAACACAATTCTAGTTATGAAACAAAGGAAGAAGTGTTTCATTACTACTTCCAAAGTTGAAAGAGTCCATAACCAGAAGAATCTCATTTCTTCGGGTTATGTAAACGTAAATCTAAACTAATTTTTATTTTCTTATCAATAATAAGCCATTTGTTCTTTTTTTAGTTTAATGTTGCTATCTTTAAATAATCTTGATTTATCAATCACTGAATTTGTTCACACATCACCATAGATTTGTACTTCAATCCTAGTCCATCCGGCAAAATACAATGTGTTGGCAAATGATGTTTTGTATAAATCTTAGAAGAAAGACACGCAACAATCGTAGTTGGACTATGTTTATTTCCACGATTATTTTGAATAATCAATACCGGTCTAACTTTTCCTTGTTCTGATCCTGAGGCATCACCAGATCTGCTAAATAGATTTCTCCTTTTTTCACTTTCATTTTCTTTACACTCCTATAAAATATGTAAAACCAGGACATACCTGGTTGATAATTAATATTAAAATATTCATCGCGTCTTCTATTTATCACCTGATTACCCGAAAACAAAGGAATCTATTAGACAAGATGGTTGCTAATTATCTTTCATTGGAATCTCACCAACCCATATTACGCTTGGGCCTGTCGCTAGAAGTATCATTATCTTATATATTGTCATGGCACAATCAGCATAATTGTTTGTCATTCTAAAGTATCGTCGCTCGAATTGCTTCATCATCGCGCAGTAGTGATCCAGCTCGAATATATAAGTTTTGTATCTAATAGTTGTTATTGAGTTTTCAAAGAGCTACTAGGAAGATATGTATATCCCCCCTTCACTAGTGAGCCGACGAAAACAGGTCAAAATTGCAGTTTTTATTAAAAAAAAGTGTATTTTTTTCTAAAACGGATAGTTTCAACATGAGTTTTCAATGAATAAGACACGAATTTAATGCTTTCAGTTACTAAAAGCCACTAAATCTGAGTATTAAAAAGCATGCAGAATCGGCTTCACGATTCTGCAATTCAATTATTTATTTGTCTTCCTTATTTTATAGGTATAATCTAGTTTTGCTAGTCTTCTACAAATTGTCCATTCAGGAATTCCTGTGATTTTAGATACTTCTTTGCACAATATCCACGATACATTAAAAAATAATCAGCTGCATCTCAAAGCCAAATTCTTCTAATAATTCTGCAAAAGCAATACTTTTATGGAATTCAAGAAATCTCCGACAGTTTTGGGATCGTTTACAGATAAATTTGGCTGAACAACTTTGATATTTTTGTTCACTATCATAATCCACTTTTTTCAAAAAAATCTTCGATCGAGTTAAATTGCATTCTATCAAAGGCATCTGTTAAAAAGAATTTTATCCATGGGCATTCCGTTTTTTTCATGAATCGTTCATCTTTCTCCTTCCATTTCTTGTACTCATTTCCGCACGACGGTGATTATAAGGTTTAGCCATTATTATTCCTCCCTTTTCATAGCTAAGCTTCGAAGGGATATCCCCCTCATAATCGAGCCGACGAAAACTGCAAAATTGCAATAATCGAAGAAATTTTTTAAAAAATTTGATTAGAAGAGTATCCCGCTTCTTCAATTTGCCAAATAATATAAAAAACAGATCCACTGTCTGAAACAGAGATCTGTACCAATAAATAGTATTTTTATAATTTTAGCTCTTTCAAGTTTGGAAAAGACTTTGAAAAAAAAAAGAAAGAACAATATGTAAAAAATAATGGATTTAACAATGAATAATACTAAAATTTAATAGTCAAATATCTTGAAAGTATAAAATCAGATGCACGTGAAAATTTTTAGGATTCTATTAATGGATAAATTTCAGATAATCAATGGTCTATAAACGATAATCTAAATATGTATATAAATAATCGTTTAAGAATGTACACTTCTGATTACACTTTGATATAATCCTTGCGGTGGGAATAAATTTTTCTTTTTTGACCTCTTTTTGCAGATTTAGAAATTTTCAACATATGAAAGTTCATTCAATTGTAGTAAAATAGTGATGAATTAATTGTTTACATCCTTTGAAAATGTGGCAAGATGGAAATGCTTTTTAGCGACTGATCAGTTTTTTTTTTTGCTTATTTTTGAAATTAATAAAAAATGATTCGATGAGTAGTTAACTATTATGGTTTGAAGGAAGTATTTCTATAATATTTAAAGATAAAAAAGAATTTTAGATTGTATTTCTGTTATGGAAGAATAAGAGGTTAAATAAATGAATGATTATAGAGGTTTGTTAATTAAAAAAAGAACGAAAGAAACAAGACATATCCTTAGAAGCTTTAGCTTATGGAATCTGTTCACCTTCTTACCTCTCTAAGATTGAAAACAATATTTTGATTGCAGATAATGAAATATATAAATTGATATTTCAAAAATTGGGGATTCAAACGATGGATCAACAAAAAGAAGAACACATAGAAGCTTTGCTGAAGCTTTTCTTTCGGTACTATATGGCATCAAATTTAAAGGTGCTCAAGGTCATTGATGAATTGCTTGAATATAAAGATGAGGTTTCTACATCGAGTCTGTTTGTTTCATACCAATTGTTTTTGCTGTATGCTTCCGAAATGAATTCTCAAATCAATATATCACTTGCTGAAGTGGAAGCGTATTATTCATACATGGATGATTCGCAAAGAGAATATTTTAATTTGTTTAGATTATCTTCTGGAAATATGGAACTATCTGATAATGAAGAATGGATATTTATACGAAGGTTGAAGTCCAAAGCCAATCTATATGCGTATCAAAAAATGTCTTTAAAGCCTATGATTTGTATAAGATATGTTTAAAATATGCAACAGAATTAGGAAATAAAAAATTTGATTGCAGAAATTCTCTGTGCATTGGGATGGCTTTTGTCTCGAAGTGGATTTGAAACAAGCGGAACAATATTATACGAACGCCGTTTCCTATGACACTCAATATAAAAAGTCTAGCTTACTATAATCTAGGCGCGATTTAATCCAACATAAGAATGAAATGAAAAAAAGGATATCAGTACTTTAAATGAAGGCCTAAAAACTTGCAAAGACGAGCAAATGAGGATGAAATATAAGGAAGCTATTTTTTATCTATTTTATCGAAAATGATGATAAGAACACCGCTAAAAAATGATCAAGAATTAGAGAATTCAGAATATATCGATGTTTTTTCTTTGCTGATGTTAAACAAGGATCATGAATCAAATGAAGAATATCAACATCGTTTAAAAAGAGTTGAAAAATGATTCATTGTTATTCAAATTCTTGTTTATCAAAAACTGCCAATATTTGCATAAATATAAAGAAATTTGTATTGAAAAAGGACTTATATAAATTTTGACTTTGTGCAAGATTGAACGATTCACATACTTTAATTGGGATTAAGAAACTGATTTATTTCACAAAAATGAGTTTCTTGTCTTTTTTATTAGATAAACGATAATTTTTGCGAGGAGGTGAATACTTATGAAGGAAATCGCATTTGATGTAGAATTTGATGTATCAGTTGCTTGTGGAGGGCTTCTTTGTGGAAATATGATCTGCTAGTTTTCTGAATTATATCAGTTTTAATCAAAATAGTTTTGATGAACATTTACCAAATGTTTCTTCATGAATTGTTAGAGGTATGGATCAGTTCCATACCCCTATTTCCACATAAGTTAATATGAAAAAATGTTTGAATTATAAAAATTTAGTTTTAACCACGGAAGGAATTATGTTTGATACGTTTCAATTCAAAATTTTTTGAATTAGATGAAGAACATATACAGGAATTTGAAAATGTTTATCGTGGAATAACCAAAGAGAAAGATAGTTTCATTAGTAGATTAATTAAGGATAGTACTACAAACTATGATTTGAAGACAGTCAAAAATTAATATGACAAATTTTTTTGCAATTTAAAGCGCAATTATTGTTTTGCAAATGAAGGTACATACAATAAGAAGAAAAAAGAAAATTTGATAAAAATCTAATTGATAAATTCATAGATTTTTTAATGCTATATCCTACTGTTCAAAAACATCACCTTTTTTGGCGGTGAACCTCTTTTTTTGAACGTGGATGGAATAGAGTACTTATGCCAACAGGTCAATAATTTAAGACCAGATATTGGGTTCTATTGTCAAACAAACGGAACATTAATGAATAAAAGGATCGATAACCTAATTCACCGCTATAAAATAAAATTTACATTATCTATCGATGGTTCAAAGGAGGATAATGATAGAAACCGTGTATTTAAGGATAATACAGGCTCTTTTGACGTTATCAATGAGAATTATAAGAGGTTTAAAGAAAGCGCTTTTATCAATTGAAGCGACTTATGATGGAAAATCGAAATATACTAAAAAAGAAATTGCGGAATATTTAACAAAAAAATATGGTTGTACTAATGTTTCTGTTTGCGAATTATTTGGAAATAGTAGAACTATTGAATTTACATCTCCAAAAAAGGATATCGAAGATATTTTGAATTGTTCAAGTATTCCAATTAACAGAACCCGTGAATTATTATTAGGCTTTTTCACAAAGACAAATCAGTGCTATTTTTGCAGTGCTGGTACACAACTTTTGAATATTGATTCTGATGGAAAAATATATCCTTGTCATTTATTGATAGATAAAAAAAAAAATATTTGTTAGGGATTTAACGTCTTTTAATAAAAGACGAATTTGAAAGTAAAAAGATTGAGATTTTCTGAGAAGGTCAACAAGAAATCATATGAGCAATGCAAAAAAGTGTAATATTTCGTGGAATTGTTCTCAATGTTTTGCAGCAAAAAAGAAAATTTTAATTTTAAAGATTGTAAAAAATGAATGAAAATGCTCTTGAAATATATGAGGAATTAGCCAAAGTAATTAAAAGAGGTAGATTAAAAAGAGGTAGATTAAATGAAATATTGAACAAATTAAAGGGAGCCGTAAAATATGTTTAAACTTATTCAGAATCATAAAGTATTATATTTTATTTCGCTTATTCTCATTGTTTCATATTCAGTAGTGGATCTATTGAAATCAATCTTGATGAGCTATATATTTGATGATCATCTTCTGGATTCAATTTCAAGCCTTATAGTGATTGTATTGGTATTTTTAGGTGTCTATTTAATTGTTTCCACTTTACAACAATATGTAGTAGAGGTATTGAAGAATAAAATACGTTATAGTTTAAATAAAAAATTTGTATCAATCGTATGCTTCCAGGAATATAGAATCGTTTCGAAAAAGGATAGCAGTGAAATATTGAATGAATTTAATAATGAAGTGAATGTGGTGATTGATAATTATGTTTCTTCAAAAATTAAATGTGTTCTCATTAACCATTTCATTGATATTGGGAAGTCTATATATCGCAAATCTAAGTGTAGAAATATTAATGTTTCTGCTCTTTTTGTGCTTTTATAAACGATTTTTATAAATAGTATTTTTAAGAATCGTTTAAAGAAGAATCAAATGAATTATTTGGCTTCAATGAAGCAATGGCTTTGTTCTATTAAAAAATCTGTGTCGTTGTTTTAATGATATAAAGATTTTAAATTTAGAAAAAGTATTTTGTGACGGTCTGGACATTGAGAATAAGAATATAGAGCAAAGTACTCTAAAAAATAATGGATTTATAAAAATACTTACTTCGATAAATTCTTTTATTTCTCAAGCCATGTTTTTTTTGACATTGCTCTTTGGCATTGTATTAATACATTATAATCGATTAACAGTTGGACAATTATTAGGAATTGCACAAGCTAGTAATATGGTAATCATGCCAATCGTTAATTATGCAAATCTTCGAAACATGATTCAATCTTTCTAAGCCAGTTCTACAAAAACTGTTGGATAATTCAATGTGCTATGAAGAAAATGAACCTATTGTTTTTGATGAACAAATTCATGACATTAAGATTAAGCATTTAAGTTATTCTTATGGTGTTCGTCTAATATTGGAGTTAAGTAATTTAGTGATAGATCAGGGAAAAAAGTATTTAGTCATTGGAAAAAGTGGAGATGGGAAGAGTACGTTTTTAGACATTTTAACAAAGCAGAAGAAAGCAGATGGCATTTATGTGAACGATAAGGATTTGAAGGATGTTCAATTTAGCACCTATGCCGATAAGTTTTCTTATGTGAATCAAAACAATGACTTATTACCGTTTTCCTTTGAACAAAATATTACTTTAGGAAGGAAAATGAGTAAATATTCCTTGAAAGATTTAGTAACTATATTTAATTTAGAATCAATATTTGATAAGGAAAGAGACAATCTTGATTTTGAACATTTGAATTTAAGTGGTGGAGAGAAGCCACGTATTTGTTTGGCAAGAGCAATGTACAGAAATAAAAATGGATTTTCTTAGATGAGGCATTTTCTGCAATCGATAAAACAAATTCAGATCGAATACGTCAATTCATTTTATCCAATCCAGATCTTACAGTACTATCTATTGAACATAAAAGTAACAAAAGAAACAGCTTCTCTATACGATAAAGTCTTACTGTTTGAAAACAAAAAAGATTGTATCTATGGATGTAGAAGAATATATAAAAATAGTAGCTTTTAAGAAGAATAAGTATCATGTATTTTAAAACGTATTTAAATTCATCCCAGGTATCTATTTGCTACCTGAATATTCCGTGTTGACTCTGCCACTATGGAATATTCAATAATTCAAAAAACATAAAAATCATTACCAAAATTATAAAAAATATAGTTTTAGTAATTTTCAGTATCATAATATTGTCTAAGAGGACGGGTAGAAATCGCAACTTTGGTCGGTGAAGGATTTCTACCTTTTTTTTGCGCCTATAAAAAAAGCAGTCAATCCTAAGACTAACTGCTTTGTAAATGTTGCAAATGTAATCATAAATCTGTATTTCTTAATTATATTAAGTTGCACATATAATACCAAATTACACCAATAGCCAAAAAAATAACAATCCGATCCCGGCTGATTTTTTGCGTTTTTTCTAATTCTTTTTTGAGTTACTTTCACTCATATTTACAATAGGGTATTTTCTTCTTCCGATTAAATACATAAGCAAGTTACTTTGAAGTATTCCCCACTCATTGTAAATACTCCCCAAAATTTAGGATGCTTTAACCCTCTGTGCTGTTGCGTCTATAACAGTCATATGATAAATCTGAAAACACAACACAAAATACTCCCACAAGTGCAACTGCTCCACAAATTACCTCTAAAAACTATGTTCAAGTCCATAACAAAATATCCTCCTTAAAATTTTTAATTATCTGGTAAAAATAATGCTGATGAAGTGATAACCATAAGACAAAAATATTCCAACTAAGAAATAACTGTTATCTGGTATAAACATATTTAATGTTATCAGCAATGCTACACAATGATATTTACAATAATTGCCCATATCATTTTTTGGTTGCTTTTTACAACATTTGTACTTTCTCCTAAATGTTCAATCATTTTTTCATCACCCTTTAGCAATACGTCAAGACTTATAGAATATAGATTGCTCAACTCTATTACACTGATAATGTCTGGGTAAGATTTTTCATTTTCCCAGTTTGAAATTGTCTGCCTTGATACATTGATTTTTTCCGCAACATTTTCTTGTGTCATTCCAGACTGTACTCGTGCATTTTTAAGTTTCTTACCTATTTCCATATTCCGATTGCTCCTTTCGGTGTCATTGTCATATATTAACCATCAAATGTCTATCCAATATCTTTTACAAAACCTTTTTTCCTTGTCAAAATTATTTTACATAGCTTAAATACGGCTCTTTGGGCTCATTATACTGTAACTTCAGAGTAAAATCTATGACTTGGATTTTTTTTCGACAGTCCACAGAACCATACATCGCAGGGACAGCCGAAAAATAAAAGTGATGTATTTAGCCTAATTTCTCATATCTTAGAAGATGAGCTTTTTTTTCAAGAAAAATACAATAACTATCGTCGTATCTCATGATAATGAATGGAATGATTATGTAGATCAGATAGTTAAATTATGAGAAATCTAAAAGACGGATTATAAGGATTATCAAATGAAATCATAAATAGTGTATTGCCACACTCTAAACAGATGCCAAAGAACCTATATGTAAAATAGAACAGATCCGATTGACAATGACATTGTATCATTTCAAATCGGATCTTTTAATATGTGCCCTATTTGAGCTTACCTCTTTTCGTGGATTTAGTGGCTCTGAGCAATGGATTGCATGGCTCTGTCCAAATGAATTCGGTGGCTCTGTTTTTCATGGATTGGGTGGCTCCGCCACCATGGAATACTCAATTTAGATTAAATAGTTTCTGTTTTTTGTAATTATTAATTATATTTTTTAGTAAATTCTATAAATTGATATTCCATAATCATATTCTCCTTCACACACTGAAAAAAAACTTCATTTTTTAAAATATAAAATCTTATTATCTACTTGATAAAAAGTTCGTTATTTCTCATTTTTTTAACAATATAACAATAAAAAAATATATATCACTTACCGACATTGCTAAGCTTGAAAAGCCAAAAAAAAAAATAAGAAAAGTCATAAGAATCAAATTTTTTTATAATGAATGATAAAAAAAAATAGGAATAATTGCCAAGACAAGCGTCGGAGATATTAACATTATTAGAGTTCTACACTTGCTCATCCTCGCATCACTTTCAACAGATATTATCGGTTGTAAGTTCTTCATTTGAATATTATTTTTTTTTCTACTTTTTTCGGATATGATAGCAAATGTATATATTCATGTATAATACTAAAAAGGAAAAACAGAAATAAGCACAGCTCAAATGCAGAAAAAACAAGCCTATATCATTAATATAAAATCTTTTAATCTTTAAAAAAATACCAATAGTAGCAATGTACATAACACAATGATCAACATACTAATATTTTCTGTTTTTTTGTTTATTTTTAAGTATTTTAAAATTTCTATTATCACAAAAACTTTTCTACCATACACATAAATCCTCTACTCATCTATACGAATTTGGAGCGCTGATTCGAATAGACGGGAATACATCCAATTAACTAGCACTGCTCTGGACTAGTAGTAAAATATGAAATAGACACTAATGATACCAAAACAGTCGTAATGATAATGTTAGAAATAGAACATCTGTTCTGGATTTCCATCATTACCACCAACAATTGATAAATCATTCAATTCTTCAACGCTAACTTTTCTCTTTGTATTCTATTCTATTCCATGTTTTTTTCCTTGTTTTCATCATGAACCTATTCCCTAGTACTATGATACAATTCTATGAGTATTTAATCTATCTAAAGACATAAATTATGTCGCAATTTCGCAGATTTGTAAACGTTCACCTTTTTTTTTCGATTACATGTGTAAAAATATATCTTTAATTAGTTTATCAAAATGGAACCATTGTAAGACAAATTCATGATTATATTACTATCAATAGGTCTTCCAATAAATCTTCAAGAAAAAGGTTATTAATGTTTACCTAAAATATGAAAAAATTCATCAAACAGTTTAAACATCTCTGCTCCCTAGTTAATAATCCCTTTAAACACTCATAGGGTTTTCAACCCTACAATTTTTGAAGCCAACTTTTAGTCGACCCTATCTAATTGCGGATTACTCTTATTTTCTACTTAAACCAAAGTTACGAAAAAGTATCACCGCAACAAGTGATACTCTTTTTTATTGAGAAATTTAAATTTATACAAAAGAATCAATAATAATTGTATTAATGTGCATCAGGAAAATCATTTTTTTTGAATTTGCCACCATAATGATTGTTCTTATAGTTTCTAATATATAGTAATAAAACCATTATCACTAAAACAATTCCACAGATGGCATACATTGTAGTTGGTTTAAATTATAGAATAAATAACAGATTACTGTCCCAACAATAATTAATAATCCAATAATCACAAGGAATGCATCCACATATTTTTTTCATTTTTTACACCCTCTTTTCTTATTATAAATAATATTATCGAATTTTAATGGTTGCACCACTATACCAATAACCTCCACCTACTAAACAAGAATATGGATCATTTACAGAAGAACGATAGTTAATACTATGTGTTAAGCTAGAACCACTAATATTGTGCCATTGTGAATTAATAGAAACAGTCCATAATGTAGGCACATATGTAATTGGCGGCATTTAAACTAACATTTGAAATTTTCCCGTTATTATATGTATATGCACCCGTTACAGTGACTTTAGCACTTGGGATACAAACTACCACCTTTGATCTTGAATGCGAATACTATATGACTTATTTACATTTATTCTTGATGCATGGGGTTTACATCAGATAAAAGCAGAAATTTCAGATCCATATAATGGTTCAATCGTTGAGTTATCTTCAGTAGAATAACTTCACCTTTGTCTTTGGAATAGGATACATAGTTCCTGCTTC
>VOFK01003909.1_pt1 | contig 44756 bp, 60 predicted proteins | sample 5384121 | NCBI WGS metagenome assembly VOFK01 (sample SAMN12384730, study PRJNA508395) | human gut metagenome | isolation source: healthy gut J | host: Homo sapiens | reverse complement strand
TGCCGTGCTGCTCACGCCGTTCTCCTGAGTACCGGACTGTCTGGAGGTCTCTTCACGGTAGCTGAAACCTCGTCTCGCCCTCGATATCCTCACCGGCAGCACGAGAGACGAGATCGTGACGGTTCAGCAGTGATATCGACCCTCACCAGCATCCCAGGCTTCTGGCAGTCACGGCAGCTTCCTCGATCCTGCGCTCGAAGAACGGACTGCCTTCATGCCCGCCTGCATGAACACGGTGGCATCACCTCGAACTCCAGCGTGCTCCCGACCTTGTCTCCAGCTGCACGATCACGGCCAGCCGCCGTCGCCTCAGCACGAAGCGACAAGCCCGTAAACTTCATACATTACGTATTGCTTCATGGTTTTATTACCGCTGAGGAAAAGCGTGCACAGATGGTCGAGCGCCGCATAGAGGGCAAGCCTGCCGGCATGTGGGTTCGCTCGTACTGCTGACGCTGTTCCAGATCCTCACCGGTCTGCAGCTCATTATCGCGCAGGGGCGCCAAAGGCGACCACCACCATTCCGCTCACCTTTTGTCTTTACGGTAATCTGCTGGGCGTATTTCATCGTCATGCGCCTGTTCCGCCGCATCGGCTTTGAAATGGAGACGATAGCGTTCTTCCTATGTACGCTGTCACTGCCGTCACCGGCTCGACCGTGCCGGACGAGCTGCCCAAGCAGCTGATTGCGATTTTGATGGGTCTTGCCATCTTTATCGTGCTCGGCTTCTTCCCTGCGTGACCTGACCCGGGCGCAGAAGGTGCGCTGGTTCATGAGCGCAACGGCAGTCGGACTGCTGGCCATTACACTGCTGGATCGGCTCGTCGCAGGGGCGGCGCGAAGGCATGGCTGCGTCTCGGTCCTCTGTCGCTGCAGACCTCGGAAATTGCGAAAAATCTGCTATATTTTTGCCGGCGCAGCAACGCTCGACCGCCTGTTCAACAAGCGCAACCTGGGGATGTTCATCGCCCTGACCGCCATCTGCGGCGGCTGTCTCGCACTGCAGAACGACTTCGGCACCGCACTTGTGTTCTTCGTGACGTTCCTTGTCATCGCGTACCTGCGTTCAGGCGATTTCGCCACCATCGGCCTTGTGTGCGCCGGCTGCTTTCGGCGCGGGCATGGTCATGCTGACCATCAAGCCGCACGTTGCCGCACGATTTGCCTCCTGGGGACATATCTGGGAGGACGTGTACGACAAGGGCTTCCAGCAGACGCATACGCTGACCGCAGCCGCCTCCGGCGGCATGATCGGCGTCGGTGCGGGCAAGGGCTGGCTCTCGAATCTCCCTGCCGCGGATACCGACATCGTGTTCGGCATGCTTTGTGAGGAATGGGGTCTCGTCATTGCCGTGCCTGACCATCCCTGTGCATCATTACGCTGGCCGTGTTCGCGGTGCGCGCCTGCCGTGCCGGACGCTCCAGCTTTTTACACCATCGCCGCATGCGCGGCCACCAGTCTGCTGGTGTTCCAGACCTGTCTGAACGTATTCCGGTGCGGTCGATATCCTGCCGTTCACCGGCGTTACGCTGCCGTTCGTATCCAACGGCGGTTCGTCCATGCTGTCGGCATGGGGCATGCTCGCCTTTTTTGAAGGCGACCGACACCCGACAGAATGCATCGTTCGCGGTTCGTCTGCCCAGCCGCCGCGAGCTTAGAGGGGAGGAGAGTAACCATGCGGAAAATCGAAAAACGCAGTATTTTCTGTCTGATCCTTGCCGCACTGCTCGGTCTGGGTCTGGCGTTCTTCTGCTTCCAGTTTGTCGTGGACGGCGGTGACTGGGCCTCCTACCCGTACAACCGTCATCTCTATAAACAACGCCGGTCAGCTGAAAGGCGGCACCATCCTCGACCGGGACGGCGATATGCTGTCCACGCTCGACGAGGACGGCAACCGCATCTACAACGATGACGCAACCGTCCGGCGCGCCACACTGCACGCCGTCGGCGACAAAAACGGCAACATCGGCGCGGGTGCGCTCACCTCGTTCGCGGATGTTGTCCGGCTACAATCTGCTCACCGGTGTATATTCTCCGCTCGGCACCGGCAACAGCCTGTATCTGACGATTGATGCCTATTTGAACAATGTCGCCTATCAGGCTTTGAACGGAATGAACGGAACGGTTGGCGTTTATAACTATAAAACCGGTGAAATTTTGTGCATGGTGTCCACACCGACGTTCGATCCGGCCAATCCGCCGGACATTGCGGCGGACGATCCCGCGTGGGACGGCGTTTACGTCCACCGCCTGCTGTCCGCGAACTCGATTCCGGGCTCTATCTTCAAGGTTGTGACCATCAACGCCGCTATCGAGGAACATCCCCCGACCTGTTCCAGCGCAAGTGGACGTGCACCGGCTCGGTCAACATCGGCGGCGAGGAAGTCACCTGCCCGCACGCTCACGGCGAACAGGACATCGAGGAAGCGCTCGCCAACTCGTGTAACGGTAAGTGTTCGGTCAGCTGGCTGTCGAACTCGGCGGCGAAACCATGCAGAAATACGCGGATGCGGCAGGACTGACCAAGTCCATCAAGGTGGACGGCATCCAGACCTCGGTCGGCAAGTTTTGATTTCTCGGGCAATGACAATCAGCTGGCGTGGTCGGGTGTCGGTCAGGGTCAGGATACCCTGTGTCCGATCAACATGCTCCAGTATATGGGCGCGATCGCCAACGGCGGCAAAGGCTGCCGTGCCGCGTCTGATCGAAAAAATCCACCACGGATTACGGCCTGCCGACCGGCATTTACTATCCGCATAAGTCAGCGCAGCTGATCGACGAAAAAAGACCGCCGGTACTATCGCGGATATGATGCACAACAACGTCATCGAGACCTACGGTCAGGATCGTTTCCCGGGCATGGATATCTGTGCCAAGTCGGGCACCGCCGAGGTCGGCGCGGATAAGTCACCGAACGCATGGTTCACCGGCTTCCTGCGCGACGAGGCCACGCCGTATCTTTCATCGTTCTCGTCGAGAACGGCGGCGGCGGCTCGTCGGTTGCCGGTACAGTGGCTTCGCAGGTTCTTCAAGCGGCGGTAGAAAAAGCCTACTAAGGAGAGAGAAATCATGGCGCAAAGCACTGAAACACTCCCCTAACGGACTGCATTATTACAGGACGACCGGTTTTTAAGCTCGGTCAGGACAGCGTGCTGCTCAGCGCGTTCGCCAAGCCGAGACGCAATGCCAAACTGCTCGACCTCGGCTGCGGCACAGGCGCACTGGCACTGCTCGTGGGCGGCCGACCTCAAGATTACCGGACTGGAACTGCAGGACGGCCCGCTCGACCTGTTCCGGCAGTCCATCGCGGCAAACGAGCTGGAAAACGTAAACGCTCTGCAAAGGCGACCTCCGGCAAATGCGCACGCTCCTGCCCCACGGCAGCATGGATTACGTCATCTGCAATCCGCCGTATTTCGACCGCAACGCAGGCGCAAATGCGCCGACCGCCGAAAAGCGCACCGCAAGACAGGGACGCGACCTGTTCGGTCGAGGAACTGGCGGTTGCTGCCTCGTTCGTGCTGCATACCGCGGCAAAGCCGCGTTCGTATTCCGGCCGGAACGGCTGTGGGTGCTGCTCGAAAGCGCTCGCGCGTGCGGCTCGTACCGAAAAGAATGCGGTTCGTGCACCAGAGCGTGCAGGCGGCGCCAAGCGTCGTCATGGTCGAGTGCCCGAAAAGGCGGCAGTGCGGAAGGACTTGTTGTTGAGCCGCCGCTGATTGTTGAGAGAGTGATGAATATTTCCGTATTTACGGAATTGAGCATTGAAAATGGAGCATCAGCGCTATTCTTGCGCGAAAGTTCCGTCCGCGCTGCGCGGAGACGCGCAATGCGCGATGATTTAATTCGTAATTCGGCACCATCTGCCGCACCTTCATTTTCCATTATCCATTCTCCATTTAAGAAATTCCGGAGGGATTGAATTGTCTACACTCTACTTAGTCGCAACGCCGATCGGCAACCTGAGTGATTTATCGCCGCGGGCACGCGAGGTGCTCAGCACGGTGGATTTCATCGCGGCAGAGGACACCCGCGTGACGCAAAAGCTGCTTAACGCCTGCGAATTGCCCAAAAGCCGATGATCTCGTACTACGAACACAATCGCCGCGCACGCGGTGAAGCGGTTTTGGAGAAACTGCTCGCCGGTGAGAACCTGTGCGCTCGTAACCGATGCGGCACGCCTGCGGTTTCCGATCCGGGGATCTGGTCGCGCTGTGCGCCGAGCACGATGGCCCGTTATCCCGATTCCGGGCTGCTGTGCGGCGGTCTGCGCGGCGGCATCCGGTTCTGCCGACCGGACGCTGGTGCTTTTGAAGGCTTCCCTGTCGGTCAACAAAAAAGCGCCCGCAGAGAGCACTTGGACACTCTGCAGGGTGAAAACGCACCATGATCTTTCTACGAAGCGCCGCACAAGCTGTGCGCGACACTGCGCGACTTGCGCGACGCCTTCGGCGGCGACCGCCGGCTGTCACTCGCGCGAGCTGACCAAGCTGCACGAGCAGACGCTCCGCATGACGCTCGGCGAGGCGGTTGCCTTTGACGCCAACGCGCCGCGCGGCGAGTTCGTGCTCATCCTCGAGGGTGCGCCCGACGAGCCGGAGACCGAGCAGAGCGAGGAGGAGCGTCTTGCCGCCGCCGCGGAGGGCTGTCCGCCGCCGCATCGAGCAGGGCCAGACCCAGAAGGACGCCGTAAAGGCGGTATCCGCCGAAACCGGCGTAAAGAAAAACGCGCGCTGTACCGCTATGTGATCACGAAAATAACGAAAAAACCGTTGCAAAAGCAACGGTTTTTCGTTTCTGCACTTATTTTTGATGTTTCGGGCAGCCGCTGCGGCAGCAATGTCCGCGTCCGGGACACTGTGCATGCCGTTCACAGCGCAACATCGCCGCCCTCGATCACCAGCCGTTTGCCGTTTACAAGGCAATCCGCCAGCTTGACGACGGGCGTTGTTGTAGATCAGCTGCACCGTTGTGCGGGCCACGCCCATCTGCGCGGCAGCCTGCTCCTGCTGCAGATTTTTCCAGATCCATCAGACGGATGGCTTCATATTCATCCAGCGTCATTTGCACGCACTCTGTCGTACTTTCCTGCGGGGAAAACTCGCTGAACGTCGGCAGACCGCAGATTCTGCGGCACTTTCTCGGTCTCGGCATGAATTATTCGTGACAGTGACCGCCGCAGCCGTGGGTGCCGCAGGAATAGCGCTTCGCCGTGATCATGGTGCGTGCAGTGCACATTGGGATCAAACGCCAGCGTACCGTTCAGGAAAGCCTGCACTGCCTCATCGGCATTGCCCTGCACACCGCCGATCAGACGGGATATTGGCCTCCGCAAGCGCTGCCTGTGCGCCGCCGCCAATGCCGCCGCAGATCAGCGTATCCCACACCGAGCTGTGCCAGCAGGCCCGGCCAGCGCACCATGACCGCTGCCGTTCGTATCCACCACCTGTGTCTGCAGCAGCTTGCCGCCGGATACCTCGTACAGCTTAAACTGCTCCGTGTGGCCAAAATGCTGGAAGACCTCTCCGTTTTCATAAGTAACTGCGATTTTCATAACCATTTCCTCCGAATTCATTTCTGGCATATGTCAATAACGTTACTTATAGTCTATCACGTTTTCGGCATATGTCAATAATAAGTTTTGGCATACCGCTATTCCATTATGATAGGCAGCAGACGCCGATATCCGGATAAAGCAAAAACCCTTCCGAAAATCGGAAGGGTTTTGTGTTTCGTTGACAAAAAGATGCAGTTCTACTATCTATTGACATTCTAAATTTTTTTTACCAGTCAACTTCTGGTTTGCGCCAACGTTTCTAAAGATAAAAGCAAGTGGGGTGATTCGATTGAATTACTCGCTTGCTTACCCCAATGGAATTCTGTTGCTTTACCAACTTTTCAATTTGATTATATAGTGCGGAGTATATGCCGCTGAGGTGGTATATCACGGTCCCTTCGGATCTCAACGCCAAAACAGTAGTTCTTGCCCTAGTATCATAAAAGCAGAGTGGGCGTTAATTCTGTTATCCCCACATACTTGCGGATAATGGTAGCGAAAAGCTGTCAAAGTCGCTTTTATTCTGTTCGTAGGTATCGACTTCCTGTTGTTCTGCATTTACCTTTTCCGTCAGTTCTTTCTGCTCAGTTTCATACTCTGCGGACAGCTTCAAAAATCGCTCATGGCTGATTGTGCCGTTTATATCGTCCTCATAAATCCGTTTGAAAATTCGGTCAAGTTCCGCAATCCGTTTCTTTGCCTGTCCGACCTCACGCCGTTTGCGCTTCATTTCTTTTTCCGCTTCATCAAACCGCTGTTTCTGTATCAGTTCCATAAATGCGGTAATGTCCTCATAGAACATGGCAGTTACGGCAAATATCCGATTGAGAACGATTTTCCGTAAGACTTCTTCTCTGATGAAGTGTGCGGTACAATCTCCCTGTATTGCTTTTTATATCTTGCACAGCGGTAGTTGTCTTGTGAACCGTCAAAACTTTTGCAGGTAGCGAAGTGCAGTTTACTTCCACAATCCGCACAGAATACCAAGCCGGAAAACATTCCCTGTCGCTCTGCCTTTGTGGGGCGGCGTTTATTTGCCCTTAATTCCTGTACCCGTTCAAAGACAGCTTCCTCAACGATTGCGTCATGTGTATTGCGGAAAATCGCCTGCTGTTCCTTTTGAACCATTTGCAACCGACAACTACTTTGAGCAGTATGTTTATGACAAGCCGACTGTTTTTGTTGTGCAAGGGAAAAGAAGTTGTCGTTACAAGTAGACGGTTAGCCGACGCATTAGCTAATCTGTCAGAACAAAGGCGCGTACTGTTCTGCTGATGAATTTCTTCCTTGGTTACAGCGAAAGAAAAATCGGGAATGAGTACGGACGGAGCAGAAGTACACAGTAAACTATTGGAAACTGGCGGCATTGAAGCAGTTAAGAAAAAGAACTGGAGGAAACTGAAACATGAGGAATAAGAAGCTGATACCCTTTGAAACCATTGAGAAAGCTGTTGCCGGCGAGCCGGAAGCCATAGACGCGGTATTACGGCACTACGAGGGGCGTATAAAATATTTGTCTACCTATCGCGGGCATATTAACGATGATATTCAAGACCGCTGAAAAAGCACAGCTTATCAAAGCTATCCTGCAATTCCGATTTTGACAGGGTAACAGATAGCAAAGCCAAAAACAGTCGTCAAGGATAAACTTTTTGCGCAAGCGTCCTTGATGACTGTTTCCGTCTTTGCTGTTGGGCAATCAAGAGGGCACAATCGGATAGACCGCTTGCGCTCTCAATCCAGTATGGAATGTTATGCGATAGGGTGCGTTTCTCGCTTGATTTAAGCGCGTTACAGCGACGATAGGGGCAAGGGGTAAAGGACCCCACCCTTAAAAACGGGGTTCTACTGCGTAACATGGCAAACGATATTTTGTATTGTCGCTTCTGTTCCATTCTTTTTCCGTTCCGGCGGCTCTGCCGCTATACCTTGCCCCAAAGGAGAGGGATTAGGGAAAGGAAAGGATAGAATAGGTATTTGATTAAATCTGTATTTGTTTTTTCTTTAGTTAGTATATCTTTATTTAATTGCGTTGGATTATCCGATGTCAGAAAATCCAATATTGGATAATCCAACAACGGGAAAAACCGAGATATGTGGTCTATGCTTTATCGGATATAAAACCGGTTTTTGGGATTACGCAGTAGAGGGGAAAAAGCGCTTGATTTATGCGGCTTGCAGAACGTGTAAAAAACGTTTAGATGATATTTTTATACTTCTACCCTCAAAAAAATGACGTTCTATTGCGTAACTTTGAGGTTAAATTTTAAATTTATATTTATAATAACATTACAAATTCAAACATAACGTGCAATATAATACAAGAAATAAGAATGAAATACAAGATTTTCTTGTAATACTATTGACATTTACAAGAAATGTGGTAATATATAGTAGAAAGGAGCGTGAAAACATGACGAAAAGCGCAAGAATACAAAGAGGGTGTTGTAAATTTCTTGCAGATGGCTGTCCTCATACAGTTCAAGAAATTAAGAGCTTTCTACAGCAAGTCGGAATTTCTGATTATTCAGAGGGACAGTTTTCCGGTTCGATAAATACACTGCTCAGAAACCAATCTATCAAAAAATTGATAGAGGAATTTATAAAATAAATCAAAATTTTGGAGGTAAAACTTTTATGAAAAATTGTTTTTGTGGTATCTCCTATTGGAGATGTAGGAAGTGAAATAAGAATTAATGCGGATAAGCTATTTAAATATATCATTAGCCCAGTTTGTAAAAGTTGTGGTTTTGAACCTGTACGCGTAGACCAAATTAACGATTCTGATTCAATTACACAAACCATTATTGATAAGCTTTTATCATCAGAGCTTGTTATAGCTGATATTTCTGGACATAACCCTAATGTTTTTTTGAAATGGGATATAGAAAATGTACAGATAAGCCAATTATTCACCTTAAAAAGAAAGGTGAAAGCATACCATTCGATGTAAACACAGTAAGAACATTCGAGTATGATTTAACTGATTTGGATAATGTAGAAGAAACCAAAAAGCGTTTAGAACAAACAATAGAAACATTTTCTTTTGAAAATCAAGATGAATACATTGGGACAAGATGAGGAAGCCAACAAGCAACCCTTTACTCAAGGTATTCTTACTATGTTGTATCAAATCCAAGACTTCTATTACGGAATTAAAAGAGCAAGTAAATAAAAAAGATACGGAAACTATACAAGCAATAATGCAAACTAGCTAAACAATGTAAAAAAGAGGAATCCGCTGATGCTATTATGATGAAAATGCTATTGCCTGAGTTGATTAAAAACCCTGAATCTTTTCAAAATTTAATGCAGATTGCTGAAATAGCTAATAAATCTAAGAAGAATAAATAAAAAGCGAGTGAAAGTCAAACTTTTCACTCGCTTTTATTTTGCTACTCTGTCTATCGGACGTTAAGTTAATTTTTGTGAATACTTCCTTATCACTGTAAATCAAAGTCATTCCACGTTTTTGCTGAATGGTGTGAGAATAAAGGTTTTGCAGGAATTCGTTATCCAAGCACGCGAATGAAACTTATCGATCAAAGATGTTCGAATATCGTTCTGTTTGATGCCGATTCAGCTGTAGCTGATGAATCAACTTTTCCGAATCTGTAGAAATGCTTGAGTACAACAAAATGTGCCCTCACAGATGAAACTCTGTGAGGGCACTGTGTTTTACTGGATGGCGTCCTTCAGACCCTTTTCAGGTTTGAACGCAGGCACCTTTGCCGCGGCGATCTCGATCGTCTCGCTGCCGGTGTGCGGGTTGCGGCGTGCGGGCGGCACGCTCACGCACTTCAAAGCTGCCAAAAGCCAGGGATCTGTACCTTGTCGTTCTGTTTCAAGGTCTCCTGCACCGTGCTGAAAAAGGCGTTCAATACCTGCTCGGTGTCCTTTTGCTTGCGCCACCTCGCGACCGCCGCGATCAGTTCCGTTTTTGTTCATGTTCTCGTTCTCCTGATTCGTTTTTTGTTCAGTCGTAGATGGATTCCATGTCCCATTCGATGATCGCGCCGGTATTGGCGTCGATGGTGAAGTCGTACTCCATCGTGCCATAGCGGATCTCGCCTTCGTACTCCCAGCGGCCATCGTCAAAGTCCAGCTTGAACTTGTAGATATTCGCAGCCGTCGCGCCGGGGACGCTGGACAGGGCGATCTGCTTTGCCGTGGCCTCGCTGATCTTCACATTTGCGTTGGTGTTGGTGCTCTGGGACGGGGGTGTAGTTCTCGGCGTCGTAGTCGTAGCTGACAATCTTGCCGGTGGCGGCGTCGATGTCATAGTCGTACTTCGCGCCGTTCGCGTACCATTCAATTTCGTACACCTGCCGGCCATCGTCATAGTCCAGCTTGGACTTGGTGATGGTGGCGTCCGCCGCCTTGACCCCGGCGTGTGCCAGAGCGATCTCCTGCGCCTTGGCCTCGTCCACCGCGCCGGTAGAGGTGTTGATGTTGGGGTAGTCTGCGCCGGAGTGGTGGTCGCGCCGGATGCAGTGGTATCCGTCTGAGCGCTGTCCGTGGGCGCGGCGTTCTTGTCCCGGTAACTGCCTCCAGCACCTCGCCGCTCTCAGCATTGATGGAGTAGGCGTAGGTATGATTGCCAGAGGTGAACTCAACCTTGTAGCAGGTCACGCCAGCCACCTCGCTGAGCGTCGCGGAAGAAATGTCCGCGTCCGCCGGTAGCGATGTTGGCGGCGTCCAGCGCCGCCGTCTGCGCCTGTTCCATGCTGATCTTTGCCGCCTGATCTGCCAGGCGTATATACCGCATCCGGCCAGCGCCGCCGCAAGCAGGAGCGCTGTTCCGGTTAAAAGCCATTTTTTTGTTTCATGCTGCTTCCTCCTATTCAGGTGTTGTAGGAAATGTAGCAGATTATAACATACTATGTCAATAGGTAAAATAAAATCCAGTGGTTTCCAAACCCGCACATCTCACGTCTATTGGACAGCGAGAAATATGATTTGAGTTCGCCCCATGGGCATCATTATTTAAGGAGCTGTTTCAAATCCGCCTCCGGCGTAGTGATGGGGGCGATGCCGAAATTCTCTACGAGGTAGTTCAGCACATTGGGCGAAACGAACGCCGGCAGCGTGGGGCCAAGGCGGATATTCCTGATGCCCAGATGCAGCAGCGTCAGCAAAATGCACACCGCCTTCTGCTCATACCACGAAAGAACCATGGACAAGGGCAAATCGTTCACGCCGCAGCCGAACGCCTCCGCCAGCGCCAGCGCGATTTTGACAGCTCCATAAGCGTCGTTGCACTGGCCCACGTCCATGAGTCGAGGCAGGCCGCCAATGGTCCCGAGATCAAGGTCGTTGAAGCGGTATTTGCCGCAGGCCAGCGTCAGCACTACGGTATCGGCAGGTGTCTGCTTGACAAACTCAGTATAGTAGTTCCGTCCGGGACGGGCTCCGTCACAGCCGCCGACCAGGAAAAAGTGCCGGATCGCGCCGCTCTTTACCGCCTCGATCACCTGATCCGCCACGCCAAGCACCGCGCCGTGACCGAAGCCAGTCATGACCGTGCTGCCGCCGTTAATACCGCTGAACGGCTTGTCCTCGTTGTAGCCGCCAAGCTCCAATGCCTTTTCGATGACAGGGGTAAAGTCCTTATCCTCGCCGATGTGCGTCAGTTCCGGGTAGGATACCACCGACGTGGTAAACACGCGGTCCGCGTAGCTGGCCTTCGGCGGCATCAGGCAGTTGGTGGTGAACAGCACCGGCGCGGGGATGTCGGCAAATTCCTTCTGCTGATTCTGCCACGCCGTGCCGAAGTTGCCCTTGAGGTGTGGGTATTTCTTCAGCTCCGGATAGCCGTGGGCTGGCAGCATTTCGCCGTGCGTGTAGATGTTGACGCCCTTGCCCTCGGTCTGCTCCAGCAACAGCTTCAAATCGTGGAGATCGTGGCCTGAGATGACGATGAACGGCCCCTTCTCCACGGTCAGCGGAACTGTGACCGGCGTGGGCGTGCCATAGCTTTCGGTGTTGGCCCTATCCAGAAGCGCCATGCACTGGAGGGTCTTCTCGCCCACTTCCATCACGATGGGCAGCAGCGCGTCCATGTTCCAGTCCTCGCCCACGGCAAAAAGCGCCTTGGCGAAAAAGCGGTTCACTTCCTCATCGGCATAGCCCAGCATCATAGCGTGATGGGCGTAAGCCGCCATGCCGCGCACGCCGAAGAGGATCAGGGATTTGAGGCTGCGAATATCCTCCTGCGCGTTCCAGAGCAAGTTCATATCATAATCATCGTTTCGACCCGCAGCGGGAGCCGCAGCCGGAGCAACCGGGAACAAGGCGGGCCTTTTCCTCGTGTACCTGATCGATCAGCTCCCGAATGGTCTTTTCGTTGAAGCTTACATTGGTGACGGTGGTGAACAGGCCCTCGATCATCAGCCGCCATGTATCCGTTCGACCGGTGCATCGCCATCTGTGGCTCTTGCCAGCCCAATGAGCGCGCCCGTCAACTCGTCCTGAAGCTCCGCTACATCAGCGGTCTTGCCGCAGACACCGGCTTTTCCAGTACAACCAGCGCAGCCTGCCGTCTGCTCACACTGAAAACAAAACATTTTGTGATTCATTATCGTTTTCCTCCTATTTCGGCTCAAATCATGTCCTTTTTATCAGAAGCTCACGCCTCGAAGGACTCGCCCCATTGCACAGGGGCACTCAAATCCTCCGGCACCTCGCTCCACGGCGTACCGGGGGCGATACCACCTGCTTCCGGGTAACCCGCGCTTTCGTCGTATTCCCAACCACAAAGGCTGCCGCATACATACTTCATTGTGCTTTTTCCTTTCTTTTTCTAATGATTTTGTTATTCTTCCACCAACCGGCCGTCCACCGTCACGGTGACCACCTGCCACGGAATGAATTTTCCGCTCTGCTGGAGCGCCGTTTTTGCCGCCAGTTCCAGCCCGCCGCAGCAGGGCACCTCCATCCGCACAACAGTGACGTTTTGATGTTGTTCTCCCGGATGATCTCGGTCGCTTTTTCGGAATAGTCCACGCTGTCCAGCTTGGGGCAGCCCACAAGGGTCACGCGTCCTTTGATAAACCGCTCATGAAAGGCGGCGTAGGCGTAGGCGGTGCAGTCGGCGGCGATGAGGAGCCGCGCGCCGTCAAAATACGGCGCGTTCACCGGCACCAGCTTGATCTGCACCGGCCACTGGGAAAGGCGGCTCGTCTGCTGGGCTTGCGGCGTTTCCACGACGGGCGTGTCCTGGCGCTGAATATTCGGGACTGGCTGCCGGGCAGCCGCAGGGCAGGGTCATGCCCTCCTTCCGCATTTTCCGCTGTTTATTTTCCATGACGGCCTGCTCGTCATAGGCCGCCGCCTCCCCGCTCTACAAAGGTGATGGCCCCGGTTGGGCAGGTAGGCAGGCAGTCCCCCACCCGTCGCAGTAATCGTCCCGCATGAGCCGCGCCTTGCCGTCCACCATGGCAATGGCGCCCTCATGACAGGCGGCAGCGCAGGCGCCGCAGCCGTTGCATTTATTTTCGTCGATCTCGATGATCCGTCGTTTCATTGCAATGCCTCCCTTGCTTTTGTGGCTTGATTATACTAAAATCAAATCAGCAAGTCGGTTGAATTTTCAACGAAAGAGGATTATTTATGAAAGAATTTTTCTCCGGTGCTCCATACGGCGGCGCTTTTCTCCGGCATTTCCGACAAGGAACTTGCCGCCATGCTCTCCTGCCTTGGCGCGAGGATCGATGCCTTTCCCAAAAGGCTCCCGCCTGCTCCCGCGCCGGAGACGCAGTGGATGAAGTGGGGCTTGTGCTGGCAGGCAGCACCCTTATTGTGCAGGAGGACATCTGGGGGAACCGCAACATTCTCTCCAAATCCGGACCGGGGCAGACCTTCGCGGAGGTGTTCGCCTGCGCGCCGGGAGCGGTTCTCAATGTGAGCGTAGAAGCGGAGAGCGCGGTGACGGTGATGTTTTTGCATATAAAGCGCGTTTTGAGCATGTGCCCCTCCGCCTGCTCCCATCATAACCGAATCATCCGCAACCTGCTGAGCGAGCTGGCGGAGAAGAACCTGCGGCTCAACGAAAAGCTCACCCACATGGGCCAGCGCACGACGCGCGCAAAAGCTGCTGTCCTATTTTTTCCGCAGAGTCGCAGCGCCGGGACAGCTATGAGTTCGACATTCCGTTCTCTCGTCAGCAGCTTGCGGATTATCTCGGCGTGGAGCGCAGCGGACTGTCTATGGAACTTGGCAAAATGCGGGATGAGGGCCTGCTTGACTTTCATAAAAAGCCACTTTGTTTTTGAAGGTGTGACAGTTTTTATCCAAACAGGCGCCTCAAATGGCAAGGTCTACATTGTATAGCTGCTTGTGCGGCATTTAGGGCTACCGTTTGGATACGATTCGGATTACCCTGCGAATAATATCTCAGTGACCTTTGTAGATGTCTGCCATGCAGAACTGACGCACCCTACCATATCTGCTTTTGCTGCGCGCATAGTTCTCATTCCGTAAAATATCTCGGTCTGCCGATCATAGTAAAGCCGATCTTTCCAGTCACCACCACATTATCCGGAGCTGCTGGCGCAGTGGATGATGAGGATATTTCCGCTGCTGTCGAAGCCGCAGACGATCCCCCACATGACTGTCGCCAGGATAAAAGACGAGGTCGCCCGGCTTGGCATTGTTCCAACTGATGGGTGTGCAGTAGTTGTGCTGGGCAGACGCCCCTCCACCATGGCCGATGATGTACTGCCCTTCCCGCTCTGGTTGTAGAATACCCAATCGATAAACCCCGAACAATCTAAGCCGAACGGACGCACGGTCCCGCTGCTGGAGCTGCCTGCGGCTGTCACCTCCATAGGCGTTCCCCAGCGAGAGTCCCATCCAAGCACAAGACTCTTTCCTCCCCAGAAGTAGTTTACCTTTGCCCAAGAGCTGATACGCAGTCAATACCACCTGCTCTGCGCTCCTCGCTGAGATCGGTGGGGAGCTTTTTGATAATCTCCTGGATCTCTTCCGGAGACAGGTCGATATCCTGATAACTGCCGGTGAGCGCCGCGAATAGCTCCTGATACTCCGGCTGCATGAGTTCTCCAACAGCTTGTGCTGCTCGGCGTTGAACCGATACTCGTCCGCCATTTGCAGATGATCCTTGACTGTGACAGTGATGTGCAGGATGACGGTATCGCTTTCATCCTTGTCGCCTGAGATGGTTTCCACCCAATAAGAGATGGCGTTCATATCCCAGAAAATCTGCCGCAGGATGTCCAGTTTTTTCTGCCGTCAGCATGGCAATAGCTCGGCGCGAAAGTGTATGATTTTTTGTTCAAGTGCTGAATTCCTCCTTAAAATTTTTGGGTATAGAGATGCTGGGATCGCAGTTGATGTTACTTAGTTCATCGCCCCCTTCCAGTGTTTTTTTTTTGCAGGTACTCGTTCCAGTCCTTCCCGATGTGGGGCTTCTCCTGTGATATCTCATATCCCATTTCCGCGTATTTTTTTTCGGAGCTGTTCCGCCGTTTCTTGTCCCGGTGTATCCATATCCAAACAAAGAACGATCCGCTTGATCTGGGGATTGTTCCGGAAGATAGTTCGCAACCGCACAAGGCGCCATCATACAGACCGCACAAGGCGACTGCCGCATTGCAGCAGCTTCGGTGGAGGGTACAATAACTCATAAGGTCGATAGGCGCTTCAAAGACTCGGACTTGGTCGGAAACAGGATCGCAAGGGATAGCGAAGCCGATGTTTTGTCACTGCCGGATACATCTCCACGAAACCCTTTCCCGTCACGGTCATAGGTGCCGCGCAGTCCTGCATATCTGGCTTGTCCGGTGTGATCCTGCCAACAAAAACGCAGTTGTGATGGACTGCATCCTCATACAGCGATCCGCTGTTCATAAACTGACGGATCACCTGCGCGGCGATGCCGCGCTTGCGAAGGTAAGCGAATACGCGGCGGTCATCTGCATTGCGCGGTGGCAATGCAAACTCTTTTGGCGGCTCGTCCTGCTTGGTGACTGGTTTTGTTTTGACAGGGAGCGTCTCTGGCCTTGCCTTGAAAGGTCAGCAGGTACTCTACTGCCTCCGGAAAAGTTTTATCGCAGAACTGCTGCAGGAATGTGATCGCATCGCCGCCGATGCCTTGAGAGTAGCGGAATCAGGTGCGCCGGTCCTTGATCCGCAGACTGTCCATCTCCGCGATAGTATGGAAGCGTCCCACGCGCTTGACCTGATAGCCAAGGTGGGAGAGCAGCTCCGGCAGGTCCGTTTCTCTGGCGATCTGCATTTCTGTGTCTGTGAAGCGATTTCTGATCTCGCTTGCCATAATGTGTGCCTCCTTTCTGATGAAACGCAAAAAGCCGCCCTGGGCATCTGATGATCTCAGATGCCCAGGGCGGCTTTCTCCATGTGTGATTTTTTTTTTACTTCGGCGTTTGCGGACTTACACGGCGCTTTCTGCTCAGGGGTGTCCGTATCCGCAGTGTCTGCTTTATCGGCCACACAGGGCGCGACCGGGGACTACATGGGGGTATAAAGGAAGCAGGACGTCTGTTTCCGAAGAAGCAGGCTTCCTGCCCTATGTGCTGCTTATGACGCGCTGTCCAACGGGTTTGGGCGGTATCCATCCATAAGTTCATCATTTTCCATGATGAAGGAACGTGTCGTATCCTGTCCCCATGCAGTATCGTATTTTTTTCCATCAGATAATCGCTCAGTTCGGTTCTGTTCTGAATCTTTTTTACCAGGCGGTACGGCTCCTGAAAAGGCGACCTTTTCAATGAAGTACAGACTTCCGTCCTCTGCCGGCAGCAGCACGCCCACATGCCCGATGAAGAGCGTGTTGTCGGTATCCGAAAATCGGTCATGGAGGACAACGGAGATCAGACGGGCAGAGCTGTCTTCAAAGGAAATCCCGCGCTCCGACCAGCCCGCCTGAAAGCGCTTTGACCTGATCCGCCACCTCCGTGGTGTCTGCGGTCGTTACCGGTGCGAACAATGCGCAGAACTTGGACGTGCTGTCTCCGCAGAGAACGGTGGGATCTGCGGCCAGCGTTTCAAGATCCAGAAAGAGGGCAGTCCTCGCCCTGCGTTTCCGGCTGGTCTGCCCCGGCAGTGACGAACCCACCGAACAGGCTGAAGGCCGTGATGCGGCAGTTATAGCCGGGGAAGCTCCCGTTTTTCTCCGCCCACAGATCCTGCATCTCATAGGGGTCATATCTGGTCTCGGTGGGAGCGGCGCTCTCAAACCCGCCTGTCAGCCATTCGCTCTTGACGCTGGCATTGAACTGATCCACGCGGTCCAGCAACAGCTTCGTTCGGGTCTCATCCACATTGGCATCTGCAAAGCGCTTCGGTGAGCAGCCTGCGCGAGTCCGCGTCCGTCAGATTGAGTACGTTACGGTTTCCAGCGGCGGCTGCGCTGAATCCGGCTCGGCTTGCTGCCCGCAGCCTGAGAGTGCCATGAGGAGGAAGCTGACCACCATTGAAGCGTGGTCAGGGAATTTCGTTTCAGTTTCATAATTGATTTTGCCTTTCCCTTTTCATCGATCCTTGCGGGACAAAGCTGAACCTGCCGCACGGAACACTTAATATGGTAACCGACTCAGCAGGAAAAGTCCATATCAAGTATAACGTTTTCTTTTTCAATTAGGTTATAGAGCCCACTTCAGATTATGTGTCCGACTCCCATCTGATAGGAAAGCCGCTGCCTCACACGCCAGAAGAGGGGCGGGTGATACAGCGGCTGCTGGTTTTTTTGTTTTTAAGCCTCGGTGTTCGACCCACACCAGACCATAAAAAGAGTTTCGCTGCATCTCTGAAATGTCTTCTCTCGCGTGGAAAAACTGATTTTCCGGAAAAAGCGTTTTTCGAACTTTTCCCTGTGAAACGGCGTTAAATAAAAAACACCGCACTTTCGTGCGGTGTTTTTTCGGTGCTGCATCTTTCATCAACACATTTTGGAGCTTGTGGCCGGACTCGAACCGGCGACCTGCGCATTACGAATGCAAGCTGCTCTACCAACTGAGCCACACAAGCAGCTATTTGCTGCCGGAACGAGTCTTTTTCTCGTTCACAGTGTTCTCAGTATATCATGCTTTTGAAAGTTCGTCAATATTTTTTTTTGAAATTTTTTCTTGACATTCTCCGTGTATCCGTTATAATGGTATAGTATCCTTGCTCACATCAAAGGATGTGGGCCAAAAAGTCCAAAAAAGGAGGTGCTAAGAATATGGCAAAGATTTCTGGCAAGTACGAGACTATCTTCATCGTTAACCCCAAGCTGGAAGAGGCAGCGGCTACCGCTGTTGTGGACAAGTTCAAGTCTCTCGTTGAGGCGAACGGCACGAACGTAGAGGTCGAGGACTGGGGCAAAGCGCCGTCTGGCGTACCCGATCGAGGATCAGACGGAGGGCGTTTACACGCTGGTTCGTTTTGAGTCCAAGCCCGATTTCCCGGCTGAGCTGGACCGTATCTACAAGATCACGGACGGCATCATGCGTTCCATCATCGTCTGCCTGGACGACTAAGGCGGTGAACACCAATGCTCAATAAGGCGATTCTGATGGGTCGTTTGACCCGCGATCCCCGAATTGCGCCATACCCAGTCCAACATGGCTGTGTGCTCGTTCTCTCTCGCGATCGATCGCGGTCGCAAGGATCAGAACGGCGAACGCCAGACCGACTTCATCGACTGCGTCGCATGGGGCCGTCAGGCAGAGTTCGTTGCACAGTGGTTCACCAAGGGTTCCATGGCGATCGTAGTCGGCCGTATCCAGTCCCGCCGCTGGCAGGATCAGAACGGCAACAACCGCACTGCAATCGAAGTAAATTGCGACGAGGTTTCCTTCGGTGAAACGAAGAAATCCCGCGATGCCTACAATGCAGGCAATCAGGGCGGTTTTGGCGGCTATGACAACGGATCGCAGATGCGGCCCGAGCCTGCCGCGTCCCAGGTTGCTCCGGCTTTTCGATCTCCCTGCAGGAGATTCGATTTTCAGGAGCTTGCTGATGACGACGGCGATGTCCCATTCTAAACTGAAGGAGGTTACGTGATCATGGAAGAAACCAAGAAGGAATTTACTTCCCCGTCCGGAGCGTGCAGAGCGCCCGCAGCGCGGCCGTCGCCGTCGCAAGGTATGCGCATTCTGCGTAGATAAGGTTGCACACGTTGACTATAAAGATGCCGGCAAGCTGAAGAAGTACATGTCCGAGCGCGGCAAGATCCTGCCCCGCCGCATGACCGGTACCTGCGCTGCTCATCAGCGTCAGCTGACCGAGGCTATCAAGCGTGCACGTCACATTGCTCTTCTGCCGTACACCGCAGAGTAAGCAATTCGTTTTTATAATCAAGGATACGCAAAGCGTCGTTTTCGCAAGAAAGCGGCGCTTTTTTGCACCCTTTGTTTCGTTTGCGGCAAAACAAAAAGGACGCCCGATGCGTCCTTTTTGCGTTATTCCTGTGTTCAGTTCATCAGATCGAGCAGCTTATAGCAGTGTGTTTTGGTGTAGCTCTGCTTAAAGCTGTAGGATGCAAGCTGCTTTGCGGTGTCATCCTCGGTCTCCCTTTGCGGCATTTTCCGCACCGGAGTCACGCTCCTGCACCCACTGCTTGTAGCTTGCCTCCTCGGAAGCGTACTGATCGGCGTTGAGCACGGTCGCAAGGTAGTCGTACATCTCACTCAGCAGGTTATCCCATTGCTCGAACGAGCTTGCGGTCATGGCCAGCTCATCCTCCTGATTCTCTGCCGACGAAATTTTCTTTCAGATCGTCACTTTCCAGCTCATCCATCTTTTGCTGAACGCATCGCGCTGCTCGGCCTTTTTCTGGCTGTTCTCTTCCTGCTGCTTTTCCTGCTGCTGTGCATCGGAAAGCTGCTTCTGCAGCCCTTGACCTGCTTTTTCTGGTCATCGGTCAGCGAATCATCATTTGCCAGAGAATCCAGCTTGCCGCTGGCGGCATCGTACTTTTATCGTCCAGATAGCTCTGTGCCTCGTCCAGATCGGAGTTGAACTGATCGTCCGACTGGGCAGACTGCGCCTTATCGAGCAAATCCTCGATGGCCTTGTACATCGCGGAATCCGGGTCGGTAACACGGTTCTTGCAGCTGCTTGAGCGCCGCAATGGCCTCGGTGTACTGGCCGTTGCCCACATAATCCTCGGCAGACTGATAGTCCTTGATCAGCTGAATGGTCGCATCCAGAGCCGCCGGGTCCTGGCTTCCGCCTGTGCCTTCTGGTAATACCGAGTGCCTTGTCGAAGTTGCCGCGGTCCATGTACTTTTCGGCCATGATGAGGTTTTCGTCGGCCTTGTGCGAATTTGTAAAATACCACACACCGCCGCCAATCAAAGCCGCCACGATGATGACCACCAGCGCAATGATCAGCCGCGTTTTCCCTTGGACGGCTTTTTGGTAAACGCGGTCCTTCGGATCGGCCTCACCGTTGTAGTAGGTCGTGCGGCGCTTGGGCGTGCCCTCAGCACGGCGGACCGGCGGCGTGTCGATCGGACGCATGGCAGCCTGCGTGGGAATGCTCGGATTCGGAATATTGGGATTGGTGTCTGCCAGCGGATCGGCAGCCGTGTCTGCTAGCGGATTGGCAGCCGTGTCGTCCACCGGAAGCTGCTGCTTTTCGGCCCGCATAGCCGCGTCAAACGCGCTGGTGTCAATCGGACCGGTCTCAACAGGGTCCTTCATATCATCCGGCAGGGTGGTAAATACAGCCGTTTCGTCGTTGACACCGGTCTGCTCGACAGCGGCCTGCGCCGCAGAAGGGGCAGAATTTGCCGGCGATCGGCAGCTCCTTGCCGCAGTTTTTGCAAAGCATGGGTGATTTCCTCCTTTGAAAAAGGGTCATTTTTGTGATTATTTTATAGTATAACATGCTATATTCAGATTGTAAAGCGTGGATGGCTGTTCCCAGTATTGGGATTGCCGCCTGCAAAGCGAAGGAACTACGCTAACGCCGCGCGGACAAGAGGGTAGACAACCTGCGGTTTTCCACCCTCTTGTGAATCACCCCTTTTCCCTTTGGGATAGCACGGCGAAATTGGCAGAGAGCTGAGACTATGGGGAACGGCAGAGGATTTTTTTTCCGCAGGACGCGCTTTGCGCGCCATGTATCCGCATATTCGCAGTGTCGGATACCGTACTGCTACACATATCGGCAACTCTACGCTGAGTGCGGCATAACAGTGCCGCATGATTCGTAAGCGCGTTATTATAGACAGGGCCTGCGAGGATAAAATTGTACCGAATGCCTAATTCGCAGGTGCTGTCCGTAAACTCCAGACTGAACGAGTTGCGCGGCACTGTTATGCCGCGCCTGCGTAGAAAAAACAGTCTGTGTAGCAGTACGCTGTTGTGAACTGCGGAAAGGCGGAGAAAGGCACGCAACGGTAGCCCGACTGCCGTTCCCTGTTTCGCAGCGGTCACCGTTCTCCGATTTTCGCCGTGCTCTCCCAAGGGAAACGGGAGTCAAAAGAGGGTAGAAACCGCAGGTGTCTCCCCTCTTGCCCTCTCGGCGTGGGTACGCCGTCCCCAGCGGACAGCGAAATGTTTCGGAACTGAAACCTTACCTCGTCTTGACAAGCTATGGTCAGGAACGTAAAAAATATAGGTAATAAGGTAAGGCAGAATGTCCGCATTCTGCAACTGTCAAAAAGGGGATAGTATTTTGAAGTTGACAAAACGCATTTTCAGCGGTCTGCTGGCCGCCATGATGCTGTTCACCACTGCTTTTGCCGTAAATGATTCGGCGACCACCAAGGCTGCAAACGCGCTGACGTTTGCGTTCAAGCCGATCACCGGCAGCGAGTACGACAGCACCGCTCTCCAGACCGATCTGGCAGCAGCGCAGAAGATCATCTCGCAGCGCATGCAGCTTGAGGGTCTGACCGGCGCGTCTGCCGCCGTTTCCGGCGATGTGATCACCGTTTCCATTCCGAAAACAGCTACCGGCAACACTGCCGCTTACTGGGCCGCTCGTCTGGGCGACCGCCGTCTGTGCAGTGTGACCGACTTTCTGAACGAGGAGTGGCAGTTCGACCGTGCAGATTTTGCCTCTGCCAAAAGGCAACCACCGAGAACGGCGCAGAAGCCGTTGAGATCGACCTGACCGACTCCGGCAAGACCAAGCTGACCGAGGCCCACAACAAGGTAAAGGCATACCTTGCGGACAGCAAGAACGACGCTGACAAGGCGCAGTGGCTCATCTTCCACTGGGGCACCACCACCTTCCGCATGCTGGTGGATAACAGCTTCTCCGACAGCAAGCTGGTGATCGGCGGCGATTCCGATCCGCTGCGTGCCGGTGCGTCCAAGTACATGCCGCAGTATCTGATGCTCGATCCGCTCCCGTTTGCACTGGAGCAGACCGCCGTTCCGACGACCACCAAGCCGACGACTCCGACCACCTCCGACCACTCCCACCGAACCCACGACTCCGACTGACCCGACCACACCTTCCGAGCCGACGACCACGGATTTCGGATATCGACGGTCACTGGCTGCCGCTTCGCTGCGCAAAAGGGTGTTGAGCTGGGTCTTCTGAAGGGCATCAACGGCAAAATATGCCGAACAACTCGGTCAAGCGTTCCGAGGCTATCGTTATCCTCAACCGTGCGCTTGGCGCAACGCAGGCCGACAGTGTATCCGGTCTGGCTGCCAGCCAGCAGTCCGCATGGTACAGCGAGGATCTGGGCAAGGCCATCCACCTCGGCCTGATCACCGCAAACGACAACCGCAGCTTTGACACTGCAGCTACCCGTGCCGAGGCTTTCGTTCTGATGGCTCGTGCGTTCGCGTACGACCGCGCAGAGACCGCTGCCGATGAGCTGAGCAGCTTCACCGATACCTCCTCCATGACCACCGAGCAGAAGCAGGCAGCTGCCGCTCTGATCAGCCAGGGCGTTGTAAACGGTACCTCTGCTGCCAAGCTGTCTCCGTCGAACAAGCTGACCCGTGCACAGTTCGTCACCATGATCGTGCGCATTGCAGCTGCCACCAACGCAGACAGCGCACCGACCGAGCTGGCCGGCGGCACCGTACTCACCAATCCGAGCATCGCTCTGACCGGCGCAGTCGCAGACGGCGACTGGATCTTTGCCGCTCCCACGAATGAAATTTCGCTCGATTCCGTCAGCAGCTCGCACCGCATCGTCCTCAAGGGCGAGGAGCGCGCTGTACTGAACGGCACCAAGCAGACCAGCATTTCCACGCTTGCTGTGTTGACCCGGCAGGCACGGCGGATGAAGATGGGATAGCACTTCGTCCGTAAACACGCTCGTTATCGCGGGCAAAGGGCGGCTCCGTTGGCTACAGCGGCGCAGTCTCCAACATCGAGATCACCGCTTCCGGCCGCACGATCGTGCTCGAAGGCATGACCTCGGATGCCATCACCATTACCGGCAGCAACAACACCATCCTGCTCAAGGGCGACGCGGATACCGTTTCGTACTGCGCGGCTCCGGCAACCGCATCACGCTGTCCGGCACGGTCGGCACGATGGTTCTGGCCGGCAAGAACACTACAGTTGACGGCAATCGGCAAGATCGGCACCGTAGACACCTTCGCATGGTCGGCTGCACGGTAACGGCTAAGGCCGACCACACGATCGACAACATCGATCCCGGTCTGGATGGCGTTCAGATCACGATGACCGTTCCGGATAAAGTTAAAGGCCGGCGGCTCGCTGACTGCCAAGGTCAGCTTCTCTGGCGCGTAAAGGAAGGCGTTACCTGCACTGCAATCTGGTATCAGGGACGGCTCCGCGATCAAGGGCTGCACGAACAACAGCTTCGAGCTGACCAATGGCAAGACCTCCAGCCACACCAGCACCTTCACCTTCACCAAAAATATGAAGACCAGCACGGCGATCGGCTTTAAGCTGCTCTACGCCAACCCGTCCACCGGCGAAACCGAGCAGGTTTACGCCCAGAAGACCGTTCCGATCGAGAATTACTCTGCCGAGTGGTATGCACAGCGATGCTGCCGCTATCCTCAAGCAGGTATCCTCGGTTTACCGCGGCAACTACACCACGTCCTACGCGGCCAACAACGATTACTCCAAGACCACCAAGGAGGTCTGGATCAACGCCAAGGGCTACCCAGCAACACCAATTATCTGGTCGGATCAACCCGCGCCTATCAGCATGTAAACGTATTCACCGGCTCCAAGGCAACTGGAAAGCTGACCAAGAGCTTTATCGTCGGCACCGGCGCTGCCTCCACACCCCCGACTCCGGTCGGCGTGACCACCGGGTCAGCTACAAGCTGAAGGCAGGCTGGACCACCGGTACTTACACGGTTCGTCCGGTTGTAGGCTTCTACCCGGGCACCGGCTACGCGTTCCACTCCCGCCTGTGCTATCCCGGCACCAGCACCGAATATGACTTCAGCAGCGGCTATCCGGTTTCGCACGGCTGTGTACGCATGAAGCACAACGACATCAACTGGATTTACAACAACATACCGATCGGCTCGACTGTCGTAATCTACTAAACCGCAGCTGCAAACACCGATATTCTCCGTTTTCCGGAGAGTATCGGTGTTTTTGCTGCAAAAACAGTGTGTACATCATCAACATCCTGTCTTGCACCGCAACGATAAATTCTCACCATGATAATGCAATTCGTCATTTTATACGCATTTTTCGCAAATGCAATTGGTTATCGTTGTGACATTTTAATGTTGACACCGACAACATCAAGGACTATAATAAACCCATCACAACAAACAATGAGGTGAGGAAATGGCCGATCAGTATCATCACGGAAATCTGAAAAGCAAGCTGCTGGAGGAAGCGGTCACGCTGATCTCGCAGGACGGCCTCGAAAATCTTTCTCCGGCGGCTGGCAACGCAGTGCGGCGTTAGCCACAATGCCATCTACCGCCACTTTGACAGCAAGGAGCGCCTGATCGACGCCTGCCGCGCCTATGTCATGCAGGAGCTGACGCGCACACTCGAGCTGACGCTCAGCGGTCTGGACGAAAGCCTGCCGCAGACCATGGAGCAGCTCGGCACCGCCTATCTGGATTTTTACATGCGCAACCCGACGTATTTCAGCGCGTATTTCCGCAATGCGTCCCAGAAGCTGACGTTCTCGCTTGAGCCGATCGAAGGCAACTACCCGCCGTTTTCCGTTTTCCGCCGTGTGGCTGTCGCTATCGCGGAAAAGCAAGGCATTCCGCAGGATGAGACACGATGGCGGCTTCTGCGCTACTGGACGATGCTCAACGGCATGTTCGCCATGTGATTTCCTCCAAAAACGTGGAACTGCCTGAAAACTGGAAAACCTGTCTGAAAACGAATTTTAAGGAGCGTTTACGATATGAAACAGATCATTCTTACCGGCGACCGTCCGACCGGCAACCTGCATGTCGGCCACTACGTCGGCTCACTGGCCGAGCGCGTGAAGCTGCAGAATTCCGGAAAAATATGACGAAATTTACATCATGATTGCGGACGCGCAGGCGCTGACCGACAACGCCGAGCACCCGGAGCGCGTGCGCCAGAACATTATGAAGGTCGCGCTGGACTATCTTGCGGTCGGCATCGACCCGGAAAAGGCGAATATCTTCATTCAGTCCATGGTGCCCGAGCTGACCGAGCTGACGTTCTACTACATGAACCTCGTCACGGTTTCCCGGTGCAGCGCAATCCTACCGTAAAGTCCGAGATTCAGATGCGCGGCTTTGAGTCGAGCATTCCGGTCGGCTTTTTCTGCTATCCGATCAGCCAGGCGGCCGACATCACCGCATTCAACGCTACGGCTGTTCCGATCGGCGAGAGACCAGGAGCCGATGCTCGAGCAGTGCCGCGAAATCGTGCACAAGTTCAACACGGTTTACGGTGAAACGCTGACGATGCCGCAGATTGTTCTTCCGTCCAACACCGCCTGCCTGCGTCTGCCGGGTACGGACGGCAAGGCGAAGATGAGCAAGTCGCTCGGCAACTGCATCTATCTTGCGGATCCGGAGGAGGTCGTTCGTGAGAAAGATCATGTCCATGTTCACCGATCCGGATCATATCCGCATCGAGGACCCGGGCAAGCTCGAGGGCAATACCGTATTTACCTATCTCGATGCATTCTGCCAGCCGGAGCACTTCGCAGAATTCCTGCCGGACTACCAGAACCTTGACGAGCTCAAGGCGCACTACACGCGCGGCGGACTGGGCGACGTAAAGGTAAAGAAGTTCCTCAATAACGTCATGCAGTCTCTGCTGTCGCCCATGCGTGAGCGCCGTGCACAGTGGGAGGGTCGCGCCTGCCCGAAGTCTACGAGATTCTCAAGAAGGGCAGCGAAATCGCCGCTGAGACCGCGCAGGGTACGCTCGATCGAGTCCGTCACGCGATGAAGATCGACTATTTCACCGATAACGGCCTGCTCAAGTAAAAACAGCAAAATAAAGGACGAACCGCTTGGTTCGTCCTTTCTGCTAGATTTTTCGGGATTTGCTGGGTCACGCAGTGGATATTGCCGCCGCCGATGAGGATATCGCGAGCCGGAATCGCAACTACCTTGCGGGTCGGGAAAAGCTCCTGCAGGATAGCCTGCGCCTTTTCATCCATCGGGTCACCGAAGGCAGGCATGACAACAGCCTCGTTCGCAATGTGAGAAGTTGACGTAGCTTGCCGCCAGACGCTCTCCCGGGGTACGGGTCGGCTCGCCGTCGCACAGGTCAAGGCCGATCGCACTCCTCTGCGGTGATCGTGACCGGCTTCGGCAGCGGCAGTCTGTGCACCTTGATGCTGCGGCCCTCCTGGCATCGGTCGCAGCTTCCAGTGCATCCAGACTGGCCTTGAGAGCGCGTACTGCGGGTCGTCCTCGTCGTCCGTCCACGCGAGCACGACCTCGCCCGGCGCGGTAAACGCGCAGACATTGTCCACGTGCTCGTTGGTCTCGTCGTTGTAAATGCCGCGCGGCAGCCAGATCACCTTTGAAACGCCCAGATAATCGCACAAAACCTGCTCAATTTCGGCCTTTGTGAGATCGGGATTGCGTCCCGCGCTCAGCAGGCAGGCTTCGGTGACGGTGCGGTGCCCTCGCCGTCCGTATGGATGGAGCCGCCCTCACAGATAAAATCGCGCTTGTCGTATACGTCGTTGCTGACCAGGTCGCAGAACTTGCGCGCCACGCGGTTGTCGTTCTCCCCACGAGGGATACAGGCCGTCCACGTTGCCGCCCCATGCGTTGAAGCCCCAGTCGATGCCGCGGCGCCCTCCCCCGCCGTTGATGACAAAGGTCGGGCCAACGTCACGCGCCCACGCATCGTCAGTCTCCATCACGACCAGACGAACGCGGTCGGGCAGCTGCGCACGCGCGTTGTCATACTGCCCTTCCGAGCAGAAAGCACGGTCATGCTCTCGCTCTCGGAGATGGTCTCGATGACGCGCAGGAAGGCTTTGCGCGCCGCATAGGCGCCGTACTGCCAGCTGTCGCCGCGCTCCGGCCAGATCATCAGACAGCCCTCATGCGGCGCAAACTCCGCCGGCATGTAAAATCCGTCCTGCGCGGGTGTAGTGTGCAAAATTTTCATGGTATCTCTCCTGTTCGGTGGTACATCAAGAAGTACAACATTTTGATGGAATTTGCAATGGTCGTAGGCGGTTTGAAATGAAAAAATTGAGAATAGAGAATGCTATACTATCGCAGCGGAACAATCGGCGGTTGAGGTGGAAAACCATGAACCTTTTGGGGCAAAATAGTCTATGTTCTGCCGCCTGAAAGTCCGCAGCTATGTATTGGCTGCGAATGTTGCAGGTGACGTTAAAAAGTTGCGCCGCTTCAGATTCTCAAGTTTCCGGTCGTCCTTCCACATAAGTTTTTGGATGCCGAGAAGTTCAATCTGCGGTTTTCGGACGCATCCGAGATCACGGAAATTGCGGACAAGCTGCGGTGGTATCGTTATCAAAAGGACTTCGCCAGCGTGACGCGGCGGACTATGCGGGTATTGACCGCAGTACCTACATCCATTACGAAGAGGCAGGGCGGGACTTTTATCCGAAGGAGCATATGGAGAAGCTGGCGGAGCTGTTTGAGGTACCGCTTGAGAATTTGCTGGACGACTATAAAGCGGCTTTATGGTGGCTGCTGCCAGTTGTGTGGGGGAGAACGCTTTTCGTGGATTTAATGCAGATATTTCCGAAGCGCATCATATTGCTTATTTTTCGGATTCACAAAATAACGATTCTTCAAATATAATCATTCTTTTTGCCCCAACCATCATCGGCTGATACATAAATTAAATCCGAAGTTTGATTATAACAGAGGTTGCTTTGTATTCTCAGAAAATTCCGAACTAAGAATTGAGCTTGATTTTCACCTGATGAAATGACATCGGAATAAAAATGGCATCCGCTGAACGATCTTTAATATTGAGAACTGGTCTTTTGATTGAGCTTACAAAACCTCTTGGGGGTGTCAATTAAGTCGCGCCCCATTATACCCTTGATTCCAAGGGGTATAATGGGGTATAATTCTGCATAGAATAGTATCTCACAGGAGGTGCGCTATGGACTTATCTGAAATGCAAACCCGCGTGGCGGAGCTGGAACAGCAGATTTCTGCTTTGCCCGCTGGCTCTGTTACGAAGAAAACCGTCAACGGCAAGGACTATTTCTACCACCGTTGGACAGAGAACAAGAAGCGGAGGGAGAAGTATATTCCCGCTGACGAATTGGAGAATTTCTGTGCCAAAATCGAGCGGCGGAAGGAACTGGAGCATGAGCTGAAAGCGCTGAAAAAGCAGCTGCCCAAGGCGAAATCTGCGAACCCTTCTGCGTTTACTACCAATGTCCGCACCGGCGAGGCGCTGCGTTCCTTCGCGGCATCTGTTCGCGGCTATCGCAGGCGCGAGTGCTTCCGGCAACTGCACGACTTTGTCTGCGGCGAGCCGCAGGACAAGGTGTTCATTCTCTACGGCCTGCGCCGGACGGGTAAAACCACCATGATCCGCCAGATTTTTGCAGAGATGAACGACGCAGAGCTTGCCAAGGCAGCGTTCATTCAGATTACCGCAAAAGACACGCTGGCAGACGTGAACCGCGACCTCAAGGCATTGGAAGCGCAGGGCTTTCGCTATGTGTTTCTCGATGAAGTGACGCTGATGGAGGATTTCATCGAGGGCGCAGCGCTGTTTTCTGATGTGTTCGCAGCCTGCGGCATGAAGATCGTGCTCTCCGGCACGGACTCGCTGGGCTTTCTCTTTACAGAGGACGAGCAGCTTTACGACCGCTGCATCCTGCTGCACACCACATTCACCCCTTACCGTGAGTTTGAATCCGTCCTCGGTATCCACGGTATCGACGAGTATATCCGCTACGGCGGCACCATGAGTCTCGGCGGCGTCCACTACAACGAAACCTCCACCTTTGCCAGCAAGGAAAGCACCGACGAATATGTGGACACCGCCATCGCCCGCAACATCCAGCACTCCCTGCGCTGCTATCAGTACGAGGGGCACTTCCGCCATCTGCGGGATTTATACGAGAAGGGCGAGTTGACCAGTGCCATCAACCGGGTCGTGGAGGACATCAACCACCGCTTCACGCTGGAGGTGCTGTCGCAGGATTGGAAGTCCCACGACCTTGGCATTTCCGCCAGTAATCTGCGCCGGGATCGGAAGAATCCGACGGACATCCTCGACCGCATCGACCTTGCGCTTGTCACCGACAGCCTGCGGAAGCTGCTGGAGATCCGCAACAAGGCGGAGCAGACCGTGGCGCTGGACGATGTTCACGCGGCGGAGATCAAGGAGTATCTGGACTTGCTGGACTTGACGCGGGAGATCGACGTGCTGCACCTGCCGGATGTCAGCACGAAGTCCGGACGCACGGTGATCGCGCAGCCGGGTCTCCGCTATGCGCAGGCGGACGCGCTGATTCGCAGTTTGCTGTTGGATGAGACATTCAGTGCCCTGTCTCTTGCGGAGCGCACCGCCGTGCAGCAGCGCATCCTGACCGAGATCAAGGGGCGGATGCTGGAGGACATTGTCCTGCTGGAAACCAAGCTGGCAAACCCCAAGAAGCAGGTATTTGTCCTGCAATTCCCTGTGGGCGAGTTTGACATGGTGGTGTTTGACCCGGAGGCAGGCTCCTGCCAGATTTTCGAGATCAAGCACAGCGAAGAAGCTGTCCCGCAGCAGTATCGCCATCTGATCGACGAGCAAAAATGCGCCCAGACCGAGCACCGCTACGGCCCGATCACCGAGAAGTTTGTCCTCTACCGCGGGGAAAGCCAAGAGATAGAGGGCATTCAGTATCAGAACGTAGAAGAATATCTGAGAAGCCTTGATGACAAAACCGCCGTCCCGATTTTTCGTCTGTGGCGGCGGTTTTTACGATGCAGATTGTCATATGACAAGCTGTGACGCAAAATAAACTTGACGTATGACAAGTAGCGATGTGCAAAAATCGTGCGGCGCGACTGTACGAATGCAGTCGATGACGAAAACAATAATATTCTAAATAGCACGCATCGCTCATTTCATCAATCATTTTCTCGATTCACATGAGTGATGCCCTCCGAACTGGCACGGTCAGCGCGCGAAAACCTCTGCCTATCCGCAGAAATTTTCAGATTCTTCCCTTGGGTACCTTTTCAAATGGATTCCAATCCGATATAATATACCTATCAACCTAACGATACAACATAGCGCGAGGTGCCGCCATGAAAACGAAAGATACGCCGAAGCAATATGTCATCTACTCCCGCAAGTCCAAATTCACCGGCAAGGGCGAGAGCATCGAGAACCAGATCGAGCTTTGCCGCCAGTACATCGCCATGCACTTTGGCGAGGATGCGGCGGAAAACGTGCTGGTCTACGAGGACGAGGGCTTTTCCGGCGGCAATCTGGAGCGCCCGCAGTTCAAGAAAATGATGAAGGACTCCCAGAAAATCGCCTTTGCCGCCATCGTGGTCTACCGCCTCGACCGCATCAGCCGCAACATCGGTGACTTTGCAAAGCTCATCGAGGACCTGGGCGACCGGCACATTGACTTCATCTCCATCCGCGAGCAGTTCGACACGTCCTCCCCCATGGGCAGGGCGATGATGTACATTGCGTCCGTGTTTTCCCAGCTGGAGCGGGAGACCATCGCCGAGCGCATCCGGGACAACATGCATGAGCTGTCCAAGACCGGATGCTGGCTGGGCGGCACAACGCCCACGGGCTACGCCTCGGAGAGCCTGTCCAGCGTGACGGTGGACGGCAAGGTGAAGAAGGCCTGCAAGCTCAAACCCATTCCGGAGGAAATCCAGCTGGTCAAGACGATTTTCGAGGTGTTCATGGAAACCGGCTCTCTCAGCAAGACCGATCAGTATCTGTTGGAGCACCGCTGCGTCACGAAGCGCGGCAAGCAGTTCACCCGCTTTGCCATCCGCGGCATTCTGACCAACCCGGTCTACATGATCGCCGACGAGACGGCGTATCAGTATCTGAAAGAGAACAATGTTGACCTGTTTGCCGAGCGTTCAGAATTTGACGGCGAGCACGGCATCATGGCGTACAACCGCACGCTCCAGCGCCCCGGCAAGGCAAACCAGATCCGCCCGATGGAGGAATGGATCGTGGCGGTGGGCAAGCACCCGGGCATCGTCGCAGGCAGCGACTGGGTGCGGGTGCAGGCCATGCTGGATGTCAACAAATCCAAAAGCTACCGCAGGCCCCGCAGCAATGTGGCGCTGCTGTCCGGGCTTCTGCGCTGCGGCGAATGCGGCGACTACATGCGCCCGAAGCTGACCAACCGCCGCACGGCGGACGGTGAACTGATCTACACCTACATGTGCTCCACCAAGGAGCGCAGCCACGGTACAGTCTGCGCCATGAAGAACTGCAACGGCAACACGCTGGACGCTAAAATCATCGAGGAAATTCGTAAGCTGTCCGCCGACAAGGAGACCCTTGCCAAGCTGCTGGCGCAGACCAAAAAGGTTATCAGCGGCAGCAAGGAGGGCTACGACGCAGAGCTGGCGCTGCTCCGGGAAAAGCACACCGAAACGGAAGATCGCATCAAGCGGTTGGTGGAATCTCTGTCCGTTGCCAGCGAGACCTCCGCGAAGTACGTCATGGAGCAGATCGACGCGCTCCACCGGGAGAGCGAGACTCAGCAGCTGCGGCTTGCCGAGCTGGAAGCCCTGACCGAGCAGAGCCGGATGCTCCATCAGGAGTTCGCCTTCCATCAGGAAATGATCGAGTCGTTCGCCAGCGCGGTGGATTCTGCCACGCTGGAGGAAAAACGCCGTCTGCTGCGCACCATCGTCAAAAAGGTGGTCTGGGACGGAAAAAACGCCTATGTCTACCTCTTTGCGGAGGATGGAGAGGCGGATTTGCCACCCAATGACCAACTTATGTATCCGTTGGGAGAGGATAGCGAATGAGATCCTCATGTATTTTCGGTCGATGCGGAAGACGGCGGGGGATGTTTCGCTTTCGGACTGCATTGAGACCGGGAAGGACGGGAACGCGCTGTCGCTGATGGATGTGCTGTGCTCGGATGAGGATCTGTTCGAGGATCTCAGCGCACGGCAGACCTACCGGAAGCTCTACGAGGTCATGGACACAGTGCTGTCGCCGCGGGAGCGGATGGTCATCACCCTGCGCTACGGCCTTGGCGACCGCACGCCGCTCACGCAGCGGGAGATCGCGGCGAAATGCGGCATCAGCCGCTCCTATGTCTCCCGCATCGAAAAAAAGGCGCTCGCTGCCCTGCAGCAAGCGCTGCAGGGCTACACGCAGGAGGTCTGAAGCGGCGGGCGCAAAAAAGCAGAGGGGCTGACCCCTCTGCTTTTTCTTTCTTCTATTTACTGCCGCTCGGCTTTGGTCTCACAGTAGAGGCAGCGGTAGGTGCGCTTTTCACGGTCGGTGAGCGTGAAGATCTGCGGCAGTTCCTGCTCGACGGAGGTGATGCAGCGCGGGTTTTTGCAGCGGATGACGTTCCGGATCCGCTCCGGCAGCTTCAGCTGGCGCTTTTCCACGCGCTTGCCATCCTTGATGATGTTCACGGTGATGCCGGGGTCAACGTAGCCGATCACGTCCCAGTCGAGGTCCAGGATACGGTCAATTTTGATGATGTCCTTGCGGCCGAGCTTATTGCTGACGACGTTTTTGAGCAGCGCCACGGAGCAGTCGAGCTGGTCGAGGCCGAGGATGTTGTACAGGTACATCGCCTTGCCGGCGGAGATATGGTCAATGACAATACCGTTGGAAATCGCATCAATAATCATGTGGTAGCCCTCCCTTATTCAATACCAAGCAGCTTGAGGATCAGCGCCATGCGGATGTAGCGGCCGTTTTTGACCTGTTTGAAGTAGCAGGCTCTGGGGTCGTCGTCGACGGCGACGGAGATCTCGTTGACGCGGGGCAGCGGGTGCAGGATGCACAGATCCGGCTTCGCCGTCCGGAGCTTTTCCGGGGTGAGGATGTAGCTGTCTTTCAGACGCAGGTAGTCCTCTTCGTTGAAGAAGCGCTCACGCTGCACGCGGGTCATGTACAGGATATCGAGCTGCGGCATGACGGCCTCGAGGTCCGTGGTCTGCTCATAGGGGATGTTGTGCTTCTTGAGTGCTTCGTTCTTGACGTAGCTCGGCAGCTTCAGCTCTTCCGGGGAGATGAGCACGATCTTGATGCCGGTGTAACGGCTGAGCGCGCTGATGAGCGAGTGGACGGTGCGGCCGAACTTGAGGTCGCCGCAGAAGCCCACGGTCAGGTCGTTGAATCTCCCCTTCTCGCGCTGGATGGTGAGCAGGTCCGTGAGCGTCTGCGTCGGGTGGTTGTGGCCGCCGTCACCGGCGTTGATGACGGGGACCTCGGAGTGCATGGAGGCGACGAGCGGCGCGCCCTCTTTCGGGTGGCGCATGGCGATGATATCGGAATAGCAGCTGACGGTGCGGATGGTATCGGAGACGCTCTCGCCCTTCGACGCGGACGAGCTGCTGGCGGACGAGAAACCGAGGACCTTGCCGCCGAGCGAGAGCATGGCGGACTCGAAGCTCAGGCGCGTCCGGGTGGAGGGCTCAAAGAACAGCGTGGCGAGGATCTTGCCGTCGCACTTGTGGGCATAGGCCTCCGGGCGGGCGATGATGTCGTTGGCCTTGGCGACCAGTTCGTCGATCTCCTGGGTGCTGAGCTGCAGAATGTCAATCAGGTGGTTCATATCAGTTTGTTCCTCCAATCCAAGATTCGTCCGAGGGGTCATTCCGGAACTGCAGGAGCCGTGCGACGTCCTCGGGTTTGATATACTTCTGTTCGGCGGCGACCTGCGCGATCACGTCGAAGTTCGTCAGGCTGACATTTTTGACGTTGGCGGCGGCCAGCCGCTCCAGGCCCTTTTTCATGCCGTAGGTGAAGATGCTCACGACGCCGAGCACCTCCGCGCCGGCCGCCCGCAGCACGTTCACGACCTCAAGGACGCTGCCGCCCGTGGAGATCAGATCCTCCACCACGGCGACCTTCTGGCCTTTTTCCAGCCGCCCTTCGATCTGGTTCTGGCGGCCGTGGTCCTTGCTCGACGAGCGGACGTAGCCCATCGGCAGGCCCATCATCTGCGCGGTGATAGCAGCGTGCGCGATCCCGGCGGTGCTGGTGCCCATGAGGACCTCCGCGTCCGGGTATTCGCGGCGGATGGTCTGCATGAGGGCGGTCTCCACCTCGGTGCGGACGTCCGGGACGGTCAGGATGAGGCGGTTGTCACAATAGACGGGACTTTTGATGCCGCTGGCCCAGGTGAACGGCTCGTCCGGCCGGAAGAATACGGCGCGGATCGACAGCAGATCCTCTGCGATGCGGCGTGCGGTAGATTCCATAGTCTGCTCCTTTCTGTTATCCGACGAATTCCTGCAGGCAGCGCTGGTAGGCTGCGACGGGGTCGGCAGCCTGCGTGATGGGACGGCCGACGACGATGTAATCCGAGCCGATGGCTCTGGCCTTTTCGGGGGTGGTGATGCGGACCTGATCGTCCGTCTTCGCGTCGGCGAAGCGGATGCCCGGCGTGACGGTCACGAAGCTGCCGGAGCAGGCCTCGTGGATCTTCCCTGCCTCGAGCGGCGAGCAGACCACGCCGTCAAGCCCTGCGGCCTGCGCGTTTTTCGCGTAGTCGATGACGACGTCGGCCAGCGGCGCGTGGATGCCGATCTCCTCTTCCATGCTCTGCTGGCTGGTGGAGGTCAGCTGCGTGACGGCGATGAGCAGCGGGCGCGTGCCGTCAGCGCGGGTCAGGCCCTCGAGCGCGGCGGTCATCATGGCGCGGGTGCCTGCCGCGTGGAGGTTCACCATATCCACGTCCAGCGAGGACAGGACGGCCATGGCCTTTTTGACGGTGTTGGGGATGTCGTGCAGCTTGAGATCGAGGAAGATCTGGTGGCCTCTGGCCTTGATCTCGCGGACGATGGACGGGCCCTCGGCGTAGAACAGCTCCATGCCGATCTTCACGAACGGCTTTTTGCCGGTGAAACGGTCGAGAAACGCGAGCGTTTTCTCCTTGCTGTCAAAGTCCAGGGCGATGATGACGTCTTTACCCATGATGTGCGCCTCCTATGATATCGTTCAGATTTTGTATGTGATATTGTTCCATGACCTGCGGCAGATCGTTTACCAGATCGCGGCAGGCAAAGGGATCGACCAGATTGGCCGCGCCGACCTCGACCGCCGTCGCGCCGGCGAGCATAAGCTCGAGCACGTCCTCCGCCGTTCGGACGCCGCCCATGCCGATGATGGGGATGCGGACGGCCTCATAGACCTGCCAGACCATCCGCACCGCCAGCGGGAAGATGGCCGGGCCGGACATGCCGCCGGTCTTATTGGCCAGCAGCGGCTTCTTGCCGCGCAGGTCGATGCGCATGCCAAGCACCGTGTTGATGAGGCTGACCGCGTCGGCGCCCGCGTCCTCGCAGGCCTTCGCGATGTCGGCGATGCTCGTGACGTTGGGCGAGAGCTTGACGATCACGGGCTTCTGGACTGCGTCCTTCACGGCCCGGGTCACGGCTGCGGCGGCCTTCGGGTCGGTGCCGAAGCTCATGCCGCCGCCGTGTACGTTCGGGCAGGAGATATTGACCTCCAGCCAGCCGACCTGCCCGCATACGTCCAGCCTCCGGCAGACCTCGACGTATTCCTCGATGGAAAAGCCGCTGACGTTGGCCATGACCGGCTTTCGGAAGACGCGTTGCAGCTTCGGCAGCTCCTCGGCGATCACCGCGTCGACGCCGGGGTTCTGCAGGCCGACGGCGTTGAGCATCCCGCCCGGCGCTTCCGCGATGCGCGGCTGCGCGTTGCCGGTGCGCGGGTGCAGGGTCGTGCCCTTGAAGGAAAATGTGCCGAGGCAGTTGATATCGTAGAGCTCCGCGAACTCATATCCGTAGCCGAAGGTGCCGCTGGCGGGGATGATGGGATTTTCCAGCTCCCGGCCGCAGAGCGTGACGTTTGTCGTTACCATAGCAGCTCCTCCTTTCTGAATACCGGGCCCTCGCGGCAGACGCGCTTCGGGCCGTTCAGCGTTTCGATCGTGCAGCCCATGCAGGCGCCGAAGCCGCAGCCCATCCGGGCCTCCAGGCTGAGAAAGCCCGGCTTGTCCGCTGCGCGGCAGAGCGCGCGCAGCATCGGCAGCGGCCCGCAGGCGCAGAAGGTATCGTAGACTTCCGGCAGAGCATCGGTCACAAAGCCGCGCACGCCATAGCTGCCGTCCGCCGTCGTGACGACGGTCTGCACGCCGAGGGCGCGGAATTCTTCTTCGTAAAACCGCTCCTGCGCGGTGTTGAAGCCGAGGATGGCGATGGGTGTCTTCCCTGCCGCGAGCAGGCGGCGGGCAAGGCCGTACATCGGCGGCACGCCGATCCCGCCGCCGATGAGCAGCGTGGTCTCGCCGCAGGCGGCGACGTCAAAGCCGTTGCCAAGGCCGGTCAGCGCCCCGAGCGTCTGCCCCGGCCGGCACTGCGCGAGCCAGTCGGTGCCTTTGCCGACGACCTTGTAGAGGATGGTCACGCCGGCATCATCCCAGTCGCAGACGGACAGCGGGCGGCGCAGGAAAAAGCCCGGCAGCTGCAGCTCCAGAAACTGCCCCGGCGCGGTGATGGCCGATGTGTCGCCGCAAAGGCGCAGGGCATAGACCTGCGGGGCAAGCGGCCGGTTCTCCGTGATGGTAAACAGGACTTCTTTCAAAGCGTTTCCTCCTTCCAGACGGGTTCTCCGCCGATCATCGTGAGCTTGCACACGCCCGTCAGCGCACGTCCGGCAAACGGCGTGGCACGGCCCATGGTCAGGAACGTTTCGGGTCGACGGTGTAGGTTTTGGTCAGATCAAAGGCCGTCAGGTCGGCGGGCTGGCCCTCGGCCAGCTCTGTGCCGCAGCCGAAGCGGCGCATCGGCGCGCCGTGCATCAGGTCGACGAGTTTCCAAGCGGCAGGATGCCGGTCTGGACCAGCGCCGTGTAGCTTGCGGCAAACGACGTCTCGAGCCCGACGACGCCCATGGCGCTCTTTTCCAGCCCCCGGGCCTTTTCTTCCCGGCTGTGCGGGGCGTGGTCGGTCACCAGCATGTCGATCGTCCCGTCGAGCAGGCCCTCGATCAGCGCGTCGCGGTCTTCCCGCGCGCGCAGGGGCGGGTTCATCTTGAACCGGCCGTCCTCCTGCAGGTCTTCGTCGGTGAAGGTCAGGTAGTGCGGCGCGGTCTCGCAGGTGACGTCCACGCCGCGGCGCTTGGCTGCGCGGATGAGGGCGACGCTTTCCTTCGTGGAGACGTGGCAGACGTGGTATGCGCAGCCGGTCTCTTCAGCGAGCCGGAGGTCCCGGGCGATCGGCCCCCACTCGCTCTCGGAGCAGATGCCGCGGTGGCCGTGGGCGCGGGCATACGCGCCGTCATGGATATAGCCGCCGTGCAGGAGGCTGTTGTCCTCGCAGTGCGCGGCAAGGATCTTACCGAGGCGGCGGCACTGCATCATGCCCTCGCGCATGAGGCTTTCCGACTGCACGCCGCGGCCGTCGTCGGAAAACGCGATGACGCCTGGCGCGAGCCCTTCAAGATCCGCGAGCCGCTCCCCTTTTTCGCCGACGGAGATGGCGCCGTAGGGATGGACGTGGACGAGCGCGTCCTTTTCGATGATCGCGCGCTGGAGGTCCAGCGCGGCAGCGCAGTCCGGCACGGGGTCGAGATTCGGCATGGCCGCGACGTGGGCGAAGCCGCCGTGGGCCGCGGCAAGCGTGCCGGTCCGGATCGTCTCTTTATAAGAAAATCCCGGTTCACGAAGATGTACATGCACATCAACGAAACCGGGAAATAAGACAGCCTTATGAAGATCAATGGAAACAGCATCTGCGTGACAGGAAATACGATCACCAATGGAAACAATTCTTCCGCCCGAAAGCAAAACGTCCGCGGCACGAAATACGCCGCCCGAGGAGAGGATCTGTGCGTTTTGAAGCAGATAGCGCATGGTCGTTTCCTCCTTTTTTGTGTCCGGTGCATTATACGGGATATCCGGCGGAATGTCAAGCCCCTTTGCTGAAGGTTTTTTGATTTTTCGGAAAAAGCCCCGGGACTGCGGTCCCGGGGCCTGAAAACGGATTCAGGAAAGGAGCATTTTGTCGTTCGCCTCATCGCTGCCGCTGGCGCGGGAGAACATGGCGAGCAGATCCGGCACGGTCAGCTTCTTCTTTTCCTCGCCGGACACGTCCACCACGACCTGACCGGCGTCCATCATGATAAGGCGGTTGCCGTGCGCGATGGCGTCTTTCATGTTGTGGGTGATCATGAGCGTGGTCAGCCCGTGCTCCTGCACGATGCGGTCGGACAGGTCGAGGACCTTGGCCGCCGTGCGCGGGTCGAGGGCCGCGGTATGCTCGTCGAGCAGCAGCAGCTTCGGGCTGCTGCAGGGCCGCCATCAGAAGCGTCAGCGCCTGCCGCTGGCCACCGGAGAGCAGGCCGACCTTCGCGGTCATCCGGTCCTCGAGACCGAGGTCCAGCGCATGCAGCCGCTTCTGGTATTCGGCACGCTCAGCCTTGGTGATGCCCCAGCGGAGGCCGCGGTGCTGCCCGCGGCGGGCGGCGAGGGCCAGGTTCTCCTCGATCTGCATGGTGGGCGCGGTGCCCATCATCGGGTCCTGGAACACACGGCCGAGGAAGGCCGCGCGCTTATGCTCCGGCAGGCCGGTGACGTCGGTGCCGTCGATGACGATCTTACCGCTGTCGATCTGGAAGGAGCCCGCGATGGCGTTCAGCATGGTCGACTTGCCCGCGCCGTTGCCGCCGATGACGGTGACGAAATCGCCGTCGTTGAGGGTCAGGTTCAGATCGTTCAGCGCGGTCTTTGCGTTGACGGTGCCGGGGTTAAAGGTCTTGCACACATTGATGAGTTCAAGCATGGTGTGTTTCCTCCTTTTTTGCCTTGCCGCGGAACATCTTGCCCTTCCAGTACGGGATGGCCAGGAACAGCGCGACGATCAGCGCCGTGATGAGCTTGAGGTCGTTCGTGTTGAGGCCGAGCTGCAGGACGATCTGGAGCACGAAATAGTAGATCACCGCGCCGATCGACACGGCCAGCAGCTTGAGGCCGAAGTTCGTAAAGAGCTTGCCGAAGAATGACCTCGCCGATGATGACGGCAGCCAGGCCGATGACGATCGCGCCGCGGCCCATGTTGACATCCGCCGCGCCCTGGAACTGCGCGAGCAGCGCGCCGGAGAGGGCGACGAGTCCATTGGAGAGCATGAGGCCGAATACAACGTTCGCGTTCGTATTGATGCCCTGCGCACGGGCCATGTTCTGGTTCGCGCCGGTGGCGCGGATGGCGCAGCCGCGCTCCGTACCGAAGAACCAGTACAGAAGCGCGATCACGGCAAACGTGAAAAGAAGCAGGATCGGAAGCGGATTTTTCAGGCTCAGCTCGCGCACATAGCGCTGCGAGACCATCAGCGGATATTTATCCACGCCGACGGCCTGATTGGCCTTGCTGTCCATGATGCGCAGGTTGATGGAGTAGAGTGCGAGCTGCGTCAGAATGCCGGACAGGATCGCGGGAATGCCGCATTTGGTGTGGAACATCCCCGTGACAAAGCCCGCGAGCATCCCACAGACAAACGCACACAGCAGCGCCAGCCACGGGTTCATGCCCGCGCGGATCAGCATGACAGCTGCCGCACCGCCGGTGGCGATGGAGCCGTCGACGGTCAGGTCCGCAACGTCCAGAATACGGAAGGTGATGTAGACGCCGATGGCCATCAGGCCCCAGATGAGGCCCTGGGCCGCCGCGCCGGGCAGCGAATTGAGTAGCGCAGAGAGGAAGCTCATAATCATTCTCCTTGTCAGTCTGCGCCTGCAATCGACCGGCAAAGGGTTCCGGTTATCGGCCGATTGCAGGGGCAAACGGTTTTTGCAGTTCCGCCGGTCACGGGTGAATGCCCGTGACCGGTCAAAGTGTCAGATTCAGCCGTCGATCGCCTCATAGCCATCGAGCGGGGTAATGCCGAGCTGGTCGCAGACGGAAGCGTTGTACTTCGGGGTCGCGTCGGTGTATTCGACGGGCATTTCGGAGATATTGGCCTCGCCCTTCAGGATCTTCGCGGCCATCTTGCCGGTGGTCACGCCGAGATCATAGTAGCTGATGGACAGCGTCGCCACGCCGCAGCCGCGGCAGAGGCCCTCTTCGCCGCAGATCGCGGGAACACCGGCGGGGATCAGGACGTTTGCAATCGCCTCGGTGTTGGAAGCGGCGGTGTTATCGGTCGGGATGTAGACGACGTCGGAGAAATCAGCAGCCTTCTGGGTGACGGAGGAAACGTCGTTACTGTCGGTGAAGGCGAATTCCTCGCAGGTCACGCCCTGGGCCTCGAGCGCCTTGCGCACCTCGTCGATCTGGTAGCGGGAGTTCGGCTCGGCGGAGCAGAACAGCAGGCCGACCGTCTTTGTCTCGGGGAACCAGTCGAGGATCATCTGGGCCTGTTTTTGCAGGTCGGCCAGATCGGACGTGCCGGAGACGTTGCCGCCGACAGTGCCGTTAAAATCGTCGATATCCAGCGCGACGCCGTAGGCCGTGATGGACGTGCCGAGGATGGGGATATCAGCCGTAGCGGAGACAGCGGCAGTCAGCGCCGGGGTTGCATTGGCCATGATGAGGTCCACGCCCTTGGAGACAAAGCCGTTGACGATCGTGCCGCAGTTGACGGAGTCGCCGGAGGCGTTCTGCACGTCGACGGTGACGGCGTCGCCGAGTTCTTCTTTCAGTGCGTCGACGAAGCCCTGCGTTGCGGCATCGAGCGCCTCATGCTGGACCAGCTGGCAGACGCCGACGGTGTAGGTCTTGCCGCTCTCGGCCGGAGCCTCGGCGGATTCTTCGGCAGCGGGTTCGGTCGTTTCGGTGGTTTCTGCGGTCTCGGTGGACGCGGCGGCGTCCGTGGTGGCAGGCTGGCTGGAGGCGCAGGCGGCCAGGCTCAGGACCATCACGAGCGCCAGAAGCAGTGCAAGCATCTTTTTCATTTTGATTTCGCTCCTTTTCTCATGTATGAACTGGATTGGACGGGGCTGCGCCGCGTACTTGCGGCTGCAGTCCAAAACAAAAAGGAGGCTCTGTCCGCGGAACAGAGCCTCCTTCTGGTTACGAAGAAAAACGCCGGTCTATACGGACAGTCTCTTTTTTTGCGCGCGGTAATACAGGCCCGTGATCTGCTCGCGGGCCTCAATAAAGAGGAAGCTCATCTGGATGGACTTGTTGTTCGGATAACGCTTGGCCATGATAAGCTCCTTTCTGCCGCGCGTGCGGCGTCCTTTTGATGTTTGCTACTATACCGCTTTAAATGCGCAAAGTCAATCGTGAATCTGCCAAATTGTCCTTGCTTTTTTCCGTATCGTTTGTGCATTCCGCAACATGCGCACACTGCCCGCCTCCGTGGGGAGGCGGGCGGCAATTCGTTCGTCAGACGTTGGTAAAGTGGTAGGAATGGCCGATATCGTAGGTCATTTTGTCGCTTTCAGAGATGAAATCCATGAAGCGGTTGGCCGCGGAGGTCGGCGAGACGTCGCGCAGCGTGCACATGCAGACCGAGCGCGGCGGGATCTCAAACGCCGTGCGGACCGGCAGGATCACGCCCCGGCCAAGGCCGGACTGCGAAAATTCCTCCGTCACGCAGGCCACGCCGAGGCCGATGCGGGCCAGCGAAATGAGCAGGTTGTGCGAGCCGAGCTCGATCTCCGGCTTCAGGCTGACGCCGTGCTGCTGGAAATACTGCTCGACATAGGCGCGGGAGCTCGCCTTGCGCTCGAGCAGGATGAGCGGGAAGGCCGCGATCTCCTCGAGCGTGTGGGCGTGGTCAAAATCACAGTCGTAATTCGGCGCGGCGACGAAGATCTGGTGGGTATCGAAGCAGTGGCGGATGGAATAGGCGTCCTTGTCCTTCGGCTCGCTGGCAAAGGCGATGTCGACCTGCCCCGCGTGCAGATAGTCGAGGACCATCTGGCTCGTGCCGTTGAGGATGCGGATCTGGATGGCCGGATAGTTCTGATGAAAGGCCTCGAGCCGGGAGACCAGATAGGTCTTCGTTACCGTGTCGCTCGCGCCGATGATCAGCTCACCCGTGAGCAGCTGGCGCGACTGCGCAAGCTTTTCCTCGCCGCACTGGATGAGGCCGAGGCCGTGCGAGACATAGTCCAGCAGCATCTTCCCCTCGCTCGTCAGTACAACGCCGCGCGTGCTTCGGGAAAACAGCCGGACCTGCAGCTGCTCCTCCAGCTGCTTGATGGACTGGCTGACTGCCGACTGGGATATAAACAGGTTCTGCGCCGCAGCGGAGATATTGCCCATGCGGGCGACCTCCTGAAAGACGCGGTAAAGCTCTAATTTAACAGCCATAGCTGCCTCCTGTCATTACGTTTATTAATGGAGTTAATCGCAACGATTAAAAACATCTATTTTACTTATTATCCGACAACGATTATAATATGCGCAGGATGAAAAGTCCAGCATGAAATCAAGTTCATACAGTTGCCAATATAGTTCCGGATACATGGCCCGGATGTTTCTACCGCAGCGCCAGAGCTGCGACTATTGGAAGTTCGCACACGCAGGTCGTCTGTTCCTGCGCGCGGCTTTTTGTCATTGGCAGCAGGTTTTTCCCCCGCTGTCTATTTTTATTATGTTTTTGGAGGAAGCTATGCAGGAGCTGAAGGATCGCATCGTCAAGGAGGGCAAGATTCTGCCCGGAAACATTGTAAAGGTCGACGGGTTTCTCAACCACCGCGTCGACTGTGCGTTTATGGGACGCATCGCTGATGAATTCCAGAAATTCTTTGATCTCGACAAAGTAGATCTCATTCTGACAGCTGAAGCCAGCGGCATTGCCCTTTCCGCGATCTGCGCGTACCGGTACGGCAAGCCCATGGTGTATGCGAAAAAGGCCAAGAGCGACAACATCGAGGGCGGCCTGTATCAGAGTGAGATCTTTTCCTATACCTACAAGAAGAAGGTCACGCTGCTCGTCTCCAAGGAATGGCTGCACCCGGGCGACCGTGTGCTCGTGATCGACGATTTCCTTGCCCGCGGCGAAGCGCTGCGCGGTCTGTGCGAGATCGTCCAGGCCGCCGGCGCCGAGCTGGTCGGCATCGGCTGCGCCGTGGAAAAGGGCTTCCAGGGCGGCGGCGACAAGCTGCGCGCGGCGGGTGTCAACCTGCATTCGCTCGCCATCATCGAAAGCGCGGAGCCGGGCAACATCGTATTCCGGGAGGAAGCATAATGGAAACTGTTCTGATTCTGGATTTCGGCGCCCAGTACAGCCAGCTGATCGCACGCCGTGTGCGCGAGCAGAACGTCTACTGCGAGGTCAAGCCCTGCTCCATCTCCCCTGACGAGATCCGGAAGCTTGCCCCCATCGGCATCATCCTGTCCGGCGGCCCGCAGAGCGTCTATGAATCTGTTTCCCTGCACGTGGATCCTGCGCTGTTTTCGCTCGGGATCCCCGTTCTTGGCATCTGCTACGGATGCCAGCTCATGGCATATTCGCTGGGTGGCACTGTTGCAGCAGCGACGGAAGCGACCGCCCGCGAATATGGCAAGACGCTGACCGAGTTTGACACCCAGAGTGCCATCTTCCATGGTCTGCCCGCGTCCTCCGTGACGTGGATGAGCCACGGCGACTACATCTCGCAGGTCCCCGACGGCTTCACCGTCACCGCGAAGACCGCCGTCTGCCCGACGGCCGCTATGGCCTGTCCGGAAAAGAAGCTCTACGGCGTGCAGTTCCATCCGGAAGTGCAGCATACCGTCCAGGGCAGCGAAATTTTGCGCCGCTTCCTCTATTCCGTCTGCGGCGCCTCCGGCGACTGGACCATGGCGGATTACCGCCAGACCGCCATCCGCGCCATCCGCGAAAGGTCGGCTCCGGCCGCGCACTGCTGGCGCTGTCCGGCGGCGTGGACTCTTCTGTCGCTGCAGCGCTGATGGCCGAGGCCATCGGCAGCCAGCTCACCTGCGTGTTTGTCGACCATGGCCTGATGCGCAAGAATGAGGGCGACGAGGTCGAAGCCGCCTTCGGCAAATGGGATATCCACTTCATCCGCGTCAATGCGGAGGACCGGTTCCTCTCGAAGCTCGCCGGCGTCACCGATCCGGAGACGAAGCGCAAGATCATCGGCGAGGAATTCATCCGTGTGTTTGAGGCCGAAGCCAAGAAGATCGGCGCCGTCGATTATCTTGTGCAGGGCACGATCTATCCGGACGTCATCGAATCCGGCCTTGGCAAGTCCGCGGTGATCAAGAGCCACCACAATGTCGGCGGTCTGCCCGACTATGTCGATTTCAAGGAGATCATCGAGCCGCTGCGGATGCTCTTCAAGGACGAAGTCCGGCAGCTCGGCCGCGAGCTGGATCTGCCGGAGTATCTGGTCATGCGCCAGCCCTTCCCGGCCCCGGCCTTGCCATCCGCGTCATCGGCGATATCACGAAGGAAAAGCTCGACACGCTGCGCGATGCGGACTTCATCTTCCGCGACGAGATCGCCAAGGCCGGGCTCGACCGCAGTCTCAGCCAGTATTTCGCCGTCCTCACCTCCATGCGCTCCGTCGGCGTCATGGGTGACGGCCGGACGTATGATTATACGCTGGCGCTGCGCGCGGTCAATACAAGCGACTTCATGACCGCCGACTGGTCGCGCATCCCCTACGACGTCCTCGACCGCATCTCCGTCCGCATCGTCAACGAAGTCCGCGGCATCAACCGCATCTGCTACGACATCACCAGCAAACCCCCGCAACG